>Ga0163217_1063887_pt1 | contig 12386 bp, 19 predicted proteins | sample SynspAceP_FD_185933 | JGI IMG/M metagenome (GOLD analysis project Ga0163217, IMG submission 185933) | Saline lake microbial communities from Ace Lake in Antarctica - Synechococcus sp. Ace-P (PacBio error correction) | ecosystem: Environmental > Aquatic > Non-marine Saline and Alkaline > Saline ... | reverse complement strand
TTGAGGCTGCCAGTCGCGCAGCTGTCGCTGGAATCAGCACGGCATCGGGGCCGGCGACGGACGAGCGTCGCGGGCGCAGCCATGCGCAGCCTACGCTCGGTCGGTTCGAGACGGATCGAAAATTCGGAAAAATTGCTGATCGACGGCAGCCGGATCCGGCGAGTCCTCCAGCCTCCGCGTCGGTGTTTACGGCGCGCCGTTCAAAGCAGATCGGAGGAGTCTTCGGGGGGAAGAGTTCACTCGAGCCAGTGGCATCACCCCCAGCACCGGAATAATCCCGGTTTCCCGCTCCAGCCAGCGGCGGGCCTTCAATCGAAAGGGAGCGCCGGCGCGAAACGCTTGATTCAGGATTGCCGCCGGATCAAGGGCCGCTCAAAACGGCCGCAGCAAGGCCAGCGTCCATGATCTCTGGGCAAAACACGCCACCCCTTTCAGATGTCGGCCACCAGCAGGCAGCGCCCCAGGAACTGGGCAGCGCAATTGGTAGGTCGCGGTGCTCAGGTTCACCTCACCCGGGCTCCGGCCCCTCCAGCACCGCCGTCCGCCGGTTGATGGAGTCCTGAAGGCTGGCCAGGCCCTGGCGAAACGCCGTCCAGCCGGGGCGGAACCAGTCTCAAAATGTGGCCATATTCTGGGTAGTGTGCTCCGCCTGGGCGACCCCCACGACTGACCAGGTGAATCAGCTCGGCTTGCGGCATCGCCCTGGGCTTTGAGCGAGCACCGGATTCTCGCCACCCCGGCTCCAGGCCCGCCGCCAGGCCTGCAGGGCTTGGCTGTAGCCATATCTCGCCGCCATCGCCGGTCGACCAGGCATTGAGGCTCTGTTCTGCCCCTGCTCAGAGGCAGGGCTGCTCACCGCGCGCGCAGCACCCGCAAGACGGGCCGCTGTCATCAGTGATTTCCGCGCCACTGCGTCCAGCACCATCAGGCGTGGGGATGCCCCAGCGGGCGGCCGCTCATTAGCCGAGGGCCGGTGAGCGGCGCAGGTTCTGGCTGGATCCGCTCGCCAGAGCGGGCCCGGGGAATCCATCCAGGCCAGCCGGCCACCCAGTCACGACCCATCGCGTCAGCCGCACGCGCTTCAGTCAGGCCCTGGCCTATCCACCTCACGCGGAGCCACACGAGCTGATCCAGCCAGAGAAATGCTCCTCGACCCGGCGGTGACCCATCGAGGACGAAACCAGAACCTGCGCAATCGAGCGTGGCAAAGCGCCCTCGCCTGCTGATCGCCTCTCCTGCACCAAGCGCATAGAACGCCCGCGAGAAAGGGCAACCAGCGCAGACCCGCTGGGCGGCCACGGCTGAGCGAGGCGGCGTCCACTGATAAAGGCCAAGACTGCTTGGAATCCTCTCCATTCCCACGATCTCGTTGAATAACCGGCACGACGTCGAGATGACAGCACCGTCTCTGCCACGATCTGCCGATGCAGGCTGCTTCTTGCTCGCTTCCGCCTCGCCGGGCGCCGGCGCCTGCCTGGAGCAGGCCCCATTCCAACACCCTACGCCGTCATTGGCGTTGACAAGACGCTAATTGCGCGGGCGCCTCAGCTTGCAGGCAGAGCTACTGTGCAACGCCTGGCCAAGGGCGAAGCCGAACGCTAGCCGACCGGCAGTCGAGTGAGAGCTGTCGCTGGGTCGATCCGTGCTGTCTTGACAACGAGGTTGGCAAGCCCGTCCGATTGCCGCCGAGCTAGCCGGCGCTGCGAAGGGATGCGGGCCAGTTGGCGGACTCCCACACCGCCCTGCCTGGCGCGCGGCGCCGGCCGTATTGGCACCATAACTTGCGCTGACCCACAGTGACCACCAGTGTTCCCAATTCGCGTGCCCCTTCAGCGACGCCGCGAATGACAGCTAAATGTGCTACAGGCGAACCATTGCACTGCGCCGGTTGGGTTTTGCGCTGAAGCGCGGTGGCCTATGGTGGAGCAGAACTTGCAGGCGTGCCTTCAGCAACGTATCGGCTCTGAGCCTGCGCTGTTGCGGGCGCTGGTTGCAAGAAGATCAAGCCGTCAACGAAACAGTTTTGTGAAGACGTCCTGGAGGAAAGTTGCTGTTGGAGTTGGAAAGTCGTCTGCTGCTTCCCCTTGCCGCCCCTGTATTTCCCCAGCTTGGATTCCGCTTGACAGTTGCAGATCATCCCAGCGGAAGGCCACGCCCCGTTCGGTTGCTGATCCTGGGCGGCGCCTGAGGACATTGTTGGTCCCGCAATCACCAGCCGTCCATCCCGGTTGAAGAAAGCTGTTCGCCGTCCATCACTGAGCTTCCACGTTGTAGCCTTTCCCATTGGATCGTTTCGCGCCGATTGACGCTGGCAGGAGCCGTCGAAAGGCCACGGTCTGCCCGGCGAGCTCACAGGAGCGGCATCCTTGGCGGATTCTGCGAGCCGTTGTTCCCCAAGGCTCCGTTGCTGCCGAACAGTTTCCTGCTGAAGCCGCGTTGCTGACGTTCTTTTTCCTCCCCGGCCGTCATCCCACAGTTGCTGGCGCAGATCGCAGACATCTCCATTCGCTCAACTTGAAACTGCATTCGAGCGCCTGTTTGCCCCGACTGAGTGGGAACTCAGTCACGCTCGGCTAGCTGCCGAAAATTCGCGGGTGAGGCCGCCACGAAAAAACACCTTGGCGGTGTATGCACCTCCTGGCAGCAGATCGCAGACCACCCTTGGCGGGAAAATCGATCTGCTGGCTCTGCAGCCACATGCAGCAAGGCCAATGGGCAGGGCCGCATAGGCAGACTCGCCGGTGAATGGATTGGAGAGGCCACGGCAATCACCAGCCACCCAAACCGTAGCCCACGACTTCGATCGAGCAAACCATGGCCCAACTGTTTCTCTCAAGCCTGAGTGTATAACAGCTGCTTGTTTTCTTGCCTGACCTCTGATCTGTTCTGCCCATGAAAAAACCCCCGCAATGCGGGGTTAAGCGGGGTGAACATGAACCCTGAAACGATCATGTAACGTGAACGCTTGGAATGGTTCGCAGATCAGTCGATGAGTCAGCACTGCCAGCGGTGCGGCTCCGCCTGCGGTCACGATCCCTTTCTCCCGAAAACCGCCCTGCGGCGCGGGCGCCGGCCCGCATGCCAGAGGGACGACCAGAAAGAATAAGGCCAGATAACTGAAGTGCAGAAGCCACTGACGCCACGTCACGAAGTTCACGAGTGGGCTTCGGTATATTGCCGCCCAGCGCAGCTTGAGGAGGCTTTCGGAGCGTGCGCTCTGTATTCAGCCCCCGCCGCACTTGCCAGGAGACTGAATGTCGTGTGGAGCTTTCGAGCTGAGGCCATTTCGCACCCCCCCTCGCAGAGGCTCGAGCCAGGGCCGCGGAAGTCCAGAAACGCATGGTTTCACCACCGAAGATTGATTTCACCGGTTGGGGAGCGCATCATGGTAACTTACCCAGGCCGGTTGGGCCCATGCCGAAACCAGAATGTTGGCACCGAGGCGTTGTCACGCCACCAGAGGTGAAGCTCTGGCCTGCGAAACTCGCTGTGGCCGTAGAACTCGGAGGGATAGGCGGTTGATTAACCAGATTTTGAAGGTGGAAGCGATGAAGCTCATCAGCTCAAGCGCCGAGGCTGTAGCTCAGGTAGCCTCACCGTTCCAATGAAAGGCACGACGCACCCAGCCGAGGGGCTGGTGATCACATGCCAAGATGCCACGAAGATGCAGATCAGGCGACCAGATTTGGCCACGATGATGTCTTCCATTGAATTGAACACCATTTATCACCCTAACCTCGCCACAAACGGAGCGGCGGTGAGATAGCCCGAGATCACGGCAGGCTCAAGGTGGGGTTGGTGATCATGCGCCACCCAACCACCACCCGGTCCAAGGTGTCGTAGACACGCCGAAGAACATGGCCCCCCCCCCCCGCCCCCCCACCCCCTTGAAAGAACCAGCAGCAAGGCGCCGACGCCCAGCCAGGATCACGTGATAACCAATTGATTGGTTCATCTGGTTCTTGTCACCCAGTCCTGGGAGAAGAAGGAGGAATATTCTCAACACTTCAGGGCCACGCAGGGCGTGATAAAGCCGCGAGGCCAAGCACGCGGAGTGATCAGACTTGTCCTCGACCAGCAAAGAAATCGAGAGCTAGTCCTCGGTTACGTCACGCTCGCTCCGTAGCCAAGCTTGTTCGGCGACGTGCCCATACGTTTAACTTCCCGGGAACAGGAATCAGCCTCTGCTCTTACATCGCTTATCGAGCTGTATTGACTCACTCGAACCAAGCATCTCGGCGCCCTGCCCAGACACCATCAGGCCGGCGTGGGCACGTGTGGGCACCCAGCATCGCCGGAGAGTTGATCACGCGGGCAGCCTGCCATCCATGCGTAAGCCCGGTGGAGTCAAGATCCTTGCGCCAACTGGCAACAAGAAGATTAGAGACGTTACCACGGGGAGACCTCTCAGAGACGAAGTTTTTCATTGGGGTGCTGCCTCGTTGACCATCCAGCAGCAGGCTTCATTTCAGAAAGAATGTTCTTCGTGTAAAATCGTCTCCGAAATTCCGCGTCCTTCAGCCCCCGGATCTCCTGCTACCAAATTCATACGCACCGCAGAGTTCAGCGCCAGGCCAATGATGCCGATGCGCTGGTCCAACAGCCCATCACAGGCCACGAACACCATGAAAATGCAGCCATCGCTTGTTGGAGAACGCAATCCCGAAGATCTGCTCCAGAAACGGTTGCCTCACCCATCGAGTACGGTCTCACCTCTTCCTGCGTCGGCATTTCACGCTTGAAGTGTTCGACTGATCGAATCCTCAAACAGCGTGTTTTCCACCGGGGCGCCGTGGATGGCGTCACGCAGCGCACCGCCCAAGAATCCCGCCACGCCCATTCATGATTGACGGGTCAAGGGTTCCAGTTGTGAAGACCCTGCCAGAACAGCAGGAAACGGAAAGATCGCCGCCACACCGAAAGCTCCGAGCGCAAGAACCAGCTGTCTGACCCCAGCTGGATAATCAGGAAAGACGTTCACGAACACGCATCCGTGGCCGGGAAGGCATTCGCTTTAGCGGCAATGCCCACCAGCGAGCACATCTCGAACTGACGCAGCAATGGAAGCCGCCAATCACGAAAAAGGCCGGCCAGGCCCACGAATGGCCAGCAGGCCACCAGCATGCACCAGCCACAAAAATCGCCCTGGGCTTCCGGGCCCCAGATGCAAGCAACAGGCTGTGGCCCCATTCGCATACGCCGGTGCTCACCGCTGCGTTGACGAAATTGCAGCCTTCCAGGTAGCTGCTGCGATCCCTGGTGTACCCACGAGGTTCGCGAATGGTGGTGCCGGTCAGCCCAGCGCCCAGGGCCAGGATAGCCGTGTTGAACAGCAGCAGGCCGGACCCAGCCCACAAAAAAAAACGAAACGCGTCGCGCCTTGAGCCAGTCATCGAGGGACGTTTCAAAAACCATCTCGCTTGGGCTGCCTGGCGCGCGCCCCTAGAGCAATCGCTCATGGAGTGCATAGGCAGCGGAACCCGCTTGTCGTGAAATACCCGCTATTCGGTAACAATGAGTGACCTGGTGCGTAGCGGGACCCTTGCAACGGCCTTACATCGCCGCTGGCAGCCAGCGTTTTAGGTAATTTCTCCCATTCAGGCGGCCCGATCGCTGCGGGCCCCGCCCGCAGGCTGCGCGAAGCGAAAGATGGCATCTCGCCCTGCTTGCGTCCCCATGGCTTCGTCTCCTCCTCGGCGCCCTCCGCCGCCCGCGCCACGGCTGTCATTCCCCAGTGCTCAGATCAAGCGTGCTGGGCATCCCGCGGCCCTCGAATCTGTTGTCCCCTCGGCTGTGACAGCCGGCGAGCCGGTTCCGCTCGCCAGCCTCTCAGCCAAGCTGGGACTTCCGACCTGATGCGACGACCCCGCTGCCCTCGTCTGGGTTCCCAAGGGCTAGTGATTGCCTACGGATCGCGGCGCGATTGCTCATCACCTTACCTCTGGGGTGAATCGCATCGATGTCGCGCCGCAGCAACCGTTTCATCAGACCCAGTGGCACCGCCACCATCATCGCGGGCTTTCCCAGTGGATTCGCTTCGAAAAAAAACCTGCCCCTGGCGCGACACAGCGGTTCAAGTGATGTGGCGCATGGATCAATCCCCGCCGCCGCCTGGCTCTGCGCTTTGCAGGCCGCGCGATCGTCACCCCTGACCCGGATCGGCGAACCCCTTCCTGCCGAAACTCAAAGCAGGCCTGCTCGAGCTGGCTGCGTTTTTCCTCCAACGGTTGCCCCTGCGAGGCGCCTGAATCCAATGGCATCTCATTTCCCCGCCGCTTCTGCTCGTCGGCTTGCTGCTTTCTCGCCCTGGGCTCACGCCTGTCCAGGCCGATCCGGTCAAAGGCTCCATTCGGCTGCGACCGCAACCACCCCTTGCCTGAGCGCCAGGCCCTGGTGCTCTGCCGACCACCGCGGCGAGTGCAGGTTTCACTCGACGGTGAGCGGCGCCGCTGACAAGCAGCAACTTCGTTTGATGTTGGTGCGACGGCGCACCTACCAACAACAACCGCTGTTCACCGGTGGTGCGCGAACCTTCGCGCCTCGTGGTTGCAGGCGCGATCCCCAGAGTGCCGATGCCAACGGTGCCGGGCCAAACCTTACGGAACCCGGCATTTCGTTCGATCCCACCAGCGGCAGGCCCGCTTCGTGCCGAGAATCGCCACCTCAAATGCGAGGCGAAACCCCACGGCCCAGGAGTGACCAATCCCTCTGAGCTGGCAGCTGCGCCTGCAAACGATGAACCGGGAGCGATCGCCATGGCCCGCTCGAGCTGACCCCAATTCGGACCAGCGCCCCAGTATCGTATATCGCGCTCAAACCCTGGGGAGCTCGGGCCGCTATCGTGTGTTCGCCGTACGTGTCAAGTTCCTGGATGAGTGTTACACAGATCCGCCAGGGCGACAAGACACTTTTGCGTCCAAGGCCACCATTGGTTGAGGCGCGAGCTGTGCGAGGCAAGCCCTGGAGAGAGCGGAGCCTTTCAGGCCAGCACCCGCTTGCTGACGCGCTGATTCTTTCAGAAGGCCTGTTCACGCTGAGGCCCGCTGCCAGGAGCCACCTTTGCCGGTGCGCACGATCTCGAGAAATCCGTAACTTCGAAGAATCTTGCTCCCAAGCCACCAAACTTTGCCTAGGATCCCCCACCACCTCAAGGAATCAGGGCGTGATGGAGACGTCGATCACATTGGCGCGGAACAACCTGCAATCAGTTCGGAGATTCGGAGCGTCGCTCCGGCGTGCCGAGACTTCACCCAACATCAGTCCCTCCACCGAAGGAATCGTGTTGAGGTCGATCACATTTGAGCACGTTGACACTTGCTTGACGTGCCTTCGGTCATCTGCTGCTAGTCGTTGACTGAATCCCCTTTCACCACCATGTCAGCGGACACTCCCTTGCCTCGGCAGGCCCACCGCCAGGTCTCGATGTGAAGCCCGCGCCCAGGCAACAGACCGGAGATCCCGGCTTGAGGCCCTGATTTGCTCTTCAACCAGCACGGAAAGCGGTGTGCATTCATGCAGCGCTCGCTGGGCCGGAATCCCGAGGCCAAATTAACTTGCCGGCCTTCAGCGGCTCACCAGGGAGCATTGCTGGCTGAACTCGGCTGGGTTCTCACGTGGGCAATGCCCCACCCCTTCAAGCCAAGTCAGTTCGAGATCCTTTTTGTAACGACCATTGGCGCGGAGACCTCAATCGCACCAGCCGGTCGGCCCTCGCCCCAGAGCACCAAGCAGGCTCAGCATGCGCCCAGCAGGCGCGGCGGTGGCCTGCCGTGGCCGCAACCCCATGCCGTATGCTCATGCCCCGCAGCGCCCAGGACGGCGTGGGCCGGCGGGCCGGCGGCAATTCAGTGACGCAATGCGCTGTCGCCATCACGGCATGTCCGTAAGCGGATTGGATGCCGAGATCGAGCAGGAGTGCGGGTCGATCAGCCGGACCAGCAACTCCAGCGGCAACAGCCCCGCAGAGCAGGATCACCACCAAGCCCGCTGGACACCGTCGCCGCCAGGGGGCCGCACGCCGCGCACGGCGACCAGCAAGTGGGTCAACAGCGCGCCGCCGCAACGGCCGCACCAGCCGGGAAAGAAAACACGCGCAGCTGAGCTCCACCAGGCTGCACGAAGCGGAATGGCCCACCAGCAACACCGGTGCCTGCACCACCTCTTCGAGAAAAGGCCTGCACCTGGCCGCGCCCATACGATTGTCGAGTAGCGTCGGCCGCTGGGCGGAATCGCCGAAGCGATCATGTCCGAGCCATTAGACGCACCAGCCCGCCGCCGCCAGCGACCCGCGTTGCGGGCGCCCATTGCGCCTGCCACAGCCAAACCGTAGAATCAACACAGCGGGCGGAATGGCCTGGATTCCAAACTCCGCCTGGCAGGCGCCATCCCCCTGCCACCGCCAAACCGCATGTTCGCCTCCCAAATCGATGCCGCTCCGTTGCGACAGGCTGGCGAGGTTTCACACCGGAGCCGATCACGCCAGGAGACTCTCACTATGCGAAGGCTTCCGCCCGAGTCGTCTCCAGGGCAGCGCTTTTTCAGGCACTCACGGCCCGTCGCGGATCTTGGCTTGCTCTGCGCGCTCCAAGCTGGCGGCTTGCGCCCGCTGCGGGTTGCTCGACCTGAATGCCGGCTGCGCATCGCGCCTGCGTACGGCAGGAAAGCCAGGCCAAGGCGGTGTGGCAATGACGCCGACCCCCGACCGCTTGCCTGCTTTCAGGCCAAACCTGGCCCCACTGCGGCTGCGGCTGCCCACTCCGTTTGCGGCGTCAGGGCCACACTCACGGCCCAGAAACTGCTGGCTATTGCCTGTATCCCGGCGAGGAAGGAACGCTTTCGAGCTGGTCATCTCGCACTTGCCTTACGCTTGCGAGTGTCCCTGCCGCCCGCCCGCGATGGCGTCAGCTCGGCGGAGTGCTCGTATCGTGCCAGCACGATGGCCGCGTCCCCCCCCACGACACGACCGGCCCCCGCGATCCGCTGCTGGGGCCTGCCGCCGGCCCACAGCCAGCTGGGAAGCTTGCCTCTTGCGCCTGCATGCTCGGGCCGTGATTCGCCCGCACGGCCTGTGTCTATGGGTCAGGGGCTGACCTGCTCTGACGTTCAGGAGGGCACCTTCCCGCCCGCGGTCGCGCCTGCCCGCCGGATCCTTGCCGAGGCGAGAAGGCAGCTGGCGTTATGACGCCCGATTGTCCCACCGCTCGGACCAAGCAGTGCCAGCGCGGGGGTCACTGCCATCAGCCAGGCGCGCCCTGCGCGCCATGCTCAAGTGCCCTCTGGATCGGCCGTTGCGGTGAGTCGACCACCTTCGCCCCTCTGCAACATGCCCCCACCCTCACGCCATCGTCCCCAGCTGAATTTCCCAGACCTGAGGCCGCAAGCCAACCTGTGCTCGGCCCTCATTGTCCGATCGACAAGCCTGCCAGCCCGCTCTGCCCACCTGCCGAAATACGCCATCGACTGGGCGTGGGCCACCGCACTGGCCGCGCTGCTGAGCGCCCTGCCGCAGTACGCTGGTCGCGTCCGCCAGCCCCGCCTAGCCAAGCGCAGCGGTTTTCGCCGGGGGCCCCCCCCCCCCCCCCCCCCCCAAACACCCCGAACCCCCTGGCCCCCCCCGCCTCCCTTAGAGCCCGTTTGCTGGCGTGTCTAGGCGCTAACATAGTTAGTCGTTCCCGACCACTCCATGGCGCCTCAGAAATCTTCGCATCCGCAGCGAATCTCTGTTCGTAATGCTGATTCTGTCGGCTTTGGCTCGGCCGCGCCGTGGTCTGCTTCAAGTTGCAGAAGACTAACCAGCTGCATCCTGTCCCCCGGTAAGCTCAAGTCTCTGTCTCGCAGCTTTAGCTCAGCCCCTTCGCCGCCCGTGCAATTATGCATGGTTCTGCGTCAGGTTGCGCCACGAACGCTGCTTCCGCCAGATCGCTCCGCCCCACCGATTCAGGGCATCAGTGCGCTTTCATGTGCGCTCACCGCGCAAGCTTCGTTTACGCGAGGAATCGCTGCATCTCACCCGCGGCGACCTGCTCGAGCCTGCCAGCCTCGACTACGCCCTGCAGCAGTCAAGACGCAGGTCCATCGACGCCGCCCACGGCCCGCGGCCACCGAGCAACCACTAAGCATCTACACATCGAGATTGTAGCGCCAAAGCCAATTTGATCACGCCTGCCGGCGCGGCAGGTGAAAGCGCGTTCATCTCTGTGTTCGTTGCTGTATGCGCGAAAGCACCGCAAGCGTGCCACTATGGAGATCAAATACTGCAACCGAGCAGTTTGTTGATCGCATCATCTTGACTACACGTATTCCTGCGATGTGTCGCCTTTCGATGCAGGGGGTGATCGCTCAGTTCGACCATGCCGGTGCTCGAGACCAGTGTACCGTTCTGTCGGTGAGCGGCACGCCAACGCCGATTCGCTACCAATAAACACCCAGGAACGTTGCCCGTTGTTCGCCGTGCCCTCCCTCGAACCAAACCCCGCCACGGTCCGTCAGGCCCTTGGCCCGATGTTCGGCGAATGGCCTTTGGCAATCACCCGGTGACCCAGCCTCGGTTGAAAGAACAGCGGCCAAGGCCGGGCCAGCGGGATGCTTCGGTCCGCCCCCCGTAGCCGTTGAATCCGGGGGGCTGTGATACAGGGCAGGGCAATTTGCCAGGTTTCTCTGGAAGCGGCTCTTGGCTACATTCTCCCCGGTGAGGCGTGTGGTAGTCGCTACGACTATACTCCTACGATGCAATACCTATCTCAACCAACAATCACGCGACGGCTTCCTGGCCGTTAAATAAAGATGCAGCGTGAGAGCGGCCGAACATCTTTGGCCCCATGTAATACATCTCGAGCGCACTTAATCTTCAAAGCGCCGGCTCAGGTGTACCATCGCTCTCGCGGTTAGAGGCAACAAAAGCCCACCGACGGTTGCACCATGCCGCGGACGCGGGCCAGCGGCGAAGGCGGGCCAGGCGTTGGCGTGGCTTGCCGACGCTCTTCTGGCGCTTCAGCGGGGAGTGTGACAGCAAACTTCCTGGGTCATGGCAGGGATGCCGGTGGGGCAGGGTTCATTGGATGGCGACTGTACCGCCGTCCAAACTCGAAGGGGAGTCAAAATCGATGCCGCTGTTACTTTACACTGCGCGCACTGACGACGCCACGCGGGTCTGGGAAGCCGCTGCGATTGGAAACTTCCGATCTACACTACCGCTTGCTGGGGGTGAGTCCTGCCTCCGACTGCCAGACGGTTGCCTGCGCACTGCTTGCAGCACCGTCTGGATCACCCACCAAGCGAGGGATTTCAGCCACGAAGCGCTCAGAGCAGGGCCGCCTTTTGCTCCGCTCCAGTCTCCAACCTGCTCAGCGACGAAAGAACGGGCGACAGTTTGGCCTTATTGAAAGCCGACTGATTGCCTTCCGAGAGGCAAAGCGGGCGGAGATGGCGCTCCCGGACTTGACGTGCCTAGCAGCCAATGGAGTTGGGCGGACTGCTTTGCTGGCTGCTGGAGGTGCCCCGGGTCAGCCTCGCGTTAGGGAACAGCCGCTTCGATAGCAGGGGCACCGACGCAAAGCTGCAGCCTCGCCCAGGGACGCCGGCCCTTGGGCAGAGCTGCCCGCGAAAAAACCGATCTTTCACCATTCGTTAAAGGATCGGATCTGATCCTGAACCCGCCAGGCCTCGTCCTGATCTGCGGCGGGATCAGCGGCCACTTCGAGGCCGGCGGCTTCTCATCCTGCCAGCAAGGGGCTGCAAGCTTCTTAGGACAATACGCATGGGCCAGCCCCAGGCCGGAGCAGCGGAACGATCTAGAACATACGCGGCGTATCAGACAAACGACCTCCACCGGCCACTGCATTACTTGACCGATATCAACGGGTTAGCTGGATTTAAGCTACAGCCGCCACGAACACCCTGGGGCCGCCAGCCATGAGGCGCTTAGAAGGTACTGCGCATTTGCTTTGAAGGTTGCTCGCGTCAAATGCCCTATACGCGGGCTATCTCTATGCTCTGTATAGTGACTGATCCAGCGGACACACAACAATCTGTATATATCATGTGTCCCGCCGGTGCCTTCTAGGCACTGCTCCCCAGCGTCCTTCTCATAAGGCAATGGTATATCCTTCGCCGAGTTTTCCTCACTCGTTTTCAAGAAGCAAATGTGTTGGGATCTCTTCGGCCCGGCGCCCTGGGGGGGCCCGGTGATAGGTATCTCTACCCCCAGCCTTCGCGGCGAGCTGCCTGATCCATTACTCGTCGACTTCACTGCTCAGCCCGCCCTTCCCGGGTATGTTCTCTTTCCCTAATTACAATACTGTCTGCGCGAATAAGGCCCCGAGCGGATAAAAGCCTGCCGGGTCTCCTATGTACATATTTGCGTCCAGCGGCCAATATTCTTCCTCGTT
>Ga0163217_1058552_pt1 | contig 12386 bp, 4 predicted proteins | sample SynspAceP_FD_185933 | JGI IMG/M metagenome (GOLD analysis project Ga0163217, IMG submission 185933) | Saline lake microbial communities from Ace Lake in Antarctica - Synechococcus sp. Ace-P (PacBio error correction) | ecosystem: Environmental > Aquatic > Non-marine Saline and Alkaline > Saline ... | reverse complement strand
TCGTGACGCGGCTTGATGCACCGTTTTCTGTGGATATGGGACCGTCATGTGTGTTTTTCTGTGTTGTAGGACCCAACGACGCGCGTACGGGTGTTGTGCCGCCGCCGGGTGGGGGGGGGGAGAGAGTTATGTGGTTGTGTGCTATGTGGGGATGTGTGTGGCGCGGCTGTTGTGTGTCTGTGTTGTATGTGTTGTGTGTTGTGTTCATGTGTTGTTGCCGGCGCGGCCAGGCGACCCGCGGGGGGCAGGCCCCACCCCGAGGCGGGCCAGCGGCCGCCGAGGGCGGCGGGCGCAGCTGCCAGAGGGGGGGCACGTCCACGCGCGGGCCGGCCGCCTGGGGACGGGGGGGCGGGGGGGGAGCCGCGTCCGCCGATTACCGCGACCGGGCCGGGCGCGAGGGCAGGCGGGCCGACAGCAGCGAGGCGGGGCAAGGTCCCCGCGGGAGGGGAGCCCGCGGCGAGAAGCAGGCTAGGGCTGCCGGAAGGGGAGGAGCGAGGCGGGGGCAGGCCGGGCGGGGGGCGGCGCCCGGGGGGGGTCCCAACCGCGGGGGGGGGCCGCGGCGGCTCCGGGGCAGCAGCGGGGGGAGGGAAACGAAGGGCGCAGCAAGCGAGGCCAAAAACGCGGGGGGCTCCGGAGGAGGCCCGCGCCGCCAAGCGGAACAGACGACAATAAAAAGAAGGGTAGTGAACGGCGAGGCGGAAGCCAGGGAGGCGGGGGGGCCCACGTTCGGGGGGGGGCACGACCACACCAGGGAGAGCGGCAGGCCGCAGCCGGGCGGGGGCCAGCCGAGCAGGCGCAGGGCAGACCCACCGGAGTGCGAGGGGCGCGGCGGGGGGCCAAGGGCGAGGGGCGCACGGCGCGAGCCGGCGGACCGCCGAGGAGGGCACCACGGGCGCAGGGCGGCGAGCGCAACAGCCCGGCGGGGAGGGGGGGCCGGGCGGCCCGAGCGTCCCCAAGGGGATGGCGGCAACCAACGGGCGCGGGCGGCGGGGCAGGGGGACCAAGCGCACCGGGCACGGAGGCGGCGCGGGGGGCACGACAACCGGTGCAAGGGGCCGGCGGGCCAGGGGGGGCAAGGGCGCAACCGGAGGGCGGCCTGCGGCGGAAACGGCCGGCCGCGGGGGCCGGGGGAGCCGAGCGGGGGCAGCGCGGAGCAGCCAGGGCGACGGCCAGCGGCGGAGCCGAGTGTGCCGGGCGCGGGGAGTGCGGCTCTCCAGGGGCGGGGGCGGGCACGGCCAGCACCGGCACAGCGGCCGGGGCAGGAGGCGCCCGCGACACGCAGAACCAGGGGGCGGGGCAGCCGGCAGGGGGACCCGGCGCGGGCCGGGCCGACGGCGGCGGGCCGCGGAAGCGGGGCAGCAGCGACGGGGGAAGGGGCAAAGCGGGCGGGGGGAGGCGGCGAGCAGCCGGGGGGGGACGAGGCGCAGTCCAGCCCGCCAGCCCACCACAGGGCGAGACGGGCGGCGGCGAAGGCCGCGAGCAGGGCGGAGCGAGGCGGCCGCGGGCAGACATGCGGGAGCCAAGCGGACGCAGGCAACAGGCAGCCGCGCGGGCCCGCCGCGGGGCGCAAGCCGGGGGGGGACCAGCAGCGCCACCGACGCGGGCAAGCGGGCGGGGGCGGCGGGGAGACAGCGCGGCGAAAGGGGAGCAGGGCCGGAGGCCATGCACCCAGCTCGCAGAAGTGGAGTGCAGGGGCCACGGCGGGGCGGGGGCCAGGGCAGGGGGCCAAGGGCCACGGGAGGGAAGCGGGCCACCGGGAGGGGGGCGTCAGCAGCAACGGGGCGGCAGGCGACCGTCGTCCAGCCGGCCACGGGCAGGCGCGACGCGGCCAGCGGGGCGCAGCGCGAGAGCGGCGGGCACCCAGGGCGGCGGGGTGAGCACGGCGTGGCGGGGACGAGGGCGGGGGAGCGGCGGGGCGGGCGGCGGGAGCCATGCCGCGGCGGCAACGGCTAAGCGGAGGGGCCGGCGGCGGGGGGGAGAGCGGCAACGGCGGATGCGAGCCCGGCCGGGGGCAGCAGGGGAGCGGCCAGAGCACCACGCGAGGCCGGGCGGGGGCCGGAACGAGTGCAGGGAGCAGGGCGAGATAGCCACGCGGCACCCCGCAGGCCTGGAACGATGGGCGCCAGGGGAGAGCGCCCGGTAGGGTGCGGCCGGGTAGCCAGCACCGCAGGGGGAGGCCGGCGGCGGGCACGCCGCGGACCAGCCCGGGCCGGGCGCTTGCCCGCGTGGGACGCCAGGGCGCCGAGGGGGGCGGGATTACGGTCCGGCACCGGGAAGCCCGGAGGGCTGGCAGGAAGCAGGAGGTCGGGCGAGCCACCACCAGTGCGGCCCAAACGCCGCGGCGCGGCGCGGGGGCCGCAGCGGGAGCGGGCCCGGGGCGCGCGGCCCGATCGAGAGCCGGGAGGGCGGGCGGGGCCACGAGCGCAGGGGCGCAGGCCAGCGGAGACGGAGCACGGGGGGGGCCGGGACGGCGGTGCGCGCCAGGGGGAGGAGAGCGGGGGACGCCAGCTGGGACACGGCAGCGACGGAGCCGGGGGCCCCGGGGGGCTGGCCGGTGCACAGCAGGGGCGCGGCGGGCGGGAGGGGCAGGCGACCAAGCGGAGCGATACCCGAGCGAGGCCGGGCCCAGGGGGGCGCCCGGGCGAGGGGCGCGGCGCGGCGCACCGGGGGGGGCGGGGAGGCGGCCCGGCGAGCAGGCCGGCGGGCCGCGCGCGCGGCCGGCACGGAGGGCGGGAGGGCCGCGGGGCGGGAGGCCGGCGGCGACCGGCAGGGGGGAGCCGGGGCCGGCGGACCGAGGACCGCTGCAGGCTCAGCGGCGGGAGCAGGGGGACGGCGGGCGGGAAGCTACGACCGCGTCCACGGGGGGCAGGGCAGCGGGCAGGCACGGGCAAGGCGGAGGGCGACCGGCGCCGGCGTCAGGCGGAGGGCCCACGAGGAGCGCTACCAGGGGAAGGGGCGGCAGGCGGCGGCCCGCGGGCGGACGCCGAGCGAGGACGCGGCCCGGGAGCGGGCCGACGCGCGGGGGCGCGAGGGGGCCACCAGGAGGGCGGCAGTGCGGCCCCGGCGGCGGGGCGCAGCGAAGGCCCGCCAACGCGGGGATAGAGCGGGGCGCGAGCGACGGCCGCGACCGGCTGACACGGGGACGCGGCAGGGCCAGTGCGGGACCCGGCGCCAGGCGGCGAGGAGCGGGGGGAAGGGGAGCGAAGCGAGGCCGACAAGCGAGGGTCCCAGAGCAGCTAGGACCTGAAAGGGGGCCGGGGGGGCCGGGCCGCGAGCTGGCCGGGCGGCGCGCCGCCAGGGCGGGCCGAAGGCTGGGCGGGACCGGGGGCGCAGCCGTCGGGCGCGGGGGCGAAGGGCTACAGCGAAGAAGGGGAGTGCAAGGACGAGTTGCGGTCCGAGCGCAGATCGGGCGAGGACCGCGCGAGGGCGCGAAAGCGGCGAGGAGCCGGTCGTGGACGGCCGAGCGGCACGAGGGGGGGACGGCAGCGAGCAGGGCGTGGGCGCGACCGAGCCAGTACCTGGGCGGCCGGGGGAACCGGGAGCAGGCGGAGGGAGGGGCGCGGGGGCAAGCGCAGGGCCGGGGCAACAGGCCGGCAGGGGCGGGGGGAGGAGGGAGGGCCGCGAGGGCGGCGAGGGCGGCGCCGGCGCCGGCCCCCGGCGCGGCGCGGCCGGCCGCACAGCGACGAGTGCAGCGCCGCGGCGGGGGCCGGCGTCAAGCCGTCGCCGGCGGGCGGCCCCGGCCGAGGGGGAGAGAGGACGCGGGGCCGAGCGAAGGGCCGCGCCCAGGCCGGGCGGCGGCGGACCGAGGGGGGGGCGCGGACGGGGGGAGGGGGGGCCGCGCGGGACGCCGCGGCAGCGGGGGCGCCGGCGGGGGCGGCGAGGGGAGGGGTGGGGAGGTTGCGGCGGGGGCGGGGGGGCGGCCGGGGGGGGGGGGCCGGGAGGGCACGCGTGAGGGGGAAGGGCAGCGACCGGTCCGGGCGCAGGGGCGTGGAAAACGGGCAAGGGGCGGGAGAGGCGCCGGCCGGCGAGCCGCGCGCGCGCGCGGCCGCGGCCGCGAAAGCCACCGGCCCGGGCGCGCCCGAGGGGCGCGGGCACCACACCCAAGCCAGGCGAGAACGGCGAGCACCAGAGGCGCGCGGGGCGCCCAAACCAGCAGGCGGCGGCGACGAAGCGGCCCACCAAGGGCGGAGGCCGGAGGACCCGCGAGGCTGGCTGCACAAAACCCCCGGCCCGGGGGAGTTGGTCCCACGCCCAGAGGGGGGGGCGGCACGAAACGTGGGGGGACGGAAGGCGGCGGGCAGACGGCCAGCCCAGTCCCGAGACGAGATAGGGCGGGAGCACGGGAGGAGCGCGGCGGGAGGGCGAGGGGGGGGAGGGCGCGGGAGCCCACGCGGCCGGGCAGGCGGGGACCGGAAATTGACAGCGGGCAACGGGCAGGGGGGGCACAAGCGGGGGGGCGGGGCGGGGAACAGGGGCGCCGGCAGCGACAGCCGCGAACCCGGCGCGGCGAAGACAATCGAGCCTGTCCACGGCGATCAGCCGGCCAGGACGGACGCATACGGCGGTGGGGGCGGACGAGGGGAGCGCGGGGCGACGGGCCGAGGGCAAGCACCACCCACGGCCGACGGGGGCGCGCGGGAGCGGGCCGCAGCCGCAGGGGGGACGGGGGGGCGGGGGTGGCGAGGCGCGGGCCGGGAGGCGACGGCGGAGACGCGAACCGGATCGGTGGCCGACCGAAAAAGACCGAGAGCACCGGCCAGAGCGGGGCCGGGAGGGGCGGGGAGAGGAGGGCATGCAAGGGCGGGAGCCGGAGGGAGCGGAGAATGCCGGGCCGGAGAGGCGAGACGGGCCGGGGGTGCAGGGAGGCAGGGGGGCAGAGCCGGGCAGGCGCGCGGGCGGGCACGGGCGCCGCAAGGGGCGGGGGGAGCGAGGGCGGGGGAGAGGGCGAGCGAACGGGCCACCGCAAGGGCCACAGGGCGGGCGGGAGCGCAGGGCGGGGCGCGGGCAGGACATGGGCGGGCCGCGCGGGCAGCGGGGGCAGGCAGGCCCGTGAGGACAGGGCACCCACCGAGGCGGGGCGGGGCCAGGGTCGGAACACCGGACGGGGCGCAAGGGGCAGAGCGGCGCGTGGGGGGCCGCGGGAGCAGCGCAGCAAGAATCACAAGCCGCCACCAGCAGGCGGGGACCCGGCGGGGGCGACGCCAGCAGAGGAGCGGGCAGGGCGCCGGCGCGGGAAGTGGGGGGCGCAACGGCGGAGCGGGGCGAGGCCCGGGGGAGGAGGGGGGCAGCGCGTGCGGGGGGCCAGGGACGCCAAGCGGCGGGGACGCCCGGGAGGGGCGGGGGGGAAAGCAACGGGGGGCGGCCGCGGGCCCGCCAGGGCAGGGCAGAGCAGAGCGGCGGGCGGGGCACCACCGGTGCGGGCCCACGGGTGGGGAGCGGAAAGGGGAAGGGGGCGGCGGCGGGCCGAGAGCCAAGCAGGCAAGCGCGGCCACCGGGCCAGCCGGGGAAAAGGCAGGACAACGGTGGGTGCACGGGGGGGAAAGACAGTACGGGGGCGCACGGCGGGAAGAGGGCAGGAAAGCGGCGGTCGGGGAGCGGGGAGCGCGGGGAGCCAGGCCGGGGGCGGGGGAAGCGCGGGTCCAGGGCGCGGGGGGGGGGCGGGACGGGGCGGGGGCCGAGATGGAGCGGGCGGAAACGGGGGGACGAGAGGGCAGCGGCAGACCCGGGAACACCGGGGGCGGAGTGGACGGGCCGGAGGGCAGCCGCGAGCCCCGGGCGCGGGGAAACGCGGGGGGCGGGGCGCGGGCACCACGGAGGGGCTGGCGCGGGCGTGGAGGTCAGCGCAGGGCGCGGACGAGCCAAGGCGAGGGGGGAGCCGGCGGCGCGAGGCCGGCGCGGCGGGCGGAGAGCGGGAAGCCGGGAGCGAGCGCCACCCCGACGAGCAACCGCGGGGGGCACGAGGCGGCGAGGACCCAGCTGGGGCCGGGTCAAGGCGGGCCGAACACAGACGGGCGGGAAAGGGAGCAGGGCGAGCGGGGTGGCCAGGCGGGCTCGAGCACAGCGGCAGGCCGGGAGGCAAGGGCCGGGCACGGACGGCCGCGGGAGCGCAGGGGCGGGGGCGGGCCGGGGACCGGGGAGGGCCGGCGGGCCGTGGCAGCAGGGGGCGTCGCGGCCGGGCAAAAAGGGTGGGCGGCGGGGGACAAGGGCGAGCCCAGGGCGGACAGCCGCACCCGGACGGCCCGCGCGGGCGGCGAAGACCCCGGGGGGGGGGGTGCAGCAAGGCGGGCGGGCGCCGAGGCCCCAGAGCGGCAGGGGAAGCAGTCCAGGGCGGCTCGGGAGGCCCAGGGGCGGCAAGGGCCAGCCCAGGCGGGGGGCGGGCGCGAGGGGCGGGCAGGGCCCGGGATCGCCAGGCGAAAGCGAACAGGGGCGGGCCCGCGGCGACAGGGCGGGGGGGGGCGGCCGCACGCGCACCAGCGCGGCGGGGGGCGGCGCGGCGGGGAGTCGGGCCGAGCGACGCGCGGGCAGGGGGGGGGCGGCGCGAGGGAGGCAGGGCCACCGGGGGCGAGCTCGAGGCAACCGGCCGCCCGGAGGGCGGCGCCGGGCAGGGCCGCCGGCGCCGGTAAAGGAGCATGCGCGACAGGGCCGGGCGCCGGAGCGCGACAGGCGGGAGGTGGGCAGCGCGGCCGGCAGCAACGGGGGAGAGGCGGGGGCAAAGCGCGAGCGGGCGGGCCGGGGGAGCACCAGGGCCGGGCGGGGACGGCAAAAGGGCGCGCGACCAGCACGCCGACGGGCGCGAACGGCGGGAGGGAAGCGACAAAGGGCGGCACGGAGCGAGGGACGGAGAGCCGCCGAGAGCAAGCGAGCGAGGGGGAGGGGCCGGGCGACGGCGCGAGGCGGCGGCAGGGACCCGGCGGCGGCGCGGGAAGGGGGGCGCCAGGCGAGCAGACCGCACCGGGCGCGTGCGGCGAGGGGCCGGGCGCGGGGTGGCCCGGGGGGCCCGGTGGAGGGGCCGGGGGCGCGAGGGCCGAACGGGGGCAACAGCAGCCGACGACCAACCGGGGGGGAGGCCGGCAAGAAGCCGGGCACGAGCCGGGAGCGGCAAAGCCGGGACCGAAGCGGGCGGGCCGAGGGCGAAAGCCGCAGCCGGTAGAGGAGCCAGACAGACCCGGGGCCGCGAGGAGCCCCCCCCCCGGGGAGCCACAGCGGGCGGGAGCCGGCGCCATGCGCGAGCGGGAGGAGCGCGTCGACAGCGCGAGGGAGTCCGGGGGCCCAGCCCGAGGCCCGGCGCGGCGCCAAGAGGAGCCAAGCCAGGGCCGCCGGCCGGGGCCGCCGGAGAGCGCGCGAGAGCCCACGAGGGAGGGGGAGCCACCGGCAGGCGAGGCGAAGGGGGCGCCGCAGAGGGGGGGCCAGGGGCGGCGGGCTACACGAGGCGACCACCCGCGCCGGCCAGGAGCCCGAAGGGGGGGTGCCCGGCCGGCCGGGGCAGGAAGGGGGCGCAGGGGGGGGCCCGGCGAAGGGGGGACGCCCGGGCGGCGGGGAGCACGGGGAGCCGGCGACACCCGTAAGGCGCGCAGCGCGTTTCGGCGGGCGGGAAAAATCAAGCGCGGCCAGGCGAGGCGGGGCCAGCGGGGCCGGAGGCCCGAGGGCACCAGCCGGCGGCGCAAGAACGGCAGCCGCGAGCACTACCAGGGCCGCACCGGCGCGGAAGGACACGTGGGTGGCCGAGAGGCGCGGGGCAGGCAGCAGGCGGGCACCGCGGAGAAGGGGGGCCGGCGGGGGGCGGGGGGACCACCGGCAGCGCGCGGGGCGCAACACCGCCAAGGGGGAGCAGGCGCCCCAGGGGGCCGGGGCGGGCGCGGCGGGCGCGCGGCGGGAGCAGCGGGCGGGGAGGGCCGGGGGCCGCCGGAGCGGGGCGGGGACACCAACCGGAGAGGGCGCGGGCGCGCCAGCGGGGGCAGCGAGGGCCGGGAGTCCCACGCAGGCGCAACGGCCGAGCCAGGTAGGGAGCGCGAGCTCACGAGGGAGGCGGGGAGCGATGGCCGGGAGGGCAGCGGGCAAGGTGGGAGGCGAGCGGCCAGCCCGGGAGGGCAGCCACAAAGGCGGGGGGAAGCCACGAGAGCGGGGGGCGGAGCAGGCCAGGAGCGCCACCCGGCCGGTCCAGCGGGCCCGGACCGGGGGGGCGCGGCGCGGCCTGCGGCGGAGGGCGCGGCGCAGCGACGGCCGGAGGGAGGGGGGCGCGGCGGAAAGGCGAGAGCCGGCGAACCGGCAGGCACCACACCTTGGCCCCGAAGAGGAGAGCAACAGCGGCCGGCAGCGGAGGCACGGCGGGGGCAAGAGAGCGCGCGGGGAGTCACGGCAACGCGGAGGGACGCGCGGCCGGGGCGCAACAGCGCAGGGAGGGACGCGCAGCGGCGGCGGGGGAGCAGCAGCGGGACCGGCAGCAAGCGGCAGTGCGGGACGGGGGCCAGGACCGGGCGGGGGAGCGGCCGCCCCAGGCCGCGCTGGAGCCAGGGGCCGGCGGGTGAGGGGCGGGCAGGGGGGACGGCACCTGAGTGAGAACGGCAGGCGAAGGCCGGGGCCCATGCGCGGGCCGCAGCCGCGGGCGGGCCGGAGCGCCGGAACCAGCCCCGGGGCCCCAAGGGTACGGGGGATGGGCCGGAGGGGGCCGGGACGGTCGGCCACGGCGTACCGGCGGGAGCGCAAGGGCAGCGAGCCCCCGGGCACGCCCACGACCGCAGGCCACGAGACGGGGGATAGGGGCCGCGCGGCGGGAGGGCGAGGCGCGCGGGGCGCCGCCTCGGGGTGGGGGGAGAGAGAGCGCTCAGCAGGCCGGACGCCCGGCACCAGGAGGCGGGAGGCGGGAGGGGCGGGCCCCAGGGGGGCGCGGGCAGGGGAGGAGCCGGCCGGGGCGAAGGCAGGCCCGCGGAGCCCGGACCTTGTGGGGCCGGGGCGGGGGCGGGGCGAGAGGGGCAAGCCGAGGCGGGGGCCTAGGCGGGGGCGGCGGCGGCAGGGAGGGCGCAGCGGGGCAGGGGCAGACCCGAAATCCGGACAGCGCCGGCACCGGGGCGGCCAGCGAGGGGGCGGCAGATCACGCGGGCAGGGCCAGGCAGCACGGCGAGGGGGCCGGGAACGGGGAGGCAACCCGCGAAGCGTGCGAGGCGCAGGAGGGGGAGACAGGAAGCGATGCAGCAGCCGGGGAGGGAAGCCACAGATGCGGAGGCGCGGACCGCGGGCGAGAGCGAGGCCGGGGGGCGCGCGAGGGGGAGAGGGGGGGAGGAGGGGGCGAGCGGCGAGGCGCCGGTGCGCGAAGCGGCCACGAACAGGCAGGTGCGCGGCGGCCGCGCACGCCGCCCGGGCGAGCGGCCAACCGGCGGGGACCAGCGGGACGGCCGGGGGCGAGTCGCCGGGCGGCGGCGGGCCAACCGAGGAGCGGGATCACCCAGCCGGGGGGGCAGCAGCAGGGCGGCCCGCAGCACCGCCAGGGCCGAGGGCACGCAAAGGGAGCAAACGGCGCCAGCGGGGAGCGCGGCGAGCACCGCGGGAGCGGCCGGGTGGCGAGGCGGGGGAGAGGCAAGCGCGGGCCCCAGCGGGCGGCGGATCGCGAACGGCGAGAGGGGGGGGGCAACCCCGAGAGCCGGGCGGGGCCCCGGCAGCACCGCCCCGAGGAGCACCGCCAGGCCGAGGCGCCGAGCCGGAACACGGCACCGGGGGCGGCTTGCCCACCGGGCGGGGGGAAGGGCACCGCGCCGAAGGCCGGGCACACGCAAGCCAGGAGGGACACCGTGCCGGGGGCGCGGGCGGAGCGGGGCACGGCGAGGCCAGCACCACGGGGGAGGCCGAGACGGGGGAGGGGCCAGGGAGGGGAGAGGGGCGAGGCGGGCGGGAGAAGCGGCGGGGGCAGCGGGGAGGCCCGGCCGGGGGCCACGAAGCGCCCGGCAAGAGATGGGGGGGGGCCCGACAGGCAGAACGAGGGCGAGGCGCGCGAGGCGGGGGGAGCGGGGCACGGGAGTCACCGACGGCAGGAGAGGGCACCCGGCGCCAGGCCGCCACCGCCGCGCCACCGGAGGGCCCAGGACGGCGGGAACAACCGGCGGGAGCCGGGCGGAGAGGGGAGGCAGCGGGGGACAGACGCCACGGGCCCCAGGGAGGGAGCACGCGGCAGCCGGAGGGGGGAGGCCACAGCGAGGGGGGGAGCGCGGCGGCGCGCGGCGGCCCGGCACGGCGGCCGGGATGGGGAGCAGGAGGGCAGAAGGCGCAGGGAAGCGGGCGGGGCCAGGGAGCTACGGCGCGGGAGCCGCGTCAGGACCGCAGAGAGGGCGCAGGGGAGCAGGAGTGGGCTGCCGGGGGGCTCGCGAGGCCAGGGGCGGGGGGAGAAGCGCCAGGCGGCGGAGGGCGCCAGCGGCAAGCAGCGCGGCGGGCGTCGGGGCAGAGCCAGGGCGGGAGCAGCGGCCGGCCGGGCCGGCGCACACCAGGGGGGCGGAGCGTGGATGGGGACCAGGTGCGGAGAGAGGCCAACGGCCCGCGCAACAGCGGCACAAGGGCCAGCGCCCGCGGCAGCGAAGCAGGCGCATGGGAGGCGGAGCGGACGGGCGCCCCCGGACGGAGCGCCGCACGGGGGCCCGGGGCAGAAAGCCAGCGAGGAAGTCGCCAGGCAAGCACAGCGAGCGGGGGAGCGCGGGCGGGAGGGCAGGACCGCGAGGAAGGGGACAAGGGAAAGGGGGCGGGCCATCCGCAGGGCGGCACGAGGGGCGGGCGGAGGGGGAGCCCGGGGGGCGGACACGGCAGGCCGGGGGCACCACCGGGCCAGCACGAGCGGGCGGGGGCCAGGAGCAGCACCGGGGCGGCAGGGAGGCGACGGACAGCAAGCCGGGCGCGAGAAGGAGCCCGGGCCGCGGCCGGGGCGGCGGCCGGGCGGCAGGCCAGGAGTGCCGCCTAGCAGGCGGCGGGGGGGCGCGAGAGCCGGTCCACCGGGGGGCCGGAGCCGCGCGGCAGCCCCGCCAGGAAGCGGCGGAGAGCGGCACCGAGCCAAAGGGCGGGCAGGCAACCGACAGCGGGGGGGGGGGGGGCGGTTCCGCCCAACCCAAGCGAAAGGGCGAAGCGGGCCGCCAGCGGGCGCGTGGCGGCCGGGGCGAGGCCAGAGCACGGCCTGCCAGCGAGACGCCACCGCCGGGCTGGCCAGGTGGCCGCCCGGGCCAGCCAGAGCAGCCCGGGGCCGCGCCATGGCCGATGAGGCGGGCGCGGCTGCCGCCGACGGGCGGGACACAACCACAGGGGGGGCTGGGAAGACGAATGCAGCGCAGGGGCCGGCCAGGGGGCGCGGAAGCCCGGGGGGGGACAAGGGGCGAGAAAGGCAAGGGCAGGCCGACGCCGCCGGCGTCAGGGCCCGCAGGAGCAGCACGGGCCAAGGCCAGGAACCGGCAAGTGGCCGAAGCCAGAGGGACGGCCGGGAACGGGCCTGGGGCGGGGGCCGGACCGGCTGGGGGGGAGCGAGCACGCCGGGGCTAAAACGCGCGACCGGTAGCAAGGGCCGACGGAGTGGGAGGCGGCCGCAGCGGGGAGCCGGACAGCGTGGGGGGCGCAGCCAGGAGGGCCCACAGGCGGGGCGTGGCAGGGGGGCGAGCGTGTCCGGCGGCCAGCGCCCGCAGTCGCCGCGAGGCGCGCGGTAAGGGCCTGGGCCTCACGCGGGGGGGAGCTGGTTGGCAGCGGCCAGGCGGCGGACAGCAGCCAGAGGCAGCGGGGGGGCCAGAAGCAACGCACAAAGGGGCACGGAGCCGGGGGCGGATGGGGAGGAAAGCAGGAAGCGGCAGCCGACCGGGGGCTGTCAGCGGGTGTGAGTGGAGTCGGACGGCGGGAATACGTGTGGCATGGCCTCAAGCGCCTCGAGGCAAGCCGGCCAGCCAAAGCTCCCAGTCGCAAGGGACAGCGCGGAAAACGACCAGGAGGGATGCAGCCATGAGAGCAACGCGAAGGAGGAAGAGGCCGGAAAGTTGGACACGGACGGGGCGCCAGCGGCTGGTGGTGTAGGGTCCAATCCAAGGGGACCATAACGGTGGGGCTCAGGCGGGGCAGGCGGGCACCGGGGGCAGGCCGGGCCAGGAGGGGGGCGGATCGGCAGCAAGCCGGCCCCTGGCTCCGGTGAGCACCCATTGGGGTGGCCACGAACGGGTGTGGGAGCAGTCATTGCGTACAGTCTGTCGTCGGCGGCCGTCGGCCCGGAGCCGGGAGGGACAGGCGGCCGAACCCGTGGGATGGGTCACCCAGAGGAACGCCAACGGAGCGGCAACGCGCTGGGGGCGGCCAGGGCCCCCGCAGAGCGGGCCCATCGCGCACCGTTGGGCCGCGACCGTCGGCACGCCGGGGCGGGCCCACACCGGCCAGCGCGTGGA
>Ga0163217_1055608_pt1 | contig 12386 bp, 17 predicted proteins | sample SynspAceP_FD_185933 | JGI IMG/M metagenome (GOLD analysis project Ga0163217, IMG submission 185933) | Saline lake microbial communities from Ace Lake in Antarctica - Synechococcus sp. Ace-P (PacBio error correction) | ecosystem: Environmental > Aquatic > Non-marine Saline and Alkaline > Saline ... | reverse complement strand
GAGCCAAGGGCGTTGAACCCCTGTTGTCCAAGGCTTGCGATGCGGTTTACCCGTCCTGTTGATCATGGAAAGCTCCTTGAGCTTGTGGCCGCTGGAGGTGCGGTCTTTCTTAAGCGCTGCTTAAGACCGGTTTTCACTGCGGCGCAAGCGCTTGATGGGCTCGGCTATAGCATGGGGCCGCGGCGGCGAAACAGGGACGCTTGGGCGCAGTTAGCGCAATCAAGACGACGATAGCGCCACCAACTTCGTGAAATATTCGGTGCGTTAGGACATTGTTAGGCGCAATAGCGTGTGTGGACGCCTCGCCCCAAGCTGATTGCAATTTTAGGACTTTGATTTCTTGGGCCCGCCAAACAACACAATAACGAAAAAATAAGGCAGGCTTGTAGCAGTACAAGGAAGTTCGCCCATGTCGCGCGACTCGCACTGGTTTGATGCGACCGGAATATTCCTCACGTCCGTATCTATTACGCTAAAGAAGCCGAAGGCTTGGACGTTGAGGAACCTTTAATGCAGGGCAGTCCGCCTGGACGCCCTTTAACCGCGCATGCCCGGAGCTTGCGTGTTTTCACATCAAGATGCGCGCATGGGATGGCATGGACCGTTGCTTTCAGCGGGTCGGCAGAAGTCAAAAGATTGCCGGTGATCTTCTTTGACGTCGAAAGACGACGAGAATCGACGAGGTTTTGGGCCTGCGCATGGGTGCGGATGATATATGCGCAAGCGCGTTCTCTGAGCGGCTGTGCGTGCGAGCGAATTCCGCGCTTTGCTGCGCCGTCAGGAAGCCCTCGCGCTGAACGAAGTCGAGACGACGAAAAGCAAGATTATGTCTCGGGGCGGCCTGGACGATTGACCCTTCTGCGCCATTTTGCTGTGACCTGGATAGGGTCGGGATGTATCGCTGACAGTGACGGAATTTCTGTTGCTGCAAGCGCTCGCCCAGCGTCCCGGTTTCGTCAAAAGCCGCGATCAGTTGATGGGACGTGGACTTACGACGATCAGGTCATGGTTCGACGACCGCACAATCGGCAGGCCATATCAAGCGTTTGCGCAAGAAGAGGCGGATGGTGCGGATGATGAGTTTTTCGGCCATCGAGACGCTGTATGGAATGGGTATAAGTATTAACGAGGAATAATGAGCCTCGTATCCGACATTACCGTCCTCGGGACGCGCAGCCTGCCCAACAAAACGTCGTCAGACGTTGTGTTGGGCGAGACTTGGGTTGCAGCCCAAAGGTCTGATTTGAAGACGAGCTGCGCTCTCGGCGCGGGGGCGTTGTCGCTGAACGTCACCGCTCGCGCTCCGTAAGATCATCACGTCAATCTGCTGGGCACTGGTTTGATTTGTCGCGGGGGTTTTGTATCTAAATCGCGTTCCGCGACAGCTCGTGTGCAGCGCGAACAAGGGGGTTGTTCTTGAAGCCCAGTTGATTGCCGATTGTTTGAGGCCACTTTGAAATGCAAGACGGCGCCAGCGGCGCTGGACTTGGACGGGCTTGATCCTGAGCGGACGTTGGCGGGGGCCTTCGATAGGGCGCAAAGCGTTTGGCAGTTGTTTCGTCTATGACGCCCAAAGGGCAATGTGCTTTGCGCAGACCGAAAATTTGGCGATCTACCGGGTTGGCTGCCGACCGTCGATAAATGCGGTGGGGATCCGACGCTAATCACCGATATGCTTAACAAGGTTTGGTCGCTGATTTCTGGCCTAATGAACGCCGACCACACGCGCTGTGAGGTTATCCGCAAGAGATCATAGTGCGCGAGATTTTAGCGCAGGTCTGCGGAGGCGACCCAATTCGCTGAACGCGCTGGATGCGAATGGCGCGCATGTACTTTGCTGTCGCACGTCCTATTGAATTATCGGGCCAAGTCATGGTGCAGTTGCCTTAACACGGCTTGCGGGCGAGATTGAATGATCTGGCTGCAACGCGAACGCGAGCAGGTTTTGCAGACTGGGTTCTATCGTGGCCTTGCTAGTGTCCGATTGCTTGTCACTTTGTGCTGGCCTCGGACCATTGCAAACCCTCTTGTCGTACCTTGCCGCCGCCGCCGAACTTGGCCGCGAACAAAAACGTCGTAAGATGAGCCCCGGACGCAGTCCGCATCCCCGATGCTGGGAACAGCGGCGCCCGACGAAATTGGGGCGTCTGTCAGGCGCGTTGCGCGGCATGGTGTTCCGCGCTTTATGACCGGAATTGAGAGCCAATGAGCAGTTCGCGGCTGACGTGGCGCATAGAGATCAAGAACCCGCTTGCGTCGTTGCGATCTGCGACGGCACGCTGCGCAATACAAAAACGGAATGATCAGCGCAATCGCCCTGGCTCGACGTGATCCAAGCATGACGTGAAGCGTGTAACCGGTGGTGTCAGACATCTCCAAACGCCTCGCGCCTTGTAGCGAAGTGAGTCGCGTGCAGGAAGAAGCCGCGTTCGCATTTTGCTGCATATTGCTGAACAAATCTCGTGAACCTTCCAACCCGACAGGAATGCGAGGGGAAGGCATCGATTTCATCTCGGACATGCCGGACAAAGCGTATCCGAAATTCAGGGGCTTTGAGCCACGTACTGCGCAGGTGTTCGTTGAAAACCTGACTGGACCAACGCGATTTCGTTCTGCGAGGCCGTGAGTGCGGTGCGCCTATGGGTGCGCCAAACGCGATTAATCGTTTGGGCTTGTTGTGGTCGAGGATACTGGCCCCCGGGCATTTCCGCATCAGCACGACAAAGATCTTCAACGCGGTTCTATTCCGAGCGCCCGAGAAGCAGTTTGGCGATCATTCGGGCCTTGGCCTTGCGATTTCTAAGCAAAAATTTTTGGTCCCGGAGGGGGGCCCCCCCCCCCGGGGGCCATGGGGCGGGCCCGTTAATCTTTGGGGGGGGCCGAGAACATCCTGCGACAGGGCTGGCCCAACGTCGAGCGCGCTGGGTGCGCGCTTCGTTTGTTGGGCCTGCCCATCTAATGACGGGGCCTGCCGCTGATCCGCATCTTTCGACAGAGGACTTGGCCGTTTCGGTTGTGGGGCGACCGAGTTGGCAGCATCGCTTCATGCAGTTTGGGACTTTGCTATGGACAGGTGTGCTTATCGTCGGGCCTTCCGGCAGCGGAAATCCAGCCTCGCGTTGCATTTGATGGGCATTGGGTGCAGTGTTGGTCAGCGACGATCAGACGATTTTGGGTGCCGCGATGGCGATAGCATTCAAAGCCGCTGCACCCCCAGCCAATATCCGGCAATGATCTAAGCGCGCGGCTGTCGGCCTGCTGCGCGCAGATAGGCGGAGACAGCGGGCACTGCAGTGGTCATTGATCTCGGCAAGACCGAGCACCGACCGCCTGCGTCGCGCGCATGGGCGACTGTGCTTGGGCATATCCCTTCGCCTGTTTCACAAGCCGATAGCGCAGCTTTCCTGCCGCCATTTTGCAATACTGAAGGCCAGGGCAAGGGTGCATGTGCCCATGACGGGACGAACCCGATAAAGAATTGGGGGCCCCGGGGAAAATTTTTTCCCGGTTGGGCTGGTCACTGGACCCTCGGGCGCAGGGCGCACAACGCGATCGCGCGCTAGGGGATTGTTCATTTGAAGCTATCGATAACCTTGCCGCTGTCACTGTATGCCCCGTCTGCTGGATGGGACGAGCAGTGGCAGACGCTTGCCTCGCATCGACGTGCTTCACGCGAGGACTTCTCCGTCGACGAGTGCTGGATCTGCTAGTCGAGCTGCCGCAAGCGCGCTGATCTCGACCTCCGATCTCTGTTTATTGATTGCAGCGCCAACCTGCTTGTGCGGCGGTTTTCGGAAACGCGTCGCAGGCACCCCATGGCCCCGGCCGAGACCCCGATCCAAGGATCGGAGCGCGAAACTGGACCTTTTGGTTGGCCCCATCCGCGAAACGGCTGACCATCTGATCGACACGTCTGAGCTGACCCGCACGATCTGCGCGCCGAGATTGATCGCCTGTTTCAACCCCAGATGTACACGCCGGCTTGCCGTCGATCAGTCCTTCAAGCTACAGGCGTCGGTGCTGCCGCGGGGCGCGGACAGGTTCTAGATTGACCGATTTTCTGCGAAATCCGTATGGGAACCCAAGCTTGCGCGCTCTGGATGGACGCAGCGGCTGAGTTGCCGCCTATTGTTGCCCAAAGACGGGACCGGTTTGCGCCGTTTCTCGAAAAAAGTCACTGACCTATGCGCGTGCTGCTTCCGCCTAGCGCGAAGAGTGCAAATCGCACCTGTCCGATTGGCATTCGGATGCACCGGGGGCAACATAGTAAGTGTCATGATTGCCGAGGAATTGGCCAAGGACTTGCAGGCCTAGAATGGCAGGTGTCTATAAGCACAGAGAATGATCGGCGGTGGCTAGCTGCGCATTTCCGGCTTAAGGTGAACGCTTGACGGCATCGTGGATCGTCAGCACATTGGCGGGTTGGCCGCGAATTACCTATTCCGCAGTTGAAACATGTTGGTGGGGCGGCAAACGGGCATTATACGATCCTCATATTGCCGCAGATCATGATCGCAAAGCCAAAGAACTAGAGATTTGTGAAGCGCCGATGCCGTCGCGATGAAGGCGACGGGTGTTGTTGTGGTGACGGAATGTTTGGGGGGTCGCCATCGAACCTGTCGCTGCTGGCCTGCAATCCGGCAAGGCGGCAAATGTCTGTATGCCGCGAACCTTTCCCATGCTGATTCAAGCTCGCCAAGTCCCGGCACCTGAGTGGTCAGTGCGGCGGCGGCAAATGCCAAGCGAGCTGGGCGGCAAATACATCGGGAATTACCAATGGGGGGACCTGATAGGAGAACCGAAGATGGCCACACGGACACCTCGACATCATCAATGAGAAGGGTCTGCACGCCGGCCTCGGCGAAAATTTTGTTCGAATGCGTCGAGGGTTCGATGCGGAAGCGACCGTGACGCGCAAAACGGCGCAGAGAAGCGCCGGGCGATTCGATCATGGGCCTTTTGATGTTGGCAGCTTCTAGGGGGAAACCCGTTTGAGGTCGGAAACGATCGGGGCCAGAGGCCGAACCGTTGGCAGAGAGCGCTCGCAGCCCCGTCGCGGGGTCGCTTCGGCGAGACCTTCTAGAGCGGGCCATTGTCCCCGTATCGAAAGCTGGTTCGGTGGTAGGTAGCACTTTCAACGACGTCTGTGCCGATCAAAGCGCCCACAGCGGGGCGGGGGTGCCAAAGTCATTGTGCCTGAGCCGAATTCGCGACCCGAGCCAGCCTACGACAAACGCCAAGTCTCAGGCTACGCCAAGACCTTCACCAACCCGTGGTCCTCGGCGGTGCATTCGCACGATGAAAGTACTAACGGGCAGGATCAAAGACTTCTGGGTCTGGATCGACGGTTTGAAGCCGAAGGCGTGGTGGAATGTGTCAAAAGCTTCTGGGATCGCGCGCTTAGATCATGGGGCATTTGATTTGCAAACTCGGTCGACCAGATCGGCCAATATCCCTGCGACTGCGCCCGTTATATTGTGGCCAACCATCCGCACGGACTGGGTCGATGGCATGGTTTTGGCGAACTTATCGGGCGTGTGCGGACCGATTAAAGATCCAACGCGTTCCGCTGTTACAGATGGCCTGAGATCAAAAGAGTTATGATCCGCGCTGCCTTATCCCCCATGAGGAAGATGCGCTGGCGCAGAACCTTGAGATCGGCCGCGCCCGCATGAGCCATTTGGATCAAAGCGTTGTGATCGTTCTGTTTCCGTCCGGCCGGCGTGCCTCGTCGAAGACGATGTTTGGACCCGCGATCGAGCAGGAATGGAAACCTGTTTACGCCAGATGATCAACGCAGCAATGCGGTCTGGTCGTGCCTATTTCGCTTCACGGGCCAGAACTCGCGCTGGTATCAGATCGCCAACCGGAGTATGGGGCGCCGCTGCGCCAAGGGGCTGTTGCTGCACGAGGTTGTTATTCTCTGAACAGCCGCAAGCGCCGATTGTGGGCGCGCCGACTTGAATCGGGTGGAATTGGCAGCATGGTCGGCAAACCCCGCGTGTTTGTGGCTTGGCTGCGCGAAAAGACTCGTGGCGTTGGGGGACTTAGCGGGTCGGAACTTGGGTTGCCGCGATAATCATAAAATCCGCGTTTGCGATCTTTCGACCTAAGGCCAGCCGGCTTCCACGTATTTTGTCAGCAAGGGGCAGGGGCGGTATTTTCGTGTCTGCCAAGCCCGTCATGCCAGCACGTATCATGATCGCAAGGCAGGTATCCAGGCCCATGAAAGTCGCCAGTTCCAACGGCCCATGGGATTGGTCGCGCCAGCTTGAGCGACTGGTCGATAGACCGGACGGAGCCGACGCCTCATACCAAGGTATAGGACGCCTTTCATTGATCATCGCAGCATTAAGATGCGGTTAACGATGAGGCTGGGAAATCCTCGGCGCTTGCGGCGGTTTTGCCAAGCGCTCGACCAACGTTGTGGCAGGCCTGAAGGCTCGCTCGTCCAGTGGCAATGCCCCGGATTCAATGGCGACCAGTTGCATGACACGAGAACCCGGTTCATGAGTGGAACCCATTAATTTTTCCGGCGGTTCCGTGCGGCTGGCAAGTCGCGTTGATCGAGATCGACGAGGTGTTCGAGGTCAGGATCGTGGTTTGGCTTGTCAGGATGCGGCAGCCAAATCCTCGAGATCGCAATCTTGGACGGTTCGCGCTCGGTCGCGGCCTCGATGATGGAGGTTCAGTCTGACCCCAACTCTGGCAGTTTCAAGTCGTGGAAATGGCGCCATTGGCTGCGGGCGGGCATCCTCGGCGCTGACCTTCTCGCGGGCTGACCTGACGGTTCAATGTTTGCCGCCGGATCAGCGCGTTCCTGCATCAAAAGCGCATCTTGGGAAATATCGTTGATTCACCACCTCATACCCGGCAAGGACAGCACATGCGCGATCCGTTTGCCCCATTTGGCCTGCGCCAACGACGCCAATGCGTTCAATTTCCATAAGGAGCCCCAGCTTTCAGGTTTGGCAATCCAAGGCAGACCTAGCGTGGGGCGAGGCCATGCAAGCGCGCTGGGACACCGTAAACCTCTAGGACCCAAATGGCACTTAGCATTTTTAGAAAGGCCCGCCCGGGCAATCTGATTCTTGCGAGTCGGATTGATGGGGAAGAGGAATGTGGATTATGACGGGCAGCAATTGCTGGGACTATGCGCCGTGTCGCTACGGGGCGTCAAAGTTGGAATTTTCGAGGGAACCGGCTAGGGAGTTTGAGCCCCCTTATAGTTGCGTGGGTCTCGGGGGCACTGAGTTTATGGCAAATACCTCGTCAGCCGATCCCGACTTGCTGGAAGGCGCAAACTGGGCGAGGCGGTGTCTGAACTTGGGGCGGACCAATGCAGGATTGACATGTTCGCAAGTGCGACCGGAAGTGATGCGTTTGGCATCGCAGGCAAGCGTTTTGCCGTTGGCACAGATTACCAGCGCACATAATATTTTCAATCGGTTCTATTCCGTGCATCGAGGCGAAATGATCGGTTCATTGGCCCCAAACAGAGCTGCTGCGGGCGGTCTTTCCTGAGGTTGTTTTTACCCGATTCACTTCACCGCATGCGTTGCAGGGAACTGCGGGCGCGGTAGCCATCCGCGGTTTCGCGTCGTGTTGATGAACTGAATCCGTTTGGGGACCGATCGTATGCTGGACAAATACTCAGCCGAATTGACGCCGCAAGTCGTGCTGTTCTGATGGCGATCACAGCCCGACGATGATGAGCCTCCAGCGTTCGCGATCCGTTATTTGTAGATCGCACATTGCTGGGAAGTTGTTTGCGCCCGGCATGTCGCGCAGGTTGTTGATGCATCGGTCTCCGTTGAGGCGCAACCGCCGGATTGGACGACATGATCTGCAAGATCGGACGAGCATGATATCGCTCGCTTTATGTTTTCGGCCCCGACCGCACCGCGGGAGGCTGTGGCGGCACTTTGACCCCGGCGTGAGGCAGCACTTCAGGGTGCGCGCGCACGCAATCGAGCCCGAAATAGCCTTGAACGAAAAAAAGGCCCCCCGCAATCTGCGGAGGCCTTGATGTCTTGTAGATAGAGAGGTTGCCTAACCAAGCTGGCTGTCAGGCTCCGGCACGGAGTCAAACAGTTGTTCCGCGAACAGGCCGTAATCGGCAACTGAAAATCGGCGCTTCTTCGTTCCTTTGTGATCGCAACGAGATCTTGCTGTTTTTCATGGCCCGCGAATGGCTGGATTGCACTGAGATTACCGGACCGCGATGTACAGATCAAAGGGTGCGACCACTTTGCCGGTCTGACCAACCTTTAGCAGTCGTTCGGCGCGTAGCCTCGAATCGACCGCCGCACGGACCGCACCGACGGCAGCACCAGCTTGTCGGCCAACGCCTCGATAAGCGAACTGCTCTGCGAGCCAACGCCGCGCCCGCCGGACACACGATGCCTGCACACTGGTTAATGGGACGTCGCTTGCAGCGACTTTGTCTTTCGACCCAAGCCGAAGGCCGGGGTTCGGGGCGGCGTGATCTTCTCGACGGCTCGCTGGAAATTTGCCAAGCCTCGGCCGCCTCAAAGGTGAGGTCCGAACGGTTCATCACCTTCTGGCATCCCGGACGTTACGGTCTGCATGGCGTTCCCGCATAGATCGAGACGCTCGAAAAGTTTTACATCAACGTAGCCGTCACTTCCGAATCAGTCATCACGTCCAGGCAATGCGCCACGCGCGGGCAGCACGTTTCTTGCATTCGTGGGGCCGGGGCAACGATGTGCTCATAATCACCCGCCAAGCGGACACGATCAAGGTCCGCAAATCGGCTCGGCGAGCCTTGTTGCCGTATTGCCCGCATCATCGGCGCAGAGCACTTTCGACACACCTGCAATCGTCGCGCCTCGACGCCAGCGCCGCCGCAACCAAGCCGAGCGCGCACAGAAACGGTGACTTCGCCCAGCCATCGCCGCAGCGGTTACCGCTTCTGGCCGTGGCGGTCTCGCAAGTCGCCGCCAGTGAACTCCGCAAATCAGGAAAGTTACACGCCATTTATACAGCCCCCATTTCTTTGAGTTTCGCAAACGAGTCTATCACGGAGCCAACGATTTACGCCCCGCTTTTGCGCGTTGAAGCTCTTCGGTTTTCACGATCGACAGGCGCGGGGTGACATCAAACGCCGTAATCCTCGGGCGTCTTTTCTTTCCAACGGCTTTTTCTTGGCCTTCATATGTTGGGAAGCGAGGCGAGCGCGGCTCGTTCAGGCGCAAGTCCACCGGTGATGATCGCGGGCATGTTGACGGTAATTGTCTGCAAGCCGCCATCCACTTCGCGGGTTACAGGTCGCGGATATCACCGTCGATATCAAGTCGGGACGCGAAGTGCCCTACCCCAACCCAAGATCGCTGCCAGCATCTGGCCAGTGCGTTCATGTCGTTGTTCGATGGCTTGCTTGCCGCACAGAACCAGCCGAGGGCTGTTCGGCGTCGACGACGGCCTTGAGCAACTTGGCGACTGCAAGCGGTTCGATATCGGGTGTTGCACATCGTTTCGGTCGCCACGATCAGGATCGCGCGGTCGCGCCATCGCCAAAAGCGGTGCGCAGCGGTCTCGGTGCTTTGCTTCACGCGATGACACGGCGATTGATTTCATCGCCTTCGCCTTGCTTCGCGGCAAACGAATGGCCTGCTCAACGGCGATTTTCATGGGCAAACGGAGTTCATCGACATTTTGAACATTTGGCGAAGATCAACACCGCTGCCATCCGCCTTCACACGGACTTCTACGTTATAATCGATCACGCGGCTTGACCGGCACCAACACCTTCATTTGCACGTTCCTTTTTGCGTTCAAAGATGCGCCAAAGCCGGACGCAGGAATTACTTGTGGCAGGTCCTAGACAATGCAGGGGCAGTCCAACAGGGCAAATCGACGCGACGAGGGCTTTGGACGCGTCGCACGTTTTAGCGCTTCACGGCTTTTCAACGGTTCACCCTTCCGGGGACCGAACCGCCCACAGGAACAACTTTCACCGCTTTCAGCGGTTCGCCCCGGAACCCAAGCAGTCTGCCTTGCCGTTTGTCGTTCACCACGCGACCAGCCACGAAGAAACCCAGCGCTGAGACGGTTGAGGTTAGGTAATCGGGCGGAGGGGTTGGATGGCTTCGACACTTTGCAGCTCGTACCACCAGGCGTTCGGCGGGCGCGACACGGTGCGGGGGCATAAAGTGCATTGAGCGGCCCAAGGCAGTGCCACCGGGCAGAATGAAGCTGCGCAGCGGGGTTAAGGTCGGCATTCATTCGCGTCAATCTCGCGCTCAACCGCTCGGTCTGGGCCGGGGCCATGCGAAAGAGGTGGATACTCTTTCTCGGCGTCTTTTTCCATGTTCGGGCTGCACAGGTCAGCGCCCAGATCGAACGATCGTTCTGGATTCATGGCAGCTGCGGTCGATCTCGCCGCTGCTATGTTGGCGGGCCAAACGACGGTCGCATTCGTCTTCGTCCACGGTCCCGTAGGCCCGTCACGCGCAGGCTGTGCTTGGCGACGCTGGGTTGCCATTTGCCCAAGGCCGTCTCGCCTGCGCATCGCCAGTCTTGGTATAGATTTTGTTTAGAACAACCATTTTTGCGCGCCCCTTTTTAGCCTTAGCCACCATTCTTCGGATAAAATACGAAAGTCAGTAAGATTCAGGATCCACGGCGATTCAGCTGCGCCCCGATCGCCATTGCATGACCTATGTTGGCCTTCTTGCCGCTGTCTTCGCGCCTTTGGCCAAACAACCTTTTGCGATGCCATATACGAGTTCCACCACAATTCAGGGGACCGCGATTGCGACCACCAGGGAAAAGCGGATCATTTGCCATTCGTCTGGTTCTCCTTGTTTGTTGCGCATCTAGCGTGGCCCGGCGCTAAGGGCGAGACGTGTCCTAGCCTTTTCTGGATTTCAACCAGTCGAGAGCACAGTGTGGGCCAGATTTGGTCGGGCGATGTTCATCGCGTAGGCTGCCGTGGTCCACATTAGACCTTTTGCGGAGAGGGCGCTTTGCGTCCAGCGCGCGGGCAGCTTTGAGGTTGACGGCGGAGGGCGAGGCAGCTCGAACGGATCAGGGCGCGATCCTCGTAAAGGCGTTTCAACACGCGACTTGCGGGTAAAGTTCGACGTGGGGCTGGCTTGCAGTCTATCCATCGCTCGAAATGGCGCTGATCGAGTTTTGCTGATCTGGCGAGGTTGATTGGTCCCGGTCAATCAGGATTGACTTCTTGATCGGGGATTTCGGGCCAATCTCAAGCCTGGGGGTATCTGTATAGCCCTCGAGTGCGAAACCTTGGCTGCATTGTTAAGAACCACGCATTTATAGAACGAACATAAGCAAGGACAGAGCCGATTATTGGACCGGATGCGCCCGTGTCCTTGTGCGCGCGATGATCGGGAATTTCCACTTTGCCGTTAAAGCTCATGCAGCCAAAAACAGCGTTGGTTTCGAACACTTCGCGCAGCCCTGGGTTAGGCAGGTCTTACCACGCGCCGGGCAGGCCAAATGCGGCCGTTGTTTGACAGCGGTCAAGGTGCCACCGCGTTCCGCGACAGGATTTTCGCGCAAGGCGACCTCCATGCTGCGGGGTCGGTCATATCCAGATTGCAAAGCGAATTCCAAGGGCCTTCCGAAGGTCAGTCGGTCGCAATCGGCCCGCGCCCTTTGCATGTGGCCAAAAAACACGCGCAAGCCGCGGCTTTTGCCAAGGCCGTGAGCGCAGTCATAGCCAATGCCCGAGAAGCAGCCCGGTGATTCAGGATGGAGCCGTATCTTTTCATGCCCCCGCAAAACTTTTACGAACCGCGCGGCCAGGCGGCGAATAGAGGCCAATCGCCCGAGCCGCGCTTGATCAGCTGTTGGCCTGGCCCGTGTTTCAAGACATTAGGCGGCGCGACATGAAGCCGATCTGGGCCTGTGGACAGGTCCCGCGGCAAAACTCTAGCCATTCGGCGTCAGGCTCTGGACAGCACCTATTCTACAACCGATCCAAAACGGGGACATCGCGTTAATGGGGATTCTTGAAATTTAGGGCGAGGGGACCGCTGCGGAAGTTGAACGCGTTTGCCTGTGACCACGGCGGTTGCTGAGCACGGCTTGCGGGCACAAATGTAGGGCTTTTGTGGGGCCAATGCGGGCCACTTGAAGTTTGCGGGATTTGCGTATGCGAATTCACCACTTTGCAGGGGGCCAAAGGGGGGACATGGCCCCGAAAAAAATTTTGCGATGCTGGGAGGGCCTGCTGTCAAACCAAGAAAAAGTAAACTTTCTTCAATCGCGGCGTTTCCTTTTTTTTTGTTTTGTCGTGGAAAAAAAGGGAAAGGTAGGGCCGCCCAAAGGGGACCCTCCTGGTGATTTTTTTTCCCCTCCCTCCCTTTTTTTTCCCTTTTTTTTTGTTTTGTTTT
>Ga0163217_1020658_pt1 | contig 12386 bp, 15 predicted proteins | sample SynspAceP_FD_185933 | JGI IMG/M metagenome (GOLD analysis project Ga0163217, IMG submission 185933) | Saline lake microbial communities from Ace Lake in Antarctica - Synechococcus sp. Ace-P (PacBio error correction) | ecosystem: Environmental > Aquatic > Non-marine Saline and Alkaline > Saline ... | reverse complement strand
GCCTGGCACGGCGCAAAACAAACGGGAAGGCCGGAAGCGTGTTGCAGGAGCATGCGTGTCAGTGCCAGAAGCTGGGAGCTGCGCTACGCCTGTGTGATGGCCCTGGAAAGCCTCCGGCCTCAACCCACCAGAGGCCGTGCTTGAGCGACGGAGATCGGCTGTTGGCCTACGGGCTAGGCGTGCCGGCGCGTTGTTGGCCCAACTGACTGAGCGCTGGTCAACCTCCTTAATTTCGGGATGCTCGAGCAGGGTTCACGCTCCACCCGTGCCTTGGGGAAGCTTCCCAGCTTGTGGCCCATGGTCATCACGGTCCTGCACAACCGCTGCCGCCTGGTAGGCCTGCAGGTTCTTGAATGGCGAGCTCAAGCTTTCCCCCGGGCCTTCTGAACTGTGATGGAACGATCGCTGCAGGTCTGGCCATCAAGGCGTTTTTGGGCCCCAACCGGACCCATTCTTCCCCCTGACTGGAGGTCGGCGGGCGGGATGGCTGGAAAAGCTTTTGCGCTGAAAAAAGCTTGTACGAAATCCTATGAGTCCACCAACTCAGGGGAAAGGAACCGATGAGATTCTAGCCTTTCTGGAGCGGACAGCGCAAAGGTCTCAATTGAGGAACCAACCCTTCGACACCTTAGGGATTGCTTAGCGCCTTTGGCGAGCAGTGTCGGGTTCGGCATTGGCCTACGCCTGCTGCTAGCACACGTCCTCACCAACAACCACGCCGCCTCATCACGACGCGGCTCACCCTCTTTTCAAAGAAACCCAATGCTCGACCCTTCTTTCCCGCGCTGTAGTCAGCGGCCGACGCCAAGACCGGCCAACCATACGGTGAGTCCGAAACTCGCCGCTCTGCGCAGTACGTGGCAATGGCAACAAGCGCTTGATGCGTCAACGCGATGCCAGCAACGCAGCGCATCGTTTCGGGACGCCGTTTCGGGCATGATCTGCGAAAACACCGGCCTGATCCAGGCTGGTTGGCAAAACTGCTATCCCAACCGACCCGCATGGCTTCCTGCCTGCGTGACGGCGAAAATCTGTTCTTCGTTACTCCTCCTACAGCCCTGCTCGCCGGCGACGCTTTCCGTCCTCGACGGACCGCTGCCTCAACGGCCTTCAAGGAGTACCTAATCGCTTTGGGATGTGCCCCTCCAGTCGGCTGGGTCGCGCCGTTTGCCATCATGAAGGCTCCTCCTGCGCCCACATCAGCGAGACAACACCCCCAGGCATGGGTGGCCACCCGCTTCAACAAGATGGAAACATCCAGGGGTGACTGCCCGCTGTCGCGTCAGAAGCCGCCAGTACTTCGATCGCTCACAGCGCACTCGGCTGATTTCTCCAGTCTCTGGACTTGATCCTTCCCAAACCCATTCGCATTCGGAAGTTTTCCAATTGGGAAATCTGTCGTTACCACCGTCGTCACTGCCGCCTGACGCTTGACGGTCGCTTCCCAACCAGTCCGATCTCGAGTCGGTCCAAGGGTACCATCCAGCGTTCCGCCTGCCTTCGCTTGAAGCTGCTGAAAAGCTTTGCTGCTGGCTTCGACAAAGTGGTTGCAGGAAGCGGTGGATGCCTGCTTCAGAAGTACCCCTACCTCAAGCAAGCCGGTTGAAGCTGGTGAAACATCAGGTCCCAAAACCGACAAGTTGCTACACGCGACATCGCTCACTACCTGCGTCTGATCAAACTACTCCTCGTCGTTGGCGGCAACGGTCCTACTCGATGAGTGGGGCATTGCCGGCGCTCGTGAGGTCTACCGTGCCCCTTCAAATCTGCCCACCGCGGCCTATGTCGAAAGCCTCTCCTACACCCGTGAGCGGCGCCTGTGCCTTCCTCGTGACATGAGCCCTGAAGCGCCCAAGGAATTCAGTCGCCTCCTCCCTATGTGAATCGAATTCCCTCTCCCTGATCACAGCCTTGCCCTAGCGGCAACGCCTCACGTTTGTTCTTTTGCAGCCCTCTTCTGCGGCCCCCACTCGGGGGCCGCTTTTTTTGTTCAGATTCGCTGATTGACTCAACAAAACGATTCAAGCCCTGATCGTCGGATGTGATGTAACAATTGACGCAGAGAAAGAGAATGGGCCGGTGCCAATTAGTAAGATCTTGAAGAACTTAACCATGCACCCAAGCCCCCTGGGTATGCCATTAGTCCCCGAGCACTCCCAGCATGACCTTTGGACCTTGCTATTTCCTTCCTTGGCGTAGAGCGATCACATCAATCGGCGCTCAAGAGCATTTCACGGGGATGAAAACGCTGATAAAGACGTCATCATCAGAGCAATTTTACCGCCAAGTTCTTGGCAATGCCTATGTTGATGAAAGAAAGCGCCAAGTCGTATGCAAGAATCACAATTCAAGCTCGGCGAATCAGCGTTCGTTGAATTCGTCAGGCAATTAAGCAAAAAGCGATACATACAAAGCCGCTTTTTCGATCCTTGTAGCCGGTATCGCTAACATTGAGCTCAGCTTCAAAGCACTTACTGGCAGAGCACCAGACAACTTGAAGAGCTCGCAGCCATAGCACCATTTCCTTACGAATTTGGATTTTCAAGCCGACATCGGACAGTTTTATCGATTAGCGTCGAATATCAAAATCGCTTTGCGAAACACCGTTCCCTATCTGCCCACGGCTGGCAAACCGGCGCTGGCAAGAGTATGCCGGAATTCACCTGGATGTTCCAGCCACCGGGGAGCCAGCAGCAGCGATCTCAAGGGAAGGACGTCGCTGGGCATTGCTCCCAAAGCTCGGGCAGTGCCGCTTACCAGAAACACCAGTTTCCCAGTGATCAGCCCCAAGCAATACGGCCAGCAAGCTTCCGCCTGGCTTTCTCCCGAATTGGGCATAAGGCAAAGACCCGCTCAGGCGTCGGAAGCCGGCCCAAGAGGGAAAAGGTGTTTCGAGTTCAGGTCAGTGGCAATCAAAGCGAAACAAAGTTCAAAAGTTTTCGCGTTTCCGCCAATCAGAGCCAGCGCGTGTATTAGTCCCATTCGAAAACTCTTCCGAACAATTACAACGGAATTCACGCGAGGCGGGAAAATAGCCAGCATACCACCTGTCAATTGATCAATCCCCTGAGTCCTAATCTTGTTTCTGCATGCCTACCCCTCAATCGGTTTTCAAGTCCTTCAAGCTATCTTGATGCAAGCCAAACATGGCCCTTACAAGTTTCTGGCCTCAAGCCGGGACGAAGCCTGCCAAGTGGCCATTCGTTTGCCGCCTACAAAACAGGTGTTATGGAAAATCGGAGGAGGATGAGAGAGCGAGCGACGAGCTCTTTCCGGGAATCTCGCTTGGCAACGGCGAACTCTCCGTCCGTGGATTCGGTCCGGAGCTGGGTTGCTCCGAACTCTTATCGTCGTCGCTTTTTTGAACATGCTCACCGCATCGTTTGTTGAGCTGAACTTCAAGCATTTTCTTGGCCGGCGCGCCACAGTCAGAAGCTGAAGTTCCCAGACAAGTGAATTCTTTCAAAGCAAAAGGCCTTGAGAGGAAATTAGAAGTTATACGGGTAGTGATGGAATCCAGAATGCTTTTGGGTGAAGACACAGTTCCATTACTTACCGCTCTGTTGTGAGTCAAGTCAGCTTGGCCAAAATAATTACACAAAATGCTCTCAGCTGAAGGGCAGCAACAGCAGTAGTGATAATGGCAAAACCGAAACGTTTCGCAGACCTTCCCTATCTTGCCCGTGCAGAGAAGCTATTGTCGGGCTTTGAATTTCGGCCGATACAAACCTTTCTCAACCGCTGTCTTCAAGCCGATGCGTTCCACTTCCGGTCAAGATAGCGCCCGTTCAGCGCCTCCTTTACGCAGGGTGGGGCTTATCACAACAAGAATCAGCAAAGGATTGAGCGCTGGGCTGGCAGCAGCGCGAGGAGGTGAGCAGGTTATTCGCCCGTCACGCCAAGTGATTGGGAACCCACACTGATGGAAGGGGATATTCCGACATCGCTTGGAATCCCAAATTGATTGACGGGAAGTGAGACGTCAGGGGCTCAATTCGCAACGGTCTGCCTCACTGAGCACTATCGGCAGCGGTTCTTTTACCAAAGTCTTCTCCCTATCGCTTTGTGGAATTGCTGTTCAAAGCAATTGCTCGGCCGCTGCTCCAGAAAAGTCAAGCTGAATCCGTGTCCCCCTGAACATTCGTGATTCGCCAAGGATACCGCGAGCCTTGATTGGACCACTTCCTGATAGTGAAGAATACCATCAATAACTTCGGATTGAGGATATTGTTCCGTACCATCCGAGGTGTCAAATCTTTTGCCGAAGCCGCAGTCAAAACAGTTTCAACCCGCACCCTTGCGCTGTATATGGCTATAGCGGAGGGGACGACAAGTCAACCAGCTCTCGCCTCCAAACCAGGTCACTGTGGTGCCAATTCAGATCATTCGTTGCAGTTCCACTGCAGGCAAGTGGTATCAACTGAACCGCCAGGCAACGCTACAGGATTGTGGTCACAAAGCCAAACCTTCGGAAGCCGTCGCGTTAAAGCTCAAACGACTTATGAAGTTGCTGGAGACCGCATGACAAGCAGCTAAAGTTATTCCACAGCCACAAGGCGGCCGCATTCCAGCATAGCGAAGATTCTTCCTGAGATCCACTTATAACGGGCTTAGCTGATGCTTGAACGCAGCACCATGCCGCGTCTATTCATTCCCTTACCTAAATAATGTCTCTCTGGATTTACAGCGAATCCCACGAGGAACTCATGGCCAGCTCGAATGAAAATGGAATTAGACGATGTCATGAGCATTCGGTCTATCGTTCAGGGCTGGGAAATGCTCACCTCAATGAATCGACAGGCTCAGCCATTAGAGTCACAACTACGCAATCTGACATTTCTGTCAGCAGTTGTAGCAGCAGTTTGCCCTCTCTGACGGCCTATCGGCAACGATTCTTTGACACGAACTCACAACATATCGTTTCATTGAGTTGAACTTCAAGCATTTTGCTCGGCCGCGCGCACGCAACCAGCGAAATCGGGGCGAGCATACAGCGATCTATGCTGCTGGAGGCACGAGCTGAGATTCCTTTCTTATATAGATAGTGAACGGAATACTGGCTTAGCCTTCGGGGAAAAAAATAGCGCCCTACACCCGCACGGATTCTGCTCAGCGAAGCCAAACGAAGGAATTTTCTTCGTACAGTTAATCAATTGCCGTGGTTATGCAGCAGTGACTTGGGTCAGAATCAGCCCAATGCTCGCAAGGTTTTGGCGTCCAACCTTTCAGAGTCGGCCAACCGCGATCGCGGACAAGATCAGGCGCAATCAGAATGCGACGCTTCGAAGATTGTGATTGACATTGCCTCGCAATAAGCTCTGTCAACCGACGAGGCGGCCCAAGTTATCACTGCGTTGACTATGCTTCAGCTCACTCAGGCGAATCAATGTGACTTCAGCGTCAGGGCGGCGCCTCGTATACGCACTGTCCAGCCTGTTGCGAACTAGCTCAAAACAATCAGCATCCCATTTGCGCCATGTTTACAATGGCGGGCTTTTTCTTCGCCGATGGTTAGTTGCTTAACCAAAGAATCCACAATCATCTGCTCATCCGCACTTCAACGACATTTGGCGACCTCGGGACTGACATTTTGATTTCAAATTTGTTCAAGAAGTCGCTGCGCACATGGCATTCAAAAGCGAAAGTGGCCACAATCTGGCTTTCCGGCACGTTGAGGAAATTGATTCCACAATTGTTTCATTATGGCGGAGCCCCAATGAAAATTCGGAATTGAGCTTGCCCAATTACTGACCTCAATGGCATCGCGCAACAAGCGCATCACCAATCCCTTCTCGGAATGAGTTGGCGCGGTACTTCTAGATTGGATGAATCAAGATGTCAAGCGCTGTGTGAATGCCTGCTTGTGCCAGCTGCCAACAGACAGCAAAAGCGGCAACTTTTGCTAGCATAGGTTATACAGAAAAGATATCCAGCCATCGGCCGAGTATAATATTGATGACGATGGTGCCTTCACATTGATCACTCCCTATGAAGGGATCCAGCGCCGAAAGAACGCATCTGGTTTGCAACAAAGATTGTTGAGATTTAAGGGTCTCCATTGATGCGCACGCAACAGTGGCCAAGGTATCGATCCAAAGCTTCCTTTTTCCTTCTGAAATTCCGCCAGCACGATGGAAGTTTGAGAAGAAAACCCACATGGCTGGCAAAGCCTTGAGTGATACCCAAGCTTTTCAATGACCTTCAAACTGATTGCGGGTCTCTACCGCAATGAATCCCAGTTTCGGGCCCCACTCAACCCAGAAGCTATCCATATCACTGGCCTTCAGGCCTATTACTTACTTCGGTTTTGATGGTGTGGCTTTTACTAGAACATGTTATACTTTGATCTATGCGTTCCCTATCGCCAAGGAGTTCACCATGTTCCGGCCAGCTGCCTGATCGACTCAGAGTTGATAACTCAGCCTCAGATTCCTCCTAGTAGCAGTGCAAGTCATGAGCCCAGTCTTCTTCAGAAGTTGGAGGTAGCGAAGCTGATCGCAAAGCAGGGCTGCGCGATGGAATTTTTCCCTGAAACCAGTAGCACCTTCCGCGGCCAGCTTGAAGAAGGCTGCCAGTGCCTGGTTCCGCGCAATGGGCCAGCCTGACTTACCTTGTCAGTGAGGTTTTACTTGGAAGAAACGGTCTTTGGGCGGTAGCCGCGACTATTGGCTGTGATCCAAACAGCCACGAAACAACCTCTGGGTCTACAGATCGACAGTTTGAGTTTGAACTGTGATATGAAAGTTTTGCAAACGGATTACCCTGTTCGTTGAGCGCCAACCCAGTCCACTTGTATGGGACGAGGGCCGAATCTGCCACCCTACTGGGCCAAAACAACGGTTTCAGGAGCTGGATTCGCAGCGGCACCTTTGTCTTGAAAGGCAACTTTTATTGGTCATGGAGTCCCTGGAGCAGAACGCGATCGATCGCTTCGCGGAAAGCCGTTGGAGAGCTTGGCGGACGCCTCCTCAGGTCAATACGATAAAAGTCTTATTGGCCAATCGCGATCATCCGGGTGCTGCAGGGGAAGGCCCCATGATGAATCAACACTGTTGGAGGCTTTTTACACTACTGGGCAGAAAAAAGGTGGATCTCACATTTCGATTTGACGAAAGGGGGTGACCTTTTGTTAAACCACCCGCTTGATCCGGAGGCTTGCCTATCTAAATAATAGACAGGTCGCTTGGCCCTCAGTTTGCTCGGCATCGGCAAGCCAGCGAAGCCTAGCTCTCGGCGTTTCGACGTCCTGGAGTTTTGTCAGGGTATTATCAAAAGGGACACTGCCTCCAGAATAGGTGCTTTCCCATGTTTGATTGCTTTCACAAAGTTATTGCTCAGGCTGTGCCCGTGGCAGTTTCATCTCCGCTGGCGAGCTTGATGCTTTAGCTTCAATGGTTTCAGACCAGCAAACAAGCGTCTTGATGCTGTTAATCGCATCACCAGCAATTCATCCACCACTCATCGCTAACGGCGGTTCGCGCCCTTTTTCGCTGAGCAAACCCGGCCTCGATCGCCCCCGGTGGTAAACGCTTACACAGCCGTCGCATGGCTTGCCTGCCTGCGCGACATGAGATTCATTCTTCGCTTACGTCACCTATTCAATCTTCAACGGAGACTATCCAGCCGTCTGAGGATCGTTGCCTTGAATGGCCTGCGTGAGACATATTCTGGCCTGCCACCCCTGGAGCTTCGGTTGCAGAAGGTGTTCGCAAGATGAAGGAAGCCGCCCTCGGCAATTGTGAACGATCGCAGGTGTTCACCAAAGGTGATTGCACGGCTCTTCCTCAGAGATTGGCACCTATTTTGACCGGGGGCCGCATTCCCATGCGCTTGACGCTTTAGAAGAAGCTTTTCAACCCTTACTTCCCCTTTCTCCCATTCCATTGAAATCCCCACTCACAGAAGCCGTTTCTACAGCTTGATTCCCAGCTCGCTTTCTCAGCAAAACTGAGATGGCAAGCCGCTTCGGCGTTTCGCCGTGCCAAGGCAGGCTTGGAAGCCGCCAAGAAGCTCACAGCCAAGGCTGATGCCTTGGTGAAACGGCTGCCGCCCAAGCGGTTTACACCCAAGTTCCCGTTCAAACCCGCAGCCAGGGTCCCAACTACGCCTTCCACTCCCCAAGGCAAAGCCAAGTGTGCCCGTGACAATTGGCTACTACCTTCGTCAGGTCACCTACTGCCTGGTGGCCGTGGCACCGCCCCATGGACGATTACCTGATCGCCGGTCTCGACGAGATCAACCGCACCTTTCGACTTTCACCCTCCTGGTATGTGGGAAGCATCTGCGTTATATTTCAAGGCGAACCACGGCCTTGAGGTGGGCGAAGCTGCAACCGAAGCCAATAACTATCTTGACTATGCGATCACGCACTAGTCTACTTGGCAAAAAGGATCAGTGTTCTATTCTTGGGGGCTTCAAGCCACCCTTTTTTATTGGAATCATTGGGCGTTGATTTGATTGGAGAGGCAAGCAAATTCGGAGTGATTGAAGCCCCACAGCGAAGACGAGGCCTACGCAGACTCGGCCGACTGATGATGCCTCCTCCCGTTACTACGCCGGCCTGGTGGCTTAGGCGGCATCGCAGCGATGCATCCAAGAACCATCACATTGTTACTTTGAGGCCCTTGCGACAACGCAGTGTTCACAATCCCAGATCAAGATCTTGACTGCCACGGCGGTTAGCCAGAAATGCGGCCAGGAGCACCTTTGCAAACTCGGGCAGGCGGCCCATCAGGCCATACCAGATCTTCTCCGCGCACTGATGATGGACGACCAGGGACTGCGCGAAGCCGCGGCAAAGAAGCACTTGGAAAACTTGGGCGCGCGCGAAGCCGTCGAGGGCCGCTCGGCGCCGCCGCCTGAAGGGTGGCCCTGCTGGGGCCCGGACGTGCTCAGCAGGATCAGCCGTCTGGTGGAAGCCCTGTGAGGCCCTGCTGGAGGCCTGGGGGAGTTGGGCGTGGCGAATTCGGAGGTTGCTGGAGGTGATCACGCCCTTCCTCGACCGTGAACGGGACCGGTGGTGAGCAATAGCCGCGCCCGAAGCCCTGCTTCAGCTCACGGTTTCAACCCTGCCTGGGTGAGCGACTGGTGGCGATGCTTCGTCACCCAGCTCCAGGTGCGCCGTATCAGCGCTCTTGGACATTGTGCTGGGCTGGCTGCCAGCACTAGGGGCCGATCTGCGCAACCCTGGCGAGAGAAAACAGCCTCAAACTGATCGCCCTGCGAGGAACTTGCCGAAAGCCGCTCCAGCCCAGGGCAAAAGCGCCGGAAGCCGTTATTGACGGCAATGGACGACTTGCTATGACGACATCCACGCCCCACGGCGACTGGCCACTTTGATTGCCAGCGGTTCAAGGGAGCCTTGGCCGGCGAGCACTGCTGGGAAGCCACCGAGCCCCTCAGTGCCAAGCAGGACCCTGGAAGTCTGGGGTTGCCTGATGGAGTTCTTACGCTTTCAACAACCCAGGAGCGGCTGTGCGGCCCGTGGAGGGCCTGATCAGTTGGCAAAGGCCAGCCCGGTTGCTCCGCTTGCTCGCCAATCTTGATCATTACAACTAACGGGAGCGAGGGCCTGGGCGGTCCGGGTCCCTCGCTGGGTATCGGGCGACCGTCCGAGGACTGGCCGTTTTAGAGCAAGCCTGGCGAAAGATTGTGGTGCCAAGTGTGCGCCCCGAGCCGCTTGCCCGGGGCCTCGGACAGCTTGTGCTCGATGGCCTGGGGCCTGAGGAGCGCGAAGAAGCCACCCTGCGTTGTTTTACCTCCCTGGAGAAGGGCCAAAAGCGATGGCGAGTGCGATCGTTCGCTACGCCGTTTGCGGCAGGCCCTGGAACAACTCGCACCGGCTCTCTAGCCCAGCCAGACGTGGTGACCCAGTTGATCACAACCTCCGCAGCCTTGCCAATGAAGCGAGCGAGCCGTGGTGGTGGTCAGACGGGGCGAGCGATTCTGGCCCTGCGGCGACTGAAACGATCAACGGCTTGATCGCAGCATCTCTACACTGAGTTTCAGCCTTAATCAACATGGACCCGCGCTACTTTTCGTCTGCCTTAGGCCAACATTTGCCGGGTCCCCAGTGCCGAGGGGATCTTCGTTCATCTACTCAAAGTCAGCGAAACACAACGGGGATTATCTTGTCGAATCCGCTTGGAAACTGGCGCCTGGCATGTCGGGGAATGATCCCGATTCAAGAAGCGTTCCGCTTGCCGCTCAACGCGGTAATCACACTTTTAACCCAGCAGGGCAGAACAGATCCACAAAGGGCTGACTTGTTGAAGTTGATCGGATCCTGACGATGGATCAGGACAACTTGATCAGGTCTTGCAGATGGGCCAAACAGAGTAATTTGACCAAAAAAGCATGGCCCCTGATCGAACCGATCACCATGTATTGCTCCAAGTTTTCAGCCACATCAGTTCCAGACCCCTACTACGGCGGGGAAAGCGGCTTTGAGGATGTGCTCGATCTCTTGGAAGATGCCGCAAGGGTTTACTTGCTTCCTAGCGACAGGAAACATTCATTGACCATGCTCACCATCGAATGGAATCTCATGCCAAAAAGCCTGATTGCCACTAGCTTTGGGGACGCTCCATGATGCCGCATCCGCCGAGACGAAACGATTGGGGCGATTCCACAGACGCCGAAAGGTTGGAGGTCATTGCAATGGAAGACGTTGAGCTTCAGTGTCATGGTGACGGGTGTCGCCTGATCGGCGGAATTCGCTTAAAACTATTGATTGAATCCTATGGTTGTGTAGCTGTTTCACGCTCTTTTAGCTCTTCAACCCTACTGTGAGGAGAAGGGACTTAAGGCGGGGAGTCCGAACAAACGTCAATTCCTGGCCAGGCTTCCTCAGGACCCGTTCGCGAACAGCATCCACCAGGGCCTGTGATCACCCGCCTCGATCTCCAGGCATCGGCTGATCAGCTCGATCGCGTCATCGGCCTGAGCAGAGCGGGGGCAACGCCCGACAGGAATTCCAAGACGGTCGCGTTCGCAATCTGGCCCTCCGTTCAAAGGAGCGGAACCGGGGAAATCCGCTGCTCCAGTCCAGGCGCGCCGCCTTGCACGGCTCCTGCACCGAGGGGCGGTCAGGAACACCCTTCAAATCAGCTCGGGGAAAACCCCGTGCGAATCGGCGGCCTTCGGCCCACGAGCCCTCCCCGTTCGCCATGGCCTGCTTTGCTGCCGGCTGAGGGCCTCACGCACGGACGCATTTGGGCCGCCACCGCAGACCAACCGCGGCGGTCAGGGTCGGGTGACGGAATCGCCGCGGTGACCCGTGGCCCTTTGATCCAGACCCGCTGCTCGGCACCAAGCCCGCCCTCCAGCCGGCAGGTCGAGGATCGCCCAGGAGCAGGAGCGACCGGGCTCCGGATCCGCCGATCGACCCCATGGCGCTGCACCCACCCGGTCCACGGCGCGGTACATCGTCCTGATATCGAGTAGAGGAGACCCAGCCGGCGGCGAAAGGCCCGGGTAAACGGTGCCTTACCGGCACCCGGGCGGGCCGTCGATGGCAACATCGGGGCTCGGGGACATCAGAAAGTGGTGATCGATCCAGACGGCTGGACCCACATTCACAAGCCACAGCCAGCAAAGCAAAGACCCCGATGGTGACGGATGGGGTGGCTGGCAGGGTTTGGGGCCCCGGAACCAGTCGGCGTCGTAGTCAACCTGCAGACCGGAGGCTTCCAAAAACCCGTCTCGTAACCTGCCAGCAAGCCGTTCCTCACTCAGGCCGCCGCAGCGCCAGGGCCTCAGCGGCTTCTAGCAGGCCACGGGAATGGCGGCTGGCCCTTGGCGCGTTCAGCCGGGGAAAGGTAGCGATTACGAGAAACTGAGCCGGCCAGTCCGTCGCTTCGCGCCAGGTGGGACAGCCCTGCAGCCGCACCGGCAGACCAAGAAGCCGCCCACGACCCGCCCGCAAGGGACCACCAGGTTAGGCTTTTGCCAAGTCCATTTCATCTCCGAGAGCAGGAGGCGATCGGACGAAATTCCAACGCCAGGGCAGGACGGGGCGATTTACGGTGGGGCCACCGCCCGTCGGAAAATGGGCCAGGGCCTGGATCGGGCCGGCAAGGAGGGGAGTGGGAAGAGTTTTCTCCAGCCAAAAAGGGACGGCCGCGAATGACCCCGGGTGGGACCTCCGCCTCTCCACCCGGAAAGAGATTCCTTTCCCAAAACGGAAGGCGGCAAAACAGAAGCGTGGGGCCACCAGCCAACGGCTTTTTTGCTGTTTTGCGGGGCATCGGTCTCGAGGGATCGGCGGGGGTAAGCGCTGAAAAATTCCTTCGGCCCGGCCCGGGAACTGGAGTGGGGTTCAAACGGAACCACGCTCAACAGGAACCCCGGGCTGAACCGCTCAGGCGCCCGCGATGATGCTCTTC
>Ga0163217_1081788_pt1 | contig 12387 bp, 18 predicted proteins | sample SynspAceP_FD_185933 | JGI IMG/M metagenome (GOLD analysis project Ga0163217, IMG submission 185933) | Saline lake microbial communities from Ace Lake in Antarctica - Synechococcus sp. Ace-P (PacBio error correction) | ecosystem: Environmental > Aquatic > Non-marine Saline and Alkaline > Saline ... | reverse complement strand
CGACAAGGGCTTTCTGCGTCTCGAACCGTTCACGATGGCAGCCTAAAGGAAAAAAATCGTGGGAAACTTTGATTTTCTTATCTATGCGTATGGCTTTACAATCGGGATCCCAGCTTTGGCCGCAATGATCCGAATATCTAGCAGGTGCTTAACACCCATATGGGAGCTTCCTTGCATCATACTCGGTGGAGACATCGGGCCAAACCCTAGGGCGCCATGTCCTCATATTTTTTTGGTTTCTGGTTATTGCCATTTGGCCGTTAGCAACAATCTCGCCATTTTTTGTATGGCGATAGGTCTCAACAATTTTAGGTAACAAAATTTTGAACTTCCCGTCTACACATTTTCGTTCACATCGGCGAGGTACCAATGTTCACCGGCTCTGCCCGCTCAAGAAGCTCATCCTCAACGATTGACTATTGAAGTGCGGTCGAAGTCGCGCGCCAGCAGCGTCGAAAAGTGCGCGCGCAGGTGAATCGACATCAATATGGATGGAGGGGCAACATGCTCGACGCGCATTCATGCGAATGACCAACCTTTCTCAAGGAGCTGATCTCCGCCGAACCCGATTATCGCGCGGGTGCGGTGATGATCGACAGCAGCAAATTGGTCGCGGATCGAGGCGGGGCGAAATGCGGTCTCCGGCAGCCGATCTTCAACAGTATCTCGATGAAGGAGGCCGGAGAAGCAGTTTTCTCTCGATTCAGGCCCGTAAATGCATGCTATGGCGCCGCCGTCGTCGTCATGCCTTTGATGAAAACGGACAGGCCGATACAAGCAGCGCAAAATCCGAGATTTGCAGAGCGCGCCTACAAGCTGCTGACCGGCATCGCGTTCCGCGGAAGATATCATTCTTGATCCCAATGTCTTCGCGATTGCCACGGCATTGACGAGCATCGCCGCTCGGGCTCGACATTCATCGAGGCGACGCGAGAAATCAGAAAAGTGCCCGCATGTCCATATTTCCGGCGCCTGTCGACCTGTCGTTCAGCTCCGCGCAATGAGCCGGTTCCGGCCAAGCGGATGCACAGTTTGCTTTCTTCTATCATGCGATACCCGCCGGCCATGGACCAGGCGATTCGTCAACCGCGGCAGCTGGATATTTTATGGGCGATAATTCGATTCCCGAACTGCGCGAGCTTTGCGAGGACCTGTGATATTCGCCGCCGCGAGGATGCACCACCGCTGGGATTACGCTCGCACGAAAAAATTCCGCGGCACGATTGAAGTCGCGGAAAGGCGGGCCGCTGATGGCGACGGCTATGAAGTGGACACAGCGTTTCTGGAACATGCGCTGGTCAAGGGCATAAGACGCGAATATCGTCGAAGAACCGAGGAAATGCGGCTGGCGGTCCAAGGATCGCGCTCGGCCGACCGATCAAGTGATCGAAGGCCCGCTGATGGAGCATGATATCGTCCGCGTGATCTGTTACATAGGCAAGATGATCCTGCCGCAAGTGGTCAAATCCGCCCGCGTGATTGATGAAAAAGGCCGTCCGCACCATTCTTCCCCTTATCGAGCGGAGAAAGCAAAGAGCGAAGGGCAAGAATCATCTGGCCCGAGTCAAGGCGATTGTGCATTTGATATCGCGCAAGAATATCGTCGGCGGTCGACGTGCTGCAGTTAATGCAATGGCTTCGAGGTCATTTCGGATCTCGCGTCGATGGTGTTCCTGGACGGACATATTGAAGGCGGCCAAGAAAATTGACGCGGATATTATCGGGACTGTCCGGGCTGATCTCACGCCAATCGCTGAGATGAATGGTAGACCGTCGGCGAAAAAGAAATGGAGCGGGCAAAAAAATGCAATTGCCGCTTGATCTGATCGGACGGCGCGACCACCGCAAGACCCACCACGGCGCTGCGCATCGAACCCGGCTATAGCGGCCGACCATCCATGTGCTGGTAGGCCAAGCCTCGCGCCGTCGGCGTTGCCTCGCAGCTGGTCACGCGACACCAGGCGGGCGTTCTCGCCAAGCCCGCGAGATTATGAACAAGTCCGCATTGCACGAGCGGGCAAGACGGGAAAAAAACTGGCCACGCTCGAAGAAGCGCGGGCCAATGCGGCCGTAGGTCACATTGGCGCTCAAGGCTCCGGCACCAGCCCAAGCCGGGATTGCATGTTCTACGAGACTAGGGATTCTGGCCGACCTGCGCGAATATATCGATGACCGCCGGTTTTTCGGGCTGGGGAGCTGGTCGGCATTATCCGCATCCTCACCGCACCAAGATTGTCCGGCGAATCGCCAGCGACCTGTTTCCGCGATGCACAGGTTCGATGCTCGACAAGATTATCGAAGAAAAATGGCCCTGACTGGCAAAAGGCGTCGCCGCCTGTGGCGGGCGCGGGACGCGACGCGATGACATATGGTTTCTCGGAAAATGGACGAATTCACCCCTCGATCGTTTGCCTTGCCAGCAGGTGTGTCCAACGCCACCCACCTGGCAAAAACGAACATTATTGTCTCGCGTTTCATCGAACACCCAGAATGATTGATGGATGGGCGGCTTTTTGCCGGGGCACGAACCGGCCATGGCCACTCGTCATGAACATGTGCAACGGTTCGAAATGGACAAGGATGACTATAAACAGCATCCTGTTGAAAGACTGGCCGACGCTTGCCCGAAGCCTTTGCCGAGCGCATGCACGAAATGTGCGCAAACCTGTGGGGTATATGGGGCCGGAAGAGCGGTCTGAACAAAAAGGACCTGATCCGGGTAACTAAATATCAGGGCATCCGCACCTGCCCCCGGACTTACCCGCATGCCCGGACCATAGTCTGAAACGATCCTTTATCGATATGCTGAATGCAACGGATTAAATACCGCATCGAACTTGACCAGCCGGCTTCGCGATGGACGCCGACCGCTGCGGTTTCCGGTTCTATTGGCTCAACCCGCAGGCCGACTATTTCGGCTGTGGCAGCGGATCGGTTGCAGATCAGGTCGAGGCAATATGCAGACCGGTCGACGGCCACGACTCTCGACCAGGCGCGGCAGTGGTTGCGGCCCCCAATATTGAACGAATAGGCTGTCGGGTTAGCCCGGTTAACCTCCTGTCGCTCAGCCTGATTCATCTGGGAGCGCCCAAAGCTTTATTTTGTTTGCCGTCGCAGCAGGCGATATTGAAAACTGCCCTTATTCTTCCGATACGTCAGAAAGGATGGCCATCTAATGATCTTCAAAGTCTCCGTTGCTAGGCGCCAATCATCCACGAGCAATCTGTCGCCGGACCGCGTACAGGCCCAGCACCGATTAATGCGCGTTTACGGTCACGGAAAACCGAGGGCAACCTAATTCCCGAGACTGTCGGACGCACGTCGAAGCCATACGCGGCCTAAAGCAAACGGATCGTCATCGCTCCGGTTGCTATGGCGATTGCGCCCGGTCCAGGACAGCGGGATCGGATCACCTAACAGGCTTCCATCACCGGGTCGCACGATCTTTGATGGCAGGTGTACTGCGAGAGCGCAGAGGCCGATGCCGTCCTTGCGCGGCAAAGCCGGCAACCAGTTCGCGTACGGTATCATTCTTTCCAGAACCAGCAGCGTTACCGAGATGGCAACGGGCCGGGCATCCGGATTGAGCGCGGCGATCTCTTGTCTATAACCGCCCATGTTCCGCAAACGCAGAACAAGGGGCATATTGAGCGCCCAGATTGATGAGAAGCGCCGAAATTGTCACTCGACGGTCAACCTATCCAGCGGATTGGGCCGCTTTTTGAGAGTCGGGGCCTGTCCTAGCGCGCAAGCATCTATACTTGGGTATTTCGATCGCTTTGAAACGTGACCAATAGCCGTTTACCGAGAAAGGCAGTGGCGGACATTAATGTCAAAAAGCGCGCGCCCGGCGACAATCACCAATAAATTAGTGTTTGATGACACCCAGAGGTCGCAAACACCATTACCATGACGACTAGACCAGCTGGCGCGACCGGAGGGTGATCATTGGCAATGTCTTGTGCAGGGCCAGAAACAAGGATAATTGGAGCGCCTTTCATCGCCGTTGGCGGCCGAAAGGACAAGGGACCACAGTTCCACGGCGTCATCAATATCCATATACAACAACGCCTCATGGCCAACGGGCGATGCAACGCAACACATGGTTTAGTGCCGACTGAGAGGAAGGCGATAGCTGAGGATTGCGAAACAACAGTGTCTGGGCAGGGATTGCCCGCTACCAGCGACGCTAGCGCCCCCACCCTGAATTCAATCGCAAAGCTATTCGTGGCCGCCGCTCCAGAATTATCAGACCATTTCCGTCGGTTTTCACTCGTCCGGGATTTCCACGCGACAGACGCACCGAGCGTTGGCGCGATATCGCGACCGTCTTCAACCGACAAAGGTGTTCAAAAGGCTGGAATGCTCTTACCCGCCAGACACAAGGATCGGGCACGGCGGCGGTCATAGTCCCACGGGATACCATTTGCGATCGCCAATAACCGCGCGCGGGTCGGTTGAGGGGGGGGCAATCGTGGTATCCCACTTTTTGAGCAGGACGATAAAATCGCCAGGACCCGGTCCGGTGGAAAGAGAGGCCCGGCGCGCTATCGGCCAGGAGGTCATTTTCGGAGGGACCGCGCCGGCACTTTCTATCGCCGCAAGGTCGATCATGCTTCCAGCACAGCTTTCCACTTTGCGCATGGGCTGCGAAACAGCGCCATCGCAACTAATTCTTGACCTGCGCCCGCTTTTTTCAGGAAGTCCCGGCTGACATATAGTCACCAAGGGGACTGTCTGCGATAAAGGAAGGCTTGTCGCTGAGCTATTCATGCAGCACCTCTGCAACCGTCTTGCCCAATCGCCTTGCATTGAGATTGGATCGATCCGCTAGCCGCTGTCGGCACGCCCTGAAGACTCATCCTTCACGGCGGTCAAGGAACACCATGAATCGCGGTCAGCATCACGACATAAGTCAATATTCTCGCTATCCATATGGTCGAAAATTCGCCGAAGTGACCGCGATCACAGCTCGCTCATTGGATGGCACATTTCGAAGACCTTCCGTGCCGAAGGCGTGACGATATAGTCGGGTCGCGGACAGTCCGCACGCGATATCGTCGTGGCTTCGCCCATTGACCCAGTTTCAATTTACATTGCATCCACCGCCGGTTGCGCGCCCAGGATCGACCCCGTCAAAAATCCCAGGGGAACCCCACGATAACTGCTCGGCCGTCCGCCTAGCAAGGACGCGGAACCGCATTAATCTCCGACGGACTTGCTCATCGCAATGCATGATTTTGGCATCAATGCGACGAACGAACACTTGCGCCGGCGATCGGCATAAGCGGGACGGCCTTGTCCAATTTGTTTAGCGAATCCGCCCTTGCTTCAGCGGTTTGGCCACCGACGGCCAAGTCTTGGACCCTCGAGAGTGAAAAGCCCTTCCTTTACACACCAGAATCTTCGTCCAACATTTTTGCGCCGCCCCTCATCAGGGCTGCCCGCGCTCCTGCCCGCAACCGCAACATTGCGGGACTCTTGGCAGATATTGTCTTGAGCCGTCTCGCCCAGCAGTCATTGCACCAGACAAGCCTAGAATGCCAGGCCGAGGCGACACATTCGCCCTGCATGGCGGCGGTGATATCCACCAAAGCTAAGGTACACCGCAATCGCCGCTACGTTTCGCGCACATAGACGGTCTTGTCATCGGCGTTTTGATCGACGGTCTCGATCAGTTACTGGCAAGTGTGATCCGGCCGTCCGGGACGTGCACACGGTCCATTGATCGTTCGCATTGGCCAGGCGGCAGGTTTTCGGTCCGGCCGCACTCGCGGATTGGTAGCACGGACGGAAACACTCGCCAGCCAGACGGTCAGGCCGCCCGGTAAGCTGCGGCGATATTTCACTGAACAGTCGGCGGCTGCGTCGACCGAAATTCGCGCCGACCAAGTTTCGGCGGGGCCTTTGGTCGAAACCTCCATGATCTGCGGCATTTGGGTGCCGGAAATATGATAGACGCCGGTCAGGGCTGTAACTATGATTCAATTTCGCACACGATGGTCCTCACTGATGAAGGGCGCTATATAGAAGCTGCCTGCCAATAGCCTAAATGCGTATTAAACAGGAAAATAGTGAGTTTTTATGACAATTTGATTTTCGACTATTCTCGATTATGCTGGCTGTTCCGCAGCGCTGGTCTGCCCCCTGCGGCTGCGGCGCAGAACGGCTGGCAATACAGAACTTTGGAAATGTACCCGCACGACTGATGGCGGAATTCCGCAACAGGTTGAAGGGACGGACAAAAGCGTAACCCTCGCCTTTGTTATGGAACCCAGCCAACCTGGCACGGCTATTGGGAAAACCCCGGTGAGCCAGGCATTTGGGATGAGCTCGTGGCTAGACTTTGCCGCCGGGTGTGGACCTGCCGGGAAATCCGCAATTTCCCCGTCCGACACGGCTGTGATCGTCAGCACAGAAATTTGTCCTACAAAGGCGATTGGGTGCAGTTCTGGTCAATCTGGGTCCTGTCCTTAGGTCCCGGCCCGGTTCCGTTTGCCAATTTCGGTCAAATCCGATGGCTGTCCTGTACCGACAGAGATTTTGCGTACCCGGAGCAGGATGAATTGTCGATCAACCCTGCAGGTCGTCGCATCGCTACCCGCTATTGCTGGACAAAAAGGTTCAACGGTCTTCCGCGCAGCCTCTGGCCCGGCCTCTCGCTAAACAATAAGTCCCAACAACCTAAGTTGATCCACCCGGCCACCACCATACTTTCGCAACGTAACCCCACTAATTCCCTCTCATCACGCTGCCCCTCCCACCACCTTCCGCACCTATACCCCCATCCCCTGCCTCTTCTGGGCAGTGAAGCCAGCTTTGCCGCAGCAATGAACCGGTTCCGCCTGTCGATCCCGTCGCAGCCAATGTCGAGAATTGCCAAGCCCTATTTCTTCATCAAGGAAGACGGCTGTGACTTATGCGCACACACAGTTTCAGGTCGGGATGGGGACCGGCCTGATCCTCGAACGGCGCGCGCGGCGATTGAGCGGATACGATCACCGGCATATTTGAAAATCGGCGATCTATGGGCTTTCTGCTCACGCGCCAAAGGCGAAGTCGCGATGACCGGCCTTGCCCTGGCCAATGATCCTTTGCCAATGATGCGCCAAGACAGAGGAACGCTCGCTGCTGTTCTTGCGGCTGGGGGGCCTTGCTAGGGCGGGTGCTGCTTTCAACTGATGCCTGTGTCTTTCCGATCCTGAGTGAAAGCGATCAGCCTGGCCAAGGCTGGCGGCAATGGAAACGAAGTGCGGCTGATGGCGCTGGCCTATACCGCCGTGTTCGTCTGGTTGCACCGGCGCTTGGTTGCTGTCCTGCTCGGGCCTGGCGAAGCCAGCGGAGCGCAGTCGAGCTGGGCTTTTAACTCAGGGATCCCCGGATCATTTTCTTCGTACTTGCTGGCCGCTGCGTGCGGCTATCGGCCTCAATCTTGCCGGCCTGTTCGAGTGCCCAATGTCATTTCGAGTAACAAGCTGACCAAGATAAGACGGAGCGGCGCCGGATTCTCTGGACCGGCGCGCTAGCCGCCTTTGTCGCCACCCCGCCACGGGTCATTCATGGCCGCTGCCTTGGGCGCCACGATCATATTACTCGCCGATGCCGCTTTGGTCATTTTGGGGCCGGCCTTGGCGTCGGCCTGGCTCTGCCTTCCTGTGCTCGCCTTCGTTGCCGCGATCCGCAACGGCTGCCGAAACCGGGGCCCTGGCTGGATAGTTTTTCGCAAAGGCGATGGCAGGTGCCGAGTGTTTTCACAAGCTCGGCCTGATCTGGCTGCTTCGGCGCCGCCAGATTGGAACGACCGCACTCGGTCTGTCGCTGATCTTTCTGCTGACGGTCAGCCTGATCCTGTGGTGGTCGGCGGCGGACAGATCAAGGGCCTGTCGCGCGGCGCCGCTGACAGCGCAGCAATGGTCGTCGCCATATTGGGCGGTATCATCGCTTCCGGCGAAGAAGCAAATGAACAGTCATGAGCTGACTGGAATACAATCTACCGCAACGTTGCCCAGCGAACCAGTTTTCAGCGAAATGCGATTGTCCGAATTGCGCGCCTCGGCCAGGCCGGTTTTCGCCTATTTTCACCGCCATGGTGGCATCACTTGCAATGCCAATGAGGCCGCCGCATCAGGCCGCACCGAACCGCGAGTTTTTTTGCCGCCGCCAACGTTTCACCGTCCTGATGGAGTGACTGGACCGGCCGATCCGGAGAGATTCAGCAGATTGTCTGGAAAAGCACGGGCCGTGCCGGCGTAACCGGCTCTATTCTGTATTATGAGGCCCGGCAAGGAACCGTGATTCTGCACAAGATTCTTACAGTTTGCGACATTGACAGATCTCGTCACAACCGGTGATAATATGGTCCTTGATCCAATCCCCAATGAACGGAGATAATTTGTGCGGAACCTTCCTCTTAGCGGTCGGCAACCATCGCCGCTATCGCGCCCGCAGAGCCGCTGGCGGGCAGCCCAGAGAAATGGCGCGATTGCCAGGATTTCAACACTCACTGATAGCAATGGAAGACGATCCAGGCTGTCGCCAGTTTCGCGGCAAGACCGTGGTTGCGCGAGTGGATTTTTAATCCCACGGGCTGCCCCTTTGTCTCCACACTTATGCAGCGGCAATATCAGCGACCCGAAGCGCGGCGCGGCAAACAAGGCGCTGTTGGCTGACGATCAATAGCGGCGCGAAAGGGCAAACAGGGCTCATATGACCGCGTGCCGAGGCGAAAATCGGCTGATCGCGACACAGAATATCCAAGTCGACCCACTTTATCTGTTTCGATGCGAAAAGGCCTGGTCGGCCAAAGCCTATGGCGCGAAGACCAACACCGCATATGTATCAATATACGATAGCACCGGACAGATTGGGTTATCAGGGCGTTATCGAGACAAGCAAACGGCCCAAATCCGGCAGATATCAAAATGCGGCAATCACGTGCTTGCGGACTGAGCGAGATTTTAAATTTCGAGACAAGGTCAGGCGTCGCGGCGCAATGCCGGCCTCCTATGGCTGCTCAGGTCAAAGTATGCGTCCTGAATAGTGCCGGAGACCTTGCAGGGCCTTGGCGCTCGCAAACTTTACCCGCGCGCACCAGCTGCGCGTCCAGGGTCTGGGGACAGGAGACGACCGCGACCCGCCGAGGCCATCCATCAAGGTCCCGGACCCTGGCGACAGATTATTTGTGGTTGCCGGATTTCCAGGTCGGGGACAGATCCAATACACACCGGATTCTGCCCCCGCCTTTGTCCCGAACAGGTGCGACACCTACCTAGAGGCGCCGGCCGCGTCAAACCTTCCTCACCGCTCTGAACCCGCTTTAATTGGCGATGGGGAGAGTTATCTTTATCGCTTTTTCGATGCTGAACCCAATTTCTATTACAGCGCGCTGAATATTGCTGTTAGAAGAGTTCCTTATCAAATACAGTCTTTAAGGAAGCGTTTAGACAACCCGACATGACACTCTGTTCGCGTAAACTGAGGTATCTTGGGCGCAAAGAATGATTGATATTAGACTTTTATGACCCAGATGGCGTTGATAGTGGCAGCGCAAATTTCACGGCCGGCAGGCGATTTCCAGCAGTTACTTCGAAAATGCCTGACTTTCCATATAGTTACGCAGGTTATCAGTAGTTAGCGCTTTCGATTTGATCCGGCCGCAGCGGCAGAATCCGCAGCCGGTTGCGAAACGCTTCACAAAGTGACGGCTGGTTTTGCGTGCACCGCTGAGATCGAGACATTTCGTCTCCAGATCATATCGGGTTGGCAAACATTCTCGCTTTCCCGTCCAGCACGAAAACCGGCCCGAGAAAAATCAGAGCCGCAGCGGTTTGCCGGGTCAGATACGGTGGGTCTTTTCACACATGGGTGTCGCCGGTGTGAACCGACATGGATCGATCACGGCTACCCACCGCCTGTTCATGCCCGCATAGAGATTGCCAGCCGACAGTCGGGGTCCATCGTTCAAATTATATTATGGTTCGCTTTCCCAGTAAAAATCATTGATAGATCAGGTGCAGCATGGCAAATCAATTGCTGTCCGCTTGGGCCGTGTGTGTATCGGGCAATTGCGAAGCCACCTATGGTCCACATTCGGCTGCCGTAAGCGACGGCTTGCCATTTTTTGCTTGGGGAGCTGGTCGCTGGTCGTGAACTGCGGGCGGACTGACCGCGATCACCGTTCCGGTCGGACGCACCGCGGCCCAATGATTTCACTATATAGCCGCCACCAGCGAATATATCGGCCGCGGCATCTCCGGTTTTCAAGCCCAATGAAGGCCAGTACCGCGCCGACTGACGGCTTTCGTTCCAGTTTGACGTCCGCTTCATCCCGTCCCGGAGCAATCACCGGCCCGATGCAAAATCAGGTGCAATTTTTTTCTGTTTGGGCAGCCGCAGAGGCCGGGGGCGCTTCTTTCGCAGAGCGGAGCCGCGATCGCCAAATGCCGGAAGGTTGCCAAGGTCAAAAACTTATGGGATGTAGCATGATTTCTCTCCCCAAAATTATTGTCGCAACATGGACCGGCAGGCACTTTTTGCCACAAGCGGCGGGATTGTGATTGGTCTATATCCGACGCAATTGGTTCGAAACGGAGATCACCCGTTTTTGAAAATCAGGCAGCGCGTTTGTGATTTGTCAATTCGGACCGCTGGCACGGGCGCCTTTCTTCAAGATCATTATCAATTTGAAAGCCCAGGAAAAAAGCCCTTCGGAAATTCGATAGCCGAGCAGGGCCGAAAGATCGACATTGGCATCAACGATTGCCTTGCCGGAAAATTCTGGCGTCAGTTGAGCTATGTCCAGACCGCGCCTCACGCCACTTCACCAACCGGTATATCGCTACGATTACAGATATCTTCGCGCAGGATACGTCCGGATGGACATTGTCCAAACGGTATCATCCTTTGTTACTAGTTCCTCGATCGGACATTTTATGCGATTCCCGCTGGACAGTTGAACGTCACGCGCACTGATCGTTTGATGCGCAGACTTTAGCGCAAAGGTGTATAGTCCTTTAACTTTTTCAGCGATTGCGCCAGGGAACTGCGTAGACGAAACAAATGCTGGGCAGTTCTGTTAATCTGCCGCAAATTTCCGCCGTGCAACATTTTGAATATGCCGAAGCAGCTTGCGACTTGCGCTCGCTCCGTTCCCTAACTTTTTCACTTTCGGATCGGAACGAGCGATTCAAGGCTGCGGCCTCCTTTTCTACAACACTTTTCATGAAGTCGGAGCAATTGGGACGGTTCACAGGGAAATTCCTGCATTTATGCGTCCGAAACTTTCCCGTTCTTAGCGCCTCTTTAAGCCTTCTTAGAACCTCTTAATGGCTCTAACCATTACGGACTCTTGATTGATCGAAAAATCATAGGCCTCACTTCCGCTGCGTCTGCATAGCCATTTTCGCGGTCCCCGGCCGTCCCTCGGTCGGACCTGCCTTCGGCTGTGCAACCTGCAGATCGGCTGGCGTCCAGCTCTTCGCTTCCAGCTTGCGGATTCGTCGCGCAGGCGGCCCGCGGTTTCGAATTTCCAGATCAGCGCCGCGTTCGGCGCATCTGTTTCTCCAAGCTCTCGATATGTTTCTGAATTATGGCCGACGAGATGGTTCGTCGCGTTCAACCGCGCGGTGACTATCCTTGGCCGTGGCATGGGCAAGATATCACGATGATTTTTTCCTTGATCGCGAGCGGCGTTGATCATTGTGCTCGAGATTATATTCCACCTGTTTGTTCTCGCGGCGCCGATCGGTCTCGCTGATCGCGCGTCCATTCGATTCCGGTATCCGGTCGCATTAGAGAATGACCGGCCGTCGGGACATTGCGCGCGGGCGGCGGGTCAAATCGTCTGGATCAGCGAGGGTTCGCTACGCAGGAAAACCTTCCTTGTCGGCGTACCAGTTATCGCACCAGCCCCGGCATTCGGAATTATCGAGCCCTTGCGCGCAACAGGTTGATTTTGCCAACAGCAGCGTCATAGGGGACGGCCCAAGCCGGAGATTCGCGATTCAGCTCGGATCCGTTTCCAGCGTCTCGGACATCGCTGTGCAATTATTAGCGGACCTTGAAATCCCCGGGCTTCGTGCATTGGGAACTCGGTAAAGATCTTCGGCATTCCGCTTGGTTGAAGCGTTCGTGATTTTCGGGGTGGGCGATTAAAAAAACTGCGCTTGCGGACTTGCGGGGGGCATTTCGTTGGATCACACCGTTCAATTCGACTGATCTTTCAAAACCGCTGATCTCTTACCGGCGGGGATCGATTTCAGCCCGGGGTGGGGGAACGGGGATTCACGCCTTGTTTTTCCGCTTGGGAAAAAAAAACCCCAACCGCCGCGGGTCTGCTCCATCTCCCATTTGCCGGCGTCCGCCGCACACGCTATCTCTCTTTCCTTT
>Ga0163217_1068918_pt1 | contig 12387 bp, 16 predicted proteins | sample SynspAceP_FD_185933 | JGI IMG/M metagenome (GOLD analysis project Ga0163217, IMG submission 185933) | Saline lake microbial communities from Ace Lake in Antarctica - Synechococcus sp. Ace-P (PacBio error correction) | ecosystem: Environmental > Aquatic > Non-marine Saline and Alkaline > Saline ... | reverse complement strand
GCTTAAACTCGCCGCGCTCGGTCGGGGGTGTCGAACAAGGACAGGCAAGACGGTCGCTGCCACCGCGCCTGCCATCTGGGCGCAAATTCGTCAAAGGAAATTCATGTGTGCCCAATGTACTTGTCGCCTCGTCAATACTGCGCCGATGGGCCTCTAGGGCGGCCAGGCTTTGCGCCTGCGTCCACCGCGCTTGCGCGTTTTTCATCGCCGAAATCACAAGATGCTTGACATCGGCCCTCAAGGCACCCGACGCGACAGGGGTGATGCGCCAGATTTCCTTGGCCCGTCGACAGTTGATCGGACAGACCGCTGGCGCGTCCACGGCCATCGCGGCCTCCAGCCCATCTGGAGCCGGGGAAAAGCGATGCAGAGTGGGCATATCCGTGCCCATTCGGAGCAAACAGCACCGCAACGGCAGCTTGGGATTCGATTTGCGGTGACAGCGTTTCTGCCGGCCTCGGCCGAGGTCAGCCGTCCACATAGAACGGCGTAAAGCCCGCCTGCGCCGCAACGCCCGACCCAGCAAAGCGGTTGCGTAAAAGCCGTTGCGTTGACATCTCGTGACCGGCGCGGACCCAAGCGTTTCGTCCCCCCAGCATAACCTGGCCACGCGCGACCCAATCCAGATTGGCCCCGCGAGACTGTCAAAGTATTGGGCCCCGGTTTGTCCCTCCGGGCACGGCAAAGGCTGGACCGTGTCATGGGACAGGAGCGCCATTTTTCGACAGCTCGTCCGCGCCGATCAGATTGGGCGAGGTCCCATCGCAAGGACTTCGCGGGATCGGGCATTATTCGAGTCAACATTCATCCAAGAAGATACTCCCGCCATTGCCGCGTGGTCACCGTGCGATCAGTTCGTTGGCATTCTGTCGGGCCATCAGACCCGCTGTCGTAGAGGTTTGGGCACCACCGTTGCGTGCTTCCCCCCTGGATGATCGGGTCCGCGTCCAGGCCCCATGGCGGCCCCACCTCGTCGCGGCGCGGACCTGATGAACAGGGTCTGGTTGCCACGGATTGAATTCCATGATCAGACGTTCATAGGCGTCGACCTGTTCCGACCCATCAGGGCCCAATGCGTCGGCAAATGTCATATTCCAAAGGCACATCCAACCAAAACGCATGCCGCCGGGCCCGGTTCCTTGATCGTCACGCCAAGGGGGTAATGCCCCTCGTTGGCTGCCAGTCGGATCGACAGGACGTTACGGATGGACCGCCCCGCATCTTCGGGTGAAAATCGAATGCGGCGTTTCACTTGAACACGACTGTAATCTCGGACAGCGCGCGCCATGCGTTTGCCGGTGCGCAAGATAGAAGGGCGTCCCAGCCCATCGCCAGTTTGCTGATGTGGTCAACAAATATCGCTCCAGAATAATAAATTCCAGCGCCCCTGCGTCTGCACGCCACCATCAGCCGAGCTTCTCGAGAAAGCTATATCCGTGTCCGCGCGTCGAAGCAGCGAGATTACTAGTCCCCAACAGCAGTAGTTCCAGGTACCCGCGAGTGTCTGTCGGGCACTTTCCCCGGGTGTGCACGCATCCTTCCGTGATCTCCGGATCTTGCAATGCACAATTTTTTCTGGAGTGCAAGAAACTGGTGTAGACTACCAGACGTCTGCGCGTCCGATTCTCAAAGCCGATTCGGCTCGCGGATCACTCCCCTAGAGGCCTATTAGTTCAGGCTCCGACAGCGACCGCGCGGCGTCCGGTTGCTATCTGTGTCAGCGACCCCCGCAGCGACAGGAGCCTGGATGGCTCCTTCGCACGCGAAACGGAACCATTTCACAGACAGCGAATAACCGCTGTGTTCGCGTAGCCATTTCATACCGGTTTGGAGCGTCTTATTCTCAAGCCTCCATGCGTATCTTGGCTCGCGTCTTCTGCAGTCATTGGCAAGTCTCGGTCTCCGGCTAATAGTGTGCATCCCACCTCTCGAACATTGATCGCAATAGGTCAAGGCTTTTATACTGTCGACACGCGCTCGCTCCTCTCAAGGACGGCGCCAGACCCCACGGCCCGGCAGTTTACGATATGGCTGCCGACCTCATCGGGGCGAATTGGCCGTTGGTATCGTGGGGAATCAGTGATCATGCAGTACGTCTATTCTGAGAGCCTGAGCTATGCCGTTGGAATTTCGATCATCTCCCGATTCATGCAAAAGTGGTGTCCGCCGGTAATCAAAAAGCCGAATTATCCAGTCTAATCTGTGGGCACTCTCACAGCTGCGTGATTATCCCCAGGCTAACACCGGCACGCTCAGTTCCACAGTTTGTGAGATCATCCCAGTGTAAGCGTTCTTTCCGTCGTGCTGTGGATGCCACAAGGATAATGCGTCTGATATAATGGCAGCGCTCACGGATCGATCGTGGTTGCCTGTGTCGTCTCGCGAAATTGAAACCATCTCCACGAGTGTTTGCGTTTGTCAGCTTACCGTCGCCGCGGGGTTCGCCGCTCCGCTTGTGCGTCAAGACAGCGTGTCTTCTGATATACTTACCGACTTTGCGTCGGTCACTTAGATCTTTCATAAAGAACCGGGCCTCACCTGATATTAATTAACTTTTCTTGTCTATGCGGAATGTATGCGGCAATAATACGACCCCCGTGTGCATTCGCGCAGCAGACTTGTGAAAAGCGGAAATCTCGTTATGTTTTGCCCCGCTAACATTACATTTCCGTACCAAAAGTCGTAGCCCGCGACAAGGAGCATTCCACATGGTATTCACGCTTCGAACCGGTGCCATCCTCCTCTCATATAGTGCACTTATTCCGGAGTCCACGCGTCGATCTGCTCCTGCGCTGCACCTACAGGAGCACTACCTTTTGTCGCGCCGATTTGTGTGGCCACAGGACGCCGTTCTTTTGGGTTCCAAGAGTGCAATGCCCGACAGACACCACTCTCATTGTGTCGAGGACCGTAGCGGAAAATGGAAGCAGCTGTGCAAAGGCTTTAATGCAGTCACGATGATCCGCCGGGCGCCATACTAGCGCGCGCCGCAATTCAACTCCGTGCTCCGAAACTCATTCGAGAGACTCTCTGATGAGCCCAGAGCGCCCCATATTGCAGGGTCTTTCGCCCTTTGCATATGCACAACGTCTTGCGCCAATCAATGTGTACTCAAGACGTTAATTAGCTCCTGAATAAATGTGACAGAATTTGAAGCAAAGCTCGCGCGAAGATCAGAGCATCGTGGGGAGTCCACTCGAGCATGAGCTCAAGTTGAATGGCAAGAAGCTGTGTGCTCGCGGTAGAGGAGAAAGATACCCTACTATTGCTCCGATCGCCCGCGTGTCGGTGATCTGGCGAGTCGGTTTGCAACATAATGGTCATTGGGCTGCGAGATGTCGCAACAAGCTCTGGTTTGAAAAGCCGTTTCGGCCGCGGACCTTCAAGACCCGCGCAAGCGCCTTGGAACAGCAGACGCTGGCCATCGTATTTTGACGAAAGCCCAGACTCTACCGGATTCGACATTATCTGGCAAAGAAAGGACGAGTGCAAAACCTGATGGCCCGTGCGTTGGCAAATATGCTGTTTGAACCCTTGTGGAAACAAGCCAAATACGTCGATCACATCCAGATTCACCGTGGCCCGTAAAACCCGGGTTCCGGATCCACGGTGGCGCAGGTGGTGGAATACTACGACAAGCTTTCGTATAGTAGTCCTGGGTTGCACGCGCGGGGACGGCAAAACCACCTGATGAACTGTTGTGTTGATTGCGATGGAACCCCCCCCGGCTCCATTCCCCCACGGCCCCCTGCACCCACACACCCACCGGCCGCCCGCGCGGTTTGATCCCGACGCGGTTGCGCATGAAAAAGCTTCCAAGCCTCGGCTGCGCTTGGTACTCCTCGTGCTACCGCAGTCGAGCACATTTGCCCAGTGTACAGTATCAGGCAGAGGCCGTCGCAACCGAGGTGCCCGCACAAACAACTCCGGTGAAAACAGAATACCGATAACCGCCACGCTGTGTCCGCGCTCGCGCCACCGGAAAGCATTTGTCGCGCTGGAAAACCCACATCAAGGCAACTGGCGATGGGCTGGCGACGCCCTTCTATCTGCGCACGGCAAACGCATGGCCGCGCGCTCGTCCGAGATTACAGGGTCGTGTTTCAGAAACCGGCCGCATTCGATTTTCACCGAAGACGCGGGGGCGATTCATCGTAACGTCTCGATCGACTGCAGCCCGAACGAGGGCATTACCCTTGGCGTGACGATCAAGGAAACGGGCCCGGGCGGCGATGCGTTGGTGGATGTTGCCTCGTGAATATGACATTTGACGACGCCATTGGGCCCCGTTGAATGAGGTCGGAAACGGTCGACGCCTCCCATGAAACGTCTGATCATGGATGTCATCCGTTTGGCAACCAGGACCCGTGTTCATGCGCCGGCAACGAGGTGGGCAAGGCCGCATGCCCTGGACCGACCCGATCACTCCAGGGGCTGTGGAAGCGACGCGCAACTATGTTTGGTCCAAACCCATACGAAACAGCGGTCTGATGGCCCGACAGATGCCCAACGAACTGAATTGCGCCGTTGCGACCAGCGGCAATGGCGGGAGATTCTGCATGAAGTTTATCCGAATATGCCGACCGCGAAGCCTTGCGATGGACCTCTCCCAATCTTTGATCGCGGAGGAGCCTGACAAAATTGGCGCTCCTGTCCATGACACGTCAGCATTTGCCGTGCCCGGAGGGAACAACCCCCGGGGCCCCCAATCTGTTAGAAGTCTCAGCGGGAGCAATCTTGGATGAGAGTCTCGCGCACCAAGTTTATGCTGAGTGGCGAAACGCAGGGGTTGCGCGCCGGGATCCACGAGAGTCAAACGCACCCGGCTTTACGCAACCGCTTGCCTGGTCGGGCGTGCGGCGCAGGCGGGCTTTACCGCCGTTCTATGTGGACGGCTGACCTCGGCCAGGCGGCAGGAAACGCTTCACACGCAAATCGACATCCAAAAGCTGCCGTTGTCGGTGCTGATTGCTCGGACATGGGCACGGGGATTATGCCAAACACTGCATCCGCTTTTCCCCCCGGCTCCAAAAATGGGCTGGAGGCCGCGATGGCCAGTGGAGCGCCAGCGGTTCTGTCCGTACTCAGAACTGTCACGGGGCAGGAAATCTGCGCATCACCGCCGTGTTCCCGCGTCGGGTGCTTGAGGGCGCCCGATGTATCAAAGCATCTTTGTTATTCTCGGGCGATGAAAACGCGCAGCCGTGGGAGGCCAGGGCGCAAGTGCTGCCGGCCCTAAGTAGGCCACCCCCCAACTCGGCGGCTGAAGTATAGACGATGCACTGCTCGCTGTACAGTACATTTGGGCACCAGTTGAATCTTTGACGAATTTGCGGCCAGGATGCAGGGCGCGGTCAGACCGCTCTATTCTGTTCCTTGTTTCGACACCCCCGGAACCGAGCGCGCGAGTATTAGCGCGCAGACCGGGGGACATGCTGTTCGATTCTTCGGACACCAACCTCTGACCGCGCACGATGGATGGCGTGCCTCAGTTGATTGATGGCCGCCGATGTGCCTGCGCGGCGGTGACGCGATGTTCGATGGTTGGACAAAAAAACGAGACGAAGACCGGTGCAGTGCTGCACACCGCACTCGCAATCTCGACGGGCGGGGGCCAGTGATGGTAGACGGGAAGATGTGATGCCGGCAGTCCATCACACGCTCCGACGGATGCGCAAATTTCGCCGACAAATCCGCAGCAGCAAAGATCAACGATTGGTTCAATAATCGGTAGTGCCGGTGGTCTGATCTGGGGGCCATTGCGGAATGGCCTGTTATCAGGGCGCTGTCGCCCTATTTTCATTGAGTGGCCGCGCTGCCACTTTGTAGTCGAACGTCGACGGGGCAATATTTCGGATACGCTGCGGGGAGCTTAACGCGAAAAACCACGCTGGTGATCGTCGCCTCAATACCTTTACCACGATAGAGACAATGACCAACGCCCGCACGCCGCGCATGGATGACCGGAAAATGACGGCGACCCGCGACACATTGCAGCGCTCCAGCACGGCGCAGGACAAAACGTTTCCGAATTTCGGTGATCGATGCGGACTCAGTCTTTGGTTTCGATGACTCGCGGGTCGCAGGAACGAATATTACTCTTGTCTGGTGGTGGACCCATTATGTGGCCTCTCTCCGCTAATGATCGCCATCGGGCCGCGTGCATTTGATGCGTTCCTGCGTGGCGCAAAAAGCGATTGGATCGCCACTTTTGGCCCGCACCCCGCATGAAAAAACATTGCCGATGTTGACTGGCTTTGGTCGGCAGTTCTGGCACAATCAGATTTGCGACTTGCAACACGCGCGGGTGCTGCCGTTATAACCAGCGTTTACTGGGGCAGGCTTGCCCCCCGATCCGCACAAACAGCTACCGAAAATGGAAATCAACACGAGCAATATCCAACCCATCCATGGACCGGCGACAGAATGCGCCCTATACAGTCAGTACCTCGTTCGTCCGGGGGCACCTCTTTCCACAAAGTCGGCACCTCAATGGGCAGCACGCATTCTATATCAACTGATCCCACCAGGGACCCGCGTCGTTCCCTGCGAATTCCTGATCCAAGCCAATGCCATGGAGCTGCCCTTACGCACCACCACAAACTGTGATTCCCAACTGCCTCGCGCAATCCGAAGCGAATATGCGCCGGCAGGTACCTGCAAGTAGAGCGATCTGAACTTGCATGAGCTGCAGAAAGGCCTTGACCTGGGGCCGAGCTTGACCGCAAAGCCCGACACCGCGTTGTTTCCCGGAACCAGCCCGCTCAACGACGCTGAGCTAATCCGCTGCTCGACCCTTTCACATTGGAGCAGAATCATTGCGCTTTATGAAACCACCGCGTTCTTTCGTCGAGGCCAAGGCATTCTGGGATCAACTCCTTCGTCATATGGGGGTGGAAGAGTTATATATGTTGCCAGGGAACTGCGAAAACATCGCTCCAGCCCATATCTCAATTGGCGTACCGCACCTGACCACATTATAAACCGCTCAAAACCGCAGGCACTAGGTCGACCATTCATACGTGCGAAAAACACGACTGACTGACGATCAACAGCGTCATTTGCCCAGAATAAAACCTCTCCGTGAGAGAGTGTGAGGGCAGGCGGCCCTCAATCCCTAAGCATCAACCGCATGGACGCTGAATGATTATCCATTAACCTTAATGTTCATTGAGGGTCACCAGCCCGTGCGCGTCGCCGCCTGTGTTCGTATACGGCCGTTTCATTTGACTGGAATAGTTGTATTCTGCACCGTGATCCACGCACGTTACCCCACCCTTTTTGCTTCGCCACCGCCTCTAGTCGCTTTGATCACGCGTATTGGGCCAAGCAAGCACAAGGTACCACTCGACGCCTGTACGGCTGCGGGACAAACAGTCGTCCAGAAAACAGTTCGTCATCGCGCTCGTAAGCTGACTGACAAACGGGCGATAGGTTGTTGTAAGCCAACGAATTAGTGTGCCGTTCTACATCCTGCGCCAAGATGCACTTTGCTGCGTGGTCTGCCCTCCCATTCAGCCTATGCCCCGTAGACGGTCTCTGCGCATCTTGGCGCTCTGATCGACCTTGTGCTAAAAAAGGCGGCATACTGTTTCCGGGCAAAGAGATCTTCCCAAGCGCTGCGATTCAGCGGCTTCCATTCGGCGCGCGTGTGATGTCATATCATGTGGTCCTTTCTCCGTTTTACCCCGCAGCGGTATTATCCCCTCGGGGCGGGCGTTTTCCGTCTTGCTCAAATACTGTTTTCAAAAACGGTGGCAGGGGATAGCGGCCAGCGCCGTCCCGCTCTAGCATCACCAGCTATACATTCAAATGTTCGCGCGCAGTCTGCCGACCGCCAGACTCTTCCGCCAGCGCGTAAGAGGGTGTTTGCGAAAGCTGGTAAGCGACAGGTTAACGAATATTAGTTCTCCCGCGCCCGCATTCTTCGTTGCAAAACTAGCGAGATCGACCACCCCTGATCGGATCCCCACGCCGCGCGAACCAGGGACTAATCGAACTCACGCCCACGTTGCACCAACGATCTGCGGTGTACTCTCGGATGCGCCAACCGTCCGACCATTCGAAATAGACCATGTACTGTTGACCGGCACCCTGCTGTGGTTCAATTCGATGTCCAAATCAGCGAGAATCGACCTGATCTGCATGCCAACGGCTGCTCGGCCTGGGGCAATACCGGCGGGCACGCTGTTGTCGGAGGGAAAGCGGTATGGAGTGTGACATGGACTGTCCATATGATAACCCTGCTAAGCAGCAATTGAGCGGCGCTTGTGCAGAGGCCCGGGTGATTTGTTCATTTGCTGCCATACTACGCAACAAAATGGAGGATTCGCGCCATGCGCTCGGCAAGTGATTAAAATAAACCACTGCTGATCTCGAGGCTTGAACATGCGAACACGCACAACGTTTCACAGCATGGACAGAGAAATCTTTGCGGTCATAAGACCACCGGGCGGGCTAGAGCAAGTACTCGTGTGGGTGGCGCAGTTGCGCGTATTCCCGTGCGCTTTAGTGTATCGCGTACCTGAACAATGCTGGTTCTGACCCGCAGAGCCCCGTTTTGCACGGCACCATCGGCTTTGGGACAACCGTCGCCCACCTTGAAATTCTACTTGGCGCATTCGGGCAGGTGGCTTGTCTGTCGTAGCGAACCATCAACCGCGCTCTGTTCCCTCGAAACAGCTGGGTATACTCCTGACAACCTACGGCCGAAGAGAAGGTGGTGTTCATGCGACCAGAACCTTTCGTTGCCTTACTGATTGCAGCGACATTCAAGACAAGCTTAGAGCATGCCGAGACCAATTTGCGTTCTCGATGAAAGGCACCGACGAAGCAGGCGCGACACCGCCCTGGCAGCCTGGCCCCGCATCAATGCTATCGACGATTGTCGCATCGCCAGCGGCGACCCCAGTTTATGCGGTGGCGCCGATATCTGGACCCGCTAGGAACACCGCATCTGTGCAGCTCTGGCAGAACGCTCTGCGGTGTACACGGGCAACCCCCAAGCGGGCGTTCCTGAGTATTCGCACACCCTCCTGACTCTAACCGTTGAGACTGCACACCCAGGCTGTGGTCCATGCAATTGCCGACAGCATCCATCACCGGACAAAAGACGTGGGGTCGCCTCCCGGTTTGTGCCCATGGTTACACTCAACCGCTATGGGGCGCCCCTATGCCTTGCCGCGAGGTCGGCGCGGCGGCGGATGAGAGTGACCGGGAGTGGCCTCGGGCCCGGGTGATGGATAGCGCCCGTCGCTGGTGTAAAGCTGCATTGATTTGAGAACGACATTGGTCCCGCTAGGCGCGTTTGGGATTAGCCGAGAATGTGACGTGGCGACCATCTGGCTGGGACCTGCTGAACGAAGCAGCCAAAGCTTCGGGCTGGCTAGAAAGCTTGTAACAGCTTGCAGGCTACTCGTCAGTCGGCGCTCACAGCCTGTCCGCCGCCGATGCATGACCACCTTCCGCACGAGAAATAACGATGTAGAAGCAGTCGATCACGCGTGGCATGACAGAAATGTCGCCCGTGGGGCCCAGTCATCAACCCAGCTGCTGGTCAGCTTAAGCTGCCCGCAGCAGAGCAGAACTAAGCCACGCGAAGAACCGCAAAAGGACGTCACGGTTTACGCCGTCGATCTCTCGAAATCGTTGCATGACGAGAGAGCCCATCCGTCGCCCGTGATTGGCGTTACCAGGGTATTGGCACCAAAGGGTACTGGATCCTTGATAGGCTATTTGTCGCAAGACACGCAGCGAGACCGTTGATACGAAGGCGACGGGTTGGTTCGACACGGGCGACTTGGCAACATGGACGCTGGACGGCTACGTTCACGATCCCGTACGATCCAGGATCATTCATCAGAGTGCGGACGCGGGGAGTGATCATGCTCTGTCGAGCTGGAAAACCATCGCGATTCGCTCACCCCCAGATCGCCGACGCTGCGGTCATCGGGGTGCGACCACTGAGAAACGCACAACGCCCGATCTGATTGCCCGTGAAGGCCGAAGGCCAGACCCGAGCGAGGGCGAGATGTCTATGTCGATTTTTGACGGATATGAGAATTCCATTAGTGGCAGATCCCCCGATTGCCTCTTTCACGAGGATGCTGTTTGCCACGGATTCGCAACAACTGGGAAAAAGGTCTGAAGTGATTGCTGCGCTCGCAAAGATCTCTCGGACACTGCTGATGAAACGGGAATGAAAGCCTACACGCGGGACAGGTGAGTTTACATGCCCCCGGATGCTCAGTCCATTGCCCTGTCCGTAGTCCGAAATATCTCGGTGAGCGCGGAGCATTTAATGATCACTGCGTTCGCGCGCGCGGCCAATTTCTGAGACGTTGGGTGTCTTGTGTGCTACATCGATCGCCGTGCAGACCTTTTGCGCATAGGTCGTGCTGTCCCCGCCATTTGTGTGTGAAGTTAAGTTTGCATCGGCGCGCGCGCGTAAAGGCGAACAAGTAACGACGAAATCATGTTCTTCACCGGAATGTGTTTGCCAATCAATAATGGCAGAATCAATCCAATGCGGGTAATCGTAATATTTACTAGTTATTCAAATATTAGCGCAATTTAAAGGTGCATTTGTCCAGAGGGTATTAATGCTTGTGGTGAGAAAGTAAACGCGCTAACGCGTAAACGCTACGTTCGGGTGATAGGCCTGTTAGCGGCTTCTGGACGTACAGACAGAGGTGGTACGTCCCAGCATTTTCTTATAAATGATAATGGCTACGCTTTTATTCAGTTGGCACAGGAAATTGACTTTACGCCGCCACATAAAAATGCCGCGAGCGGGGGCACCCACTACGCTATGCATCGTTCATGAACTAGGCACGATTTTTTCGCTCCACGCGTCACCGCGTCCCGATAGGCGGCACACTTGGTCCGGAAATTCCAGATATTTGTTCGGCTTTCGCCGGTCTGCCAGAATACATCGATAGAATCAACGCCGCGGTGGGTTACAATCTACCTCAGATGCGCAGCCAGCGCGGGCGCATAGGCAGCCCGACCAGACGGACCGATCGAACCTGTGACATACGTTGAAACGCACGTGTTGCGAACGCGGCCCAGATACAGTTTGAGCGATTTGGACTCGACCAGATACGATCACGGGGTTACTGTTATTGTCGCGATACCAGGAGGCGCAAAGGGTTCGCGGCGGGACTAGTGCCGGTCATCGGGCAAAGCACGTAAATTCGGGCGCGGTAAGCGACGCAATAGTCAACGTCAGGCTATGTCTTGGGAGAGATTCTCGACACCTTTTTCAAGCATTCGCTTCCTCTCCAGGTATGAAGGTCGCGGCACGCTCGGGTCCTTCGCCAAGCTGCTGCAAAATCGTATAAATCGTTCATAAAAATTCTCTCTGATAGTGCGGGTCCAGACCCCGTGTTTTGTTGCCCAAAGTCTACTACTATGTTAGCTGCTCTGGCAGAAGCGTCGCCGTGGTTGAACCACACGGACGGCCATGGTTGTAGTCTTTCTAAACGCACCCCAAAGTCAGCTCTCGCCCAAAACACATCTGCGGATCGACGGTCGTGACATTTGGGGTCTGCCAACATCGTTTGCACCGGGTTGCAGGTAGAGCCCCTGGGTTAACTTGATTAGCGATGCCAGGCGGCGTCGCGGGCCCATCATTGGTCGGAGGTCATCGAAGATTTCCACGATCTCATACCACTTGGCCGGCGGTTTCACCCAGCAACGGATGCAACGATCGAACCGCGGCCCAGTCAACCGTTTTCACCGCTCGACGGTGGTTTAGGCTCAGCCTCGAGATCGATACCAGCCTGAGTGTCCGACAACTATCGGTTTCTCATTGAACCCGGGACATCTCGCAGGCGAAACGGTTAGCCTTTCTCATATGGGCCCAAGCGGATCAGCGGGCCCAAAGTCCTTGGGATATGATTGCAGAAGACATTGGTGCGGACAGCAACGAGGTTAACGCGCGTCTCAGGGGAGCATGGTCGCCTTCCGATTGCAGACGCAATCAGATAGCACACCGCCGGAGCACCCTCTAACCGTGGCGCGTGAAATACCGGCCGGGGTTCGTGAACCGGCATTGCTATTTAACTTTCGCTCTACCCAAACAACCGGCCATATGCGATTATATCACAATCCGCCCCGTGCTGACCCGCCTGCGCACGAAGGACGTTGGCTCACCAATCAGCGCGCCTCGCCCTGAATGGTGGGTGCCGAAAATTCGGGCTATTGCGTAGCTGGGCTTTTCATGGCCGATATTCGGCCATGTTTTTGGGCGTTCTCGCTGGACCTTGACGGGATTGTGTTTCAGGGGCCACGGCCCGCACACAATTCATTACAGATTTTGCGCGCCATGGTTTTTCGCCGGGTCGAGCAAAATTGAGCACGTTCGTTAAGATGGCGGTGATCGGA
>Ga0163217_1059908_pt1 | contig 12388 bp, 16 predicted proteins | sample SynspAceP_FD_185933 | JGI IMG/M metagenome (GOLD analysis project Ga0163217, IMG submission 185933) | Saline lake microbial communities from Ace Lake in Antarctica - Synechococcus sp. Ace-P (PacBio error correction) | ecosystem: Environmental > Aquatic > Non-marine Saline and Alkaline > Saline ... | reverse complement strand
GTGGCCTTACCAGTTCTTCGAGCTTGCGATAATGTAGAGCGACCGTGTCCGGATTCGGACACCCTGTCCATGACCGCCGCCCGCATCAGCTGGACGGCAGCCGCGTCGGTCATGTGCGGCCACAGGAGGTGGATCGTTCACGGTAAATTTGTCACCCGGACGCATCAGCATTTTCATTCAGTAGGACGTGTCTCCGATCGCAGGGCGATCGTCCATCCAGGATAATGGCACATCTCAACGGTATTGTGAATCGCCCTTTTCCGGCGTCCTCGGAGCGAAGATGTTGGATACATCAGGCGCTGCTCCGAACCGGACGGGCGCTGTGCAGTTCAGTTGAACTGTTAGAGCGGTCGTCAGTTTTCGGATTGACGCTCGTCCGCCAAGGCTTTCCGGGTCAGCCGTTACTGTCGGTTCATGGCCCGGATCGCGCCGACTTCTCACTGATCGACTGCGACTCGACGCCCGCGACGCACAGCAAAGGAATCGGATTATGCGCTCAATTATTTATCCGGCAGCCGCATGCTCATTATATGAGTTGGGCGGTTGATCGTAATCGTGCGCGTTTTTTGTTTGGTTCATCGCGTTTTTTTTTGCAGGCATCATCAGCTCCGGTTGCTAAGAAAGACGGAGGCAGGCAGTTATTTTTGCAAGAAATGTAGTCGGGTTCCACATTCTTGATGTTTTTGACGCGTTTCGGAGGCAGATTTATGTGGATAGGAAATTCTGATCTTTTTGCAACGGCTGCCTTGTGACGTTCACGCAGATTCGTATTTGCTGCAAACAACGCCGTCAGTTGTGTAGTCATCATTCGTGACGGCGCATTTGATCGTATGACTGGGCGCCCGCAGATCGTGCCATGGGCCGAACACCAAGAGAAGGTATTCTGTTTTATGGCGTGGCTTTTCTGGGTCTTTCCATCGCCATTCACTGTCATGCCGGGACACGGGTGATTGAGATCACTCGGTCGCTTGTTGTGTAGCTGTCAGATTTTTGCTGTTCTTTAACAGATGGGGAGAAGCCGCCGTTTGAACTGTGGCCGGGGTCCGGCTGGCGAGGTGACGGATCGGTCGAGCTGTTGTCCCGGCACAGTCGTGGGCACACTCCGTATTTGGTAGGATGCATTCAAGGCACGAGAACTCTCCAGGTTTGTCATAGATCCGCTTGGTAGGTCGCTGACTGAGAAACGAGTTTCTACGCGGATACATGCGGGGGAAGGTCAGATTGACGCAGTGTTTGAAGACCATGTGCGGCCGACCTTGTTTTAACTGGGAAGCCGAATCTGAACGCCGTGTCATGCTTGCTATCAGTCTGGAGACAAATATTTGGCTGCGTGATCTCTTGCAAAAGTTATACGGATATCCAGAAACGCGTCTGATCAGATTTTCGAAGCTGGCCCTCTGCTCATATGCCGGTCAGTTTGTAAGTGAGCCTCAGACGGACGTATCGGGTCTTATGCTAAAGAATGGTTTCCGGCGAGCACAGAATCGGTTTGGTCTTTATAACTGGAAATTCGAGTCTCCAATGTTGCGGACAACAAACCATCCGATAGGCAGGCAGGACGGCGCGGGAACACTTCGCGCTGCCGGTCAAACGCAAACCGCGTCAGGCATATCGTTGTCGTGGTGGTTGCATCCGGAAATTGACGTTGCAGCCGACTGGTCGCGCGTCGGGAAAGCACCGGTCCCTCAGGACAGATGGTGCGTCCGGACCGGCCCAATCACGTTCTCAGCCTCATAGCGGTTTCCGCAAAACTCTGGATGCGGTGATCGTCAAACACATCAGCGCCGCCTTTGCCTGTTCTTTCTCCTTGCCGTAACGTCTTTCCTTTACGGCAACTCCCCGGCCCTGTTGCTTCCGGCAGACACCAAAGCGATCGCGAGGGTATCGACAGGTCGAGCTGGCCGTCCACGACCAGATGCGCTGCGATAGCCTCACGCGGCGCGGTTGGCGCTGACGATGATGCGGTAGCGCGAGCAGTATCGGCTGCAGGCGTGGTCGACGGTGTCAGCGCGACCCTTGTGGCGCGCGAAGGCCGGCCGGGTCTCGTGCGGAGATGCAAGATCAGGCGGTCGCCGCGCCCGAAAGAGAGGAATCTCCGTGATCGCTTCGCGGCGTTGGCGTCGGGCGATGTTCGGAGTTTGGCCCGCACAGCCCGCGATGGGTGCCAAGACTTCCCTTTGCCGCCCGCCCCGGCGAGGCTGCGGATCAGGTGGCGGAGGCGCGTTGCGTCGCTGAGGCGGCAGAACATGATGTCGGGGCGACACAGTCCCGGAGGGCTGACGAGAGGGGTTTTATTGCGCTGCGGCGTGAGCGTGGGCCGCCACGATGTTGACCGGCTTCGTGGACCGCGTCCGCGGGCGCAGGTCGTCGGACACCGGATGGATGCTGTCACCCGGCGGGCGGTTCAGTGTCGTGCGGATGTATGGCGATCGTGCCGCTCTGTGGCACGGCGCCTGAACGTCCCATGACCTCGGCCATCGAGGCACCGCCGCGACCGGGCGACGGGGGCCAGATCGGTTTGCGGAAGATCTGCCAGAGGTGATAGCGGATAACACCGGCAGCCTCGCGCTCCTTGCGGCGCAGGGAATAACGGATCAGTCTTGCCAGCCGCCGGGCGACACGAGGATGCCGGGTCCAGAGGTTAAGGATAGTTCGTGGCCCGATGGATCAGGACCACCGTCCCGGCCCTGTTCATCGATTGCGGCCGGGGGCGAGGCCGCGGTTTAGATGAGGTGGCGGGGTAAATTGCCAAGTTGTTCAGCTTGCGCTGAGGAAGCTATTTCAACTCATGAATTCCAACTGTGGCTGCGCCTGAACGGGCTTACGGTTCCTCTCGGAAATCATGCATACGCTGTTTTGGGATTACCATCGCTTCGCAATGAGCACTGGCGAACGTCGAAGACTGCGGTCCGAGGCGTGTTATTGTTGCCGGGAGCGATCGTTGTGGGCATCGCTTTGGATTCACATTTCGCATTGCATTCGGCCGATCGTCTCGCCCAAATGACAAATGCATGTGGATGAGGTTGTTATCTCGCATTCGAGGGAGAAACATTGGCTGTGGCGTGCCATCGACGCGGGTAAGGGGGACGTCCTCAGACATATCTTCGTGCAAACGCGACGAAACGCTAAAAGCAGTCCAAGCGTTTCTCCAAAGCTGATATCAGGTTCGCGAGCCGAGGGGTCGTGATCCACGACAGCTACGCAGCTATGTCAAGCGATCAAAACATTGCTCGACGCGGACCCACCGCGCCCACAAGGATTGATCAAACGCCGATCGAAGGATCACACAGGCCGACCGGAGCGGAGAGATATCGCGGTTCAGTCACATTCGGGCAGGTCAGAGATTTCTATCCGCTCACGATTCGATCAAAACTATTTCCGTCCCCGCGATTTTCAGCACGCAAATCATACCGCACGCCGAGTGACGCCACGTTCAGCCTCTGGGCAGATACACCTCGAGTGTGGCTAATTTAGACCGCAAACTACGAACGCGCCACAACTGGGCAAATGCGAGCTTGTAGGGCGTCACTTTGGTCGAGGGAGAACGGGCTGCGCTTGTCGCGGTCCTCGACCCAGAGCTCAAACATCAAAACTTGGAATATAAAAATACTATTCATCGGCGCAAACTCAAAGAACGGGTGTTGTCACCGGCTTGCTATTGAGCGCTTGATTGCTGTTGCCGTTTGGTATCGATTTCTGGACCGGAATCACGGTCGCGGATTGGCACAAATTCCGACCGTTTGAAGCAGTTGCGGAATACAGGATTTTCTCACAAGCAACGGTCGACTTTGGGGAAGGTGGATTCCGGCGGCCCACCCCGCGATTGGGATTCCAAGCAATCTCGATCCGACCTTCATGCTGCTTCGGACGAGCGATTCGGCCTGAAGATCGCGAGCCAGGTGACTTGACTACGTTCCTCGAAATGGTCCGCGCAGCGCCTACCCGATCCCTACCTGATGTGGGCACGAGATCGAAGGATGTCGTTGGAGGTCGCCGATCGCACGTACTGTTGCCCGTCTGTGCAATAACTGCCATTGGTATTTGAGGGCCATGGTTGGTCATCGCTCCGACCCGGCGTCCGGGACTGCTGCGGCATTCCGACCATGATCAAGTATGACCACCAGACCGAAAGCGGTGGCAGCGGCCTTGGCGAAGGGCATCCGTGGGGGCAAAATGACAGGACGTCGCTGAACAGTTGTCCCGCAATGGATGGAAAGTTGGGGGTGCATTCCGGGGCGGCCATTCCGACGCTCGTGTGAGGAACCTGCTGGGTCGCGCTACGGAACCAATCCCTACCGGCAATTACGAGACCACGAAACCGTTTTCTACAGTTGGTGAGGCTCCACCCATGGCATTTCCCCATATCGAGCGTGGCGGTGCGCGTAGTGACCGGGCTTGGCTGTTGACCGCCTTTGCGCACCGAAGGGCATCAATAAGGCTGGAGTGACGCTCACTTGGGCGGAAGGGCAAGCCTCGCCTACGACTTGCTGAATCGGTCGGGACGTGAGGGTCGGCAATGTTTCGAGAGTGCGTGATGCCGAAGACGAGATGTCGCGTATGACATCCGTTGCCTTTGCTGTTCCCGCTTCCATCGGTATGGACACCCAAATGGGATTGCTTGCGAATTGATCAGCCTCAGGCCCGGATCGGTCATTTACGTTGCTAGGGCGGTCTTGCCGGTGAGGCGTGGTGCTGGCACCCTTCGACTATCTGTGCCTGATGGTCTCGCCGGTTTCACAGTGCTGTCGCCGTTTGTTCGGGTACCGGGAGGTATTGTCATCGGGTCCGCAACTGGCGTATCGATCTACTTAGAGGCAGCGGAAACCGGCCCTTTGATGATCCTGTTCAACTGGATGATGTCGATCTATCCTCGTGTAGGGTCGGGGCTGACTGTCCTCTGCAATCCGCATCGACATCCGGCCCCGCCACAGGAACCCAGCTGTCAGACTTAAATTCGGCTTCGTAGACTCGGAGCTATTAGCAATATAAAGACCCAACACGATGGCAGTGAAACGTTTCTATGTCGGCTGCCACTTATTTGAGGGTGTATGTTTTCTAAACTGCGTTGTTTGTAGGCGACTGCTTCAAAAGGAGAATACCATTGAGCCGTTTTTAAGAGGGCGTTTCATTGTAACATGGCCGCGACCCACTGGCAGACAAGATGCTGGCATTGGCGGGATGCCGACACGCCTATGCCGCAAGCTATGGCAAATGGATGGTTTGATGCCAACTTGCCGTGAGAAATGCCATGCGCAATATCCTTATTGCCGCACCGATCCGCACGGTAATGATGTGGGGAAATTCTATACGCGCGCGACGGTGGTGATCCGACGGCGCGTGTCGTAAACGAAATTTGGCCTGAGGGGTGACCGAGGAGAGGTGATTGGGATCAGCGGGCATTGGGGCGCCCATACGATCACTGTTCCAGCGCGAAATGACTATGACCAGACACGGGCAATTGGTTCTATGCCAAAATTCTTCCAGATGGACGTTTAGATCAAAATCGGTAGGCATGTATTGGCGGCTGGTGGGGAAGGCGGCATGCCGGATGTATCGCTTGCCAATCAGAATGCGGGGGAAGACGAATACGTGTTTACCACAGATGCCAATCTAACTAATAATTAGAAGCTGCCAACCAACCGACAGTTTTGCGATCATCCAATAATCTGATCCGTTGGACCATTTCGCCGATCGCAAAACTGTCAAAAGGGTCTATTGCTTTTAGAGCGTGGTTGTGGCTGAAGTTAGTGACAAGTGACCTGTTACGCCCAATTAGTAGCGAAGGCGTGGCATGATCAGTTGCGTGTCGTCTTATCGACGACTAATGATTGGATGATTGGTAGTCGATCCTCAGAACGTGGGTTTGTATGGACAGATGCGAAGTCAGTCCTTAAAAGATCTTGTTGCACAGAATCACCTTGAGCAGGACCGCGCCCTACCGAGACGGATTTCAGGCGGGCGTTCGAATTAGGCCTGCCAGTTTCAGTAATTCCGGTTAGAATTTCGGACGCCAACCTTGGCCTCTGTCTTCTGATTTTCGACACGACCGCCTGAGTTTGGGGGCCACAACGGTCTTCCACGCAGTCCAATCAGGGGTATTCGCCGCGGCTGCGCGTTGATTGTAAGCCCGATGGATGTCTGCATGCCATCGGGCCATGGGGCAGCTATGTCGGCAATAATGGCGGTCCGTGCGCTCGGTTTCAGGCCGCATACATGGTCCCAAAATTTCATTCTTGGTGGTGGGATCGTGACTTTGTCGCCGAACCGAAGCGGTTCACGAGAGTCTAACCGTTGGCTCGCCATCGATAGGCACCATCCGCAAGAAAGGTTCAACGGGGGCGTCGAATCTATCCAGTAGGCCGGAAGCGCGGATGGATACCCATTCATCTGTGGTCAAACGGAGCAGACGATCTGCCGCGACAAGATCAAAGGCCCAAGGGCGCTTTGCGGCAATGAGCGCCGTTTACTCCTTTTTGTGCTGTTTTCTCCAGCCACTTACCACTCGCCAAAGATTTTCGAAACCCGGTAATATCACGATCATATGCACGGAGTGGCGCTTCTGGAGTTATTTGGGGAGCAAGCTTAGCCCATTGCCCCTGCCGACATGGTCGTAAATGTGGCACGTACGATATTCAACGCCCCAAAACGCTTGGCAGATGGAGCGCATCCGAGCATTGGTCATGCCGCAGTGGCTGCTCTTGAAACCATGCAGAAGTGGTCGACCACATCTAAATCGCCAAATCAGATAGACAGGGTGGGCACCAGGTGTCGGCGCGTGGAGCCGACCACCACCGCAAGCGCGTCACGCTGATCCCAAACCCGTCATCTTCCACGCGCCGCAGGCTTTCGGTTGCCTACTCTGGCGCAGCTTGGTCACTGTGCTTTTGCTTTGGATCTTGTCGCGAACGATCAGCGATTTAATTTGTGCGGAGCTAAATGCTTGAATTTGGGTGGACGCGCATCGTCAGGGCGGGCGCGGTCTCGGTATCGTTTGTCTCTTCGATACCATCTTTGAATTGATTCCTTCGATACTTTGGGCAACTGATTCTGCACTTCGAGGACGCAGCCATTTTTTTGAAGCGCCTGATAAGGCTGAAGACCATCAGTTTTGCGCGTCTTTTGCGACAGCCTCACTTCGGGTCGCGCACTGTGCGTGCCGAACAAGTCGGCGAAACACGACTTTTTCGATCGGGTTTGAGGTTGCGCAGAGATGGCCCCAATGTTCGGCCGGAAAGTCAAAGAAAGCCAAGCATCGCTCATGTCCTTTATCAGGGCAAGCGACACCTTGGGGGTATTTTTGATGCAGTATTTCTCAGTGAAAATCGCGCAGTCGCCCTCAGCCTCTGCGCGATTTGCAGCATGTCTGATTCGTCCAGATTTCGATTTTTAGCTTGGCGCCATTGCTGGGGAAAGTAGGCTCAGGAACATTGTTTGATCTTATTCGCCACCCACACCTTGCGTGCTCATGTGCTGGAAACGCCTGTCCAGTGCGTTCCAAAACCTAGCGCGTCAACCACGGCGATTTTGGTGGGACAGACGACGACGACCTTTGATGTCAGTCAGATAAACTCAGTGCCAGCTTTGCGCGCTTTCCGCAGGCGCCTGAAAGCCGTACCAGTTCCTTTTTGGCCTTCAGGGGTCGGCACCGATAATTACCAAACTTAATCGCATTTATCTTCCATCCGGGCCTGAAGATAGACACATTCTGCCCCACATGTAGACATAGGACGGGCGACAGATCACGTCCTTGCCAGCGTCGTAGTGCACCTGCCATCCTAGCGTCAGTCGCGATATGACGCTCGGCGAGGTTCGGTGCGTCGAGCCCATAATGGCCGGAGAGCGCTTCCTGGAGTCCCTGTTGTTGAAAGCCTTTCATGATACAATACGGCAGCAAGGCATCCAGCTCACCGAACGGCGCGCCAATTTGGGCAAAGATGTGTGACGTTAAAGCGGATTTTCTTGCCGGCATCGGATGGTTCGCCATCCGATCGCGCACTTTGGCCGCCTGGACATCCAGAAGCACAATCCCAGTTGGAATTTCCGTTCTGGGCCAACATCCGCATCCGTTGGCGGCCATCCCTCAAGCTGGCTCATCGGCAAAAACTGGCCACAAACGATCGGCTTCGGCCTTCAGCACTTCTGCAGCATCCGTCGTTCGCCTTCACGCGCAAGCTCGGTTCAAAGGGTCCGCATCGTTCCGATTGGCCGAAAGGCAGGATCGTCTGTTACGTTCTTTCATAGGCGTTTGTCCTCGTGAGAGGTTCGGAGCTGGCTTCGACAACCCGCCACAGTACGCCGCCTTTCCATAAATCACGCCATCACCAAAATTTCCGCATACTCTTTGTGGCGGCATCTAAGCATCCTCAGGAAACAGACCGACCCAATATCAGCTCGTAACTGGGGTAGCCCTGCAAAACAACGCCCCAAGACAACATTTAGGCCCTCAGGGACTCGTTGCACAAAGCGAGTTCATGTGAGGGATTCAATAGTCGGTGAATCATGTGGTAGCCTCCATGCATGAGCCAACGAAATCACTACCTACAAGAACCACGAACTGGGCTGCTCACAATGAGGCTTTCGAAGCGCGCGGGTCAATGAGCGATCTGGATTCGAACCCGAGCATGACTGAGATGCAAGCCCTCCGCGCAAGGGGCACGATTCGCAGACGTTCGCGGACGCCGGCGATCCAGACGTGCTCACGAATGGAAAGGTTCATAGTTCGGGATGGCGCTCGCCAGACGACTGGGTTTGTGGGAAGCCTCCTGCGGTTGGAGGGACACTCAGATTGGGGGATGTGACCTACCTTCAGCACATCTGCGACGGCAAAAGACCACTTGCGGTCAACACTTCCATACTCTTGCGCGCGAAGGGGGCCCGGCTGCACCTGCTTATCGACAGCAACAGGGAATCAGGTCGAGGGTGAAGCGAATGGAACGCGCGGCAAGCAGACGCGGCCCAAAACGGCGCTCTGGCGCAAGATCCGACATCGGCATTTGATGAACAAACGCTGGACAATCAGAGAGCAGTCAGAGAATACGGCCAGGCACAACCGGGGATGCAACCGATGCTAACCTAATCTCCTCAACAGACCCGCACGATCAGAGAGATGGCGTGTGACCGCGGACGCCGTGCAATACGACACGCGCCGATGTTATAACGCACCCGCCGAGCGCGGTTGCGGCTGCGTGTGATACCGGCCACGGTCACGAGGCGCCAGCTATGGGAGCCAACCACGCCGGGTGCCAATCGCCAAGGGAAGACGCACTCGCGCATCCAAGATATTTGGGCGGGGCACTCTGGCGAAAAACTGGAGGGCATACCACCGCGGAGCCGCGCGGAGGACGAGTGCCATTGCATGAAAACTGCTGGGCAGGGCTGATGGGCGGGACTTTGACCGCCAAGTCGCTGAGTTCAGGTGCGGCGTTCGATCCTGAACGGTTACACCGCCCTTGGCATCCCCGTACGAAGCCGTGATAAATCGCTTGGGAGGGAAAGGGGAGAACGTCGTCAGCTGATGTTGACGCACAGAGTCCCCTCACGGCGGAAGGTGTCGCACTTTCAATCTTGAGCCAATACATCAACAAGCCAAATCGGTTATTCGAAAAATTACAGATATCACATATTGATTTAAAGTCAGTTCTTACCTTCTATTTTTGTGACGCCTATTGTCAATGTGACATCGCCATGCGGGCATTTTTGCATTGCGAATATACCCAGAGGAATACCAATGCGGCGGCTTAGTTTGAGCTATCTATTATTCCGAGCGTTGAGATTAGGCCTCGGATACTAGATGTCAAAATGGAGATAACCTATGGAAAACCCTACAGATAGGCAGCTAGCTAATCTGGTCTATAAATGCCTGTCTCTTTTGGCTTTGCGGACACTAGCGCAGCCACAATTTTTTTGGCTGAAGGTCGCAAGCCAAGTGGACACAAAATTCAAAACCGCTATGCGATCGGGCCTTGTGACGCCATCGGCAGACCTATCATTAACTCTCCGCATTTCGAAGCTAGGGAACAGCGTCCTATGCGTTCATCGACGGCACCCTTCAAGTACCGGCGTCCCCTTCACGTCGCCTACCGGCTACGTTGACTAGGCTGCTGACGGTACCGCTGTGTTGATCGAACTGATCCTGGTCATTGGGCTGAGCCGACGGCCGAGACCATCTCGCGCGCTACCGATAGATTGGACTGCTTGCACCTGATGGTGGCTTGGGTACCGGTGAAGTGCGGCAAGTGCGGGTGGTCGCTGGGATCTGGGGACCTGGTGTCAATATCCCCTTCATTGGATCGTATAACGAAGTTGGTTCGTCTCGGTTCTGTCAAGTCGATTCAGTAAACAGCTCTGAAAGCGCGGCTGTGGGCTGATGCCGCTGGAACAGGGGAACGTGGACATCGCAAGTTGGGCTTTTTATCCAGTGGTTCATACTTGCAGGTGCTATCAGGACTTGGGCTGCAGGCTCAAGGGTCATCATCCAAGTCGGTTATACGATGCGATAATTGTGGCAAAGGGGGTATCGGTGTGACCTGTCTCTGATTGCACGTGCGGCACAAAGCGAAGCCATTGGGCAAATGGCTCGGACAAAGTAGTCCCAGGCAGAATTTAATGCACCTGCCCGCCCTCGGTATTCGGGGGCGGCTCTTCCTTTACAGATCGGACCTTCAAGTGTTCGACATTCACAGCGCATCAGTCGGCTCTTTACGATGATCGAAGCGATATAGCACGCGTTGTCTGGGTTGACCGTCGGATTGTTGCAGGAGCCGCAGAATACCATTTTTCTGCAAGGTGGCGCACGCACACGGGCGCGCATGGGTTGGACAGCCGCCACTGACGGTCTGGGCGCTTATCGGGGCCAATCGCGTATAGGCATGCGCCATTGCGCCGGAATTGCTTCACAACGCATCGCTGGTGCGACGACGATCTCTCAGACGGTTTGATAAAATGCGCCGTCAAAGCCTTCCGTGTGGGCGCAATACGAGTAAGATATCCCTTTCGACGTTGATTCTGCGATCTCTGGCTGCTTAAATCGCACCTCGCGATTGCACCCACACCCGCGGCAAGCTTGTGGATGCACGACGCCATTGCCACAACCAATCAGAGGTCAGGGCGCGAAGATAGTGCGAGCATAGCCTGCGACACCAGAGGATTCACATTCATCGCTGCGCAAGTAGGCGCTTTGCTGGGCATTGACGGTTCCAGCTGGGCGTTGATCGCCTGCGGGTTATAGGCCATGACGACGATGCATCTGCGCCGGGGCCGCGCGGATTCGCATTCGTCTATTAGTCAGACTCTGGATGAATCTGTGGTTTATCGCGCCGCGACCAAAACTACGGTTGTGAACGAATAACTCTGCCTTTCTTTGATGGGCAACAGGATTGTCGCCGGGCGCTAGGCCCGCCCGCGCCGCTGTAGAGCAGGCGGTGCGCTATCGCTCCGGACGCGGCTCGACGACATCGGGGCCCTACCCGAGTGCTGGGTGCACCATTTCTTAAACTGGACCACCAGCTCGACAATTTCAACTGAAAGAGTTTAGCCCATTGCGCCGTGATCAACCGCTATTAGTGCACGGGACAGCGCCCATTGATCGCAGGTGCCGGTTTTGGCGGCATTCCGCGGCTCTGCGCACTGCGCGCAAAGGGGTATGAGCCATTGATCGCCGTGCCAACGGCTTGAGTGGCGCGGCAGGTATTCGAAAAAAGAAGGATTTCGCCACGACGCAGGTGACGGACGTTCTGACCGCCACCCGGCAATGTTGAAGAAAAACTTAGTTCGCCATGTTTGGCAAATCGATGGCAAGATTTTATATCACCGCTTTGTGCCAGCCTTTGATCCTTGTATCGGTTCCTACTATGAGCGGACGGGTTGAAAAACGTTCGACTATTGCCCACCGAAGAAGCGGAACGAAGGCCGAGATTGGCACGCTGTTCGCCCAAACGATGTCGGAATGGCGATACCGGCGCGCATGGGGCAGTTGTCGGGAAGAAAAATTGTTACGATGTCGGCATTTACCCGACCTGTTCATCAGTTTGCCATTCTTTCCATTTATCAGACGCCCGGCTTCATGGTTCCAAAAAGAACCAAGGACGATTCCTCATCTTCTGCGGTTACCGCGAGCCGATACGAGAGTGTTTCTTGGTCGATGGTCGGGCGCAGTCACCTCGAAGAAACGAACCGCCTAAAGGACGTTGGCCTTTTCTATTTTCCAAGGTGCCATTTGCTGGTGGGGGGAAATCGTATTTTTCGACCCACTGGCCAATTCTTTTATTGGGAAAAAATGAATTCCAAGAAACCATTTTTTAGAAAAACCGGGGCCCCCCCCCCCCCCCCAAAAAAACAAAAAAAAAAAAAAAGAAAGGCCCCCCCACCGTATCCTCTTTTTCTCTTTTCC
>Ga0163217_1041005_pt1 | contig 12388 bp, 7 predicted proteins | sample SynspAceP_FD_185933 | JGI IMG/M metagenome (GOLD analysis project Ga0163217, IMG submission 185933) | Saline lake microbial communities from Ace Lake in Antarctica - Synechococcus sp. Ace-P (PacBio error correction) | ecosystem: Environmental > Aquatic > Non-marine Saline and Alkaline > Saline ... | reverse complement strand
TCAAGTTGCAAGAGAGTCAAATTGCTTGCTTTCTAAGCTGGGCTAAAACGTTGTCAGATTGCGCATATACTCCAATGAGGCTGGCAAAGAATAAGCCTAGGAAAAGGGTAGGATATTTTTCATTTTTAGTTTTTGTAGAGGTTAGGCTTTATTTATTCTTCTCAATTCAAGCTCAGAAACTTACCATTGGCATCCAAGTCTAATGTCACTGATGTAGTAGATTCTTTTGTGTCTTTCAAGTAAATCCAAATTACTTTTGATGGTAGTTGGCCTTCATCATAATCCTTAAACCATTTCTTCATGGATTACGATCATACTGAAGTCTCTTGATTTGAAAAACATAGCCAATTGCCTGCTGATCGATGCGTTTGCGGCATTTACGCTACTTGCCGTTAGCCACACCAATAAATGCATTTTCAAGTTTTCAGGCAGCCATTTCCTCTGCTATCGTTTTCCGCTCCACAGGTGCCGCGGTGGGGCGTCACTTGCTCTACTGGAGCGGAAAGGAGCAGGTGCAGCTTACTACTTTCTTTTGCTTTTACAAGCTCCCAAAGCTAGAATGCTACAAAGGAATAATTAACAAGAACGATTGAGCGAGAATTGTGTAAATTTTTGCTTCATTTTTTTAGGGGGTTTAAATTAAGTTACTTTGATTTTTTTTTTAGGCTGAATAAGCAGCAAAAAGTAATGAAATTCATATTACTCAAAACAAAATCTAGTTCCATAAAAGAGTCCAATCGTTAATTAAAATTAAAATCCTGTAACGGTAACTATATGGTATTAAAAAGGACTCATTCTTAAAAAATTTTAAAAAACTAGAAAATTCAGCTGTTCTGGGGTAAAAAATCAAAATATGTCAAAAAAGGCCTCCTAAAAGTTTTAAAGAACTTTCAAAAAATACCACTACTGGTATTTTTTATGCAGTTTTTCAACCAACTTTGCATTCAGTGTTAAGTTTGTTAATCAGACGAGAGGTCTAACATAAAAGACCTGGGTTTCCAAGGTTTTTTATTTTGGCAAAATGAATCAAAAGATTGAATAAAAATCTTTCCTATTAGGACTTTTTCGCCTTCCAAATCACTGAAATCCCGACGCGATCTACGTCAACCGTATCCTTTGAATGGAAATTTTATAAAGAAGTGTAAGTTACTTGCAAAAGCGGATTTAAGGTAATTGCCAGCAACCAGATCTGAAGGATAATCATCCGGAAGGAATAAACAATAAAAAATCACAAGGAAACTGAGCCACTGCCAAAAAACGATAGCTATGGTCAACGTGTCGGTTTTCAACTGATTCACCAAAAGCTGGTAAGGTGAGCACGATGAGGTTGAGTTACATTTCTCTTTTCAATAGGCGCTGTCCTAGCGCTAAGAAAAGAATCCATTCCATAGACAATCAGAAAAAGAATAATTGTCCAATTCTGCAGCGAGTACCATGAGTAAGAAAATAGATAACCAAATATGCTAAAGGAAATTACTTCCAATATCCCCTGCAAACATAAATGCTCGCTTTCTTAGTTAAAAATCAAGATACTAAAAATTCCTAAAATGCATATATGAATCCATTTCTTTACTTCGAAATCGGGAAGTACTGATAACGGCCAATATTGGATCCGAAGAAACCAAGTGGTAAAGTCCAGTAAGCCATTGTCCCATCATGAAATTTATTGCATTAATTTATCCCTAATGCAATAAAAATAATTAAGGAATTGAAGAGACCACAGCGGTTTGTTGTCGAAAAACACCCAAATCATAAAATGACATCGAAAGACTATGAACTGAGTGCCAAATCGAGTTTCCGAGAAAGTGAATAAAGTATCATCAAGAAAACTAACGAGGAAATCAAAACAAGGCCAAAAACCATCCAGCCTATGTGAAAATCCAAAAACACCCACCAAAATATAATAGCAAGCGGGAAAGATTATCCTCCGCCACGTTACGGTCACTTCTGAATGAGAGCTTCTCGATTGGGTTTATCACAAATTAAATTTCTTTAGCCCAACCTGATAATAAATCAGACCCAACCAATAACAAAGCGAGAAATACAATACTGTGGTTAAGGATCATTTATAAGTGAAAATTTCTAAAAATTCATTTAATAAATCAGGCGATAAAAGGGTTTTATACGACCTAGTTGCGGTTTCCAACAAGTTTCGCAGCAGTCCATCTTTGATAAGTATTCAATATTGATATAATTTTCTGGACATTTCTAAAAAATGCTAATCCTTTCCCCAAAAAGGGAGCCGCCAATTATGCGGGGAAACTTTTGTCAAGTAGATACTTCCATCTCTGCAAATAAGTTTTGAAGTTTCTTTGCCTTCTTGGGAAATTTTTTTTCTTCCCCGGTAGCTATTTTAAGTAGCCCATTGTGCATCAGCTTCAAAAGCCCAATGGGGGATTATAAGTATCAGGTAGTAGGCAGGACTGTAAAACTAGCGCATCTGCTGCCGGAATTAATAAAAACCCTTAATAGGACTATCAATTAAGTCGAAATGTCGAAAAGGACTAGCACTTCAAGTAGACAAATTGCATCAAATTCCTCACCAATGGATTGATAGTAATCTAATACGTGTTGGATTTACAGGGAAGTGTGGGACTAGAATCCAAAGCTAATTCTGGAAGGCCTTAAAAAAGGAATTTCGAGCCAAGAGACTGCCTACATCAGCTATACCTTGGTATCTGTTGTTGAGCATTATGGCTCAAAAACTCGAGGCTAGCCGCACGCTTCAGCCTGTATATGCCAATAACGGTTTATTCCCCAAAAGTTTAATATTTTTTCCTGAAACCCCTTTAAGAGCCTCCCTTGCGGATTTTCCTATTATTTTCATTATAATTTATTTAACGCGAAAATCTTTTAGCGTTATCAACACAAAACCCTGACTGTATTGATCACTTTCGCAGATCTGCTGACAAACCGTCCTTTTAAACATAATTTGCCATTAGGGAACATTTTTTCCATTTAGTGTACACATTCCCAACCCTGATCTCATGTGATTTTGGCTTCAAGGATAAGCTCTCCCCATGTATTGAAAATATTAGAACCTCCATAGATGCTATGCGCTCTATAATATGGTCTTAAAGGTCAATTCTTAGCGCCAGTAGGTGTAAAACGCATTCGGAATCATCACTATGTAATCATCCAATACCCTCTACCACTATCTCATTAACTTGAGATACACCCAATGGAATCAATGGTAGTCAATTGACTACATAGCTTCCTTTTTCTGTACTGCATTGAATCGGGGTTCTGAGAAACTTGAGGAATTCCATCGCCAAAATTCCAATCCCAGATCAATACATTTTCCCTGGGATAAATCCTGAAAATTAACATTCTCTTGAATTGAATCTCTGGCATTAGAAAGTAAGATACCACTTCCTAAATCAGCTTCATATTGGGAAATGCGATTAACTCGGTCTCAGACAATCAATACACGATCCGTTGAGACTGAATTAAAGCACCCGTCCTTTAAATTTGAACTGCTAATCCTGTAATCACCTTGAAATACCCACATTATCCAATTCATCCAAGCCGTATTTAGCACTTCCAAATGGACTTAGGCCACATTGATAATCAAAACAGAAGGATTGAATCCTTCGATTATAATCAGTTAGATCAACTGTTCCATTAGGGATCACAAACCACTGATGGATTTGGAAACCCGAAGAGCTGTTGGGATATTTTCATTAAACCTTAATGAGATGGACTTAGCTCCAATCCAATATTCCTACTCCAGTAGCATTGACATAATATAGATATGGAGGCTTCTCGGACTGAGTCCAAACTACTTTAATACGCCAGAGGCACTAATCCATTACCTCACTCCGTTTACTGTTTCATTTGAAATTCAGACTTGTGCCTTGGATATCCAAAAGACCAAAATAAAAGGTGGATTAGGAATATTTGAGAGCCCGATGCGTAGATTCTGCCAACTTCACCTTACAAATCTCATCATTTCATTGGCGGTTAAAAAACAGTTGGAACTTCTGTGAGTGGTAATTGACTTGGAACTGTTAATTGACAGCCTTGAGCATCTATTACAGTAAATTCATAGGTGGCCAATCCCTAAATTCGGAAATCCGAACCTGGACCAGCCGCCAGCTAGGTGGAAACACAGCAATTCGATCCATCTTGGTGTAGGTAATTGAATTAAGGCGCAATATCCGCCACGAATTTCAAATCTTACGTTCACCATTATCAAGTGTGTCCACAAGAAAAGCATCGTCTGAGATAGATTACTAGTCGAATAAAGCAGCTCCAGTTCCAATTACTTCAATATTAGGAAGAGTTACTAGACAGCCTTCTGGAGTCCTCACCTGAACAGTATAACTTCCAACCGGACACTTTGAAAAACATTGTTGACCCAAGGCTCCTCCATTTCAAACTATAGGAATTACACTCCAGATCCCCAGAAGTATTGATAGTGATTGATCCACCTGTAGCAAAACAAACTTCATTAACAACAGTGGGCCGTAGCTGTTGGATTTGAGTAAACCCTCACTTTACCATGCCGGTAAATTCCCGAACAACACCTGATCCAGATGCCGGTTAACGTAGTAGTTATATCTGTAACTGATGCAGAAGGATTACCGATTATTAATCACCAGTAGTAGATTAATTTGATAGATTCTTGCCATCAGCCGCAGGAAACTTGGACTACTTGACAATAGGTTGAGTTTTTGCGGCATCCAAAAAACCATTGGAAGGTAGCCCGGGAGCGATTGGAGTCAATACAGGCAGTAAAAGATGCCTCCGAGCCAATACAAATATCATCACGACCACAAGTACTTTGAGTTGGTCCATCGACCAAGTCACCGAATTTGTATTTTACATACAGCTTCTTATCAGTAATAAGTGATTTGGTAAACTCCAGGTGAATTACCCGTCCAAGGGAAATGACATTTTCATTAATGATCTGTAAACCTTGACTGGACTCCACTTTTTTAATATCCAAACGGTAAGAAGCCAGCCGCCTGTAAACAGTTAAGCTTTCTAGTTTCAAACCATTTAGGTGCATTGCAACCCGGGTCACTTTAGTAAGTGGTGTCACCGCTAATTGCTGCCGGAAGTCCATCGATGGTAAAAGCTTAGATTCTGCGCACAGCCAGCAGGAGTCTCAACTTCTAATGAATAAGTACCAGCGGCGAAACTCAAAGCTTCAAAAAGCAGTTTTGACTTATCGTACTTCCACCATTTACTGAATAAGTGTAGGCGATGGCAAAACCACACTTAAAATACTCACTTTGGCCTATTAGAAATCTCAAAACAAACGATCGCTTTTGTTTTTCTACCGCAAACTGTTGGAGTATCGTTTAAAACCCAATGATATCAATCTTAAATCTCTTGGCCAGTACAAAACCACATAAAAGTAGAAAAATCATAAGTCCAGCAGGCAATCCAGGCAATGACTAATTCTGGATTCAACCAATCTGAATCATCAATCGTGTATGAATAGCTGGATGCGAATGATATGTGATCTACAGAGTTTCGCTATGTGCATAAATGCAAATCCCGTATAGGCGCTGGGCGCGTGGGTGTGAGAATACTCTCTTTCCACTCTGTTGCGGAAAGCGGGTGAGCAAAAGATGGATTTGTGCAAGATGAATGTCGTATGATGACCGGAGTCCTGTACAGGCGGTTAATTGGCGGTACGATTGCCATAGACCGGATTCAGGAAGATTTCCATTACGAATTGGTAAATCATCTCGCATCCCTCTGCATCAGGATACTAAAGGTAGTAGGTTCCTTCGGCAAGATTTTGAGCCGCCTGTAAGATTACCCGGAACTAGTGGGTCCAGTGGATTGATCCGAATCGCCATTCCACTTTCATAGGAAATTCCATCCACCAGATATCACTAAATTTTCAATGCTACCATTGTCAAGACCACAGGAGTTCGAATGAATAGTAGGGGTATTTATGCTTAATTGGGCCGGATGTCCTTTATTTCCAGCGGATAACTTGCGATACAATCCAGATCATTTCGGATATCATGGCGTATAATTTCACCTGCTGCCAAGGTTAGTATAAGAATGTAGACGTAGGAATAGGCTCCTCCATTTAATCGGGTTTTCAAACGTACCGTTACCTCCGAAAGAGTTATAGAGAATGGATCCACTCAGCACCACCAAAACAACAATATCCTCAGTCACAAAAATCTGCAATAATTTCTGGAATATTTTAACATTCGCCTCCTCAACCAACGACAATACCGGTCCAGAAACCTCCAAGAAAAATACTTGAAGTTCACAATTGGTAATCGAAAATAGTTAGCGTACACCAAAGAATTGATCGTATAGCTGATATTATCTTGCATCAGGTGTCGCACTAGAAAACAATAGGTTGCTAACAAACCAGCACTTGTATACCATTTAAAAGTAAGGAGTTACCGGAAAAGTGGACGACCCAAAGTAGATCAAAAATGGCTGTGATCCAACACCATTTTTCTTCATTAAGGCGGATTGATATTAACGTCCAATCCATCATCATTTGAAAGAATGTAAAAAGATTTTGTTATCCTCCTCACATCCGTTGGCATCGGCGACTTCAATGCCTATAGAGGCCAAGGGCCAAATCTATAACCTCATATTCTTCCCCAGTCAGCCCAAATGAAAATTCTGAAATAGGATCTCCGTGATTAAAATTTCGTAATTTTTTACACCCCCTAGGACATCAAAGCTAAAGCTTCCATTTACTTCACCACAAGTTGGATCTGATTTAATGGATTTAGAACCTCAGCTTTGCAGGCTCCGTGACTACCACCTCTACTTCGCTTTGTCACACGGTTTGAACCAGTTTCTCTAATTCGATAGTTTATGTACCAGCATTTTAAATTTGAAAAAGTTTACCCGTCGGAATTTGATGCACCTGTTCCAATCAAAGTAAGGTATTAGACCAGCTGTATCTTACTGAAGTCAGATTGATCGACCATTCGTGCCACCAAAGCAGGGATACCGCTACAGTTTCAAATACTGCTGTTGGAATTTTAAGAACTGTTACTTCCGTTTCAATAGGAAGCTACTGGGCATACACCTGCCCTGTCACCGGTCAAAGAATATTTGATAAGTTGTCACAGCGTATTTCAGTCCTTTGTATGGTCAGAATGCCATTGATAAGTTGTGCTCGTCGCATCATTAAACTACATCCCCACTCGAAAGTTGTATGAAACTGGCCCGGGGCTAGATGGTTTCTCATAAGACCATGCATAAACAGGAACAGCACCCAATCGATTACTAATACCTTAGCGTCAAACACAGTCTGTTCTTCCGCAGACTGGATATTCATCTGCATCAAAACACAGGTACAGGAGTATCTTTGAATAGTAAATCGAAAGGATCTCCCGTACAAGCCATTTACATCTTCGGCTTCGATAGTGTAAATTCCTGGAGCTAGGATTTGAAACCGTAAAATCGAGTGGGGCCATTTTCGGTAAGGACCAGTTGCCTAATGTATTGGATTATTAGCACCATTAGTCTAATCACATACTCCAGATTCCATCATGGAGATCCACCTGCAAACTTGTAAATCTTATTATTCCATTATTAAATATCACAGGTGGCATCTACTTTGATACCTCAGTTCACGAGTAAGACTGATGGTTCAGTCATGATTAGATTACCTATGATGATTCACACCCTTTGTTACTTCTCGCAATGTTAAGTTCATAGGTCCCAGAGCAGAAGAGTAAATAGGCCAGATTATTAGTAAATGGGTCATTTACTCCATTAATTTCCCAGTGAGACTATATTGGAAAAATCCTCCAAGATTTCCACTTGCCAACTGAGCTTGAATAGTTCCATTGCTCTGCTCCGTTACAAGGTGACCTGAGTTAATTTAATGGAGTGGTTAGAACTGCTTCGGGGTTCACTAGAATTTAAGCTCGAATGTATCCTTGATCGCAAAACCTTGATCCAGTTACTTGGAGTAATAGTATAAGGTGTAGCCTGAGAGCAAGATTGGCCACAGGAAAGCTCCATTCGATCCATTATAGTAAAGGTGACTCCACTGACATTTAGCCCGTTGAAAATCTCAATATAGGTACTGCTCCCGGCACGATAAAACCACTTAGTAAATTTGGAGTGCTAGTAGAAATACTTACTATCGTCTGGGATACCGTAGCAATTTCACCTTCGCATATCTCATCAATGTTAGCGCAAATTGAGAAAGAGGATTCTTGAACCAATTATTCTGGGACGATCTGAATTGCGCATCCCTATCATCAACCACCCGAATGATGTGAGAACCCTTGCCCCAAATTTGGAACCGAATATGTATTCCCAGAAATAGTCGTTGGAACTTGAAGCGAGTTTCCATTGATGAGTATTTACTATAAGGCAATTAACTCCCCTTGAAGATCGAAACTCAATAAACCATTTGAAATCCCACAAAAGGTATTTTCGGATGGTGTTAGCGCAAGTCCTAGAGGCGCTAATGGCCTTTCAATCTTTGATCGTAAAATAACAGAAGTCAGTCGGGTTGGAGGAGATTGAAAGTGGAAGTTGCAAAAAACCTCATAATCACCTACGAAAGGCCAGTAAAATTTTCCACTTGCATTAGTAGCGATTGGTATTACCTAAACTATTTAAAAGTGTAAATGTAATTCCCTTGAAGGTGACCGGAGTGACTTAACTGAGATTGATCCTGATGAAGGTCAGACACAATCTTCGTTGAGCGTGGCAGAGATTACTAGTCGGAGGGAGCCACCTTACAGTAGCCCTACTGAGCCACATCACCTATAACGGACAAAAGTTCCAGGAAGGAACATGTTGGATCTTGTACCTCCACAAAAAAAGTCAAGTTCTTGGAGAAGAACCTGCTTGACATTAAACCCAGTCAAAGTAATTCTCATTCGTAGCAATTGAAAACCTGAACATTTACTCCGTCTATGTCATCTGAACCATTGACAATGCTTCCACCTGATCTATCAGCCTCTGTATACCATAAAAATTGAAAGTGCGCTCCTTGATGGATTATTAATCCCTGGGAAAACAAAAGTCACGGCCCTGTCCCTCACAGATTAAGCTCATCGGTGCTGTGCTGAGAGTGATTGGAGTTCCTGGCTCCTGATTCCAAACTAGAATATCTATAGATCAGGGCATCCACCTCCATCAAGAGGGAGTTTAGGATACAGTCAATGGTATAAGTCCCCAAGTTTAATCCCTGAAGTTAAAAAGTGCTGTGTACCTGAGTTTACCACCAGATGGCTCCTACCTTTCCCAAATTTGATGGAAGTTCCTTGAAGTATTGGTATAAGTCCAATTGTTAATTGTACCCAGACACCCAAATCACCAACTTCAACCTCCGAAAAAATCCTCCCATCATCCTGACCATCACAAGAGGGAGAATCAAGACTACCAGTATCTAAAAACAATAGGGTTCAGGATTTGAGACTACTGTAATTGTTTTAGCTCCGAAAGAAGTAATCCTAATTTATCTAAAACACTGATAAAAGACTTCTTGCTGTACCCACCGAATCCTGGAATTGGCTCGAATTCCACACTTGCTTTAAAATCGCTCTATGTCGAAAATTATCTGAGGTTAGTTCTTCCAGAATGTACCAGTAAAAGTTCCCTTTTCCTGTACAGTTATCGAATATTTATTGGATTACATTTTCGACACAAACATTCGATAGCCCACAATTAGTCAAAGATGGATCTCCTTCTGTGGTGCGGAATTTATCAGGAGGTCCTGGGTTATTCTCGAATAGCTGAACACATCGAAACAAAATGAATCTCACATGAGAAGAGTAAACGTTCAAATTCAAATAGATTTCTTTCATCCTTACAGACTTCTGCGCCGGAGTTTTGATCTCAGGAATTGGTATGGACGTGTTAATCTGAAACTTGTGCAGTTACATTTCTAATTTCTGAAAATGGTATTTGTTTCCCGTAATGCAGCAAAAACCAATTTTAGATTTTTTTGGTGCCTGGAAAATGTAAGAAGATTATTAAATATATTTTCTAACCTGAGTGTCCCTCCATTATTAACAAGCATGTTCAAACTGTAAGCAAATAATTCCCCTCCCTCCGACTGGAAATAGATCAATAAAAACTGTTCTAGATCCATCCTCAGAACATATTTCTGCTCGATTTACGGATCCAATTTGAAACGTTCTGGCTAATAATCCAAAACGGTTGTAAATTTTCAAAATAAATATAGATGAGGTAATTGGATCTAAATAAACCGATTGGTTGTTCTTCTTGAAAGCTCTACTTAAAAGTTCTCTTGCCGTTCAATGAAATTGGTAATTAGAGGATTTCAGGTCCACGTTAATCGCAATTGAATGTAATTATTGCCTTTCATCAGGTACACTCCAAAAACCTGTAGCATTTAGGATCCTTTTAAAAGCCCCAAATCGACCCTTCATATTCATGCCCCAATTACGAAATGCATCAAATCCAATTCCTAAATATGCGCCTTTCAAACCTGCCTGAAAAATAGCTCCATTATTACTTCTCAAGGAGAATATCCTAAGAGCCACCTAATTCCTCCTATTTGGAATTCTGTCGTGTCCAGATGCCCTACTCCATCGTCTGGACCGATGGCACCTCCAAACATAAAAAATGAAATCCCGTCAGCATAAGCAGGCGGATAATTTCCACCCATACGCAAAAATATTCGAAAGAAAAACTTTTGAGGACCATAAGGCGGAGAGAATGGTAATCGACAAACACATATCCCCTTTGATCTACTTGTATTTCTGTAGTTTCTTAGAAAAACCATCCCCATCTGGATCTCCAAGAACCGGCTGTCAAAAAATGCAGTATTTGGGAGCCGTCAAAAAACAAGTATTAGCTCTAGTTAGGTAGGAATTTCTAAAAGGCTCACAATAAGGAAATCCATCTCGAGAATAGCAACAGTTTGTGAAAACGATAAATATGGGGAAACACCGAAAAGCGCAAACAAGCATTAACCACCCAAAAAAAGAGCTTATTCGTACTAGAAAATATTCCGTAATTTTCATTTATCATTTAATCAAAGGGTAACTTTAGTAAAAGTTAGTGGTAGCTTAATGACCTCAGTAATTTGCAATTACAAGCTCTCATATATCGGGCTAATTTAGCCTAAAAAGCGCAAAAAGGGCGTAAAAAACGAAAGAAGTTTGCCTGTCAGGAAAAACATTCTTTCGGTTAATTTTTTAAAGTATTTGACAGAGATCGCCTTTCTAAAGTATCAATAAACTGCTGCTTTCTGATGGTGATAGCCCCAGAATTTTGTCAGATTGATCGCTTCCAAAAACAACTGCATGCGCTTTTTTCCTTTACCGAATAAATCTCCTTTCGAATTCGGAGAAATTTAAAAGCTAACGACCAAGGCCTGAAGGATTTCTTCTCGACTTGTATCCACCAATTGATAAATATCCTGAGCAGCCGCGCTTATTGAGCGTTCTAGTTCCAATATTTACCCACGGAATCCCATAATTATGGTGCCTCTCTGATCCCGGCACTAGGAGTCCCGACCATTTTGAAGCTCGGCATTCTTTAACAGGGTAAGGAAGTAACTCAAAACGGATAGATTGAAAAAACTTAAAGTTTAGGAAATCCACTAGCGTTTGTTAAAGCTTGTTCCAAAATAAAGGAGGAACCTAAACTATATATAATGATTACCACCAACTTTTGGTCAACTCTATAAGTGCATCCCACAAAACACTTCTGCGTAGTGTGCCATTTGATTCATTCTCAGTTCGTTCACTAGATGGAACATGGCGATGCCATAACTCGAGTAGAATATCGGTCTCATAATAAGGAACTTGGACCTCGTAAAGCCATAGCTTATCTTGAGAAGCATTCAAAAATCTACAATCAGGTGAAGCCATCACCAAAATAGATAAATCTGGGATCTCCCCCATTTGGATTCAATCTTACTTTTGGCTTTGTTCATAGATAACAAAATGAATGTGGCTCATCTTGGGATTACGAGTGGCGGAAATTAAAGCCCTCGTCCAATTGTTTCCAGAAATCCTCTCCACCCCTTCCAAATATTGAGCCACTCGGATATTAGTTATAGCCGCGGCGGAACTATTTGCGCCAGGCCATCGCTTCGAACCCGGGGATCTCCGTGAACCACTATTAAAATCAGCGTTTTTCGGCTTTTACAAAAGCTGAAAAGAAAACCTTTTTCCGATAGTTTTAGCCAAGCTTCAAGTCCATTGGTAAGATTTCATTGCGTATGTGGCAAAAAAAGCATTGGATTATGTTCAATAGCCCACATTGTTTCTACCTCAAATCAATTGTATATCCGTATTCCTTAAAGCAGGGTGCATAAAACCTTGTCACAAAAAAAAAACATTGAAAGCCTCCTAAAATCAGCTTTGGAATCTAAAGTTTTGATTCTTTCCAAAATCCAAGAAGATTTTAAAAAAAAGCCCTTTTGCCCCATCCCTTTCCTTTCCCT
>Ga0163217_1017496_pt1 | contig 12388 bp, 16 predicted proteins | sample SynspAceP_FD_185933 | JGI IMG/M metagenome (GOLD analysis project Ga0163217, IMG submission 185933) | Saline lake microbial communities from Ace Lake in Antarctica - Synechococcus sp. Ace-P (PacBio error correction) | ecosystem: Environmental > Aquatic > Non-marine Saline and Alkaline > Saline ... | reverse complement strand
TGTGTTTTCATCGGCCATTGGCGTTGCCAACGCGCAGGTGGGCAGTGTGGTCACGATCATCGGACCGTGCCAGCACCGGGCACAGGCACGTTCGCAATGGAACGCGGCGCGTGCTGGCCGCTTGTTGCCGTGCACCGGTCACAGCACCCGGCCGCTGATTGCCAAAGCCGCCCGCGATTGCTGCTTGAACCCATGTGCCGCGTTTAGTCTGGCGCCTGTCCTATCTGCCGCGCTTGTTGCGTGGCTGGCAAATATCTGCGTTTGTGTTGCGAACGACCGGGAACACCCGCCGGATCGCGCAGGGTCTTGCGCCTATCGTGGGGGCACAGTTTCGTGCGGCAGCACAAAACCTGACCGCCGATCTGGGCCTGTCTGACTGGGTGACAGACAAGCGACTATTGTCTTTGGCTATCGCAACGCGCGCGGGCCTTGGACGCCGAGCCTTATTACCTGGGCGCTGCGGGCGGATTGCCGGCTTTCACGCCCGAAATCTAATCGGAAGGCGGCCCAGCGTGCGCGAGTATGAACCGGACCCTTGGCCGGATATTCACCTTGTCTTGGCACCATGAAGGACCACGGCTTTATCCGCGGACCCCCGGCGGATATGTGACCGCTTTGGCAAGCCATTGAAAACAGGGCGGCCGGCACGATACTGCCAGGCCGCAGGTCAAGGACTTCGACCTCTTCAGCCGGCGCGATCGTAGTGGCATAGAGACGGACCGCAGGGCGCGTGGCCTGTGATGATGTCGTTGCTTCGCCACCGGCGTCTTGCGTCAAAACCGCTGATGGCCAAGCTGGGGCTGTATTATGTCCCGCTGGAAACACGAACGCGGCACCATGTGATCTTTGATGGCGCGACGGGGCGGCAACGCCGCCCTGTGATGATCGCCATGGTAAATTCGTTGCCACCCCAGGCGCCAGGGCCTACGCTTGCGCCGGTATTCCTAGGTTCGCGGACCTTGAACGCCGCCCCTTCCAAAGCACGCGCTGGCGCTGTTGCCCGCGTCTCAGGGCCCAAGGCGGCCTTTCCGCAGCTGACTGCCCGCGCGTGAAAATCGAATGCTGGGGCACAGACCTGCCCCAGCGACAGTCTGCCCTGATTGGCCAGGTTTGCCCCAAGCCGGGTCTTTACCGCCTGCGGGCATCACCACATCGGGTTGACAGGCGGGCCCAAAAACCAGGGCCCCGCCTTGTGCGATTGGTCATGGGACCGTGAACACCGTGCATCTGCAGCCTTTATTGCACCACCAAAAAACGGTTTAGCAAAGGGTTAATAACCCTGCAAGCAAAGAACCAACCAACAAAGGAGAGAACACATGAAAACGTACGGACAAAATTTGAATGGACAGGGCCGCAAACCGCGGCCCTGACGCTCACACCGCCCTGCCCGCCTTGCGCGGAAAAAGTGGGACATTGCGATGGGCCTATTCGGCAATCGAACTTCCATTCCGGAGAACGGACGGGTCGGTTGAATTCGCCACTGCGTATCCGAAGCACGCAGGCGAAATCGAAATCACCGTACACCCCCCGGCTGGGTCGCTGATCGCGGGTTGCGCGATAATTTCAAACGCGCGATCCAGACGGGTCAGGTCCAGTTGGCGCGAACGCATCCGTCGGGGTCACCAGAACGAAACGCGATCTTCGGCTTGACTCGATCCCGTTCCTTGCGCGCGCCTTCGAGGCGTCCTGAACAAAACTGTGGCAAGCCGCCAAACCAGAGTCGAAGAGCTGCTGGCAGAGCAAAACCTGACCCTGCTGATCGTATAACGTGCCATGGCCGGCCACAGGGGCCCTGTACTTTCAAGAAAGATTGTCAACACCGGTCGAGGACATGAAAGGCGGTTCAAGTTCCGGGTGCCTACAACAAACGCGACCCAGCCGTCTGGCAGAGCTTGATACAGGCATGCTGCCCGTCACCATCGAAGCCGCCGCGAGCTAGAAAGGGCAAGCCTTTCGCCAACCGCGTTGCGGAATCGGATGATCTCTCCGGGCGGAGCGGCTTATGACCAGGAAAGTCTGGGAAAGCCTGACGCATTTCTACGAGGTCGACGCTGGCTGCCGCGGCAACTTTACATTTCATGGTCAACAACGACGATGTGAACGATGTCTTCGGAAGAGAACAAATCCTTCATCACCACCTGTGCAGCGATGCGGAAACACGCGGCGCTGCAAGCCTCCAAGGACTATACAGTTTCACCTATGAAGGGCTGCGCGAAGGCGGGCAGGATGACCGTGGAACCCCCCAGCGAAGATCTGATGGTCCGGCCTTGCGCGACATCGGGCCGGCACATTGACATCCGGAATGGCTGGAGAATGCAGGCGAGGACGGTCAGGGCGATCGTCGATAGCTTACAAATCCATGCAGTAAAATCCGCAGACGGCGGCACCCCACACCGGTGGCCGCCGTTTTCTGCGATCCGCCAAACCGGAGGAACCTGTTCCAGGAACATCCTGCGGGACGCCTGCCTTGATCTTCATCTATTTCGCATTCTGGTTTGCCTTGGCTGCCGTTCAGTCTTGGGGTCGCGATTCCTGCTGCTGATCGTGGTGCAGATGTATCGCACGATGGACCGGCGAAGGGGTTTTCCCCGGTGCGGCAAGCTATTGCTGGCTATGCGATGGCGCCTCCAGCTTTCTGGCCTTTGCCAACGCGCTGAAACCGCGGGCGCGGCTCATCCGCGGTGTCGGTGCTGGCTGAACGCCCTTGCCGCTGGCCCGAAAACGGCTGCTTGAAATTGGTGTTTGGCCTTGCCGCGCCATGCGGCGTGGCTATTTTACCTACTAGCCTATTGGTTCGTCCTCTTACTGGTCATGGAAAGTTCAACGAAGTCAGTCAGGCCACAAGACGGCCAACGGCCTTGGATTACCGCCAATCCGTTGATGGTTGTGGGTGCGGTATTCCTTTGCCATCGCGCTGACCGATAACCTTTGCTATATCTGATCGTTAAAAAGGGCGTAACACCGTCTCACCCGCGATTCTTGTCGATCAAAGTTTTGGGGAGTGACGCTGTGTGACAGAACTTTATGCGATCTTTTCTACTTATCACCGTCCTGTTTGTTCTTGCTGGGGGCTCCGGGCGTTCTGGGTCGGTTTGGTCTGGCGCTGGATGGGCGCGCCTGGTTCGGGATCGGAGCTGTTTACCACCCGGCCCCAGTTTGGGCGATGCCATGGTTACGACGATTTCTGGGCCTCGTCAGCTCGTGGACGCTGACCGGCGCTACCGCTGTTCATCTGGATGGGCGAAATTCTGTCTCAGGACAACGACTTATCCGAGGGATATGTTCAAAGGGCTTTCGGCCGTATGGCTGGCAAAATTGCCGGGCGGGTTGGTGCATACCAATATCGTCGGCTGCACGGCTTTTGGCCGCCGTATCGGGGTCTCTGCGCGACGGCTGTGACCGTGGGCAAGAGAATGTCGATCCCGAACTGCGCGCGCGCCAACTATCCGTGAAAAAGAATGACATCAGGCACCTGGCTGGGCCCGCGAACCTTGGGTTGATGATCCGCCGTCGCTGGGCGTTGATCGTTTACCGGGTCGGCGTGACTGTGAACGAAAGCACACCGAACTTGTTCTTTTTGCCGGCGTCCTGCCGGCGGGGCTTATCTGGCGCTGATGTTCCCATGGGCCTATGTCGCCTTTTCGGCGCTGACCTCAAGGACTGGAACCCCGGACGTCGAAACAGGATGAGCTTTGCCGCCAAACTTGCCGCAACCGCGTTTTTGCTTACCGTTTGGGCGTGGATCACCGGGTGATCGGCGTCCATTGATCTGGGCTATGCCACACCGCGCAGAGGCCGCTTGCTATTGGCGTTGCTGGGGATCACTGGCGCTGGCGCTTGATGCAAGGGTCGCTGAACTGGACCAGCTTTCAAGAAAGCCTGCATGGGTCGCAAATGCGCACCTCTGCGATTGATCGCGCTGACCTTGCAGAGTGCGTGCCTTTCTCACTGTCGATGGGCTTACCGCCTTGCGCGTGCGTGCGGACGGGATTGCCGCTGGCTTGAACTTGACGCCGCTTTTTCAACTGCTTGATGGCGCTGCTGCGTGTTCGATATACGCTGTTGGGCATGTTCCTTGATGGTATTTCGTCGGTCGTGCTGGACGATGGCGTGTCGAACCCATTGGTCGCGGCGCGGGGATCGACTTTGATCTGGTTTCGGTATTCTTTGGTAGTGTGGTCGGTCGTATTGAAATGGCGCAGATCACGCCGGCCGATCGGTGTTCAACCTTTCGTCATCCAAGCAGTGGACGGATCACGAGATGGGATATATCACCAAAAGCCGCCTTGCCGTGTTCCTGATTCATGTTGGGATGGTCTTTTCCTGTCTTTTTCCCCGACATCGCGACATGGCTTTCCCGATAAATCTAAGGCAGGTGCCGCAAATGAGCGACTTTCCCCCTAATCCAGACTGTGCTGTCCGGCGTGGGCTGGTGCGCTTTTGCTGACACGATGTCAGAGCCCGCGAACCGCGGCTGCCCTGTCATTCCGCGCCGCCGTAGATTGCCGCCGACTGGCCAGAAGTGGCAGAGACAAAGCACATCCGCTGGTCTCGACCTTCTTGGAAAATCGATCTGGTGGCCGTTGGTCGGTGGACACCATGCTGGACCGCTGCACGACCTTGCTGGCGCACGCGCGACTTGGTACACTCTGATCTGCCGAACAGGGCGCACGCTGTGCATTGTGCCCACGGTCTATGGCACCAACCTTGCGCCGCAATTGAAGAAGCGGCTTGAGCTAGCGGGGGCTGGGACCTCGAACGCGGCGATTGCGCAGGCTGTCGCAGGACCCCGTGTTGCGGGTGCTGACCATCGGCTTTGGCCCCCGGCCAGCCATAATATGGGCGAGCTGCCGCAGAAATGGGATATTCCGCGCCAAACAGGGGCTGACAAAATCCGGTCCCCGCCGGCGCGTTGATTGTGGGCAATCAGGGAACAGTGATTCATCTTTACCAAACGCGTCGCCAGGGATGGCGACACATCGGGCAAACCGCATCAAAAACGTTCGGCCGCGCAAAGCGACACCGCCCTTTGCGCTCTCGGCCGGGGACGAGCTGTGCTTTCCCCCCATTTCGCGCAGGCGCACTATGACAAATTCACCGGGCCTCTGACGAAACCGGTCAGGGCGGGCAGAGGACAGAGGTACTGGCATGACCGTGACCCTCACATTGCCCAGGCGGCCCCGCCCTGACGATACAGGATATGGGCCGACCCGGGCTGGCGTGCCCAGGGGGCTGACGAAGGCGGCGCCGCTGATCCTGTCGGCAGCTTTACGAAGGGCCGCCTTGCTGGGCCAGTCCCCCGACCTTGCTGCGATAGAGATGACGGGCACCGCGGGGACCTTTACCGCTGGACCGCCGACATCCGCATCGCGCTGACAGGGGCCACAATGGCCGCAGCAATCGACGGGGATGCCATTCGTCTGGAACGCCAGCCACATGTTGCCCGCAGGGGCCAAAGCTGACCATCGGCGCACACAGGCGGGCACCTATGCTACCTGGCCACGGGTGGCGGGGGCATTGCCTCTTGATTACAACTGGCTGGGGGCCCGTGCCAGCCACCTTGAGCGCCGGTCTGGGGCCAGCCCTTGGCCGCGGGGCGGACGCGCTCTCCCTTGGGGCCGACAATTCGCGCGAGACGGGGCTGCAACTGCGCGTGACGGCCGCTTGACGGGACGGCAGCGTATTACGCGTTCGTGGCCGCATGCAGACCGATCACTTTTTACCCCTGAAAGAACGCCAGCATTTGAAACCACCGCCTTTACCGTGATCCGCGTGCCAACCGCATGGCTTGCGCATGGATTCACCGACGGGTACAGGTTTCGCGCCGACGGGGCTGACCATCCTGTTCCTGAAGTCATCGTGCCCCGGCGATATCCAGATCACCGCGACGGCGCGCCCTTTGGGTTGATGGGCGAATGCAGAACCACCGGGCGGCTACCCTCGTATCGGGACCGTCATTCCCCGCGACCTGCCACGCGTGGCCGCAAGCCGGCAATCTGGCACCGCGATCCAGTTCGAGTTCATACCCTCAAGATGCCATCACGCTCGGAGACGCCAGCACGTTCGCGCATCAAGGCGCCTTGGCGCCAGATTCCACCCGCTTGATCGCGACCCCGCCAAAATCCGCAACCTGCTGGCCTATCAGCTGGGTGGGGCGGTGCGATCTCTGCACCGACAAACCCCTTTGGAGAGAGCATTAAATTGGCGGACCGTCGATCTTAAAACGCCGATATTGGGCGGAAAGCTATGCCCATGGAAAATGGGCGATGATTGCCGCTTTGCTGCAATCATCAGGCTCTGCCAACCATCGCCTGTGGGTGGCCATGCAGCGACGCCGATGTGATGTTAGCCCACCAATGACGCTGGCCGCGAAACGGTGTCGCATTGGCGCGCACCCCGGTTTTCATGGATCTGGGCGGCTTTTGGCCGCAAAGCCGCATGTCGCTTGGCCACCGGGGCACACTGCAAATTCAGGTCGCCTATCAGGGTCGCCGCCAGCGTCGGCATGGCCCGCAGGCCTTGGCACATCGGGTTCCGTCACCTGAAAACTGCACGGCGCGCTGGCCAATATGGCGTCAGAGGATGAAGTGTTGGCCCGAGACCTTTTACGAGGCCGCGCTTCAGCGTCGCCCGCCGATCTTGATCGTCATGGTACTGGCCGCCACAGCGCAACAGACGCGGTGCAATCGCTGGGCTGCGCCTGGGCCGGAGGAAAATCTTTGGCCGACGCGCCTATAACGACGACGCGACGCTAGTCGGACAACCGCTCTAAACCGGCGCGGTATTCACGACGCAGCGCTCGCGGGCGAGCGTATGGTGAAAATGGGTCAAAAGCAGGCGCGTCCCTGACCGAGGGTGGCAAAACGAGTTTCAGCGGCCATGACACGTAATCTGCCTTTACAACGGCGACACCCCCAAGCGGATCGAACATTGCCCCGTGCGGTCAAATCATCGCTGCAAGATGCAGGATCGCGCTTGAAAACTTTTTGAAGGCCATCGCGGGCTAGGTTCTAACCCCTAGCCCGAAAACGAAAAAACAGGCGCCCGAGGGACCGCCTGTTTTTTTCGTTGCCAGTTAAAACTGGAAAGGTAGTGGTTGAGCCCGTCCGGGTTCGAAACCGGAGACCTTTACTGATAAAAGCAGTTGCTCTACCAACTGACTACAGGCCCACTAGGCGGTTTACTAGAAAAAGTTGTGGCGTTGGGGTTCAAGCAGAAACGTACGAAAAACTTCACTCAAGCTGGATTAGTTTCAATTGCCGCGTTATATTGCGCCGAATGTATAGTGATTGGACCAACGGTTTGCCCTCATTGAAGATGCATGGGCTGGGAAATGATTTTGTCGTGCTGGATGCGCGCAAAAGGTCGTGCTGGATGCGCGCCAGAAAGATGTGCCGGAATGCGGGACTTGGGGGCGTGGCCTTCTCTTCCAGAGCGTAACTCCTGCCCTCGCGCAGGCCATCGGGGCATGCCAGTTCGGTGTGGGCTTTGACAGTGGCAGTTATCCGGATTGGGCGCGGCAGACGCCCACCTACGTTCTTTAACGCCGACGGGTCCACTCTGCTGCTTGTGGCAATGCCACCCGCCTGCATCCGCGCGCTTCCTGATGGACGAGACCGGGCAAGACGCAGCTGCACCCTGAACCACGAAACGCGTGATCTGCGGCGCGGGGACGCGGGGAACGGGCTGACAGGCCTGTGAACATGGGCCACCCGCAGCTTGAATGCGGACGAAATTTCCACTGGCCCCGCCGAGATGGATACGCTCGGAGTTGCCGATGGATGGTGCCCCGACGGCACCGGCATGGGCAATCCGCATTGCAACTTCTGGTGTCGACGATTGAGCGATTTGATCTGGCCGCGTTTTGGCCCCGAAAGAGCATTCACCGCTCTATCCGAACGCACCAACGTTTGCAGATCGCGCACAAAATTGCGCCCCGATCATATCCGCTGCCGCTGTGGGACGGGTGTGGGCATTACGTTGGCGTCCGGCTCCTCCAGGCGCTGCGCGACGGCGGTGCAGCGTCTTCGCAGGGGGCTCACAGGCGTGCTGTGCGACATCGATCTGGACGGGCGGCAAACCCTGCACATCGACTGGCGCGATGGATGGCGTCTGGATGACCGGCCGTCGGCCCATTATTCGCGGCGTGCTGACCCCTTCTTGTTCTGGAAAGCACTGACATGAGCACCCCGATCTTTTCGAATCCACGGTTGCCCGCGCTGAACGCCTATGAGACCGAGGCGAGAAGGACTGCGAGCAGGCGGGCCTGAAGATTGGCCGGTGATTCGTTCAACACCTGCGCCGTCCACCGCCGACGGCCGTCGCAAGGGCGCGTCAGGACATTCCGCAAAACTGCGCAAGGCGAACCGAACGCACGGCTGATCGTTCACGGCTGCGCCGCGCAGACGAACCGGATAACCTTTACCAGATGGCAGGGTCGGGACGTCGTTGATCGGCCAACACCGAAAAGAGGTTGGCGCAGACGTGGCAGGACTTGCGGCTATTTTATCGGCGAGACAGAGGCGCTTCAGGGTGACGACATCATGTCGGTCACCGACGACGGGCAGGGCCACTTGATCGACGGCTTGGCACGGCAGCCGGCCTATGTTCAGGTCCAGAAACGGGCTGCGGACCACCGCTGCCACCTTCTGCATCATCCCCTATGGCCGTGGCAATTCCACGGTCGGTCCCTGCGGGCTTGTCGTGGAGTCAGAATCAACGGCTGTTCGACAAGGGCTTTTAACGAGGTCGTGCTGACCGGGTGGACTGACCAGCTGGGGCGCGGACCTTTCCCGCGACGCCCAGGCTGGGGATCTGTGGTCATGCCATCCTTGCGGGCTTGGTGCCGACTGCCGCGCTGCGGATCAGTTTCGATCGATTCCATCGAGGTGGACGAGAACCTGATGCAGGGCCATCGGCCACCGAACGCGCCTGATGCCACACCTGCAACCTGAGCTTGCAGCACGGTGACGGATATGATCCTGAAACGGATGAAGCCGCCGCCACCTGCGCGACGATGCATTCCGCTTTGCCCAAGACGCCGGCCAGCTGCGCCCCGACATGACCTTTGGCGCGGACATCATCGCAGGGGCTTTACCGACAGAAACCGACGCTATGTTCGAAAATCGCTCAAGCTGGTGACGAATGCGATTTGACCCTGGCTGCACGTCTTCCCCTACTCCGCCGCGAAGGGCACCCCCGAACCGCACGGAATGCGGCGCGTGAACGCACCGTGATCAAGGAACGCGCCGCACCAGTTTACGGCGCCGCCGGCGAAGCGCATGTCAGCCGCCACCTTGCTGCCAACGAGGGGCGTGCGCATCAGGTGTTGATGGAAAGCCCCACCATGGGCCGGACAGAGCAATTCACCGAGGACCCATAAGTCGCCATCCCCCAAACCGAAGGCGCGATTATTTCCGCACGATCACCGGCCAGATGAAGCCATTTGCGGACTGTGTGAGCCGTCGCGTGATAACTGTTCACTAGTGAGTGTTCCCTGTGAGAAAGGGTAATAAATCTCTCGAAATATCGAAAGGGGTCCTCGAAATGGTACGTTGCGGGACGGTTCAGGATGATCATGTCCAACCGCTGCTTGAGGACATGATTAAAAAGCCGCGCGGGTAGATGAGCCGCGTTACGCCTGCACTGTGATTCTATATGTCGATGACCGTCGCAGCTGTACCGCGCTGGAACGTTTACGCCCGATTTAATGCCCCGTGATGGCGCATTTTCGCGCAGTCGGCTGGGCGCTTTGCCGGAAAAGTTTCACGCAAGCTCTTTATAAACCGACGGTTACCGTCTACGGCCGGCAAACGTTTCCGTTATGATTGGCGGCTGCAGGCTTTGGTGCCTTACTAGAATGGATCGGGTCGCGGGATTTCATCCGCTAAGCAGTTGGCTTCGATACGGGCGGATGCCTGAAAGCCGCACGGACGTAAAAATACAACCATCGACCCAAGAAATGCCCCCGGATCGCCACAGGATCCGGGGGCTTTCATCATGGTTCGTTAGCTTGTTGAAAGCGTTATCTTCCTTTGTGCTTCACAGGGGGCCAAAGGACGTTTGTTGGTCAGGTACCAGCAGGACCGAACAGAAGCGTCAGGAACAGAACGCCCGCAAAACCGGGGCTTGCTTGCGTGCCATCAGCTTGGGCCTCGGCTGTCCACATTTCAGGAAGGCCGCGACGTCTTTCGGGCTTCGTGGTGGAGATCAGGACTCGTAGGCCGTCGTTATACCGTAACGTTCATCGCCGTACATGGGGTGCCATCGCGATCCAGCTGCCTTCCAACCTGGGCGTGCCTTCTTCGTCCTTGCAAGGGACTCGGGGAAGCCGCGTCGCGAACCAGTGTTTAGTGACCGGGGAAATCCTCGGGGCAGCTGGGGCTTCTTCGTAGCGGTCATCAGGGACGCGATATATTCGGGTCCGCCCTGCCCTTTGAAGAACTGGTTGATCCCCAGAACCCGTTAAGGCCCGTGGAACCGGCGCGCGTTTTTGGCCATCAAGCTAAGGTCTGGCGCGGTTTCCAGCGCAGGGACCCAGGGAAATGTCGACCGGGTGCCGGGGCGGATATCCGTCCAGCTCGGCGTCAAAGATATCAAAGTTCGCTGCATAGGCGCGGAACCTGATCTTCGGGAAGTTGAGGGGCCACCTATCCGCAAGGGTACGGGATCGGCACGAACTTCAATACCGTGGATGCAGAGCAAGACCTCGGTATAGATTTTGGGCAGGGACCGCCGTTGCAGTGGTTTGTATCGAAGCCCCGAAACGCCTTCGAAGAGGAAGTTCGAAGTCTTCGATATTGCGCTTCCCCACCAGCGGCGAAAGCAGCGGAACTGGCAAAGCCCAGGGCGGACAACAGCGAAAGGAAGGTTTTCTTGATCATTGTCATGGTCCTTACTCTGCTGGCTTGACCAGGCGTTCTTGGTGCCGCCGTGGTTTTTGGCGCGTAATGCGCGTCAAAGTCGGCTTCGATGGTTGTCAGGCTGCGCGCCGGCTTTTTCGCACACCCAGAAGCGGCAGGGATCACCAGGAAATACGCAAACCAGTAGGGCCGACGCGATGAGAGAGAAGCTAGCATAGCGTTCTTCCGCAGGCATGGCACCCAGCCCACATTCAGCGCGAAGAAGTCGTCACCAGCAGCGCAAACCCACCCATTTGAAAATTGGGACGAATAGCGGCCCGAACGCACCGAGAGATGTGTCCAGCCAAGGCACAACGCCATCACCGCCAATCGCACCGGAACTCGCCAGAACACCAAAGAATGGGCGTCAATGATGCCACCGGTCCGATAAAGACGCAATTTCGAAACGACCCAGACTTCGGCGGTAAAGGCAGCAGGATCGCGTAGAACGGCAGAAGTACCATTCAGGCACAATATGCGCAGGCGTTCGAAGCGGGTTTGCCTCGATATAGTTATCGGGGTGGCCCAGGTAGTTCGGCATGGAATCCCACGATCGCAAAAAGAACACAACCAGGATCACGGCCGCGCGAACAGGTTTTCTCACGAAGTAGGGCCATGAACGGCGCGTATCTTTTTTCGCGTCTTCAGTTGCTGGTGCGGAACGGACTTCGACACCTGTGGGGGGTTGTTGTTCCCGGTGGTGTGGGAACGCCCAGATGTGGACGTCACCAGACCGGCAATCACGAAGGGGCAGCCAGATAGTGCAAGCTGAAGAGCGGTTCAGCGTGGCGTATCAAACCGCAGGCCCGCCCAGCATGAAGCGTTTGCAGGCTTTCCCGATGAACGGATTCGCACCGAACAGAACGGTGATAACCGTTGCACCCCAGAAAGAGCATTCTTGACCCCAAGGCAGAACATAGCCATAAAGCGGTTGCCATCATCAGAAGATAGATCAGCATGCGATGATCCAGGTGATTTCACGTGGCGCTTTATACGACCCGGAGTACAGGCCAGCGGAAGATGTTGCGCGTAGGACCGCAACAAAGACAACGAGGCACCATTCATGGTGCATGTAGCGCAGGGCCATATAGGCCGCCCGTTCCGTTACGCATAATGTGCTCACGCTCGCAACGCCGCAATCAACGTGAGGCGTGTTAATGCATCGCCAGAACGATGCCCGGGTCACGATTTGCAGCGTCCAAGAACAGGAAACGTCAGTCAATGGCCCCAGTATCCAAGATTCTCAGTTTCAGGTTTTCGGGTCTGGTGATCATCAAGTGTCATGTACAGTCAGCCCAACAACGGGAAGACGTATGAAGCCAACTTTTGCCCGTTTGTTTTTCCGGCCTGTCGTTAATGGTCGTGAGGAATTCCAGCCATTCAGGTTCTCCCTTAAACCTTATGATTTTTGATCGGTGGTGTGGATTTCATCCACGAGTTCTCTGGCGGTGTGACGGGCACCTATTGGGGCAGGTTTTCGTCGTGGT
>Ga0163217_1119972_pt1 | contig 12389 bp, 16 predicted proteins | sample SynspAceP_FD_185933 | JGI IMG/M metagenome (GOLD analysis project Ga0163217, IMG submission 185933) | Saline lake microbial communities from Ace Lake in Antarctica - Synechococcus sp. Ace-P (PacBio error correction) | ecosystem: Environmental > Aquatic > Non-marine Saline and Alkaline > Saline ... | reverse complement strand
ATACCGCCTCGGTGAGTCGCCGCGGCGCATAACGTTGCGTTTGCCGCCTTTCAGCGTCGGCTACCATGGGCGTTGTGCTGACCGTGAATTCCTGTAGGAGACATGCGGGTTTTATACAGGGAACAAACCGAAACGACATTAACTGATTTGTTTTCGATGTGATAGATGAAGGCCCCCGCGCCCCCGGTCTTGCAGGGCCCAGCATTCGTGTGCGTGACCGGTGCCCTCTTTGTGCTTGGCGGGGTCATCTCCAGATTTCTTTCATTGCAAGGCCGTATTTCTGCGGTCTTTTCCCGGACAGATAGTATTTCGCGATCACCTGTTTCGAGAGGCTCCCGCGGACGCCTTCGGAGAAGGAACACATTATTCCGTGAAGTCATACCGGGTTCATAGCCGTGCCTTGGTGGCCATCAGCGTAGATGCGAATTCACCGGCCACGGACGCCTTGATCTCGACGTTGGTCAACCATCACATTCAGAGCACGCATCCCGGGGAGATTCTCTAGCCAAGGCTTCAGCCTGCTCGGCATCCACGACGACGTTGCTGGAAACGTATGTTGCCGTGTTAGCATCAGCGGCCCCCGCATGGGGAAGTTCCGGCACGCGGATCTTCCCGCTCGCCAGATATGAAGTGTCTTCTTCGACCTTGTCTTGCTCGGCGAGCCTTTTTTTCCATCCGGTATCAAAGGTCCAGACCGCCGGATCCAGGACCCGCGCGGACAGGAATATGCGCGCCAATTCGGAGCCTTTTTCCAGCCGCCACATTTGCAGGCGTCAGTTGTTCAGCCGGTTCGCGAAGCCCGGCAGGCCGACGACGTAACCGACGTCATTCATTGCTTTCGCGTTCAACTTCGGCATTTGGGGCTCCTCTTCGGCAGAAACGGTTTGGATTTTCGCAAAACCGCACAGTAGTATTGCAATCGCAACACAGCGAATTGCGCACCACGACAGTTTGCAAAATTCAAAAGCAATCATAATATATTGAAGTGCAGAGCATATTGTTTCGGCACCGCAAAATAGGCATCACCGGCTTGCAAATGGACGTGCGGTTGCCGCGCTCCGGCGAACCCCTTGCATTGCAGAGGCAGTTTGGGTTAGTAGGTAATTCAACGTGCACCCTCGGACATCAAATTCGCGGGCTGTGACCCTCATTGGTGGACGCCCACCCACCGATGAAAATCCTGACCGCGCCGGTCAACGGTTTTGGGAACCGAACTGAAGCACTGAGTCCGGTTGAACGCCGACCATCATCAAGGCAATCGCCGAACGCCCGCGAGAGGCGATCTGTCCGAAAACGTGCAGAAATACACCTTGCAAGGGAAACATCGGTTCATCGGAAGGCCGCATCAACAGAGTTGAGGGTGCGATTTCCTTGCTGCATCGACCCAAAGATGTCGCCGCGATCAGTTCGGCGCGAGGGTGACTTTGGTTGACGAGACAGCGACGAAGAAAAGACTATCAGATTGTCGTGAATACGAGGCAATATTAGAAAAAAGGCCTGCTGAATATTAGTCACATCGCCCGCGCCTGATCGGCAAGAAGAGGCGAACAGCGTCGAAGTGCGGACGACGGGGGGGGAACAAATCCTTATGAGGTTCTCCAAAATGTTTACGCATAAAGGGGGACACAACTGAATGACCGAAAAACTGCAGCTGAACCGAACGCACCGCGCCAATCCGCGCGGTCGACCCCGTGCGGCCGTTTATTCGCCGCCAGCGACGGCGGGGCTTTAGCATCGAGATATCGCAGCCGCGCGCACAGTGGTCTGGTTATGGGCTCCGTTGATCTTTTTCATGGTGTGCCGTCGGACGAGCTTCTGACAGTGGGGCCGGTTTGCGGTATTTGATGGACATGTTCGGTTGTCATGCCGTGGGCTGATCTGGAGGTTGCCGCCATCGCTGCCCGTCAGCCGCGTCATGCGAGAAGAACGGTGCAGACTTGCAATTGATGCGATTCGACAGGCCCTACATTTCGCGCAGAGGGGCAGGAGCCCTGGTGCAGCGGACCGTCGCGCGAAGCTCGTGAAATTGCCGCCGCGCGCGCAAGACGAAAGCACGCTGGCACTTCCCAAGCCGCGCGCGACGCAAACCGACCCGTCTTGCGCCGTTCTTAAGCGTCGGTCGTTGACGATCAGCTGTTTTGCGCTTGGCACGTCGGCAGCGGATTGACGCAGGCGCTCTCGCACGAGGATTCATCCGCGCTTTGATTCCCCGAAAAGGCAGACGATACCGAAGAGCTTTTCTGAGGGCAAGGCGTTGAAGGCCGCAATGCGTCAGCTGGTTCAGGCGTTCCCAAGACGTGCTTGGCAGCTGCTGAGCCAGGACGGCAGCTATATGGATGACTCGCCCGGACCGCGCCCGCCCGAAATCTGGAGTCAGTTTGCGCAAGGTGCACGCGGCCGTCCAATTGCGATGGGTGGCATCCGTAGACCGGTCTTCGCTGGGCGCTGACAGTGCGCGTATATGAACAAGGACACGATTTCTTTGCGATGTTGCGCTTCATTCCTCGCCGCTTTGATCGCGCCCTTTGCGCCTGTGAAGCAGAGGATCTGACGCCGACTCTCTTGCGCTGACGACACACGCACCGTCGGGCCTTTATGTTGCTGGGGCGTTGGCAGGGACGTTCGACTAGGCGCTAGGGTGACCCCGAGGATCCATAGGGGATATAGCGCACCAGATCGCCCGGCGAACGTCGGTGCGGCATCTGGTAGTTCTACAGACCCTCGGCCAACGACAGCCGGATGTCGGCCCGGACCTTCAGGAAGGCAAACATGTACCGACCGTCGCGGCATCCGCGCGCGCAGATACTCGGTCGGCCGGTTTTGAGTTTGCGAATTGCGACCACGTCAAAGCTTGTGGAACAGGCCAGTCCTTGCCCCAACCGCGCCAACGCAGGGCGCGCGAATATCAATGTTGAGACATTCGGCCACGGGGTTACGGCAAGCCAAAAACAGGGGTTGCCCTGCCACCGCCAAGCGCCAATGGGCCGCCCCGGTTTGACCGCCGATCAGCAACAGATTCCAGTGCTCGCTCTGAAAGCGGCGGACAACTGTGGTCTCGTCCGCCGACCGGCCCGCTGGTCAGGATCGCATCGACCTCCCCTGCGCCGCATCAAGCCGTGCGCGCAGCGCCGCGATCGCGGCTACATGGCAGATACGGAGCCCGATGCCGAACTGCCGCCACAACCAAACAGCTCGGGCGGTCTGCATCGAATATCTGCCCTCCGGCCGGGTTTGCCCGCCTCCGGACGATCTCGTGCCTGTCGACAGCACGCAACCCGAACTGTTATGAAACCAACACAGATGCTGTTGCCGGTGGCCGCCACAAGGCAATATCCGCGCGTTATCCGCCGCCCTGCGGCAAGGCGTCACCGCGCCTGCCGTGGACGTCTCCGCTGCTTTGCGTTGTGTAGCGACTTGCTTGACCGGTCATTGGAACCGCAGCGTGGTCACCAACAATCTCAGTCTCTTGCAGACCACGGTATCGACAACCTGCGGGCGCGCGCCCCGTCGCACCGTATCGCATAAACCGGCGGGCAATCTCCCCGGCGCATCCCGCGGCTGCGGCCTTCGGCAGCGCAGCGGCTTGCGCACGCAGCACGTCCGCCCGCGAACCCGAACGTTATAACTGCGGTATTCGGCAGTGGCGGGTTTCGCACGCTGCGCCAGCACGTTCGGCTGCTGCAATCCCGCCACGCATACGCCACACTGGCCGTTAGTTTCTCGGAGTGCACCGGATTGCAGACGCGCGCGAGCTGCTTTTCCGTTACGCATCGGTCCACGTGCGTCCACAGATTTGCACGCCGGTGCGGCTACATATTGGAGGTGCTTCACACCCCCCCCGCAATGCAAACATCATTGGCGAGGGCGTGTGGTGCTTGACAGGTGTCAACCCCCAGCCCAAGATCACCCGGGTTTCCGGTGGCATGACGTCAGACCTTGGCAGTTCAGAGTGCCCAAACACGAGACCTTGCCGCGAAGTTCCTGCACTGACCACGCATCCTTTGTCATCTCGCCGGCGGACCGATGGTCGGTGACGGCCAGGATTTCAACAAACGCCACGGGCATCGGCTTCTTCGAACGGACAGACGCGACGCGCCCGGCAAAACGGGCAGCAGGCGCGATAAAAGGAACAGGCAGCCATGAAACCACCTGCGAGCCGGAAGCCCTGCCACCGCAAAGTTCCACAGGTAAGTGACCTTGGCTGTTTCAGCTGCGTTTCTCGGAAAGGATTTGTGATAATCGGCCTGTACGGGGCAGTCCGTGACGTCACGGTTTCGGCAGGCCATGGCCAAACGGCCCGACCGTCGCCAGACCCAGATTTGATCTCTGCGGCAGATCGAACGGTTGTTGGCTTTGGCGCACGTCTTCAACCCCGCGCTCGAAATTTCCACCAGGAATGGATCGGTATGCCGTCAGGCGTCTTCGGCAAGCCTGAGGGTGCCAAAAGGAAAATCGAACCGACATCACACGCTGGCCCTGCGCCAGCTCTGGTCGTCGCTGGGCGATCCAAGCCTCTGCCTTGAAACCGGTTGCGCAGATAGCGGAATTGGATACGCCCCCGCGACACACCCCGCCAGATCGCGTCCTTGCGCGGGGTCGGGGCCGGTGTCGTTGCGCGGCAATCGGACCATGACGATGGTGTCAAATGCGTACAGACCGACCTCGGACAGGATGAATCCGGCCGTATGGTGCCTGTGTATTAGATCGAACAGGGGCGATCCCCCAGTTGTCATTGTGTATCGCTGGGCAATGGCCTTGATCGTCGGATCCTCGGCGCGATCAACGCGTTGCCGTTTCCGCCCGATGCGCTCGCCTTGCGTGACCGTCACGCTTGTATCTCGACCAGAGCCAGATCGACAGGCCGCTTGGCCAGCAGCGCGTCGAGGGACAGGTCGTCCTCGCCGTGCAATATCGTGCATCAGGGCAAGCGTTACGGCGATGCAGCAGACTTCGGCGGGCACCCGCGGACACGGTGACGGGGCTGTCCTGGCCGGATGATCGACGTCGAAACTGTGGCGCATGTGTCACGGTAGACACTTGAAAATCCGCAGCCGCCGTTGATTCGGTACAAGCGTTCATCAAACGCCTGTTTTTTTGCCCGGGTTCTTCAGGCCGAACAACGCGTAAACTTTTTCATAGCATTCTTCCTGGTGCGCGGGCCAGAGCCTGGGACGTGTGGATCGGTAAAAGAACGGGTGTCGGGGAGACCAACCGCCGTGACGCGGCAGTGCAGGGATAGTTAAACATAAGGAGGGCACCGACACAAAGCGGCCTGAGGCAGGAACCGATGGCCCAAAGAAGAAAAGAAGGGCGGTCATGTTTCGGCCTCCGGTAAGAAGCGCAACGGCCCAAAATCAGGTGGTTACGCATGGAAGCGCCCCTGATGTGGACGGAAATCACGGGTGCGCGGATTTTTTCAGTGTCACCGGTTGAAATCGGGCCCGATTTGCGCATTCACAGTATTCTTGACGTCGATTTTCAGGTAAACTCGGGCAAGGACAGCCACGGCGTCACCGTGTCAGCGGCGGTGGGTTGCCCGCGAAGTCTTGTCTGGCGGTCGGCGTAACCCGCTTTGCCTGAAATGCAGAAGCGAATTGCGGGACCGGGCGGAGGGGGATCGAACCGTCCCTGGCGACGCGCTGTGGCTGTGCCAAGCTTCGGCCCCTGTCGACTGGTCTTTTGCCGTTCGAGCGATAACTTTTAGCAGTGGGATAATCCGGTTCACGCCAAGGTCGAAGCAAAAGCGCCCCATCGGGCTTGGAATTAGAGCGGGCAACCGCGGTGATCGCAGCCGGAGGATCCCGACCGAATCAAGGGGCCATTGCCAGCAGAGTACGGTACGGACCAAATGACCACTGGATCGCCCGTGTCCTTCGCCTGGCTGGAAATGACACCAGGCACCATCGCCGATTTCATCCTGTTCCGAGGGTCGGCTGTCGGAGCGCATTTGATCACCATCGTCATGTCGATTGGTCCGGCGGCACGACACCGGCCGCACCCCGCACGCAAGGACGCGATCTGGCGCGCTGTGTTGTCGCGGGGTGGGGAACGTATTCATATATTCGTCCCCGTCCTATCTGCGGCAACCGGTTCAGAGGGCAGAGGCTTGGATCGGGCCACCGCTGATCCGACGCAGAGCTGGCGCAGGGCCAGCCGGTTTGTGATGTGCGGGTTCCCCGCATTTGTTCCTAATTTGGCCTTACCCTGTCGGTGCTTTGCGAAAGGGCTGCTGCACAGTTGGCGTGGCCCCCCGAGTACCGATCCATTCGCCTGAGGCCAAACCAGCTGTGTGGGGAATGCGTTCTGGAGGCCGCGAAGGTATGAAAGCGGACGCGGGGCCAAAAGCCAACACACCGCTCTTCGAGGGGTTCTGGCCCGGAGAGATCAATCTGGGTCTGGGCGACGGTCTGGGGTCCGTCTCTCCTGGGCCGGAGGACATGGCATGCCCCGAACCTTCCCGTGGACGTCACGGGACTGCGCCTCGTCCAAGACCTGTGATCGGGATAATAACACACCCCGCAGAGGATCCCTTTGCCGGAGAAACGTGCCGACTGAAGTGCAGGCCAAGGCGGCCAGCTTTTACCTGCTGGCAAGCGGTTGCGGGGCCCGCGGCAAAGGGTCTGTCGGGCATCGCAGGTTGGGTCAACATGGGTTCGCTGTCCTTACGCGCTCTGGTGCCCGTTTTGCCGGGCGCCGTCGCGGTCTGGCCGTTCGAGTAAAAAAGCCTAGACTCGCCACGTTGGATTCTGTTGACAGGTCTGGGCCGGTCGAGCGGTGACCACTCGGGTGTCCTGCCCAGGACGCACGGTGCTCCGGATAGAGCAAGTCAAACCATGACGTTGGGCAGGTGCAGGAACTTTGCGCTGGTCGCACGCGTCTCGCCCTGGTTGGCCTATACTGGCGTAACTGGCGCGAGCGCTGCTTGACGTGACAGGCACCGCGAGGGAAGAAGGGTGATCTTGGCCGCCCTGGCGGAGGCGCGTGGTTGATACGGACAGGCCTGCCTCAGGCAACCACCACCCACTGGCAAATATTGGTCCCTGCCCGTTGGCCGCCGGCTTGGGTAGCGAGTGGTGCGCCCGTGAGTGATCGATGCCGCTGGAACAGCTACGCGCGCGTCTGCCACTCCCGGTGCGTGAGGCCTGCCTCGAAGAAGTCTGGCCGCCCGCTTGGGCCGATGGCTCTGTTGGTTGCGGATGTGCAGCTACGCGATGGGCGTGCTGTGCGCAGCGTAGCGAACCCGCCCACTGCGAATACCGCAGTAGGGCGGTTAGGTGTATCGCGGGCGGACGTTGCTGCGCGGTGCGCATTGGCGCTGCCGCTGGCCGAAGGCCGCGCAGGGGCGGGGCGTGGTGGATGCGCCGGTGCTGAGGATTCGCCCCGGCGGTTTATTGTTCGATACTGGTGGTTGGCTGACGGGGAGCACGCGCTGCCCGCATGGCGTCCGACTACCGCTCGGTGCTTGCAGGGCCGGACGTGACGATTGTTAGGACAGCGCTAGCGGTTCGACCATGGACCGTCAAGCAAGGCGGCTAACACACGCAAAGCAGGCGAGGAGCGTTCCCACGGCAGGGCGCGGTGACGCTTTGCCGCGCAGTGGGCGGGCGGATCACGGCGGCGGATAATTGCCTTGTTGGCGGCCACCGCACAGCATCTGTGTTGGTTCATAAACCGTTGCGGCGTGATGGATCGTTGCTTGTCGACAGGCGACGAGATCGTGCGAGGCGGGGGCAAACCGCGGCGGTAGGGGGCAGCATATTTCGATTGGCAAAGCCGCCCCGATTGCTGTGGATTTGCTGGCGGCACGTCTCGGGCGAACATCGGCTGGCGTCGATAAGCTGGGCATGTAGGCGATCTGCGTAGCGCGAGGTGCTGCTGCTGCGTCACGGCTTGCATGCCGGCCGCGAGGGCGAAGGTCCGATGCGATCCTGGGACCACGCCGGTGGTGCGTCGGCGGGCGACGAGGACCCGACGCTGTCCGCCCTCACCTGCCGTTCCCAGCACAGCCGGCAGCACTGGATCTGTGGTTAGGCGAAACGGGTATAAACGCTTTGTCAAACCGAGCCGAGCGCGGCCACCTTGCGGCCCCGCTTGGCATGTGGCAGGGCACGCGCGGTGTTTTTTGGATTCTTCGCCGGGCTAACCTCGTCAGGCCGCAATTGGCTCTGCACATTGATATTCGGCGGGCGGGCCCTGCTGGTGTGGCTCTCGTCGTTGGGGGGCAGACGATCTCGAGCTGTGCCATCAATCGCGCAGATATTGACGTGCAGGCCGGCGCAGGATTTCAGCATAAATCAAGATAAAACCGGCCTCGACGCGTAGTATATTCTGCCGCGCGCGGGGCCAGGCGCGGAACCCACGGCTTCGTGTCCACAGAGAAGTGTATGGTGCCTCTTGCAGGGCTAACGGGGCGCGCGCGGATATCTCAGTTCGGGCTGTGGCTTGCCACGCGGCCAGCCTGGGGTCTGGTGAATTAACCAGATTGTTTCGCGCAGCGCGACGCTCTCAGCACCCGGGCTGCCCTTCTTTGGTCCGTGCTTCGCATATGATCCCAACTAATGATCCTTCCCGGGGTTCACCTAGGCCCTAGGGGTCGAAACGTCCCGTGGGCCACTACTTGCCCCCTTAGACAACACTCAAGGCCCGCGGCTGTCTGCGATGTGGATCTGGTCAGCGCAGAGGATGTCGGCGTGTCATAAGAGGGTGGCTCTGCTTCAAGGCCCGGCCAAACCGGCGCGATTCCAAATGCCGAGCAGGCCGTGCCAGGGAGGACTGCAGTTTGCGCAACATCGCGAAGGAGGGATCGTTGGAATTGGTCTTGTTTTCCATTATTTCGCGCACTTGTCAGCGGGCGCAGCGCAGGACCGGTCACGGATGCCACCCAATGCCGTTTCAATTGGACGGGGTCCTGGTCGATCCTAGCACCTTGCGAGGCAGACACTGACGGCCAGGATCCTTCGGGGGCGGGCGCTCCCGGGGCTCCGGCCAGGCCGCGTGCCCGGGGCGAGAGACATCCATATTAAGATGCCCGTACCATGGTACTCAGCATTGTAGCGTCAGTGCACGTCCTTTGCGGACGCCCCCAAAAAAGGCCCCCCAGTCTCTGAACAGCCGGCTGAAGAGCACAAGCACTTGGCCCCGGGTTCCATGTCAACCCGCCTGTCGGCTCAATGCAGAAAGAGGCCTTCTTCTGGTCTATCGTCTGCCGTTTTTCGGGGGAAGTATCCAAGCGCGGATGAAATCCTAACGTGCGAGAGCGGCCTGCGGTCAATATATATTCTCCGTTGCTGTTCCGATAAGCGTTGTCAACCGCGCCTATAATGGAGCAGTGGCCCCTGATCGTCAACGAGACGAGGCTTTAAGGGAGGCGTGGCAAGACGACGCCCGGGGTGGTTGTTTCGTTCGCGAGCTGTGGCCTTGAAGGACTTGTTGCGCTTTAGCGTGGCTTTCGTCTGGTGTCTCGCGACAGGGCTGGGTTATCCGCTCGGGCGAATCTCTCATCGAGCTGCGCGCGACGGTCGCATGTCGGCACAGGGCTCTGCCCTGCTTGCTGCGAAATGTAGGCCCCGGTCCGGGATCGCAGGTCGCGCAATTGCAATGACTCCTCCGGCAACCGTTTGCTTCTTTTCGTGCCGGGGCAAAATAGACGCGGCTGGAGCGGGCAGCGATGGCGGCAAACCCAGATCATGCCCCACGGGCATGACAACCGCAAGCCATGTGGTCATCAATACCCGCGCAGAGAGCGGGCCCTCACTGTCAGTAATTCGGGGGCCTCGTCCGACGGCGGGAGCAACTTTTTTAAAGATCATGGAGCCAGATATCAGCGAGCACCTCGATGTGAGCGTTCGGCGCTTTGCCTTTGATGAATATCTGCCTCCTGCTAAAGCCGCGCCGTCGCTGGGGCGCGAATAAAACGCCGGAACGGGGTGACGTGTTCCGTGGGGCAGTTTCAAGAAAAAATCGGTCCCAAGCGGGGGGGCCGTGTCCTCCGCCGGACGTGGTCGACCTGGGCGTTGCCCCGGATTGGCGCGTGTGCTGGCTTCCGGGTTGCTAGGCCTGGCCAAAGTTTTTTCGGTCATCAGTTTTGTCCCCAGGCTTATGCGGTAGGACGATTTTTGAGAAATACCTCATAGGATTTTTGTCCTTCCCCCTCGGCGTCCGCACTTCGGACTTTCTGTCGGCCCTTCTTCCTTGTGCGCACTCAGGGGCAGCGACCGGGGCCGGCGGTTTGCCAGGGCGGGCCGCACTGGGGGGACTCAATATCCTTCCAGCAGGGCCTTTTTTCAATGTAATAATTTGGCCTGTATTTCCACCGATTTCCGATCTGCACTAGGTTTCTTTCTTCGGTCGGTGTCTTCTTCGAATGCCCAAAGTCAACTTCCTCCCGCGACCGAAACTTGATCGCGCGGACATCTTTTATTAGCCCCGAGCCCTCGGGGTTCACGTCAGCAGGGAATGCGCCACCCTTCAAGCTCTTGATGCGGCTTCGATTGAACGAGCTGCTTTGCCTTGCAGGGAGTTGGTTTATTCTGCGTTTTCGGGGATCCAGGATGGGCCGTGCTCGGGCGGGCAACGGGTACCCCCCTCGCGAATGCATTCCCGCGCCCCATTGATGATGGGTCCCAGTAGTGGCGTTCAACCGATTCATGGTGCTTTCAGTTCGGTTTCCAAAGCCGTTGTGACGCGGCAGCGGGGTGGCATGGGGATTTTTTCCATCGGGGGGGCGTCCACGCAATGAAGCTGGCACAGCCCTGCGAATTTGATGTCGAGGGTGCAACCGGATTGGGGTGCAATTGGATCCTCCCTAAAACCTGATACCCATATACTAGCCCTTGCGAGATGCAAGGGGGTGTCTGCCGGAGCGCGGGCAAATCCGCACGTCCATATTGGCTAGCCGTTGGGGATGCGCGGCTATATTCTTTTATACGCCGATGCGCGGAAAAACACAATTGGAGTTGCCTGCACCTGCAACCTTTTACTAGTGCCCCCCAAAAAGGTTATGATGCAACTTCGTCGTAAAGTGGCGCGTTGCGCCTTACATTTTACGCTGGGTGTGAATTTGGTTAGCGATTGCACAATACCTACTGTTTTTGCCTGGGGGTGTTTAGCTTAAATCATAAGGAGCGTTTTTCTGGCTGCTTCGAAGAGAGGCAGCTCTCCTCATGACCCGAAGACTCGCGCCGAAGTGAACGCGAAAGCAAAATGGAATATGACGTCGTTATCGGTGCGGGCGGGCCCTGCCTGGGCTGCTGCGGTGCCGCGATTCTCGTCTGGAAGAACTCGATCGCCGTACTTGCTCACCAATGTGTGTCGGCTCTTGGAAATAGGCTCCGAAGTTGGGGCGCGCATCTAATTCTGTCCGGCGCGGTTTCTGGTTCCGGTCGGTTGGACGCTTTTGATACCGGCGCCTGACTTGGGATTATATGAGAACAACGGCGCCTGAGTCCGAGACCACGAGCCGCTGATCGGAAAGGTCTTCGACCAGAAGAGCAAAATTCTGGAGGTATGCTGGGCGGGAGGCCCCGGGGAAGAGGTCGGCGCCGGACTTCTCCCCCAGTTCCGGCCTCGCCCTGATGCATTAACCACTCCTTCGGCAACGGGTCCATAGGGTTTCCGGTTTCCATGGGCTAACGTCTGTCGTTGGATGGCCGAGCAGGAAACGCTGAAGCCTTTGGGGCGGTAGAGATCGTTCCCCGGGATGGTGCGGGCCTGAGCTGGCTGTGAAACTGGTTGATCACTGGTGGACAAACGGCGAGATCAAGGGCTCGTGGCCGGTGAATCTCGCTGCGGCATCAGCGCTTAGAAATGGCCACCATTGGCCGCGATACGGGCGGTGATGACCCTGGCGCTGATGAGCTACTCTCGGTGGTAAGCTATCGGTGGTGTCCTCTCCGAGGCGTCCGCGGTGGAGGCCTCTTCGAAACAGGTGATCGGGGCGAAATACGATCTGTGAATTATGCCTCGGAAAAGAGCCGCAGAAATACGGGCCTTGCATGACAAGAAGGATCTGGGAGGATCGGACCCCCGCCTAGCCAAAAGAGGGCCACCTTCACTGCCACACGATGGGCTGGCCCTTGGGCAAGAACGCGTGGGCGTCGGGTTCGTTCATCTATTGCACATTTCGAAAAACAAATTCAGGTGTATGTCGGTTTCGTTGTTCACCTTGGCGTATAAGAACCCGCATGTTTCCTTACATGGATTTCTCAGCGGTTTCAAGCATCACCCCATGGTAGCCGAGCTGCTAGGAAAGCGGCCAACACGCATCTCGCTTATGGCGGCGCGTGCGATCCCGAGGGCGGTATCAGTCCATGCCCAAAATTGGTTGCACCGGGGCCCTGTGCGTTGGCTGGGTTTGGCTGAACTCTAGTCTGCTACCGTCTGGGATTGGA
>Ga0163217_1052154_pt1 | contig 12389 bp, 11 predicted proteins | sample SynspAceP_FD_185933 | JGI IMG/M metagenome (GOLD analysis project Ga0163217, IMG submission 185933) | Saline lake microbial communities from Ace Lake in Antarctica - Synechococcus sp. Ace-P (PacBio error correction) | ecosystem: Environmental > Aquatic > Non-marine Saline and Alkaline > Saline ... | reverse complement strand
CGACTGGCCGCCTATCACTCGGCTCGGGATGCACGCTCATTGAAACTGCTGAGACGGGCCGACTGCCCGTGTTGCAAGGAAGCGTGGATCCACCGGACGTCCCCATATCCTGACTCTCGGAAGAATGACCGCCCACTTGTTCCGGCCCCACCCGCCGCCACCAGGTTGACACGAATTCCCGATAACCCGATGCACCGAAAACGCTGGGTGAAGTGGCCTCGGTTCCGATGTTAAGGAAAAAGGGATCCCAACAACGGACCTCCAATCGCCAATCCAGGTCCGCCGGCGATTGCTACCCTTCACACCGAGGGATCGGATTTGCAGCGATTGGGACCAAACCGAATCAACTGCTCGACGAAGCGAAACCGCAAACCGATTCGGCGGACGGTACGATCCCAAGCCGAGCGCGTCGTCAGTCCCACTCTGCGGGTCGCGCGCTGCCGCAGGGTTGGATTTGGTACTCGACGGTCTTCGATGGGGGATTTCTGATCACGATCGGAGTACCCGACGGCACGACGGCTCAATCGTCGTCCCCAGGCAGCACCGTGACATTGGCAGAAAACCGAACATCGACGATTCAAGCGGACACGATTCAGCGGACAGCGGAATTTCAAGCGACAGGGGACCAACCGTCTCCGCTTCAAGAACCTCGCGCCGATGCAAGAGATCGGTGATGGAAACGATTTCGTCCGACGGATCCCTTAGCGTTCCGTGTGATTTTTCAGATTTCAAGGAAAACGGACCACGCCGATTAGACAGGGCAACCCATCATCGCTCGAAGATGTCGTCCGCTCGGACCCCACGAACGACCGAGTCGTGACGACCGACCGCATGGATCTGGGTTCCGGTGGCCGAGGACGTCGCCCGCCCCCCAATCGTTCATTCGTACAACGGCAACCGTATGGATTGGCAACTGGTTTCCAGTCCTCACGAATCGGAATTGAACCAATTATTCGGGCACATTGCTCGCAGGCCAATCAGACAACGCATAACAACGGTTCGCCTGCGAATCGATTGAAGTTTCGGACGCCGCACTTGTGGAATCAATTCAGCGAACTCACGGGCAACCATGTGAAACGGACAATTGGCGATCGTTGTCGATGGAACCGTCGTCTTTGCCCCAAAACATTTTCAGCAGGAATCGGCGGTCGGTTCATTCTCACAGGCCGGTTTCCAGAGGAAAAAACCCAGGAATATCCGTGCGAGAATCTCAAGCCCGCGTTGGTGCAGGGGAATACCTATACTCGAGAGTTTCCGACGCGAGACTGTTGCTGCGATCTGCAAGGAATCTGCGTCACGAAACCCTTGCCAATTAATAGCAATCTGAGATCCAGGTTCGTTGGTTCCATTTTTGATCAACAAAAAAGCTTCTATTTACTACAGCGATCCGAAAAACACTGAAGCATGGGGAACGTTCCCACCCATCGCTTGCAATTGGTCGCAACCAGAGGGAGGTTCTTCAACAACTTCATCCTTGAGCGTCTACGCTACGTGTCCCGTTCGGAAATATACGTAACGCGACGGCGATTGCTCCTGAATCGACATGGCTCCAACCGCAAAATACCGAACGAGGCGATAACCGGAATCGCTTTGGCACAATCACTCAACAGACCCGGTCGATCATTCTTCGAATCGTGTCGGCGGTGTTCCGTCAGTCGCCCGCTGAATGTTCAGGAAATCGTGGCCGACCGAATTCGCTTCGCCGCTGGCAACCCACTGATTTCTCTCTGCAGAAGGAACGGCCCAGGATCGTCGCCGAGGCAAACCTCGGCCTCACTCGCGTCCACGAACGACTCCGTCAGACACTCAATCCATTGATGTCCATCGGACTTGCCTTCAACAACTTTCATGCTGGCTACCCGAAAATGTTCCCGGCAGTCAAAAACGTCTTGAGGGAACGAGGCGTCAACGAGGGCGCTGCAGCCATCCCGTTCAGTTTGGCGAGTCGCCACTGTTGCCCTCCTCGAACAGAACGACTTGTTTGATCAATATCGATTTTGATCAACCATGGGACAGCGAGCATTAAAACCTGACCTTGAGTCAGAAAAAATGCCGGAGTCATATCGCTGCCAGCGGCACCTGCCGACCAAAGCAGTCGGCGAAACGAACCTATCTCCCGGCTTTGCAAACGAAGACGTGAGGCTTGCGGAATCCACCGAGTCATCCGATGGCGGATTTCACCGATGCAATCTGCACTTGACGGCGCCTTGGTCATTTGCATCGAAAAACGTTTCCCATGGACCCAGAGCCCGGCCGATTTGACCGAACGCGTTGAATTCGGCTGTTAGCATGTCGGAAACCCTTGGGAGGATGAGTCGATTTTCATTCTCAGAGCCGATGGTGTGGAAAAGAAATGCAGCCCGATCGATCGAACCCAAAGCCTGCAAAAGTATGAAGCACTCGAAACGGGCGGTAAACCCCTCGAGTTGAGAACCGCCGCAATTAGATGATTCTCGTATAACGGCGAGTCGGAAGACCGACCGGGGAAAAGACCACCAAATCGCCTACGAACTAAGACCACATCGTCACAATTGATTCGGTGGGAACCACGTACGGCAGCGTCTCTTTTGAGACGCTTGAAATTTGCGAGTCTCAGAGAGACTCCGCCACGTGGGCGTATTCTGCCAAACGAAACTTTCCCGCCGATGCGCTTAATTCGTGTATTCGTGCGCAAACCAAACCGGGATTGAATACTGCGAAAGTCGAGAGCGGTGAAGAGCGCGGTAAACCCAACCGCTCGACCGTTTCCGAACGGTTTCGCCGAGCGCATTATTTTGCGTATTCGATCGCGGGAGTGTGAGCGGAACGTGGAGGCCTCATGAAGCTGCGGGGTGGACCGTCGCCGCAGCAATCCTCGATGACAGTAACAACGTAACCGAGGTCGCAAGCATACGGCGGACCGGTCGTCTCGGACGCACTCCGTTGGTTATACACACCGGACGATGAATAACGACTCCGATTTACCCATGTTGTTTTGAGCACGTAGGCAGGTTTCGTTAGATGAGGAACACACCAACTGGCGGTTTTGTGATCACGATCTCGTCCCGGTTCGGGATCGGGGCGACCTGTTCGCAGGAAAATCAGCGTCGCGCGGAAACCGGGGCGGCGAGCAGATCGAGTCGTTTGTGTCCCTTGCTGCCGGTTCCGCGTCCCGTCTCGCGGTCAATGCTTTGGACTTCGTGTGTGGGATGACCTCCAGGTCGTGTGGACGAAACACGTTCTGCAAACGCGGATGCCCTGGCAAAACACCTGTGTTTCCAATCGATCGAAATAGTAGGGCTTGGCCTTCGGCAGAAACGCCGCCTCGATCGGGCTCGCGAACACGCCGTGGCCGCGTGCCGCGTTCGATGGTATTGCAAGTCGAATGCACCAGGAGTTGCGCGCGTTCTTGGCGTTTTCAGAGGCAATCACGGTGCTCTGGGTTGTCGATAAAAGGATTCTGATAAACCTCTCGTAGGCCGGATCGACCGTTGTGACTTGCTCGCGGGTGTGGGGTTCGCGTGGCATCATCAGGTCTTTTCAGTCAGAAGGGGATTTCGGATGAAAGTAAAAACTGTTCTCGCGTAACTGGTCTTCGGCGTAACTGAAATGGGCCGTTGAACGCTCGCGGCTATCGATTTAATCATTTTTAGCAGCAAAAGCTTAGCCGATGGCGTTAGGCCGCCGGTTTGCAGTTGATAACCGGGGCTAACGCCCATACGGCTAACTAAATCGTTCCCATGCGATTAACGTGGGCAATGCACGCCGACGCAGCAAGCGAGTGAGACACATGTGCACTCACTATGCCGCCGTCGCGGCGTTTGTAACGTTCGCGCTCGTTGACGTGAAAAAAAATTCAATCAACAAGTCCATCAAATTGAGACGGCTGATCTGCTAAAACGTTATTTCAAAACCAATCGGAATCGGATCGCCAGCGTTGAGCGGTTGCCTTGGAAAGCGAGAGCAGAGCTGTTGATGCACACTCGATCGCCCATGCGTGATTTTCGAGTGTGACGCCGGCACGGACGCCGCGACGCCCAAAGCGATCGTGCCGAACCTTTGGCGGAGTTCCCGAAATCGATTTTCGCGCCAGGTCCTTTGGTAAACGAAAATTGTTGCGGCAGGTTGATCGTCGAGTGGGTTTAAAACCCGACGCGGGCGACGAGCGGGTTGCCGTCGTGATTACCGCCGAGGTAAATATTAGTCCCGGCCGGCCGTGATTAGATTGATATCCGTCGCTACGGATTCGGGTCGTTTGTTGTCGCTGCCGGTTCGGTTCCGATGACCTCGTCCCCGCGCCGATCTCACAGGACTGGACCCGTTAAGGCCTCGATTGGCGCCCCATCAAACGCAACCTTCAGGCTTTTAATGGTGACAAACGGGCCATAGCTTCCTGACGATGGCACTAGGCTCTTCGCCCCGGGACTATCCCGGTGACAGGGTGGATCGCTGACAGCGCGGCTACCGTTTCGAACCCGCTCGCCTCAGCGCGGCACTGCATCTTCTGTGTGACAAACTGCAGCCCCGCGAACGTCGGTTCTGCTTGATTCAGGTATTCCACGACCGCTCCGTGGCTCTTGAGGCTCCGTCTCCTAGAACTGCCGCGGCCGATCCCCGCAGTCCGATAGACGTAAGCATGCTCCTCGACGCCACCACGGCGGTGCGCCTAATACGGTCTGGGAAAAGACGCGTCTCTCATGCAATCTCAACGTCGAAACGCTCCGCGATGAAACGTTTCTGGCCAGTGTGCTGTGAGTGCGTACGTCGCCAGCACTGAGCTGTGCGATCAATACGTCGCGATGACGTTATCCGCACCTCTGGCGAGCGATCGTACCCGATCAGCATATAGAGATGTCAGGTGAGTACAAACCATATATAAAGTTTGTTGCTAGGAGCGTGATCTTACTTCGTACGCACCTTACCTGTCCCACCGACTCTCCCAACCCCAATTTTTCTTCGCCTTGATCCGAATTGGCTTGACCGTTGCAGAATATACGTCGACCCGCACCGCCGTACTTTCGCCGACGCCGATATTCAACGAACCCTTTTGGGAAAATGATGAAATTTACTTGAAGATCCGGCAATACTATCCTTCTCCGGCCCTAAGCTCATTTTGTTCCCCGAGATCATACGGGTCTTCCACTACCACTCGGGCGTCCGTGTGAACTCGTGATGTGCTAATCGCCGGATCATTTTTTTGCTGTGTCTTCGAACTTACGGTGCACGACCCGATTCTCGCGGCCGATCCAGGTCATCTCGCCAACTGGAACTGGTGGGCTATAAAAAACCGTCTCGCTAAACCCTCGCGTTTCGAAACGTGGGCAGTCATCTCGACGAGCGTGACGATCACAACCGTTGGGCTCGCCGAATAGACAGAGTTCCGTCCTATGCAGATGTCGTCGTCCGGGTTTCATGACGCGTCATGGCCTAACCGCAACCGGACAGGAACCCACGGGACCTTGTCTTTTTCGTTTCGTGGCGTTCCGTGTTGTTTTCCGGCCCTGGGCGTTCTGACGATCCGAGGAACGCGTTGCACGTCGGACCGCGTGATTGCGATGCCCCAGGCGGGCAACCGTGGATTGATCGCTGTGAACGGCTGGGCCGTGCGATTCACCGGCCACCGGTGACGGCGAATGGGGGACCGCCTTTAGGATTTCCCATTGGGAAAAACTGGCTTCAAGGCGAGGACGCGATGCCGTTTCCGCCATTCAACGCGTCTTCGGCGTGCCTTCGTCTCGGCGATGTACGTGACGCTGAATCTTAGGACGCACCCGGCGTCGTTCCACGCACGGTCAACGATTGCCGAGTTGTTCAATTAGAAGAAACCGAGGTCGCGTCCTCGGGCAGCGGCAAAAAACGTTTCACCCCGCATGCAGTGGGCGTTCGGTGACGGGGTGTAGAAGGAAAATACGTTCCGCCGGGCATCTTCGGCTTCGAAACCGCGCCGCGTAACACGTTGCACGAGTTTCTCCATTCGGCGACGGTTACTTTGCTCGACTGTGCGGGATCGGGAATCGTCGTCGAGAGCGGGCGGCGGCTTTTTGGCGTCGCGATGAATTGGACCCGGCTGTCGCTATTGTCTTTCACGTCCGCGAACGCTTGCACGATCAAACGGTGTCCGGCGACGAATCCCATTCGCCATCCCCGATCATGTCCCGTTTAGCCTTGCTTCATGAATGAACTTCCACACCGACGTCGAGGGCGCCGGGGGTTTCGAGGAAACTCCGGTTTGCCGTCGAAGGTCAGCATCACGTGGCGGCATCGTTACGACGACGAACTCTTTTTCTTTGGCCAGTTGCCACGACCCATTTTCGAAAAAACTCGGCTGGCGCGGTGCCGCCGGTGGGCGAGTTCGGGTAGTTCAAAACCATTCAGTTCCGTGCGGCGAAAATGTCATCGGGATCGCATCGAGATTCGCGCAGGAAATGGTTCTCGGCGAGCAGCGGCAGTTTGTAAACGTCGCCGCCCGTAGTATCTGCGTGTGGAGTCCCCGCGACGGGAGGTAACCGGGACCGTCAATCATGGTGGACGTCCGCCGGGGTTGATGAAACACGCGGGCAACATCCGCGTAGGCGGGTTTGCTGCCGATGCAGTGATTGATTTGCTTGGCCGGGTCGAGCGTTCACGCCGAAGGTTCGCTGCAATGAATTTCGTTGCGCGGCCTCTTTGTATTCGGCGCCCGCCGTTGTCAGCGTAACCGCGTGGTTTTCGAACGCGGTTGATATTCCGCTTGCATGGTTGACCGGAATACTCTCGGCGGGCCATGGAGTCATTCTCGCCGATGCCGAAATCGAGCCAGTTGCGGTCGGAGATCGGCGAGTGCTTTGCGTTTGCTCGCTTGATTTTCTGAATTTGTAGATTTCCGTTCCTTTGCCGTAGTTTCGCGCCACCCGATCCGCTCGGCGAAAACCCCAGGGATTGGATATACGGTCCGCTGCGATTCGGTTCGGCTTCGTGCATGACCGCGGTCGGACATGGAGGGCACCAGGGGCTTGCGGGTTGAAATGGAAGGAAGTCAAGGTTTTGCGGGCCGAAACGGTCCCGGCAAACGGCCCTCCTACGTAATCGCTTCGTGCTGATTTCGTCGGGGTGACGGGGCGAGTCTGAGTTGCCCGCTTCTTTCCCGCACAAGCCCGCGCCCGCCGCACGCAAGTTGAAAGAGTACCGAATCCCGGGTCGGTTTCGTTCGCATTGTGGCTTTCGAGGAGCATGACAAGGCCTTTTCTCGGGAATTGCTGTCGATTGAAGCAGATACGCGAGAGAACAGCATCCCTCACGCACAACGGATGGATGCACCGCTGTTGATGCTTGCTCGTCGGTGGAGGGACAATGGAGGGTCGTCGATGATGCGGATCGATCCTCCGCGCCGGTGGATTTCGCTTCTCGGTCGGAGTGGAAATCGATTCTGAGTGAGTGCGATTCGAAAAAAAAAAAGAAAAAAAAAAAAAGAAGGTCTCCGCTGCGCAATAGGAGACGTGACTGGATTGCTTGTTCTTTGCCGGGGCCACCACGCTCGCCGCTGAAGGGGAGGCAATGGGACTTCTTCCCAGTGCGCGATTGAGACCAATGAAATTTGGTCTCGCGTCCCCAGGCCTCGACCGAGTCATCGCAGCAGAGTGCAACAAGGGCATGCTTCAGCGCCAACGGGCGCTCCGGGAGTCCGCGTGCCTATCGTGCATCCAATTGCCCTGAATTATACCGCGATTTCGCTCCTTGGACGTGGCCGGGCAACTCTTCAAGCGTCCGGCTCCGGGACCACCAGCGGGCGTCTAGTTGATCGGCATCCAAGCTGCTCGAAGTGACCACCGTGGGAACTGAGTGGCCCATCAACCACCCCAAGTGTGATGCAGCACGCCGGCGATCGCGGACGATTCCGAGCTATACGTTCCCAACACGGCGACAACGGTTCGGCCAGTCCGAAGAGCAGCCGATGTTCGTTGGTGATGCGGATTGGTATCGATTGGAATCACTCCAGCCGTTGTTCTTTCGCCGGCCGTGTTTGATTACTTTTCAGTTAGCGCGTTCCTCCGCCTGCACGTTACTCGCCAAGTCGACGATATGCGAAATTCGCATGACGTCGTACGCGGCCTTCGTACCAGCCGGTTAAGTTGCGAAAACTGACCCTTCCTTTGCCAGCTTTTCCAAGCCTTCATAATGACCAAGGCCCGCACGCGACCTCTGCCCAGAGAAATTCGCGTCTCGTCGCCGTCCGTTTTCATAAAACAGCGCAATACGCCGCTTGCCAAGCGAGTTGGGGGACGCTGGGTTTGCGTAAGCGAGGCGCTCGCGCACGCTTTCGACGGCGCGGCTTGAACTGACCGAGTCCCGCGAGTGGCCACTTCGCCATGTTGAAGGCACGCCCAAGCGCTTGTTTCGGCCCAGCCTGTCTCGGATTTCAAAGCAACGTTGATACGCCTCGACCGCTTCGGCGTATTGCTCCAACTCCTCATGCGTCTGACCCAGGTAGTGAGTACCACCCACCGCGCGGGTGGTGGCTTGTCGCGCCGTCTCTTCCTCAGGATGACGAGTCGCGTTGAAGTTTGTGTGAACTTGTCGACCGTTCTTGCGTTCTTCGAAGAACTTCCAACCCGGGCAGTACACAACGCTCGTTCGGCTGCCGCCCCGAGATGAGCTGACTCGTGAGGTCCGCCCGTTTCCCATTGCAGCGAGTCGGGACACGAATGAGTCGTTCTTTGTTCACGATACGATCCAATCACGGCGGGCACCAGCCAACAGCGAGGATGGCCAGGGGCGGACGAAAGTGCTGACGCAACGTTCGATGTCGTCGTTAGCGGAGGACAATCATGCGTTCATTCCGTATTCGATCGTCAGCGCCAAGTCGCGTTTGCGCATCCGCGGCGGCTTCGAGCGAGAAGTTTTCTGGCGTAGTGCGAAATTCGTTGCACCACTCGAACGTCCGGCACGAAAGAAGTTTGTCCGCCCGCGATCTCACGTGCGATGTGAAACGCTATCGTCGGTGATGGCCCGGTGTTCAGACTCAGCAGAGAAAGAGTGCGGAGCGCCCATATCGTAATACCGAACGAACACATCTGCAACGATTGCCTGGTTGTTCCCGCCACAGCATCGTTGCAACGATTCCGCATTCGCTGTCGTGTTCCGGCGAAACCGGAAGCGGATGAGCAGGCTCTCCGATGATCTTGATTGTGGATCGGGCATGGAGCAACGTACGCGTTTCGATGTCGAAATAGCAAAATCCCAACCTGCAACACTGGCGAACGCGTATTCGACGCCCCAAACGTCAGAATCCCGTACCGCGCGAGTCTCGGGCACTTCTACTTCACGGTAGACCGATACAAATGGCGACGTGGGGTATTCCGTGTTTCAACTTAGCCCGAGTAATGGACTCCACACTGCTCCCCGGCTCTTCGTCCTGGAGGTGTGATTTTGGTCCATCGGCTCCCCGCCAGGCGTTCCTCCACCCATGGGACTCGATCTTGATCAAAGCCGTCATTGCGCTTCGATTAAAGAGTCTGCGTCAACCCGCACATTGCCTATTCCATCGAGCGTTCCTCCGGGCCCATAGAGGCGTTGCCTCGAAGGGCTCATTTGACGAGCCGCACCATCCGGTGACAAGCCCTTGATTGGCGTGACGCCGTTCTTTTCGATGCTCTGAATTAATCCAGGATTCGACGACCGTCAATTCACCCTCAACAACAGGATCGCGGGATCATACATATTGACGTAAACGGCGCCAACTTGCAGGAGCGGGCCGCGCGGAGCCACTCTTCCCCGGGCTTCGTCCGCGGGCAGTGCGAATCGCGCGTGACTCCGGCAGATCCAAATGGGAAGGCGAACAGTAAACGGTCATAAACACACCTACTTCCTATCATTTTCTACTTGACTGGAAGACCGATGAAAATGGCTACATGTGGGAATCCCGTGTTTCGTCTTGGCCTGATGACGGGACCACCTCACTGCTTCCCGGTTCGTCCTGAAGCGTTCGCAGTGGCTTGGCTTTTCCGAAGGCGATCCCCACCGCGAACGAAATCTTGATCCAGCCCGTCCTTGCGTCGGTAATGTCTGCGTAAACGCGGCACGCGTTTGAGCCTTACCGTCGATAGCTCCGCTCCACTAGGAGTCTCGCCTTCATAGGGCTCGTCGACGAGCGGCACCCATCGAGTCACCGCATTGGGAATCTTGCCTGACCACGATGCTCGATACCTCTGGTAATTCCAGGATTTCGATGACGGGCTTGATCCCGAGGCAACAACAGGAGCCGGCGGGATCGAACAGGCCCGATAATCTTGACATAAACGGAGCCCCGATTTTCAGCAAACGGGCTGAGTTGTCGTGTTGTTCACTGGACCGTCCGCCGACAGAGCGACCGGCGTGATTACGTAGCTTCCAAAAGGAGAGGGCGCTAACAAAAAGCGTTCACCAGTGCACCTGCTTCCAGAGGCTTTCGACTGACTGGTAGACCGATAAAAATGGCGACGTGGCATTTCCATGCTTGTTCTTGACCTCGAGAACCGTACGACTTCACGGCTGCCCGGTTCATCAATAATTTGAGCAATCGGCCAGTCGAGGAGGCGACCACCCATCGATGGCGGATCTTATCAAGCCGTCCTTGCGCTCGAAAACGTTCAGCATAAAAAACGATGCATTCCAAGTGTCCCGTCAATTCCCGTCCCACAACTGCCGTTGCCATCAAGAGGCACACGGCACCCATTCCAGTCACCGCCTGAATTTGGCCTGCTCCGATTCTCGATGCTCTTTGGTAATCCAGGATTCGATAACGGGGCGATCCTTTCTCGTTCGCAGGAGTGGGGGATCATCAGGCCAGATGATCTTGAACGTAAACGGGGGCCAAATTTGCAGGAGCCGGGCTGTGCAGACGGTGGGTTCTCTGGACCGCCTGCGGGACAGGGCGGATCGGCGTGATTACGTAGCTTCCAAACGGGTGAAAGGCTAGCAATAAACGGGTCATAATGCACCCTTACTTCTATATAGATGGAAGGGACGGGAAAGTCATGACGGCCTTGCCGCTGGAACGACTCTGCTCAACAATCCCCGTCTGGATCATTTACGAACGCCTGTTTTAAGCCTTTACGCCGGGTCAGAGATCGTACGCGCAGTCTCGAAAAACTTTCTCTCCATTTGAGCAAGATTCCAAGCGTTCTGTTAGTTCATTTTCGCTTCTCTTGAGGAAGACCGATGAAAATGGCTACGTGGGGCAGGGCGATTGCGCACACTGGGTAATCTGCGAGACTAAGGGGAGGTTCGCATCTGAGCTTTTGAATTGCAAAAGTTAGAACGGGATTTACTCGCTAGGATTCTTTGCAAATGGAACGCTCTACAGTCGCTGGGGTTGTCATCTTGGAAAATAACTGAATCCTCGTCCGGGTGAGCCCGGTTTATCCATTGGTTCAATGTACTGTTCAAATGATGATCTGGGAGTGATCGCGGAGGGAGCAGCATGATATTTGTGGCCATTTACTAAATGCTAAATATAAGAAGGAATGGTTTGCAAAAATTTCTGGACATTGTTCTGCCGTGTGTCCCTTCGCCAATGATCGCTTTATAACGCATCCTCAAGCGCGATCAAGCCGAGGAGTTCGAGCACAATTTCCTGTTTTCGCGTGGTATGACTTGAGTTGAATTAAGGATCAACTGATGGCCAGGTGATTGCCATCCGACGGAAAAAAAAACACTTCCGAACGAAGTTATGACCATCGCACCGGCAAAGCCGCCATTTACACATGGTTCAAGTGCCTGGGCAACCGGACAATCATTATCAAGCCTTCTGGATCCAGTCACCGGTGTCGTTGATCTATGCGTGTACAAAAGTGTGATGCACACGATATGGTATCGTACCAAGGCCCGTATCCCCAAATTTTGCTTTGAAATTCATCGTGAGCTATGTTTTCTGGGTGTTTGCGCGTCCACTATCTGGACCTGCCATGGATCGATTGTCGCAGACCGCAGTATGAGCAGCAAACGATCCGTTGCATGAAGCGTTGCGGATTTACTGCTTTGGCTGTTGGAAAGGGCAAAATCAAACCACCGCTTTCACGAGGGAATTCAACGGCATCTTTTTCTTGGATTCCATTCTTGTAGGATTGGACTTTGCACGAAACCGAAGGTTTTGAGCATCCACCCATACGATTAGCCGGCACTTTCATGGGTTTATTCCGGCAATCGGATCGAGTGCGCAGCCGTTATTAACCTGTGTTGCGGAATGTCCTCTCCGTATGTAAATATTCTTCCCCACGGATACCTCCGGGGCACTGCTTGGGGGGAAAAGATTTATTGTTGGCGATTCGGTGGGAACAATTTGTTCGTTTCACTCTTTTAAAAAAAAACACTTCAAGCGTCGGGAAAAAAGGGGGAAAAAAACCCGTGGATAAATTCCCGGTGACGTCTTTATTGACTTGCGATCAAGATTCTCT
>Ga0163217_1051822_pt1 | contig 12389 bp, 17 predicted proteins | sample SynspAceP_FD_185933 | JGI IMG/M metagenome (GOLD analysis project Ga0163217, IMG submission 185933) | Saline lake microbial communities from Ace Lake in Antarctica - Synechococcus sp. Ace-P (PacBio error correction) | ecosystem: Environmental > Aquatic > Non-marine Saline and Alkaline > Saline ... | reverse complement strand
GCTGCTTGCGCAGGCGTCAATCTTGCGGTTCGTGCAATGGTGACACCACGTTGCGACCGATGGCGCGAGATGCATCAAAAGATGCGCTTTTGCCACAACCGTGGCCAAACACCTTCTGCGTGCACTTCTTCTGAAGGTTGAACATCTGCCCCGGAAACGCATTCAGAAAAACGATTTTACCCTTGGGGCAAAATACGTTGAACAGTTCGGCAAGGCGTCTGCGTCCTGGATGATCACCGAAGCGGGTCATATGGGTGATTCCAATCGTCCGGTCATAATATCTTGTACTTCATGAGGCAACGGGCTGCGCCCTTTCGGACAAAATTTTTCCGATTCCAAGCCCTGTCCTAGCAATTGCAAGGCACTGTGGGACGAGGCACATTTGGCTCTGATGGATCAACGATTGTTGGAACATACAAACACTTACGAGAAACACAACAATTCCATTCGGATTTCACTGCCAAGCTCAATTTGTTCTGTATTTCATCCAAACCTTGACTTGCTTGCGTAAATTCATACAATAACCCATGTGGAAACAGCCGGGCCAACCTAGATGCAATTCGGAAGGGGTTACGTAGTCGCCCCAAAAAGATAGCAAGTATCGGAAGAGGTATTTCAGGGTGGAGCGCGAATATTGCTGGCCGATTCCCATCATGTGACTTTGTTCGAGGCTGAACCCACGTCATGGCGCGTGGTCATGCCCGTACCATTGTGGCATGGCAGCGCGGCGACAGGGCCCGTCCGATACCGGCTTTCATCGTGTTCAACTACAGCAACTAATCCGCATTATGGCGGCGTTTTCGACGGCTCGATGTGCCGGTGGTCATCCACGGATAGCTTCGGTGCCTCGCTGAAAGTTGAAAGCTGATGGAATATTGCGCTGACCAGTCTTCCCGCCTCTTTGCGCAAAAGCGCAATCTGGTAAGTCCGCAGTTTCTTGGCATGTGTGCGCGATGTGCTGCGCTTAACGCCCGCGCGCTTGAGGTGCAAGGGATCGTTAGCCTTGACGGACCGCGACAGTTCTGGAAAAAAAACTGAGGAACAGGGTAATTGTTCCGCGATTATTAACCTGGCTGCCGCTCTCCCGGCGCAGTATGGTCCACACCGGTTAGAACTAGAGCAGATCATGGATTTCCGGCCCATTGCGATGGATTACCAGTTCTTTGAAAACCATGCCTTGCTGAACACGGACAGAGGCAGCATTCAATGGACACAGTGCAGGGTGGATCAGTTGAATATGTCCGTCGTCTGGGTGAGGCGATTGAAGGCGCAGGGCGTATACGTTCCGTCTGGGAAACCTGTTAGACGCCGTCGCCGTCCGCATATGTGGCCGAGAATTCAAGGTAAAGGGCGGCGAATGGGAAACACTTTGACGAGGTGATCTTTGACACCCATTCTGATGACAAGGGCCTGCGCTGCTGCGATCCTACAACGATTTGAAGGGCCAATCTGGGCGCGAATCGCTATCAGGCCAATGATATCGATGTGCATCCGGACCCGTCGGTGATGCCGCAGCGAAAAGGTCGTCGGTCGTCGTGGATTACACAGAGGGTGCAGGCAAGAACAGCGACAGATCGATTCTGACCTACTGGATGAAACTCGCTGCAACCATACCGAAGACCGATCTGCACTTTGTGGACGCTGAATAGCACGCGACAGGTCCAATCGCGATGATCTGGTCTATGACCCCCTCCCAGCGTGACGCTTGCGCCATCCGGTTCTATGATCTGAAGGCACTGGTCCGCGCAGGAACGGGTCCGTCTGACTAAGGCACCACGTATACCGTGGTTCTTTGCGGGGCATGGATGCGGCCACGGTTTTCCGAGGAACGGTCTGTCACAGTTGCTGTGGATGTGGTGGAATGCATTGGCGCCGCACAGATATATCTCTGTGGTTGGCGGCGCAGTGAGCGGAAATCATCATATAGCAGGAATACACTTGCACGGACGCAAGGGGGGCGTTATCGAAACGCCTTTCGCTATAGTGTGGGACTATTTGTCCTGTGGCTGCTGAAAGCCGGCGCGGCGCGCCTGCGTTATTTTTCGGGCGGGACAGGGCCCCAATCTGGATATCATTATGGGACATGGATCATGGCGGTGCGCCAAGCAAGGGCGTGCGCCGTATGGGTCCGCGTGTTTTTGGCCGCCAAATGCCGTTGGCGCCTCTGCAGCGGATCGAGCTTCTCTGACCCAACCGCGGGTTTTGAGGTCATGTCTTCATCCGTGTCTTTTGGCTTGTGCCTGTGATGGTGGAAGGCGCCTTGCGCGCCGTGATCGCGGAGGTCACCAACACCTCGGCGATCGTCATTCCATATCTGGCTGCAGCGACGATGATCACGGAATCATCATGGCCGAGGATCGCTTTGCGCGCGACAAAACGCTGATGCATGTTCGCCCGTTTCAGCCGGTACGAGGGGGAGGTACTAGTATTCGCTTTGATATCCGCCCTGGGATCGCCATTGGCCATCTGGATCGACTACACGTCTGGCAATCGGTAGGGTGAATCGCCACACTTGTCGGGGACCGAAACCGATAGGAACGCAAGGAATCTGCCGCAGGCGTTTTACGCCGTCCTTTCGGATCACGTCGTAGTTACTGGCCCTGATCCACTGGCAAGGCCGTCACTGAATCTGGTGGAAAAGGGTGCCACTATCGTCCGCGTCCCGAACCCCCGCGGAAAGAGGTCAGGCGGTGAGCACAGAAAAAGCTCGCGTTCGGCTTACGGACTGTCTTTGCAGCGCTTTTCCGCGGCGGCGGGCCTACCGATGTTATATCACGCGCGAGGGTCTATGTGGATGAATACGGTGTCTCGCTGGGCAAAGCCTTGGGCGCTGTTTTTGTTCGGGTGCGTCTTTTGACGTGATACAGGACCCGCTGCATCGCCGTCTGGGCAGGGGCCTGCGCCATTGGCTGCGCAAGGCGGCAGTTGCTGGTGGGAGCAAAAAAAACGTGACCTGTTATTGGTAGGCCGATGTGGGCTGTTCGCATGTGACGACCTCCCTTGGCCCCGTGGTTCTGGTTCGCCCTGATGCCGCCGGGATGTATTTTCCGCCTTCAGCTATTCTGAACGACTGTTCTTTATGCCCAGGTGTCCAGACCGGTGGCAAACTTGAGGGTTGAGGGCATCTGCGTCTGAAGCGCAGCTGGCAGGAAACGCGCACTGTTGGGCAGTATTGCGTATAGCTTAGCGGATTGCGCCACAACGTCGCATTGGGCGGTTTTCTTCGGATTTGCGTGGATTGCCATTCTGGATCTGACAGCAATCAATGTGTGATGCGCCGCGATGGGCAGTCAGGAGCGAAAATCCCCGAAAAGCAAGGTTGAACCTGATTCTGCAGATACCAGTAAAGGTGCACCGCCGTCTGCTGTTGATCAGCTTTGGTGATGACAGCACCGGGAGACTGTCAGCTCGACGCTGTTTTTGTTCTCGTCGAAAGCCGTATTATGGCGCACCCGGCTGGAGAAGGTCCATTCATTTGCTGTTTTCCTGCCGCAGCGGATTATGCACCGCCCCGTTCTAGGAGGCGCGGCGGAAATTTTGGCCCCAAGGCCGGGCCTGATGGCGGGCATGGATCTGATCAATGATCGCTTGCCTTTGCGTGACGCTTGGCGCGGGTGATTATCTGGGCCTTTGGACTTATTGTCTGGGCCATCTGGTGCGCGCTCAGGGCGCAGGATACATGACCTCTGCCTTGCCATATTTTTTCCGCGCGGATGGCGCAAGCGCGCCGGGAGGCATCGGGTGCCATTCGGCTAATTGTTGGTCGTTATGTGTCCAAGCTCTCGCTGGCCTTTCGGCCCATCGCCTATGCTGCCAGCGCTGGAAGTGGCCGGAGCTTCCGTGCCGGAACCAGAGAATTCCGAAAGGCGCTTGGGCCCTCAGGCTGTCCTATGGTGGGCCCAGTCTGGAGCGGGCTGGTGAGGTGCGACACCAAGGAGGATGGCGGATCCGATCTATTTCACGTTTTGGCGGTTCGGCGTGCTGTGTGCTTTTGTGGTCAAGGCACGCTTTTGGGCATTGGCCGCCAACGCCCCGAGATTTATGCGGCTGGATTTCCAACAGATTGACACTCAGAGAGATCCTGAACGGTCCGATTACTATTGTGAGGCGTGATTTATGGCCCTTTGGGTCGGTGACATCAACGGTTTGTGGCAAGTGCGAAGGCGTTGGGGACGGACAACCATGGCGTCCTCGTGAAGGCATATTTCTTTTGACAGCGGTGCGACGCAGGACCGGGAAATGGCGCTTGAAACTGGGCATGATGGCCACATCAAAAGCGGATGCGGGATGATTGGTTCGGAACCGAGTAGGTATGGGCGTGGGCTCTGCTGTGGTCTGAACTACCGATCCGTCATTCCGAAAGATGCGGGCGGGGCATTGTGTGGACACGTGGACTGGATTTGTACCTGACCCGAATGGTACGGTATTTCGTCAACGAACAGTTTCGCGAGTTCGGACTTACCTGTCGGGAACTGAGTTGGCCACATTACGGATGTGGAATTGCGGTATGATCATATTGGCAAGGTAACGGTACTGGTGATAGGGGGGCAGTGAAGGTCTGGGCTTGCGCTGGCCCAAAGGCTGAGCAGTGCAGGGGAAGTCGAAGTGATCGTTATCGCCGAAAAACGGGGGAGCGCCTTCAAGAACTAGGTTGCGTCACTTCCAGGCCAAGGCCGTCATACGTCACGGTCGATTGTCGGTGACAGGGCGAGCCTTTACAGCGGCTATTGCGCAGATCGAGGTCAGAGTTGACGGCATGGTCTATCTGGGGCTGGCGTCTACTGGCCGAATGAAAGGCAAGAGGGTGAACGACTTGATTCAGATGAAGCTATGGCATGAACATTCAAACTTTACCGGCGCCAATTCGCGCTGTGGGGGGCCGGTTTTCCGCAAAATGGTGCGCGGGATTTCAGGCATATCGCATGTCACAAGGCTCGGCTGTCCAGTTGCTTCCGGGGCTTCCTGGGGCAAATTGGATATTGCCGACGTCCAAAGCGGGGACCATGTCGCTGGACAGAAAGCCTGTAATGCCGATCTGCAAAAGACCGGGCATACGCGTTCAAAGTGGCCACAAACCCCGGTTTCTCATCCGCACCCGTCTGGACCGACAAGAATGATTTTGCGATGCCATTCCTGATGAGCCGGAAAACAGGCTGCGGCAAGAGATGTTCGAGTCGATGAACGATTGAAGGCACGTTCAAGCGCAGTTTCCGCGTGATTTTCAGCTGGCTGTTCCGCCTGGTTCGCAAGTCATTGCGGTGGCTCTATTCGGCTGTTTGCTTAAGGTCAACAGACGCTTGTGTTTGGCGGGATCACACTGTCTGGCATAGTGCCAAAGCGAAGGACTCCGCCATGCTGGAAATTTCCATCCAATAAAGTCCACAAGTTGTGCTATAGTGCGCGAGTGGAGGCGTGCCAGGGCGAGTTACGGGTTTCTCGAGCGGCTTGAGCGATGAAATGAACAAGTCAGTTCTTGTAGTCGCTGATGTGGATCGGGCGCGGGTCGGTTTCGAGCCGGAAGAGCTGGCTAAGCGATCAAACCGCCTGCCGGAATAGAGCCACAACCCGACTGCGGATTTACACTGCTTGGAGCCCCTCTGTCAGCCCATTCTTGAAAAACGGGCTGGATTGCGCTGAGGCCTGCTGCGATCGACGAGGAAGGACGACCCTGACGCGCGCGGTTAATGCCAAGAATGATTGTCGCCAACCCTCCGCCCAATATATTGACCGTTGATTGCCCCCTGAGCAATTCAGAGGGCATACACCGTGGACACGTCAGCAGCCGTTTGTCCACAATGTCCATTATTGCTGGAGCAGCTGTTGCCGATTTCTTTCCATCCTCTGTTTCGGACAAGGAGCAGGATCCGACGGTGCCGCTGCACCCCCGGTTTTGCCAAACGTCACGCGCCGAACGGCACTCGACCGCAAAGGGATACAGGGTCGACACAAGCGTGCCTCGCAGTTGCCGCAGCGGCATGCCCATTCATCCATTCACATAGGAATTTTTATGCCAGACGGTCTTACCGTCCTTTGCGCTTTCATGTTCGACACAAGAACCAACGCGGTCAGGTTTCGCGTCGTCATAGGCATTCTCGACCAGAACTGATCGGACATGTCTTTGAAGCCGCGCATCTCCTTCGGGACCGGACAAAAAGTCTCGATATCGGCAAAAACACCGGGGCAATGCGTCCGACCAGGCCGTTCAGCACGCAAAGGTGCCGGTACGAAATCGCGGATGGCCATGCGGGATCAAAACGTATCTCGATGAAACGGGATCGAAGTACGCGGTTCGGATTAGACCTTCGAAAGTTGGTTCTGTTGCGGCAGCGGCGCAATAATAGCTGCTGAGCGCCGTTACCAAGGGGATCCACCGCAATTCGAAAGTCCACGGATTTGACCGCGAGGGCGCGTAGCGCAACGCTTTCACGCCGAGGCGTACCAGTGAAACTTGTAGCGGACGCATTGGCAATCTTGGGCACGCACCGCAATATGAACAGGAACGAAATCTCGTTTGACGGCATTTCCATAGGCGTCAGAAGCCCAGGTAAGCATCCCACAGATATGCGCCATCAGATGGGTCTATTCCGGGAATCAAGAACCCACCTGATTGACCGAGGACGGCCTTGTCGCGGAACGCATCATCAGTGCACGCATCTCCGGTGCGATTAGGGGAGGAGGAGACGAAAAATGGGCGTCCTTTTCAAGCACCAGCTTGGCAGTGGGACGTGCCAGTCAGCAAGGCAACATCGAGAACAACCACATCGCCTATTTGACAGACTGAGCCCAACGCTTATACAAATTATCGAAGGCTTTGATCCGACTGTTTAGATCACCACGACATATGCGCGGCCTTGTCGTCGAGCGGTTACCAGACGGTCAATCCTGCCCCGCCTCGATCAGGCGACGCAGGCCGGGAATGGCGAAGGGGCGGTGCACCGACCAGTTGAAATGGTCATGGTATATCCTTGTTCGTTAACTGAATTTCAGCTTAGGCCTGACGATTGCGATCATCGCCAGTGACCGAGACAATTTATTGGCCATGATCAACGCAGTCGGCAATCATGGACCCCGCTAGGGCCAGCCACAGTGTCGACAGTGGCCAGAAGAGGATCTGTGCGACCAGCGAACAGGCTGCGCGTGTCGCGCGTCCCGCCAGACCTGCAACGCCTGTGGAATCAGCCAGATGAGCCCAGAATGGCTGCGCATAGCCGAACGATAGAGAGGTGTTCATGGTTAAAACCTTCGACAGATGGGTCTGGAAATTCGCGCAGCGCACGCCCCAAGCACTGTTTCAAGAACTGTTGAGTGACAGCAGCGTTCGCAAAAGCTGCTCTGCGTAATCCTGCGAGCTTTCTTACGGCCAGCATTTGAGGCAGGTTGTCGAATCGCAAGTGACATCCAGCCGGCTGCGCACATGGAACCGGCAAGGCAGGCGACTTCCAAGTTTGGTCGTTCGGTCATTAACTTGAATCGGAAGAGAAATCGCTTGTTAGGATCGCAGGCCAATGTCACGATCACCGACAGGTTTGCGATGGATCGTCACGGCGCTTTCGGCACAAACACCGGCGTGCCCGGCCGTGCCGAATGCAATTGAGGAAAATCCGTGATCGACGGATCTGTGGAAAAAGGCCCGCCACTGCGGTTTCGGCATATCCAAACGGGTCACCTGCTTCCCATTGCCTCGCAAGATCGCAGCGGCCACTGTATTCCCACGCGCCCCAAGGCACCGATTCACAATGGCCCGCGGGCGCTCATATGCTTGCCGATGCATCGCTGCGGTCAGATCCGCAACAGTGCATCGCGATCCTGCACTAGACACGACTGGGCCGCCAAAATGCCGCCCCTCTTGCTGGGCCAAATCCAGCATTTTCAAGCGCAACGGCTGCACCTGCAAAACCGGACCAATAGCGAAGGCCGCAAACACGGCCCCAGTTTTCATCCCCAGAATATCTTCAGTCATAAATGCGTCCCGCACCTGCACTTGAAACCGCCTTAAGCACACTCTTGTCCGCAGGCTGGGCTTGAAGGGCATTGGCACGAAATGATGTGACGATGTGGCAGCGCATGTGCCATCTTCGGGCAATTCCATTCCAGAACCAAGTAGAAATTACCGCATTCGCAGGCGATCGGGGCAGCTGTTCTGCGCTGCAATCCGGCCCCGGCGGTCTTGCGTTAGCGATCAAGCCGGCCGCTGCGCACAATCGCTTTGCTCGCAGTAACACGGTTTCCTGCGGCGATCAGCGCGGCGCAACCCCTCGGGGGGTTAAGGACACCCGCTCTTCATTGGACGCGTTGTTTCGGCGCGCACCAAACAGATCGTGTCATTATTCGGTAGTCTTTCGTTACCAGGATTTGCCCCGCACCATAGCCAAGTCAGCTGGCAGCTTTAAAGATTTGGTTTTGTGCATACTGCACGGTTGGGCGGTCCAGATGTGGAACTGATTGAACTGCGGTCAGGGCCATGTCAATTGCCCAAGCCTGTGCAGACGTGCACCGGAAGTGTATCATTGATCCGCGATTGCAAAGCCGATGCAAATGCAGGCATGCCACAGCCAATGGCTTTGACGCAAACCATCCGATCAGACCGCCGACGTTGAACCACAAGGGCAGGGCCCCGCCGCGGCAATCTCAGGGTCATGCATCAGTAACGGCATTTGAAAAATCGGCAAAAGGCCTTTCGGCGGGCGTTTCCCGATTTCGCCGGAACTTCCCAACGCCATCACAGACGCGGCATTATAGCATGACAAATCCCTCGCGTTGTGTCTGGTAGATGAACGCGTGCAGCACGCCATACAAACTGGGCCAGCGGGAAAAATCCATCTCGTTTAAGGCGCGCATCTCACTGCACCAATTTCGGCATGCGCCCCCGCGCCATGGCGGCGGCGGTTTTCGACATTGCCGGATTCAGGGTGCGCAATAGACACGGGACTGACCTGTTCCCGTGGTTCTCCGTCAGTGTTTCACCCAGCCATACGCTTGTTGATTGCCCCAACGGTGCTCAGGCGGTCATAGACGTGTTCGTCGCGCCCCTGTTGGGCTTGTCATGACGGACAAGGGTTAATCTAGCGACATTGTCATGTATCCTATGTTTGCGAGCGCAGAGTTAGTCAGGACGCAATTCAAAGACAACCGTCAAAAGCGGATGGACATTCCGGTTCTGATGAAGTTTTCGGTAAAACAGGTTGGAAATATCAGTAAGAGGAGGGATGCAGGGATTGATGGCAAACGCTTTTCTTGACAACGGACCTGCACGATTTGCGTCAGTTCGGGGCCTCTTGTGTACGGCAAGGGTGTCGTGCGCCCAGCCTATTCTGCGGCAGATATTCGCTGCGCGGGAATGGCTGCGAGGCCGCATGGCGGATGCGGGCTGGAACCGCGTTTTGAATTGCGGGTGAGCAAACCTTCTTCGGCCTCGCGCAGGGCAATCCGCCTCCTGATGGGATCCACATAGCGACAGCCAGCCGTGAGGGGCGGTGGAGACTTGACCGGGGCGCTGGGACGTTGGGTCCATGGCTCTGGAACTGGGCGCGCGCATCACAAGAGGGACGCGGCGGCCCGGCCATTTCGGTGGCAAAACTTTCAGGACGACGGAGAGGCGCTCATTGTGTGGACCACCGGTTAGCGCGATCTGGTCGGGTCAGCTATGCGCATCTGACCGCGCCGATTCACCTGACCGACAGCGCAGGGGAATCACCTTGCGCAGGCACGCGCGCAGCATGGCGATTTGTTGAGCGCGCCTGTTGATCACCTCCCGCCTTTTACGGATTTGTCGTAATGCCATATCGACAGGGTCCTGGCTGCAGGAGGCGGGCAGCGCTATCGGTTGTAGGTGAACAGATACGTCCATCCGCCGACATGCCATCCACGCTGCGAGGGTGAGCAGAACCCATGCCGGAACGACGCCCATGCAACGACGTTCGCGATGCGTTTCAGGCGCTGTCGGCCTTCACACACGGCGCTCAATGATCGGTTGCGAAACATCGTGACCCGCAGTCAGTCTGGGACCATCGGTTCATGTCAGCCTGCATTCCCGGCGCACATTCCATTGTGCCGGGACGGGTGACTTTCTCTGATGCAATGGCGTGACGGCCGACGCAATTTTCGCACTGAAACGGATGGAGGATGTCATTCCGCCAGACCGCCGTTGGACATTGCAGCCCAAGACAGGGATGGATTGTCCTTTTCCGACAGATGGGATTGGAGCTGCTCACATGGACCCGTCCCTTGCGATGCCGCGCCTGTCATCCGCCAGCCGAACGCTGTGCCCCCGGCGGTCGGCGCCGAGATGCCGTCGGGGACTGCATGATGCACCAATGTACCACGTGTGCGGCAGCGATGATGTTTGTGCCACTCTATGCAGGCATCAGTCATGCCTTCGCGGAAGGATACTGCAGAGGACCGATTGTATGACCGGGCTTGAGGTCAATGGCGCATGCTCTGCCAGCCTGTCAAGCCATTGACGCCGCGTCTTCTTGCCGAAATACCCGGGGTCCGGGGCAGGCCCGGCCTTTAAAAACCAGCCATTTCCACATCCCGACAAAGATATAGCCCCGCACCGTGAGATCGTCTTGAATGAGCTCGGGTTTTTAGGCGTTCCATCAGCCGCAGTTGGTCCGTAATCTTGAGATCGGACATCCATACACGGTCAAAGCTTTCGCCCGCAGCAACCGCCCAGGATTCCGCATCATCCCAGAGAAATTCAAGGCGCTTGGGGTCGTTCCAGAAAAAGAGGCGCGCACCTCGCCTTCGCATTGCGAAACGGCGTTTCTGTGGCCGCTGTCATCCTCCAGCGTTCATGTAGCGGTCGAAATGCGCGGTTCAGCGTGAAACGTGCAGTCTTGTCCGGGGTTTGGGTTGCGGGCTGGCACGCCGGAAGGCGGGCGCGGATCGGGCCACGACCTTCTGCCGGATCGGAAAAGGTTGATGATGATAATCAATCGGCCCCCAGCCTCTCCAACGGTTGACCCGATTCCATGCAACCTTGGTTGCGCGGACCGGAGATAATTATAACCACCGCGGCCTTTCTCAGCGCCGCCTGCATGCACGCGTTAGACCGTCTCGGTTCAGGCCCAGTGAACAGGATCGGACAACGGCAGATATTCCGGGTCGCCGTTTTCAGCGGCCAGCCTTCGACATTCTAGTGGCGGCGACCAAAGGCTCATGGTGCGGAACCCTGCTTCTGTCCAAAGCATTCCGCCAACATGGTCCCGATCGCGAGGTTTCATCGGTCCAGAATGGTGACAGAGAGCAAGTCATAGGGTTTGCCTGAGCTTTGCAAGAAAGGTGTCAGCCGGTTGCGGTAAATGGCTTCATCAAGACCGGAAACGCGGGCGGTTGACGTCGCATGGGAAGGGATGTTTCCTTGGCAAGGATGTCATCAGCAGACACGCCGGATGTTCTCGGGGCATGGTTGTCAGCAGGTCCAGCCTGTAGCATGTTCCCCTCAAGCGTTGATGTTCGACGGATTTCACCCCCCCCCCCCCCCCCCCCCCCCCTGGGTGATTATCGGAGCAATTGGGGCAAGTAGTGCCAAAGGCTTCGTTCAACGCTCGCGGCTCGATCACCGGCATGCCCCTGTTCCGCAGCATTTCGCGTATTTCCGCGCCGGCAGTTCGGGCTGTCTGACCAGCAGTTACAAGACGGGCGCAAGGCAGAGGGCCGGGCGCGTGGCAGACGCAGACTGACCTTGCCGCCCTGATCGGTGTTTGCGATCCAGAACCCGGGCCGCCTGCCAGTTGACCATGTCAATAGGACCATAGGCCAAGCCCAGAACGGTCCTGCGCGCCTTTTGGTGGTAAAAAAAAATTGGGCTCGGAGTGCACTGGTTTCAACGCCTTTCGAAAAACCGCGAGGCCGGTATCGGTGCGGTATTTAAAAATCGGACCATGGTGTTTTGCACTGCGTTCACCTCAAGTCTTGAATTGTCACCATTGGCTGCCGGCAAGGACGTCCGCGGGCGTTTCAGTATCAGGATTCAGGAGAGACGTCTTGCCAAACAAACCGGTTATCAAGCATCAAAGGCGTTCCAGGCCGGTTATTCATGGCGATTGTCAGGCGAATACCATCTGGGGTAGGGGCAGGGGCCGCCAAGTGTTTTCAGATTTCGCCCAGCGTTTGCGCGGCCCAGATTCGGCCGGGAATGGGGATGCCATTTCACGTGCGCGGTAGGATATCCGGCGAATCCGGTTCAAGCAGATTTTGGCCGCCCGCGATTGCGCCGGGCTAGACAGTGGGTTGGCGACACCCAAGATCACCGCGCCTTTCAGGGGCGGCAAGGGGGAACCAGGGACGTTGCAAAGCCCGTTTTGGACTTGGGCTTTCCAATTTGATTGAAAATCGTCCAAGGGGGCAGGGTTCGGATCTCTTCTTTCCTTGGGGTGTGGGGGGCT
>Ga0163217_1105719_pt1 | contig 12390 bp, 9 predicted proteins | sample SynspAceP_FD_185933 | JGI IMG/M metagenome (GOLD analysis project Ga0163217, IMG submission 185933) | Saline lake microbial communities from Ace Lake in Antarctica - Synechococcus sp. Ace-P (PacBio error correction) | ecosystem: Environmental > Aquatic > Non-marine Saline and Alkaline > Saline ... | reverse complement strand
AGTGAAATAGTTTTGAAATCACAAAAAATAGCTTTGATCATTCATTAACACAAGCTCTTTATTAAGAGCCATTTCATCTGCCAAGTAACAAAATGAATAAAATCATTCTCACGAAAATATGCTTTTCATATAAAATTGTTTTTCTATTAAACTTAATTCCTAAAGCCCTTTTCTGCTCTTTCATAATATGAAAAAGGAAAGCTCTCGATGCTTTACACAATGTTCTCAAATGAATTCTTTAATTAGTCTGCTCGATTTGCTTATCAGTACGTTTTTATTTTGTTCGACTGTTTGACTTGAAAAACGATGCTGTGAAGCGACAAGAGCAACAGCCGGAAAAAATAATAGCCATTTAGCCATTATAGCCCATTATAGCCATTATAGCCATTGGACTTTAAGTCGATCACTGCATTCGTTAAAACCAATCTGATGTCCAACACACGTCATAGCACTCAAGTTAAAAAAGAAGTCATGACATGCAATAATAAATTTACAAATATCAAACCTATTACTAAAGGCGTAACAAAACAAGCCCATTTGAAAGAAACTTAATTTCATAGAGTGTTTTCTCGGTGTGACATTATGCCACTTGGTTTCGTATGAAAATATCAGAACAACAACTATAAGATAAAGAAGAGCTTAACCCCATCCTCCGCCTTCCCCTTTGGGAGGACAAAAGGGGAAGGTACTTTGTGGTCTTGATATAGAAAACCAACTGTAATATTTTTTCGAAGCATCTACCAGAAAACCAGATAAAGGTTTGCACTTTCTAATTCAATATCGCCATAAACAAAAAAAGCCCCCCGGCGGCTTACTTTTAGTAAGCGGCTTTCGTAAATAGCGGGAAAAAAAGAAAACTAGCGTTACACAATATCACGCTAATCAAGTGTGCCATGTTCGCCAATAACGTCGTTTTTTCACCCAAGCAGATATCGGTTCCGATAAGTCCATTTTATATGCCGGGTTCAATGAAAAAGAAGTCGTCAACGTAACCTCGGTCGAACGCATTCTTGCACGTCCTTTCAACAGTCATTTTTTTTCTTTCGAAAGAATCCGCTTGGTTGAAAATCGTAACCTCTCTCCCACTACTAAGTGAGAAAAATCTTCGTGGATGGGTTGGCTAGATAACAAACCTAGTAGTAAAAATCAAAGGACGGATAACTGCGGTCGGAGGCCAACACCGAGGCCACCAGGGGCTGGCTCTTCACGCTGTATTCAATGTCGCTTGCCAAGTCGGCACGCTGCATGATAGCAGATTTCGACTTCTATACCGGATCAATTCGCTTTTTCGGTAAGCGGGTTCCATAGGTTTTCAAAAACCTGAAAGTCAAAAATGGCGATATAATTAAACACGCCTGAATCGTCGACGACTTTCCAGCCTTTTATCACCGCGCCTTTGCTGTTTAGTTCGGCAAATCAATTGATCTTGTGCATGACAAATTGGTCGTCGTAGTTGTCATGAATAGAGGTAAAACACCGTCTTTTAAACGCACTGACAATGCGAGTACTCGGCTAAAATTCATCAACGATCCCTTTAAAAATGCCTTCAACACCAAGTTATGAAGACAAGAAGTAGAGGCGCTTAATATACAAGATTTCTCCTTGATGAAAGCGAACTTAGTTCTATGACATAACCCGCAGACAAAACTCGCTCTGCCAAGAAAGGAACGTCCACTTTCTTTTCAATCCTGGCTAGATTGATTCGACCGCCATCAAACAAGCGTAAACACCAAAACTGCTCTGTAAGCGGCGTCACTTGTCTGCCGCTTGCGCCGATGACAGAGGGAAAACATGCCTTTTTATTGCTGAGCCGGATAAAATCAAATTGGATGCGTGCCAGTTCTGGAATTTTCATAGCGTCGACTAAGGGAAGGAATCGACACCTGAATGCGTTGTCTCATTTGCGGCTTACCTCGGTCAACCAGAACTCTTTTAATGCTTGGTCTTCCAAAATAGTACGAACGGATCGCGGCGCCATGATCCGGTGGCATGGTGTAGGAGCTGCGCGCGCATTCCATGATGCGGCTTTTAATGCATTCGCTCTGTTGCAATGTATTGACGCAATTCACAGCCAACCCTGTTCTTTCACGATACAAACCAAAGTTTTTTTTCGAACAAAAAGGCTGGCCAACTAAAATAAGCTGGAAACGCGTTCAGCAAGGTACGAAAACCTGCGGCGTCTTCTTCCATTGCCGTCGCCAAAACCTTGGTAGCCATATCGATAAATTGGCAGGAAGCCTTGGTAATTGGCCATTGCCGTGATCGATTGCCATGCGCGATACTTAAGTCTTGCGCCCGTTGCGATTGTGGCAACAGCCATGCAGCAAAACCAACGTCGTTTTTACCCAACGTTGATTAGCGCGCCCAACATGGCCGTTTCATTGACCATTTTGGTTGAGGATCAAAAGTAAGGGTAATAAGCCACCTTCTACTCCGGCGCGTTTTCATTTGATAGCGCATGGTACGTAACTTAAATCACTCATCCATATTTTGCAGAGGATTCGCCATGACGATGACATCCGCCAGTAATCGTAACGCCGCACTGGCTCCGGGTGTTTGAACGGCTACGGCGCGCGAACGGCTGCCATTTTTCGGGCCCTAGTTAAGCAATTTCTATCATGGCGGTTATTGAAGCGTTTCGCATTCCTGCCAAACCTAACGTAACCTTTAACTTTCTGTGTGTTAAGCAAGCGCTCTTCTCTCTTTTAACGGGATTGTAAAACTGGCGTGACGCCTTGTTCATGACGATAGGACACCCACACCAAATCCAATTTTATTAGTGCGAGCGTCCTGCAAACATGCCAAGCGAAATTGAGACAAAAAAGGATCGTTCGCAGCGGGAATAAGATGGACTAAACATGATGTTACCTTTGTAAATTCAACATTAATAAAGAATGATTTAATAGACGACGTGAAACGAGTTAAACGTGACGATTTCACGATTTCCGCTGCGAACACCACGGCCGACACAGACAAACATAAACCTAGTGTGGCCGCTAAACCCAATGATTCATGCAATAAGGGAATCGCAACAATGACGCTAATACGGGTGTGTAATGCGCCCATTGCCGCGGTTCTTTTCCGCGCCTAAAGAGTTGATGGCGTAACCATAGCTAAACCCTGTTACAAGGCCGACAAGAATAGATTGAAACAAAGAAACTTGGCCACGCCAATCGTTGGCGCTGACCAAATTCATTTCCGATGACACCACGCCGGTTAGCCAGCAACCCTACTAATAGACAAGTCGACACTAGGCCAAGCAGCCCTGTGAGCGGCCAAAGGTGGTAAACCTTGCAACGCGTAGGCAAAAATGTATTAAACGCCCAAAGGAAACTCGCCGCCCAATAAAACAATAAGGTCACCTTTCCACACATCACCGTGCAGTGACCACATAGAAAATAAGCACAAGGCAACGACGCCAATCATGAGGGCAAATAAGACCCAATAAAACGCGGACGACTCAGTGGCTCTTTTAAAACACAAAACGCAAATGGCCGTGACCAAACAAAGGAAACGTACCCTTGGAATCAATAAGCCAGCATGGGAAACAGGCGCATAATGCATACCAGCCAGAACCTTAAGGAAAAGAAAGGCACGCAGCACCCAGTACGATGCCCAAACAAGTCCCAACTAGGAAACCCGTTAATAACAATCGGCGAGAGCGATACAAAAAAGGGAACAGCACCAGTGCAGGAATACCATATCGCCAATCAACGCATAATCAAAACGTCAGAATTCAGCGCGGACTGCGCGCCCATTTTGACGCTGACCAAACCAGCTGGCCAAATACACGCGGTAATAAACGCCGCGGACCCAGCTCCAAATTTAACGTCGCCCCTGAGGCAATATGCCCATACTGTGGATTTTGCTGATTACTTTGGGGATGTGTAACGTCGCTCATGATCCGTTCCTGAAAAATACGTATTCAAAAATTGAAGTAATGTATTCATTATAGGGATAGACTCACGAGCATTGTCCTTGCCATTAACACCCATTAAATATTAACTTTATTGGCCAGAAGTTACTTATTTTACTCATCTTATAAAATCAGGTATGCCAATTTGAAAATTGATAACACAGATACTCAATATTAACGTATCTACAAAAAATGATGGCCGCCTGAGTAATGTTCGAAATTAGCGGAGCAAATTCACTTATCCGCATCGCCCTGCTTGCGTCGGTTGTTAAACCAATTTTGAATCGTCAGGGGTGGATTAAAGGCTACAAAGCGAGCCTTGAAACGTAAAAAAGGTCGGGCTTTGTCGATACGGTGTTTATTTGAGGTTCGACTGAAGAGCCATACCAGCGAAGCCAGTGAAAGCGTTTGAGGAAAGTGTGGCCCAACTTGCCCAATGTAATCAGTGCTTATTTTGGTGTCTGGGTTTGCGATTACCGACTAGAATCGTTGGCGGGAAAGACCTTGCGGATTATGAAAGCATTTAAAAGCCATGGCAAAACCTGCCTTACGTAAAAGACATTACACAGCAATTTTGCGATTCCGAGCCATTAAAGCGACCGCACCATTGCCACTGTAGCGTTACCTTTATCGCTGTATAATGTAATAACAAAAAAAACCGCTTATCTTTCGAAATAAGCTGGTTTTTAAAAATTTATGAGGCTTTAAGATTTATTACTTTAAAGCTGCCCACTTGTTGATCCAATGCTTTATAACAACCTTGGTAATAATCTTGTGATTGCTTGCTGAATCATATCGGCACTGATTGCACAGAGTCGTCTGATTCTTTTAGCGACACCATGTTCTGGTGATGTCATTAGACCACTAAGACTTGCTCTTGAGTCGCTTTGAGCGTTTGTTGCCGCCATTCCTGAACTTTACTGATGACACACGTAACGCATTCAAAGGATTTTTGTACCTCACCAAAAGTTATTCACTGGGTGAATTCTTGCATTATTACGACTGTTTGAATCGCGTTTTAGAGATTCGGCCACATTGACTTTAAGTGCCTCAACATGGATTCAATTTCATTGGCTGCTGGTCTTGTGTACGAGTTGCCAAGGTACGAAACTTCATCAGCAACGACAGCAAAACCACGACCTTGTTCACCCGCACGCGCGCTCAATCGCCGGCGTTCAAGGCCAATTAAGTTCGTTGCTCTGCAATATTACGAATCACTTTCTAATACAGACGCGATTGCTTTTCAGAAGCTTTTCTGCAGTTTCACCGGAACGCCCAATGCGATCTGAGTTCAATATCGGGAACAAGTTCAGTAACCGCCTTCTGGAGATTTGTTTACGGCCGGGCCAAAACCATTTGCGTCAAATTTCATTTCGAATTTTTCGCTTCATTCTGCGGTATCACGAGCAAAAACAGTCGCCATTGTTGATTTGGACATGTCCCATTTCATGGACCAGGCACTTACAATAGGACGCTGAAAGCATTCGCCAATGCATTGGTAATACCTGTGGTTTGGCATCGCCGCGTTACTTTAATTGACTGCGTGGTTTCCCCTAAGGCCATTCGACTGTTGATGCAATATGCTAATAATGCCTCTTAGGCGTTCACAAAAACCATTAAACTCACTGGCCAGATCACCTAAATTCATCTTTTGTTGAAAATTCAATACGGCCTTGCGTTAAGGTCCACCATTCACCTTCGAAAATTTCACGAATACGTTGACCTAAATTACGCCACTTGATCAGTCAGTGTTGTTTGGTACTTTTTGTAGCTAAACCAAGCGAACAATAAATTAAGCCGATAAACAACGATAATAATAGCAAAGCGTGGTAAAGTCGCTTACTTTTTTCTCAGGCTGATTTTTAGTCGTTTCTGCATGGCTTTGTTAACCGCTTCCGCCTGCTTTATCAAGAATGTCTCTTAATGCACTGAAAACTGGCGTTCGATTTTTGTTCAGTTGCGGGCAAACGCTGAAGAGCTCGCCATCTAAAGCCACAAGAGCATTCGAAGCCACTCAACCAAGTATTTAAACGCTTTATCAAAATCCCCCAACGATTTGTAAACCTTAGGTTCAGTAGACAAATTACTGACGGAATGGCATTTAAAGCGATCTTTTTACTTGCTGTGGCATTTTCTACTCGCATCCTTCTCTTCCTCTTCTACATTACCAACACTTACAATAATACGCTGCTCAGCAAGCTTCGCTTGATATAAGTTCTCGATCGCGTTTAAAATAACGAGAAGCTTTTTCCATAAGCCAGTCTGATTGTGCATGCAAGGCTGCACTTAGTTGTTTAATTAATGTCTTTTTTATAAACTCATTGAAGCCAAGGCAATGAATGAATATGGCATACTCATGGACAACCGTAGGGCAAAGGAACTTTTTACTCTTATAGAATTAAACGCATTTCAAATTTGATCCTCTAAAAAAACATGCCATTTATTGCATATTAAGGTCATCTATTATGATGAATCAATGCGATGTAAAACAAATTCCCTACACTTCTACCTCCACAAAGGCCAACCTGGAAGTCACTCTAACGTTGTTTACATCAAAAGTTCAGCGTTTAGACTATTATTTTGTGGCAGTCATTTTTTTCCACTAACTCTCGACAACAAGCTAGGTAGAAGCCAAAAAAGAAGGCACGGTAATCAATACCTTGTTATCTAAAAAAAGCCGCTTTTTGCCCCTTTATCTATGACATCAAGTAACAGCGTTACTAAGAGGATAATTACGCCTCATCTATACCTCACTATTTTGACATTTGAAAGAGCAACGCGATACAAACCTTCCCCACCAAACCGCGCCAAACTCGCCCTGCGCTTGCGTTAGAAAACTCACACTTAAGTTTTCGCACTGTCTGCTCATGCAAACGACCTCCACCTCCCGGCGCTAGAATACTCGACACCCAGCCTCAGGCCAACAGTATTCTTTCGCTCAATTCGCTCGCTTAAAGCGCTTATTTTAATCGCGTTTATTTTGGGGTGACTCGCCGTCTCATTTTGGCTCGGTTTAATCGCCGTGCCCCGCCTTTGACGGACAAGCCAATCTAAATTCAATCAATATTTTTTGGTTGTTCATCATATACTGGGTTCTTCACGCGCTTAACTTCGCGCTTTGGTTTGTCACCATGATTGGCAACGATGAACCACCGCAGTGAAAGCACAAGGCTTTTTACTTGGCTTTGTTGATTTTTCTAAACAAGAAAATAAGTAAGCACTCACATATTGAAGAGACATCAGCGCGGCGTTTATCTGCATTGGCAATTGGTCCAGCTCACTCCTAATAAAGTGGATTGATCAGCAGCGTTTCACATGGCGCATTGGGGATGTATTTATTAGCAGGCTGGATCAGACGTTTTTTTAAATGTTTTTTTTGCTTGCCTTACCAACCAGGTTGAATTTTGTCTGGGAAACAAAACACTATTAAGTGATCAGGCGTTTATTCAGCTCACACAAAACATTTGAACGTCATTCCACAATGGTTTGCATCTCCACTGCCTAACCAACTGGATATTCTGGCGAGCCGAGTGCGACCTGATCTCACAAAATGCGTCTACTCGACAGCATTGGCAAATTTTTTTACTGGGCCAGCATTCATGATTTTACGGTGTGTTTTTGCCAAGAGCATTATTCATGCTCATAGCTTAGGGATGTTACCATTTTAAACGCACGACTCAACCACTGGGCACGCAAGAACGTATTATTTAAAAACCGTTACTTACAAGGCAAGAAGAGTCAAAGTCGAGCAATCTTAGATAATAGCCACAAGTATTGTCCACGATACAGGGCAATGCTCATGACGAACACATTAGCACTCTTTGCTGACAGTGCCTTTTACAACCCACTGGGCCTTATTTGAATGGAGCGGGTCAAGGCCGGATTATTTGGCACAGCCCGTTCTTTATCCTTTCTTAAACAGCCGAGAAGAACAAGATCAGTTTTTAGACGTACTCAGCCAAGAAACCTTACTTAACATTTTTTAGGTCGATGGAGAACAAAGCCCAGACCGCTGGTAGCAGGGGGGAAAGGAAAACCCCGGGCTTTTTTACTCGAGTAAGTGCCTCCTATACCTCGCTATTCCTTGGTGATATGTGGCGATTAAACACGCTACATTCATAGCAGGGTTGGCAACGCCTTGCAGAGAAACACATCTGCGCCTTCCACCCAAAATACTACGAAAGGATTAACCCGCTGTCGATTTCTCTTTCTTGGTTCGTTGCACGCTAATACGGCAAAACATCGTTGATTCGTTACCTTATTACGTCGGCAAGACTTTGGTGACGTCAGTGACCAGCTGGGAAACCACCGCCATGTGGAAAGCGTCAAGATCAACATAGGGCATCAAAACGATTGGACGCTAACCGACACGCCGGGGTTTGAAGATTCCATTTGGTTTATGACATCCGGAACACTCTTGATTTCTTTTCGCTCTTTTCAGGGTCAGATTGGTTGCGGCCCTTTTTTGGGACAGCCACTTTGCCCAAGATGAATTCGAGCAAGAAGCGAAAAATACTCAAGCAACTAACAAACACCGATATCTTCTCTATGTGATTGATATCGACAAGCCCCTCTCGGCAAATATTTAGGGACGAACTTTGCGTTACTGGCCAGCCGCCAATAAAACCGATTATTCCGATATTAAATTCAAAAAGGCCGGGGGGGCACACCAAAGTGCGGCATTTAGGACGACGTGGCGTAAAAGTCTTGGCAGAAACGCCAACTTAACATGCGGTCGTTAAATACACTCTGTTTGCGTTTTTTATTGAAGATGAAAAGCGTTTGTTATCAAAGTATCAAAGCTTAATTGCCGGAGCAATTACGACGCCGTCAGAATCAATTAGTCACATCACGTGAAGAAGCGGGCCTCAATTTACGCCTGACGATGGCAACCAATCACTGGGCTGAAATTACTGATCAAAGCGGCAAGCTCACGCTTGAATGTGCTCAGTACCTCACCAGAAATAGCAGAATCTACCGTGTTCGAAAATAAAAAAATACGCCAACTGGAACAGCATTATATTTACCCAGTTGTTGCGCCTCATACGAGTTTCAGCAAAGCAGAATTTTAGTCGTATCGCCATTGGCATTCAAAGAATGATCGTTGCAGCAAGGATATTTTCGAAGCGCAGACACTTAAAAGAAATGGCGGGAATTGAAAACCGCGTACACAGTGCATTAACCGGTGCGGCGATTGAGCAGGAATCGATGTGATGTTCAGCAGCGTTTAACCCTTAGGAACCGCCACCACATACGGTGCCATTTGAGCGCCCACATGGAAAACCGGACAGCATTATAAAGACCACCACTAAAAAGCAAACTGACGAACCGGTCACCCTATTTGTGCCTAGATAACGCGACACTAACACGCCGCTATTTAGCTTGCGAGGTTTGACTGCCATTTCAGCATTTTACATCAGCGTGGTCACGCTTCTCAGCAAATCTTTACCAACTTATTCACTTCCATCAAAAGATAACGAGTTATTACCAAATGAAAGCCTTTTTGGAGCCAAGCTCAAAACAACCATCCGATCGGGAAAAACACCACTTCTGCCAGAAGTCACATCCTACCCTGGCAAAAACATACGAACCGTTCTAGAGAAAGCGGCTTTACTTCGAACAAACACTAGCGAGCAAGCTCTTGATCTAAGCTTGTTGAAGCGGTCAGTGCATTTGTTGTCACACTTTCCACAACCGCTGTGAATGTCCGCTTCATGCAAGTCTGCGGCCGTATCAATTGCGAACAAGAATTTCAACAAATCGCCTTACCATACTCCAGCGATTCCAAATCACTTGTTGATTGAGTACTGCTACAAAACAATGGGGACGACGGGCCACACCTGCTTGAATCGCGGCATGAAACCGCCGCGGTTTAAACGGCAGCCAGCCCGGCCTCGGCTACGGGTGCCTTCTGGAACATCAAAAATAGATAAACCGGTCTTTCATACCTGGCAACCACTTGGTCTTCGTCGCTATCGCTGTTTTCGGTTATCACGGTTGATTTAAAATATTGGCCACTGGGCCCAGTACCAAAGCACCAAAAAAAGGAATCCATCGTTAAGGCTCGATTTTTCCGACAGTTAACAACCCCTTTTGCATGACGGCCGCCAAGGTAAAATAAGTCAAAGTTGTTCTGATGATTTGCCACATAAACCGCTTAGAGTGGACGCAATTGTTGTGAGTGTGAGTGACGCAACTCTACCCTCAACCACTATTATAATTCACCACTACGCATCGCTGGGCCAAAGCCCACCCATATATAGCGCACCTATAATACGTCACGGCGAATATCACAACTAATAGACTCAAGCGACTCACGAAATATTTTAGTGAAAGATCAGCAAAACTAACTAATAGATAAACAGCACCTAATAACACACTCTAAAAAACCCCACAATAAATGACCAATGACGTAAATTAGCTGTGATAAACTAAATAACTGTAAAGAATCAAAATAGACCCACAGAAAACATCATGTGTTCATGAGAAAAATGTCACAAGCTATAAAACAACTCCACACTATCACCAGGCCCGTGCTATAAGTGCAGCTACACGAGAACCTGACAGGATCTCTATCAAATGCTCTATATAGCAGACGCCATTATAAGAAGAATACCCCGTCTGCCAGACGCGACATAAGATGCGTATATATGAGAATAAGATAGCGCATATGTACTCGTTATGCTAGCGACAAAAGATCAACAAACTCGATGATGAGACCACATAAACCGATGTATACCCCACTACTATCCGATCATATACTCAGAGCGAGTGCTGCTGACTCAGGCTGTTTACTTGAAAGCCCAAACTTATGGGACAAATCAATTGTCGCCTTTAGGAATAAATTCATCGCCTTTATTGGATCAAATAAACTGTATAAAGCGCGGTCGATTTTCACTTCATTCACGGGTAACTCACGCCAAATAGGACATGGAAGACTGCGACCGGTTACCAAAATCATCTAATAGCAAGATGAACGCCCCATTTTTCTGCAAGGCTTTCAGCACATTGGTCACTTTTACTCTATCTTTTCATCACAGCGCTTTCTGTGACTTCAAAGTGCTACGGCGTTCTTGGTAAATGCGTTTCGCTTTTTCAATGCTTGAAGCAACCATAGTCGGCAATGTTTCATCCACCAGATCATGGGCAGACCAAATCACCCGCGACGCCGAATTCCCATGACCATCTGACCACCAGCGACTCAGTTGCAGATTAACACCGTGTTTCAATACCCATTTGGTTAATAAAATGAATCTGCCCGCGTGTTCAAGTATAAAATAAATTCATCCGGCGGGACAAAAACCCAGTTTCAGGGTGGAACCCAACGAATTAACGGCTTGCTGCCTCATTGACAATTTCGTTGCCTGGCTAGGCCAACCTTAGGCTGGTAAACAACAAAACAATTGACCACTTTCTAAGGCGGCAGCAAATCCCGAATTATCGTCAACTGACGACGGTGATTTTCATCTTGTCCGATTTTCATAGAACACACAAAGATTACTTTCTTCTTTTCGTGCTTTGTCAGCAAACGATAATCTAACCGGCGGCATTGGCGCTTGTTTTACATCGGCAGTTGCATTTGCTTCGAAAGCAGTTACAGCAATGCTGATATCAAGGACGAATATTTTGAAACCTTCTTCTACTTCAAAAAAACTCTTCGCAGAAAAAACACTTTAAATCCGGGCGCAGTCTTGTTCTGAAATGTTGCGTTCCGAAAATAAGCCAAAAAACTTATCGCCGTTTAAGGCCGGCGCAATTCATTATTCAGCGGCGCCACCCACGCTTTAAGGCGTCCGGCCACTGTTTGATAAAACAAAACGTTGGCCAACATCAAAGCCCAACATATTATTTAATATTTTTGAAGTGTCGAATGTTAATGAGTATCCAGGGCCACTTTGAAACCTTAGGCAAAAGCTTCGCTCCAAAAAATATAATTCAACGGGCACTTTGATTAAATTAATTCCAGTAAGCTGATCACGAGAGCCCGATTTAAAGTCAGTTTCTTTCTTCTCGATTTATAATCGCGTCTTGCATCGTTTTCATGGTGTTAGATAACACACCCAAAATTCACCCACTTATTTTTTGGTGCCTTAACTTTTTCCGTTATCGGCCCCCCAAACCAATTAAACGTCGCATAATTCGGGACCCAATCGGACCGATCGGGCTTCCGTCATATTTTCCGAAAGCAAGCACCACACCAAATAAAAAAAGGCCAACGGCAAAAAACCACCCGTGGAAATTTAAGGACCAAACTTGATTTTACGGGAGTTTTTTACTGTTGTAGCTTTTTCTATTCCCAAGGGGCCGTTTAAGGCAAATTGGAATGGAACCCCCCGGCCCCACCTTTTGATTTTCCAATTTACCGCCCTTAGGGTTTTCAACCACCAGTGGGGGGACAAAAAATAAACTTTTTCATCCCCGCAAGAGAATATCGCTGCTTCAAGAAGGTGGTATCGATTCATTCTCTCTTTTTT
>Ga0163217_1046618_pt1 | contig 12390 bp, 17 predicted proteins | sample SynspAceP_FD_185933 | JGI IMG/M metagenome (GOLD analysis project Ga0163217, IMG submission 185933) | Saline lake microbial communities from Ace Lake in Antarctica - Synechococcus sp. Ace-P (PacBio error correction) | ecosystem: Environmental > Aquatic > Non-marine Saline and Alkaline > Saline ... | reverse complement strand
GTGATCATCTCGTCGCAGCGTCACCGGCAGGGTGGTGGGGTGACCCAGCGCCACCATCGCCAGCGAATCCACCCACAAAGCGCGGCCTCAGCGCCTGCCTCTCCACAGGCCGCCGAGGAGGCGATCCCAGGCGGTCAAGCAGCCGGATCGGTTGCCCCGCCTGTTTGCGCTCGATGAGATCCGGACGGATCGGCACGACAGGCAGGGCTTCTAATCAAGGGCTTGCTATCATCGCTTCGACTCGGACCGATGCGGCCGGGACGCCCAAATTCTGTGTCAGAAACCGGAAGGAGCAGCTCACGGGCGATGCTCCAGGCAGGCGTCGGCTCCGCGCGTCACCCCTTCAACTTGGCTACTTCAGGGACGTTGACCTTGAAGGTCAAATCTGTGGCATGCCAACGCAAGGCCAACCGAAATCCAGCCCGCACACAACGGCAGCTGCCACGGTCAGCAGGTAGGGAATGGCCGCCCCGAAGCTCCGGTCACTCCGTCCTCGGTGCGGGTCTGGCGGCTTCAGCAGGGAAGGAGGCGTCTTTGGGCACCGTGATCGCCGGCGCGGTTGGGGTTCAGAGCAGCAAGGCTTGGGGCTGGCGAAACTGGAAGGTGCGTTGTCTTGGTGCCTGTACAATGCCACTTCAAAGCCGTTGGCAAATCACGGTGACGTGAATCTCACTTCGAGCTTTTCAATCCACCACGGCGCCAACAATGATGTTGGCATCGGGAATCAACCAGGTCGTAGATGACCTCGGCGGCATTGGTCATGTCCTCCAGGGTCATGTCCTTGCCCAACCGCTGACGTTGATCACGCAGCCCTTGGGCCCCATCGCGATTCGTTGCTGATTCCAGCAGCGGGCTGCTCATCCGCCTGGGCCGCTTCGGTGGCACGGAGCGGGCCTTGACCACGGCCAATTTGCCCAGCAGGGCTGTGCCCGGCCATCGTCATCACCGAACGCACAATCGGCAAAGTCAACGTTGACCAGCCGGGTTTGTATGATGTCACTGATGCCCTTTCACACCCTGACCGCAACCGTCGTTCGGCGGCGCGGGAACGGCTTCTGCAGAGGGCGAACCGGCGATCGCATCACGCAGGCGCGTCATTGGGGATTGACGATCAGGTGTCGACATCTCAGCCAGCCTGGCAATTGCCTTCCTCCGCCTCTTCCTGGCGCTTGCGCCCCCTCGAAGCTGAACGGCTTGGTGGACGAGGTGCCAAACGGTGAGGGCGCCGCACTCCTTGCGCGACTTCGGCGAGGACGGTGCCGCTCCTGTGCCCGTGCCGCCACCCATTCGGGGCAATAAAGACCAGATCAGCGCCCTCAAGCGCCGCCAGCCAATTCGGGCGCGATTCTTTCCGCCGCCTTTCTGGCCGATCACCGGTGCCACCGGCTCCAAGCCCCGGGGTCAATTTCTGCCCAAACTTGCAACCGCTTCTGGGACGCCGACTTGGCAGCAGCGCCTGACATCGGTGTGAGAACCCTGTAGCCCACCCCTCGAGATCGGAGGCATCATCCGGTGACCGCGTTACTGCCGCCCGCCGCGACCCCGACACTTCGATCCGCGGCCGGTCTGGCTGGGCACGATGCCGTGCTTGCTTGGGAGAAGGGGAGTGGGAGGGTGTGGTCACGGAAAAGTGCAGAGAATCTGGGAAGTGGAGGTGGTATTGGCGTCAGTGCAGTCTCCACGAAGAAAACCCTCATCCATTCGGCTTCGGGCAGCATATGCGCCAAACGGTGAAAAACCCCATCTGTTTAACGATCAACTTTTGCTTGGGAAAGCCCTGATTCGAGAACAATGACCGGTCAATGGTCCGGCCGTAAACGGTCCCGGTGGAACCCTTGGCAGCCTCCTTGGCGGGGGCAAGCCGGCAGGCCCAGTTCCGCTTGTCGGGATCACTCAGATCAATCGATTGGAATGGTTCGGCCCTTGAGTTGGCCTGGCAGCTCCCCGGTGAGGTGATGCATCAGCTCAAGGCGAAACGCAGGAAGCTGGGCATCGGCCGGGCCCAATCTCACCTGGCCCAGCGCCTTTGTCCGCAGCAAAAGATGGCCATTCGGCTCGAAACGGATCTCTTGCAGTTGGGCTGCCAGGGCTGTTGCGCCGCTCCAGGATCTGGGCCAACGCCGGGGACGGTCCACTCTGCCCGCCAGCACCCGAGACCATCGGGCTGCCGGACTGGTTCCTGGTGAGGGCGAAACCTGCTGGTGGCTCAGGCTCATCCAATTGCCCAGGGACGATTCGACGTAGCCCCGCTCAAGACCAGCGCCCTTTCCCGCTGCGCCCGTTGCGACGGCCTGGCGTCGGACCAGATCCGAATCCCGCAAACCGAGGAGGCAGCATCAGCCGCTCAACCTCCGACGTTTCCACGGGCAGCGCCGCCGCCAGCCTCTGCTGCAACTGCTTGGTGTGGGAGGTGAGCAGCAGGACGGGAATTGCAGCCCAGCGGCCTCAACCACCTGATCACGGCTCACCTGCTGGCTTGCCGATCACGTTCACCTGCTCAGGACCGCGCAGGCTCCAGCCAGGGCGGAGTAGTCCGTAGCCGAGACCAGCCGCACAGGCCGAAAAGGAGGGGCCAATCTCCAGAGGTTGTGGAAAGCGCCTCCCGGCGGCGCTGATCGCGCAGCTTGCCCGCCTGCGCTCCACACCGGGAGCTAAGGGCTTTGGGGGGGTTGGGGACTTTGGAGACGGTTGGACTCACAGTCACAACGGGAGCGCGCCATCAGATCATCCATCCAGCGGCGTTGCCGCCTCGGCATCGGAGAAATCCAGATCCTTCTGCTTCGCCCCATTGCCGACCAGCCAGCGGCAACTGCCCTGGCTTTCTTCGGTGAGCGGCTGCGTCACCCGGAAGCCGAGGGGCCATCAACTCCAGGCAATCGAGCTTGCTGATTCACAAAACGCCCTGGGGCTTGGAGCTTGGCCGCTCGAAGGCTGCCTCCAGGTGAGCACGCCATCGAGCCAGCCGGCGGCGCCGCAGCCATCAAGTTTGGGCGAGCTCAGAGCCTTCAGGCCCAGCAAGCGGAACAGGCGCTTGCCGGCGCGCGCTCCAGCCCAGCCAAGGCGGTGAGCATCACAAAGACCACGCAGCAGGGGCAACCAGAGGCAAGCCGTTGACTCATGGCGCCAACGACCTCTTCAACCATGCGGAACCATAGTCTCCCGCCGCCTCGACCAACTGGTTGCACAGATCCACAAGTGATTACACGCTGGCCCCCACGCATCGGCACCATCTCTGGCGGTGAAGCCCGGGCAGCGTGTTGATTCGTTCAGCCAGAGGTTTCAGCGCTTTCATCGTAAAAAAAAGTCGACCCTGGCCAGCCCCGCCGCCGCCACCGCCTGGCAGGCCCCGGATCGCCAGGTCGTGCAGTTCACGCCTGAATTCCAGCGGGCAAGCGGGCTGGATCAGCGTGGCGGCTCAAGCCAGCGGTTTGTATTTGGTCTGGTAGTCGTACCAGTCGAGCCTCGAAGCAGATTTCACCCACCACGACGCTTGCCACGTTGCTGCGGCGCCTGGCCCGCTCGCGCCGCACCGCACATGTCGAGTTCCCGCGCCGTTACCCCTGCTCCACCACAGACGGGATCGAAGGGCGGCGCCTCTCGCAGCCCTCCAGCAGGGAGCGGCGAGATCTGTGGCCTTGCTGAATGGTCCCCACGGAGAGCCAGGTTGGCCGGCTGACGAAACAGGGATAGCCGAGCTGACGCTCCAGCCTGCCCAGCAGTGTATCAGGTTCGGCCTCAAGCTCAGCGGCCTGAACGCGCATAGGGGACCTGGAAGGTAACCGCGGCGGGCGAAGGCGGCCTATCATCGCCTGCTTGTCCATGCCCACCGCGAGCCGGAGCAACCCGGAGCCCACGAACGGGCACCTGCAATCAGCTTGAACAGGCCCTGGAATCGTGCCGGTCTTCGCCATTGGGGCATGCAGCCACCGGAAACCAGACCTCCACACCAGCGCTCCCTCGGGGAGCCCCTGGAAGCCATCCCGGTTGCGGAGCCGCGGGAGATTCGGCAGCCGTGGCCGGCACGCCCTGGCCCAGACCACCTCGGCAAGGTGCGGGAGGCCACAATGCCCCGCTGGTCGATGTTAAATAAGGCTTCACCTCATAGCGCGCGGCATTGGGGCCGCTGCGCAGGGCGCCGATCACGGTGATCGCCGATCGGATCGACACGGCATGCTCACCTGAGGACACCCCCGAACACCAAAGCCAAGGGGCAGCGGGGGGAGCGGGGCATACGCATAGGAAGGGGCCGGATCCGGCCGCCAAACGTATCAGCGATCGGTTTCTGCCCAGGGGCAGGGCTCAGCGCACGGCCAGGCCGCTGAAGCGAGAAAGCCCGCACCGGATCGAAAAAGAATCTCGCGGGCTCGCCATACCCACTCATCCATCCCCACTCCGGACCATTCCACCAGATCACCGGCTTGGTAGATCTTTTCCCCGCCTGTTTGAGGTTTGCCGGGGAAGGAAGGTGAGCCGGTTGGTGGCGGGGTTCCGGCCCATCAGCTGGGAGGGATCGCGGGGGTTTGCTCCCTCCACCCAGCACCTTCCTCGCGGCGGCCCAGGTAACGGCCACTGCGCCGGCGGGCTCACTCCTCCACCAGGCATTGAAGCTGCTGGAAGCCGCTCCACCTTGACGGCCTCACTCACCTGTCCTTGGCCAGTGGCGGCGGGGTGTTGGGGCGCGGCGAGTAGGGCGCGGTGTGAGCAGGTCGAAAGCCGATTCTCCTCCACCAGGTCCCATGTCGCGGAACTGGGCCTCGATTCGCCGCGAAAGCCCACAATCGCGTCGCACTGATCGCCGCATCGGGCATCTGTGGGGATGCGCTCGATGATCCGCTTGTAGCGGCTGACGCTGTAGCGCGCGCCCATTTGCCTTGGAGCAGGGCGTCATCGCCGCTCTGAAAGGGATGTGAAAGTGTTCGCACACCTTTGCTTCAGGCGAGGCGCAGGCGTCGATCAGCCGTTCGGCTGAAGAGCGGGGGTGGCTGGTGGCGAACGGATGCGCTTCGATCCCCTTCGACGTACGTGATGTGATGGAGCAGGTCGGTGAGCGTGTGCTGACGCCGACCCTCGGCAGTGATGGCCGCGGCAAGTCACGACCGAGGCAATAATGTTCTGGCCCAGCAGGGTGATTTCGCGGTAGCCCCGAGCCGCCAGGGCTTCGATTCTCCTGGCGGATCGTCTCGGGGGTTCGCGACTGCTTCCTGACCCGCACCCGCCGGCACAACGCAATAGGTGCAGCGCTCGTTGCAGCGCGTAGATCACATTCACCCACCGACAGACCGCGCTTCGCGGCGGCCGTGGTGAGTGTCTTCAAGGATTGTGATTTGCTCGCCGGTGGCACAACCTGGCTGACCGCTCTCCACCTGCTCCAGCAAGATGCCCAGGCGGGTTGGCGTTGCTGGGCCCCATGACCAGATTCCAGTTCGGGCACCCGCCCAGCAGGCTCTCACCCTCCTGCTGGCCACGCAGCCGGCCCACCACGGAGGGTGAGATTGGGATTGAGGCGTTTGCGCTGGGCCTGGCGGCCCGGTAAGCTGTAGACTTCTGCTCAGCGTTGTCGCGGAATCGTGCAGGTTTGTAGAGCCACCAGATCAGCGCTGTGCTCATCGGTTCCAGGGCATAACCCATGGTCGAGAATCCCGGCCATCCGCTCGGAATCCGCCTTTGTTCCATCTGGCAAGCCGAAGGTGTTGATCCAATAGCTGCCCCGGCGCGCAGGGGTCGGTGCATTCCTCTCAGTCTCAACCACGCAAACAACTTGGGTCCATGCAAGGCGCCTTTACCAGCGATTTTCGCTCATCAAAGACGTTGCCGCTGGCGATCAGTCCGCGCAGACCGCTTCGGTCGAACGCCTGCGGTGGAGGTGGAGCACGGGGGCCTGATCGGCCCAGGGCGAAAACCGGCCGGCTTCGAAACAGGTCATCGTCACTTCAGCACTGACGCCGTGGGCCGAGGAGCTGGAGCGGGTGCTGCCCCAGCTGGAGGGCCTGGGTTCACCCGCCTGGCAAAGCGCTGGAGCCCCTGCTGGCACCCCTCTCGCCACCGCCCGCTGTTGCCTGATCTGCCCTGCACGACTGGTGCGGGCAAGCGCCTCGAGCAGCCGCTCTGGCGGCTCTGGGGACTGGAGCGCCAGGCCTGGCAGTCCCACCAGGGCATCACCTCGGCCTCGGCTCCACAGAAGCCGGTTGCTCGCCAGGCTGGAGGCGTTGGGCCAGCAGCTGGGCTCCAGCGCTTGCAGGCTGAGGGATCCTGGGCTGTGCCGTTGGCACCCAGGCCCTCCAGCTGCGGCAGCACCCCTCCAGCTCTCGGCCACGGCGTCAGTGCTGAAGTGGACGATGAACCTGTTCGAAGCCGCGGTTTCGCCCTGGGCCGATCAGGCCCCCGTGGTTCCACCTCCACCAGCAGGCGTTCGACCGAAAGCGGGTTCGATAGCCGCACTGATCGCCAGCGGCACGTCTTTGTTATGAGCGAAATCGCTGGCAGCGCCCTTGGCATGGGACCAGTGTTTGCCGTGGTTGAGACTGTGAGGATGACACCACCCTGACGCGCCGGGGCAGCTATGGGATCACCACCTCGGCTGCCAGATGAACAAGGCGGATTCCGAGCGGATGGCCGGATTCTCGAAAAACCATGGGTTTATGCCCCTGGAACCGATGAGCCACAGCGCTGATTTCTGGTACTCTTAACAACACCTGCACGATCCGCGACAACGCTGAGCAGAAGGTCTACAGCTACCTGGGCCCGCCAGGCCCAGCGCAAACGCCTTCAATCCCAATTCTCCACCCTCGTGGTGGCCGGCTGCGTGGCCCAGCAGGAGGGAGAGCCCTGCTGCGGCGGGTGCCCGGAACTGGATCTGGTCATGGGGCCCCAGCACGCCAACCGCCTGGGCATCTTGCTGGAGCAGGTTGGAGGCTGTCAGCAGGTTGGTGGCCACCGGCGAGCATCAATCCTTGAAGACATCACCACGGCCCGCCGCGACAGCGCGGGTCTGCGGTTGGTGAATGTGATCTTTACGGCTGGCAACGAGCGTGCACCTATTTGCGTTGTGCGGCGGTCAGGGGTCAGGCAGCAAGTCGCGAACCCCGAGACGCATCCGCCAGGAGATCGGAAGCCCTGGCCGGCTCGGCGGGCTACCGCGAACACCCTGCTGGGCCAGAACGATTGATTGCCTACGGTCGTGGACTGCCGGCATCACTGCCGAGGGTTCGGGCGTCAGGCACACGCTCACCGAACCTGCTCCATCACATCACGACGGTCGAAGGATCGAGCGCATTCCGCTTCGCCACCAGCCACCCCGCTACTTCACCGAACGGCTGAATCGACGGCCTGCGCCTCGCTGAGCAAGGTGTGCGAACACTTTCACATCCCTTTTTCAGAGCGGCATGGACGGCCCTGCTTCAGGCAATGGGGCGCGGCGCTACAGCGTCAGCCGCTACAAGCGGATCATCGAGCGCATTCCGCCAGCAGATGCCCGAATTCGCGGCGAATTCAGTGCCGACGCGATTGTGGGCTTTCCGGGCGAATCCGAGGCCCAGTTCCGCGCCACCATGGAACCTGTTGGAGGAGATTCGGGCTCGACCTGCTCAAAACAACCGGCCGGCCTACTCGCCGCGCCCCAACACCCCTCCGCCACCTGGCCAGGACAGGTGAGTGAGGCCGCAAGGGTGGACGGCTTCCAGAGCTCAATGCCCTGGTGGAGAGTGAAAGCCCGCCGGCGCAGTGGGCGTTACCTGGGGCCGCCGCCGAGGAGGCTGGTGGAGGAGCAACCCCCGCGATCCCTCCCAGCTGATGGGCCGGACCCGCACCAAACCGGCTCACCTTCTTCCCGGCCAACTCAAACAGCGGGAGGAAAGATCTACCCAAGCCGATCGGTGATGGTCAGATCGAGTCGGTGCGGGCTTTTCTCAGCTCAGCGGCCTGGCCGCTGCGTGAGCCCCTGCCCCTGGGCAGAACCCCAGATCGCTGATACGTTTGGCGCCGATCCGGCCCTTCCCTTGCGGTATTGGCCCCGCTCCCCCCGCGCCTTGCTTGGTGTTCGGGGTCTCAGGTGAGCATTCGTGTCGATCCGATCGGCCGATCACCGTGATCGGCGCCCTGCGCAGCGGCCCCCAATGCCGCGCGCTATGAGGCTGAAGCCTTATTACATCGAAACCAGCGGCGGCATTGGTGCCTCCCGCCCTTGCCGAGGTGTGCTGCGGGCCAGGGGCGCTGGCCGGCCACGGCTGCCGATCTCCCGGCGGCTCCGCAAACGGATGGCTTCCAGGGGCTCCCCGAGAGCGCTGGTGTGGAGGTTCTGGTTTCCGGTGCTGCATGGCCCAATGCGAAGAACGGCACGATCCAGGGGACCTGTTCAAGCTGATGCAGGTTGCCGTTCGTGGGCTCCGGGGTGCTCGGCTCGGCGGTGGGGCATGGACAAGCAGGGCGATGAAGGCCGCCTTCGTCCGCCGCCCGATTTACCCCAGTCCCCTATGCGGCGGTTCAGGCGCTGAGCTTGAGGCCGAAACCTGAAACAGCCGGGCAGGCGGAGCGTTCATGCTTCGGCTATCCCATGTTTCGTCAAGCGGCCAACCTGGGCTCCCTCCGTGGCGAATCAGCCAAGGCCACAGACCGCCGCTCCCTGCTGGAGGGCCTGCGAAGAGGCGGCCGCTTCGATCCCCGTCTGGTGGTGGAGCAGGGGGTAACGGCGCGGGAACTCGAATGTGCGGTGCGCGCGAGCGGGCCAGGCCTCGCTAGCAACGTGGCAAGCGTCGCGTGGTGGGTGGAAATCTGCTTCGAGCGACTGGTACGACTACCAGACCAAATACACCGCTGGCTTGAGCCGCACGCTGATCCCAGCCCGCTTGCCCGCTTGGGAATTTCAGGCGGAAACTGCAAAACGACTGGCGATGCCTGGGCCTGCCAGGCGGGGCGGCGGCTGGGGCTGCGCCAGGGTCGACTTTTTTTACGATGAAAGCGCTGCAAACCCTCTGGCTGAACGAAATCAACACGCTGCGGGCTTTCACCAGCCAGAGCATGGTTGCGATGCTGTGGGAGGCCAGCGGTGGTATCACTTTGTGGGATCTGGTGCACCAGTTGGTCGAGTGGCGGCGGAGACTTATGGTTCGCGCATGGTTGAAGAGGCGTTGGACCCATGAGTCACGGCTTGCTCTGGATTGCCCCTGCTGGTGGTTCTTTGTGTATGCTCACCGCCCTGGCTGGCTGGAGCGCCGCGGCAAGCGCCTGTCCGCTGCGGGCTGAAGGCTCTGGAGCCGCCAAACTGTGATGGCTGCGGCCCGCCGCCCGGCTGCTCGATGGCGTTGCTCACCTGGAGCAGCTTCGAGGCCGGCCAAGCTCAAAAGCCCCAGGGCAGTTTTTGATCAGCCAAAGCTCGAATTGCTGGAGTTGATGGCCCTCGGGCTCCGGTTGGACGCGCCGCTCACCGAAAAGAAAAAGCAGGGCAGTTGCCGCCTGCGCCTGCGTCGGCAATGGGCGAACAGAAGATCTTGGATTCTCGATGCCGAGCGGGCACGCCGACTGGATGGATGATCTGATGGCGCGCGCTTCCCGTTGTGAGCTGTGAGTCCAACGTCTCCAAAAGTCCCCAAACCCCCCCAAAAGCCCCTAAGCTCCCGGTGTGGAGCGCAGGCGGCAGCTTGCGCGATCAGCGCCGCCGGGAAGCGGGCTCCACAACCTCTGGAGATTGGCCCCTCTTTTCGCCTGTTGCGGCAGGTCTCGGCTTACTGGACTACGTCCGCCATGGCTGGAGCCTGCGCGGTCCTGAGCAGGTGAAACGTGACGGCAGCCAGCAGGTGAGCGTGATCAGGTGGTTGAGGCCCCGCTGGGCTGGCAATTCCCCGTCCTGCTGCTCAACCTCCAACCCAAGCAGTTGCAGCAGAGGGGCTGGCGGCGGCGCTGCCGGTGAGAACCGTCGAGGTGAGCCGGCTGATGCTGCCTCCTCGGTTGCGGATCGATCTGCGTTCGACCGCACAGGCCGGGTCGCACCGGGCAGCAGCGGGGAAAGGGCGCTGGTCTTTGGGAGCGGGGGCTACGTCGATCGTTCTGGCGGGCAATTGGATGAGCCTGAGGCCACCAGCAGGTCGCCCCTCACCAGGACCGTCCGCAAGCGATGGTCTCGGTGCTGGGCTGGCAGAAGTGGCACCGTCGGCGTTGGCCCAAGATCCTGAGCGGCGCACAAAGCCTGGGCCAAGCCCACTGCAATGAATCCGTTTCGAGCGAATTGGCATCTTTTGCCTGCGGGACCAAGGCGCTGGGGCCAGGTGAGATTGGGCCCGGCCGAGGCCCAGCTTCCTGCGGTCGCCTTGAGGCTGATGCATACCTCACCGGGGAGCTGCCAGGCCAACTCAAGGGCCGAACCATCCAATCGATTGATCTGAGTGATCCCGACAAGCCGGAACTGGGCCTGCCGGCTGCCCCCGCCAAGGAGGCTGCCAAAGGGTTCCACCGGACCCGTTTACGGGGCCGGGACCAATTGACCGGTCATTGTTCTCGAATCAGGCCTTCAAGCAAAAGTGGATCGTTTAAACAGATGGGGTTTCACGTTTGGCAGACCATAATGCTGCCGAAGCCGCATGGATAGGTTTCTTCGTGGAGAACTTGCACCTGGACGGCAATACCACTCCACTTACCCAGATTCTCTTGCACTTTTCCGTGACCCCACACCCTCCCACTCCCCTCTCCCAGCAGCAACGGCATCGTGGCCCAGCCAGACGCGCGAATCGAAGTGATGGGTCGGCGCGGCGGCAGTAACGCGGTTCAACCGGATGATCGCCTCCGATCTCGAAGGGGGTGGGCTAAACAGGGTTCTCAACCCACGATGCTTCCAGGCGCTTGCTGCAGTCGGCGTCCCAGAAGCGGGTGCAGTTGGGCCAGGAATTGACCCGGGGCTTTGGAGCGGTGGCAACCCGGTGATCGGCCAGAAGGCGGCGGAAGATTCGCGCCCGAATGCTGGCGGCGCTGGGGGCGTGATCTGGTCTTTATTGCCGCCGGACATGGGTGGCGGCACGCACAGGAGCGCACCGATCCTCCGCCGAAGTTCGCCAAGAGTTGCGGCGCCCTTCACCGTTGGCATTCGTCACCAAGGCCGTTCAGCTTCGAGGGGCGCAGGCCAGAAGCAGGCGGGGGAAGGCATTGCCAGGCTGGCTGGCATGTCGCACCCTGATCGTTCATTCCCAATGAACCCGGTTGCGTGAGTGCGATTCGCCGGTTTCGCCCTGCAAAGAAGCGTTCCGCGCCGCCGACGACGTGTTGCGTTCAGGTGTGAAGGGCATCAGTGACATTCATCAACCCAAAACCCGGCCTGGTCCAACGTTTGACTTTGCCGATGTTGCGCTTCGGTGATGACGATGGCCCGGCACCAGGCCCTGCTGGGCATTGGCCGTGGGTTCAGGCCGCTCCCCGTGCCACCGAAGCGGCCCAGGCCGCGGATTTGAGCAGCCCGCTGCTGGAATCAGCACGAAATCGATGGGCCAAGGGCTGCGTGATCAACGTCAGCGGTGGCAAGGGACATGGACCCCTCGGAGGAACATGACCAATTGGCCGCCGAAGGTTTCATGCTACCGACCTGGTTGATCCGATGCCAACATATTGTTGGCGCCGTGGTGGATGAAAAGCTTCGAAGGTGAGATTCACGTCACCGTGATTGCCACGGCTTTGAAAAGTTGGATTTGGCCTTACAGGCACAAGACAAAACGTCACCCTCCAGTTTCGGCCCAGCCCCAAGGCCTGCTGCTCTGACCCAACCCGCCGGCGATTCAAAACGGGGTGCCAAAGAATTTTCCCTCCCTTCATGCTGAACCGCCGAACCCGCACCGAGGACGAGTGACCCGGAGCTTGCGGGGCCGGCCATTTCCTACCTGCTGAACCGTGCAGCTGCGTTGTGTGCCGGCTGGATTCGTTGGGCTTGCGTTGGCATTGCCACAGAATTTGACCTTTCAAAGGTCAAACGTCCCCTGAAGGTCCAGCCAAGGTTTGCAAAAGGGGGTTTGACCCGAGCCGGACGCCTGCCTGGAGCATCCCCGTGTGGCCTGCTCCCTTTCCGGTTCTTGGACCAGATTTTGGGGGCGTCCCGCCGCATCCGGTTTCCGGAGTCGAAAGCGATTTGATAGCCAAGGGCCTTGTTGGATAGGAAGGCCCTTGCCTGGTCGGCCGATCCGTTCCCCGGTTGGATTTCCTCATCGAGGCCGGCAAAACAGGCGGGGCAAAAACCGATTTTCCCGGGCTTGCTGACCCGCCTGGGATTTTTTTGCGCTCTCGGGCTGGCCTGGGGTTGGAGGGAGGCAGGCCGGCTTTGAGGGCGGCTTGCTTGTGGGTGATTTCCTGGCGATTTGTGGCGCTGGGTCACCCCACCACCCTGCGGTGACGCTCGACGAGATGATTCACATCTTCTCTCTT
>Ga0163217_1029366_pt1 | contig 12390 bp, 7 predicted proteins | sample SynspAceP_FD_185933 | JGI IMG/M metagenome (GOLD analysis project Ga0163217, IMG submission 185933) | Saline lake microbial communities from Ace Lake in Antarctica - Synechococcus sp. Ace-P (PacBio error correction) | ecosystem: Environmental > Aquatic > Non-marine Saline and Alkaline > Saline ... | reverse complement strand
GAAAGGGAAGCAAATTACTGCCCTTTGTAGGTAAGCCCTCTTTCATTTAATTAGATGCGGTTGTTAAACACAAGAACCTCTTGTTTTGAAGTTACTTTGATTTTTTCTCCATTTCTTAACCAATTGTTTAGCATCATCCGGGTGAATTCTACACTAGCAATTTTGGCAGTCGCCTTGGTGTAAAACAGGAATTTCTTACGGGTCATAGGCCTTGATGTGCAATGGTTCAACCACACGACCAGTATTTAACCAGATGGGTATTTGGTGGTTCTGGGTTTTTCAGGGGCTTTCTTTCAAGGGGCGTTGCCGATTACTGCTCTTACCATCGGCTTCCCATAAAAAATGAAATCTTATCCATTACTGCACGCAGGCATATTTAGCTATTAAATCGCCCATTTGTGTAGCATTTTCCCGTTACGTAAGCCAAATAAACCCAATTCTTTCTTTCAAAAAACCTCTAATGGTGCCATTTCATTGCTTTGGGCCTTTTATGAAATTGTTCGGTATTCGTTATAAAATTTCATTTCAAACATGATTTTTCTTTGCTTATAGGGAACACATCCCGTTAAAGCCCATACGTTTAGGGCAAACTTCAATAAACATCCAAGGCGTCATCATGGTTTTCTTCAGGGACCATCAATCATTTTATTCCAATATTGGGTTCTAGTAGAGTTGGCCGTAAAGGTCCGTCCTTTTCATATGCCAGAAGCAGTAGAATTAATCAGCGGACATCCGAATGGTGGTGTTAGGCAGTAGGAAATACAATCTTGGAAACCACACAAGCAAGCAGTCTTTTTTTGCATTCCTGGACGGATATCTACTGTTTTAGGCAATTGATTATAGTGGATGGTAAGCTTGTGTCCAATAAATATTAATATCGCACGATCTACGCTCTAAAAACATTTCGTTAGCATGATTAGGTAGGCTTTTGGTGAGATATTCGTTACAAGGAACTTTCCAAATTTTCGCTGCTAATTCTCTTATTTTCTTTATTTCGTAACTACCCCTTTTTGGTAGTTTATGCGTAAAGTACCAACTTTCACGAAGCAGTACCACAGGCAGAAGGTTGACCCGTAATGAAAACGGACCATTGCCAGGTTGTGAATTTATTACCGTAAGAAGTGAATATTTGTAGCAAGATTGTTGATCCAAGTACCCCTAGTGTGCTGGTTCATACCCATACACCCAATACGACACTACTTTTTGTTTCGGGTTTTCGTAAATCCAAGCTAAATATTATGTTTTAACAGATGCTTAGCGAATATTTAGACACTATTTTCTGGGACTATCTTACTCTTTTAAAAAATTTCTTTATACCTGCAAAAACTATTTTTTCGGGGTTTATCCGTAAATGTAAAATTGTTTTTCTAAACATAACCAATTGTGTGGTAGTCCTTTACTAAAGCTACAATGTTTTTCAACGAATGATTTATCTTACCAACCATTTCTTTATAATTCTAGCAAATGGCTTCGCCACGGCTAAATCTGTTTGATTCAAATAAATGAACGGTCAGATGCTTGGTACTGAGCGCGTAGTTCTCGTTGCAAAATCGATGATTTCGTGCGCCACGTGTTTCCTTTTGCTCTACATTCTTTGAGAATAATACCGGGATATTTCGGTCCATGGGTTATTTTTCCAAGTTACAAAATAATCGGCAATTGATCAATATCTTCATAACAACCCAATGGGTTGATCTCGCCCAAGGAAAGGTTAAGAATCGGGTAACAGCACTAGCCATACAAAGCGCCCCTGCATTACAATCTAAGTTATTGGTGCCAATGGCCCTTTCATTTATTTTAGAAGCTTATTACCCTTCAGAATTGTTAGATTGACCAGAGGTGTACATTGGCTACTGAATCTTTCCATGATTTTTTAATTAGTTTCTGTTCATTTTTATTAGGCATAAATTCAAGCGCTTTCGTTTAAAGGAGTTTGCACATATGTGCCATTTTTTCTTTACCAAAGCATTGTGTTAATCGGTCTTTAGACTGTAAACACATAATTTTGAATGGTATTCCTTTACCAACAATAAACCTTTTATTCACCGAAGAATTTGGGATCGCCTTTCTACAGCTAAGCTTTCCGCTTTTTCAGTACCTACTAAAATTCCACAACACACCACAGACATCGGCAAGGTCCTTTTTTCCATTGTAACTTAGAATCTTCAGGAAGATCCTTTTTCTTGCTTCAAACTAGCGAAAAATAATGCTGGAAACTAGAGGCAAGCAGCGGATTATGGCGATAACATCGCCATTTTTTTAATAAAGCTCTTCTATCAGTTGTTGATGTGTTCATGTAAATTTTAATTTTCAGAGGTAGATGAAATTTAGCAGAACTAGCGGAAATAATTTAAGACTGAGATGGCTTCTATCTTTTCTTTTAAAGTTCCATCTTCAGCTTGTTTTGCAGTTTCGGTACTAGGGCTTAAAATAATCTTGATTTTCTGCAAAGGAATAATATAACTTCACATGACCTAAGCGCAGCAAAGCAATGGCATTAAATCTTCTTTTTTTTCCACTAATAGCGTGAGCTAGGTAACTTTTTTATGGGCATTTTGTAGGCTTGGATTTACTTAGAGAATGTTTAACAATTTTTAACCATTTAGCAAAAATAGTAGAACAGGACACAAAAAAGATTGACAATTGTTCATGTTTATGAAATAAATAGGTTCGTTATATTTTGTACGGGATAACGTTTTATTTCAAAGCTTAGTAAAAATAGGGCCGTTTTCCTGAGTTTACATATTACTAAAAAATAAAAAAGGACACAGCCTAAATGATCATTAAAGTTCTGAAAAAGCATTAGCATATGGTTTTATCGCATTAGCTTCAAAAGGATTTAAACGAGAGAGATTTCACTTGGTGATGGCTTTAGACTGTTGTTTTTAGCGACTGATGTAATTTTCTTTAATCGATACTTTGCCCCTTTTGACAATCGGCTATGGATGGCTATGCTTTGAACATAGGGGGACAATAGCTATTAAAATTATAGGTGAAGTCAGGCAGGTGGCGTTAATTCACTGCAGTGAATAAGGCCAAGCTGTTCGTATTTTTTACAGGAGCACCTGTTCCTGATACAGCAGATGGCCGTGGGTCGATCAAGAAAAAAGTAATGGCTAAAATGGCAGATACTAGTTTTGGTAGTGAAGAATCTTTGCAGCTTATGATGAACATTTAGACCTCAGGTGAGCAAAATAAAAAAAGAGTGACTGTATAGCATTGGCCAAAGGAACCAGCATAAAAGGAACCACACATTGGTTTCTAACTGGTTTAGGAGTAATAACAAGGATTGAAAGTGGCAAGGAAAAAACCAGCTATAGCTTTGTGGTTACTGGGAATGAATTGGGTTACCAAGCCGGTCAAGAGTTGCCTCATGGTAAAATATACGAATCGAAACAGTGCTATGCTTATCGCTGTTTTTAAAGAATTGGGCTTATACCAATATCGAGTTATTGCTTAAAGATCTTTTGAAAGCACAAGAAGCGGCTTTCATGAAACCATTGAAATAACGATGTTGGTCATTGTTAGCTGGTGGTGTATCGGTTTGGGGATTATGATTTTGTGGGTAAAGCATTTGAAATTGTAGATTGTATTTTTTTCATAAAGTGAAGCAAAAGCAGCGAAAACCCTTTGTTATTTTGGAAAAAAAGGGCAAACGGCTATTTTCGGACTCGATTCCTAGAACCCAGCGGAAGCGCTTACCTGTTATTTCTATGTTAGTATGTGTATCCGCTTTTAAATAAATACCAAGGAGTAGAAGAGGCACATCTGTTAACTATTTTTTTCTTCCGATAGCTCACAGATTAGTACGGTTGGTTATGGTGCAGATAGAGCTCAGTTCTTTAAAGCGAAAATAGGCGGCGCCGCGCGGCATTAGAAATTTTATCGGGACAATAAGCCTCTGCTATTGTTAAGTGCTTTTGTACGGCACATGCCTTTAGTTTCCTTTAACCCGAGTTATAAAACTACGAAAAAGGTGAAATTTCCTTTTAAATAAACTCAGGTCTACTGTAACACGATTATATAAAATTAAGAAAAAGTAGATATTTGGGATTGAAGTACGGGATTAATTGTTTTAGTCGGAGAGGGAAGAATCCGCTTTAAAAAGAAATTAGAAGCAAAAGGGCTCTTTATCAAAAGCGGCAAAGTCGATCGGGAGTTTATTAAAAAAGGTGGAGGCTTATCGATGCGGTAATTAAATCGCAAAAAGAGCCGTAGTTATCATCAATCCGGGTTTGGTGGACTCAAAAGGCAGGAGGTACGATCATTAACACCTTATTGGTAAAAAAATTAATAGAGCCTTTGAGACTATAAATGCAAAATGTTTGGTCGTTTTAGATCAAGAGTTTAAAGACCTTAATTAGGATTTAATGGCTCTAAAAGAACGATTTAAGAGAAATTAAATAAAAAAAATATGACTATCGAATTAAACTATTGGGAATGCTTTGCAGAGCGTTTACTGGATGTTAGCTTCAGAAAACATTAGCGGTTTCTGAGCGTATTGCTATTCCCATTTAAAAGGTATTTTGTTGGAAAGTTTTACCCTGAACTTCAAAAAAGGATTTTAAGGATGGCCCAAAAATCAAGAATTGGTTCTGGATACCCTGTGACAGGACAGGAAATAGCACTTTGCCTCATTTTGCAGGGGGTGATGTTGACAGTTAAGTTGGCTACAGAGATAAAGTTCTACTGTTTAAACCAGCGTCAGGGCCTAGATTCCTAAAGTAAAGAAGTAAGGCTTCAGATTCTTAAAGCGAACCGCTTCAGTCTTTTCTAACAATACATTGTGATTTAATAACCAATCTAGATAATTTTGAATCACCTATCAATTAAAAAAAATGAAACTACAAGAATGTATTTTATAAACTTGAGCCATTTCCTCGAATTTATAGCGAATTTCAATCGCCAAAACATCAATCCAAAAAAGATATTGGGGCGCACAATATCTTTCTAGGACAAGTGCGTGCCGATGAGAATTCAACGGCAAGGCGTTGTGGCCATTAGAATAATTCGGCTATGAAGAAAAATGGCGAATAAAAAGTTTCAAGCGAAGTCCGGGAGAGCAACCTTTTGCAAAATTTCAACAAACCTGACCTGCATTGCATATCTTTACCATAGTTTGGGCGCGGTTTAACACAAGGCGACCGAAATTTGTTGTTTATGTATTTGTATCATTCACCACGTCGTTAAAGAGTATTTAAGCTTGGAATTATGTTGTAGAGGCGATTAAAGCAGAGGTACCTGTTTTTGGGAAAGAGCTATTTTTTGAAGAACGCATCAACATCAAATGAAAGTTATAGTTAGGCATATGGTTAGATTAACACATAAAAAGTAATACCTTAAGAACAGCACGGCACAAGCCATTGTAAAAGTAAGTCGCCAAGAACTATGGATGCGATTCTGAATTTAAAAACCGTACCCCAAACGGCGATGTTTTTTTGCCATGGTAAGGCTGCGGGACATTTTTCTAGCTGTTAAAAAAACGCTGTCTTCACTTACAGATTTGTACCCTTTGCCTATAGAATTTACTGGAAATTGATTATGAAATTAGACGAATTAGCTATAAAAAGTACTGGTGACCGTAAAGACTATTTATAAAACAGGTTGTTGAGGTAGCAGAGGCTATGACGGTGCGAAAGTGTGATAGCGCTTGATATGTATGATATGCTAAAAACCTTATATGCATAAAGGTTGAGCTGTTCCATTATAAAATTAGTTGAAAAAGAGAAAGGAGGAAATCGAGTTTTCAGGATGCATTTAACGCATTTAAAGCAGTGGTTATTGTTGCTGTTCTGATTTATTTTCAGCCGGTAAGAAAGGAAAGATAAAGCGGGTTTTAGGCGGATTTATTGGTAAAATTTACAGGAGTGTGAAGTTTGCTGTACAGGGATTATATTATAATTCCTTGATAGAAGCTAGCAGCATTCAAGAAAAAGGCAAAATTACTACAAGCTAATGGGCGCGGATTTAATTATTACACGGGTGGGAAACAGGTTTTGTCGAGTCGCCGAGTGTAACGCCAGATTGCCTTAAAAACCCTTATTAGATCGAAGTATTCCTGTGGAGGTAGAAGAAGCATCAGAAAATATGGACAAGACCCGTATGCATATATGCTGATGCTTTCCAGAGTGTGGCAGGAACGATTAAAAATACTTTAGTACTCGCTTTACAGGCTTCTACGAATGGCGCAAAAGAATTATGGGGCATATTTTTTCCTTCCATTTGACATGTTTTTAGGAATTTTAAAAAGGTGCAGGCACGAGTTATATGACAGCAACGAACAACATATTGACCGATACTTTTGGCAGGAACACACGTATTTGCGTATTTCACTTACCGAAAACGCTGTAATTTTGCGCGGCACCTACTGTATGCCTTCGGATGGCATTGCGGCTTTCGCCAAAGTTCATATCCATGACCATATGAGGAAATTGTTACATCGCTAAAGAATTTGTGGCTAACGGGCAGAGTGATAAATAAGACTTACCGGTTGGTGAGGCTTTAGTGCGTAAAGATGTGGGTTTTAGAAAAATTGGGCTCCCTACCGTAGAATGGCGATTACGACCAATGGAGTAATAGTGGATAAATATTATAGATCAATTTAAAAACAATTGGATTACGAAAAATTAATGGGTTTCGTTCTGATCTTTGAACACGAATAAAAATACTGATTATAACCGGGAGAGATTATTTCAGCAAAGTTCTATACAACAACATACAATTATTAGTTTAAAAGGAGGGTTTGAGCGTTTAAGGTTAACTGTGTTTTGATAAAAAGGTTTTAATGAAAACGAGATTATCGATTTTATAGCATAGCTTCACAAAGGACCCCAGCTTACAAATAGATTTATTGAGTTATGCCTTTGATGTAAACAAAATAATTTAGGAAAACTTGATCCTTAGAGACAGTGTTTAAGCAAGTCTATTTCGCATTACTGTTCACAACGTTTTATTCGTTTAAATGATGCGCCGATGAACGCAAAAACTTACCAAATTAAAGGCTATCAGTTTCTTTTTTGCCGTTATTAGCTCTGTTACGAACCCGTTTTGTGGACATCTCGTAATAGAATTCGTTTAACAGCGAACGGACAACTTAAAAATTGTTTATTTTCTTCTTCAGAAGTCTGATTTATTGACACACTTCGCGCGGGGGAAATCAATTGCACCAGATAATTCAAAAAGCCTGATATTGGCAAAGAAAAAGTTGACGGATGGAATGGAAACCTTTTAAGAACAATTTAAAAGATCTGATTCTCACAATAATCGAAGTATGATGACCATGGGGATAAAAAATTATAGTTTGGGTTTTAGTTAAATTCGGTCGTAAACAAAAATTAGGATTCAAAATCAATTGAACCCAGCCCCAATTATTGGTATTGTGCTTGGCTTCCGCCTTGTATTAAACTCATACTATCCGAATGCAACAATCTTTGAGAATAGCCAAGATTTAGTTTTACATTTTTCCATTAAAGATTTGTGTGTACACCACATCTATTTTGTCCCCTAAATAAGCATCAGCATTTCCTGTAGATCAGCATTCGCACTAAAATAATAATGTGCTTTTACCAGAGATTAGATTTGTCTCCAGTAGTTAATAACAGCTTTGACATTAGATATTCGTTGAGCCCCCACATTTTACTTCGCGAATCGGTATTCCTATACGTAAGAATAATCCATAAAGCCATTAAATTTATGATGGTACCATATTAATGGGAGAACGAATTATTTTAGTAGCGCCATTCTTGATTCTGTCTCCATTAGAAATACTTCAAGGCCTAAGCGTAAAGCACTTTATTTTTTTTATAGGTAGCTTCTAAAGCTACTGAAGAGGCTAGATCCAGTTGTGCATTTGCTTTTCCAAATTGATAATAGGCAATTCCAGCTACATTTACTTAATTTTCATTGGGGAATTTAAAAAGGAACCGCTATATTGTCTTAATAAGAAACCTCCATCTGCAATGGCATTCACATCAAAATCTTGAAATTCAGTATTTAGAAAAGAACGCTGGCCCACTACTTTTTTTTTCCAAGACTTTTTTTAAGTTACCGCATATTGCATAGTTTTATAGGTGGAGAAGCCTTGAATTCTAAAGTTCGTGCCTTCAATTTTCGGTCGGCTCTCTTGACTAAAGCAGACCCGAAGTTCCACATGAAATCACCTTTTTTGGTACTTTAAAAAGTGCGGGCATCGTGCTTGAAACGACCTTGCATCGCCCCAATCTAAAGCAGCCAAAAATACGTTTCAATCGTCATAAGAGAGGACTTGTCGCCCTAGCTTAGTGGACCAGTTTCATTAATTTGCAAATGCTCCCAGGCTTCAATAAGAGAAAGAGTCATTTCCAATCAATAGTAATATCTGCCGTGACTCACCCCAAAATACTACATCTTGCATGGCGATAAAATAATTGCAGTTTTTTCCGCTTGTAATTAAAATTAAGACGTGTTCTTTGTTTTACAAATGCAGCAGGAATCGCATTTCAGGAAATAAGTTTATTTAAAGCCATTGTGGCGATATTTTCCCAAATCCGAGCCTCTTTTGATCCGGCATCCTACTTCCTAAAGTTTGCCACCCCGCTTGAAATGGGACCCTAAAACTAAGCCTAGCCAAGGAAAAAGAAGGATAAATGGCAGTGATGGTGGGGGGAGTGGGAGGATGCGTAGACGGTGGCCTAAGGACTTTACACTGGTTGGGCACCATGTTCAGGCAAAACAATTCAGGGGAGAACTTCAGATTCACGTCCCAATTATTTCCTGTCCATTGAACCCAAACCCACTTGGCAGCCGCCTCCTTGGCGGACAGGTTCATAAGGCGCAGCTGCTCAATTGGCAATTGGGTTGTTTGTTAAAAATTCAGGCGACCAAGCATATCGGAAGTTATTGCCTCCGAAATATTTTCCATTATGAAAGGAAAGTGGGCCATGGCTTTTAGAAAAAAATTAGTGACCAAAGTAAAGGCCTCTTCAGCCTCTAAAAATTGGTAGGAAATCCTTTTTGAAAAAAAAAGCCATCACAGAAAGAGGCTTAGTTTTTTAGGGAAATTTGGATTAATTTGGAACATTTTGCCAAAATTTTGAGGGGTAACAATAGGCCATATATTGTTTCCCAAGGGCAGTATCGCGAACTTGAGCACTGACCAGGATTATTTGTAATGGGGACTGGGTGACGCAATTAAGGTATCCGAAAACTTGAAAAGTTAAGAGAACAAAAACTATGATTCCAGCCAGTGGCAAAGTTGGGTTGAGCTTGTATTTGCGAACAGTTTTGGAACATGGCTTTTTCATTGCCGATCCGCATCCGGGAAATATATTTGTACTTCCCGGAGCGTTCAAAAAATCTGTTTTATAGATTTTGGATTTGATGGGGAAACCACTTAATGCCCAATGGACAAGGAAGCGATTAATGGACTATCTCCTTTGTTTTTTTAAAAAAAAGATGTAAGGAAAATAAATTCCAATTCTTAAAAAAATTGCCCTAAAGGAATGATATCCCGGATGAAAAAAAGTTGGAATATGATTATATTAGTGAATTAGTGAGCGCATTAGCGCATAACATTCTATCGAAAATATGTAAGTGCGGAATTACTTTGGTAACAATTTTAAAAAATAGTATCTTTTACGGCAGAACAGGAATTACCATACCGCAATCTACTCTGTATTTATGACTTATTTAGGGCTTTGGTCATTATTGAAGGTGTAGGCCTAAAAAACTAGATCCAGAATTTCCAACATTACGGATAATCTAAAACCCTATATGGCCCAAAATAAACCCCAAACGGTTTGGGTTTTAAACGACTTTTTTCAAAAAAAAATCTTTTAAATCGATTCTCAAAGATTACATTCGCTTTTGACAAATTTACCTGCCCGACATTAATGAAATTGTAGATAAGATCAAAGACGGGGAAATTGGTCATCTGTTCCATTGCAACACCAAAAAGCCTCACATGAATTTTAGAATTAAACCCTTAGGACCAGCCTTTAACCGTGTTTGGCTCTATGCCGTTATTATTGCTGCCTTTCCGTATCTATAGCTGTTCTGCCACTTATTTGGTAAATGGCAGATAATGCCTCCAAAGGATTAGTGGAATACCGGTAAATTGAACGAGTGCCAATAAGGTTTTATCCTTTTCCGCATATTTTATTGGATTAGTTATATTGATTTCCCAATTCATTAGGAATAAAGAAGAATGAACCGGACCAAAATTTATAATTTTGCATTGCTATAAAAACAACAAAACCATGCTATTATGCCATACCACTGGTCTATGTCAAGATTTTTAAAAAACTTTCAATTATCGGTTTTTTTTAAAACAGGACCTAATTATTATCTTTATTCCCGGCACTATTTTAAAAAACGGGGGGGGGGGGGCGGGCTGGGTTGTGTTGTTGTGGTGTATTTGTATGTCTTGGGATTGGTGCCCATTTTCCAAAATTATATAATTGATGAAAATATTTCCATGGAGACGTCAACGGCATTAGGGCCATTGCAAACAAAGACTTTTTTTGAAAACTAGTTGTGTGTATAGAGAATAATGAGTCCGCCTAGAGTTAAATGTCGCTTTTTGGTAGATAATGCCCAGGCTGCAGACCACGTAATGTTGTGTGAGAGACTCCCTGTGAATTGGCGATAGCGCGAGAGCGGCGCGCGCGAGACAACTCTATATAATCGCGATTAATTCAAAGTAGATATTCTTGGTAGGTGATTACCGCAATTTGAGTTAAAACAGCCCCTATTTGTCAATTTCCAGTGATATGGAATATTTTTCCGAACATGATGCCGAAGGTCGTATACAATGTGCGGAATTACGCATTTGACTTCTTTTTTTGCGTAAAAACGTCTACGTGCCTAAATTCAGGGCAGGCAAATTAGACCGTCTGGCGATACCGTAAGCAATTTGGATGCCCGATTTTCCAAACTTACCTCAAAAACCTTGGAACAGGAACAAAACCCGTAATTGTCTTGCGTAGATTTTAACGTTGGCCCATTAGAGCTATTGACCTTAAGAACGATTAAGAGTAATTTTATATTAACAAAACCGGCAGGATACACTTTCAAATTGAAATGAATGGAATGGATTAATTTTTTATTCAAAATCCGGTTTTGTGTAGATTCTTATTTAGGACCATTTTTCGATCCGGATTGTAGGTCGGCCCCTATAACCGTATTGAGTTATCGAATTTAGAGTTCTGAGGGAAAGAAAAACACCGGTTGCGTATAGATTTATTTTTTGGTAAGCAATAAATCACTGGGTAGAACACGGTATAGAAAATCCGTTGAAAAAATTTCTATCGGAATATTTTTGGATCGGAGGGACCACGCCCTATAGCCATGGACAATAGAATCTTAAAAGGGCTTCCATGATCCCCTTAAATATTGTTGCAGTTACACTTACTGAAAATTCCCTACAACCTGTGGAGGCCGGCATCCGCGTTTCATGAGTTAACCCAAACCATATGCCAGGATGTTTGACAATTTGCAGTCGCTAACCACATGCTTTTCGTAATTCCTCTGTGAATACGGGCCTAAAGTGTTGATCGATTTCCAAAACCCGAAAGATCCCCTCAACGGTTCATGGCCTTGACCACGGCTTTCCGTGGATTTTGTTCGCGGAAAAGATAAAAAGCCCCTTGTTCAGGGCAAGCATCACTGGGTGTTCCAAATTAGCTTGTATTCGAAAAACTCATAGGTTAGTAGAAATTTCCAAAAAAATTGGCCAATTACTGTCTTACTTAGTCCTTTTTGTGCCGAATTAAAAAAATTGAGATCTCCATAAACTTTCATGTGTTAATTTTAGTTCATGTCACTTTTTTTAATTTGACATTTAAATTATTAGGACTCTTTTTTTGTTGTCCGGTTCCAAGCGGAGTTTGAGGACCTTATTTTTTTTTACTTAGATTTCAAAAAATAAATATACCTCTCCCACTGCTGGCTCGAGGGGAGACCAATTAAAGGTAATTTTTGTTAAATTTCACCTTTTTGATTTTTAAAATCTGTAAATAATTTTCGTTGTTTTTTTGGTCTAGATTTTACTTTAAACTTGCTTGTTTTAACCAAATTTCCCGTAAAAGATTTTATTTAATCCACCAATTTTTTTCTTTGGGCGGTTTATCTTTTTCCCAAAAAAAAAAACTACCCATTTTTTTTTTTTAATCTCGCATATATATGACAAAAGAGAGGATTCAAGTTATCGGATAATACCAATTAAAAATTTCCAACATTGTCTTCTCTAGAAATGTCGGCTTCTCTCGGGGACAATGTGTTAAATAAATATATAATATACAACACATTCGGTGGAGCTTATAATTTGTGAGGTGGGGGAGGGATAATAAATATATAAATCTCCAACCACCTCGCGTTTTTTAAAGGAATCACTCTCTACTCTCTCCTCTCTCT
>Ga0163217_1003315_pt1 | contig 12390 bp, 15 predicted proteins | sample SynspAceP_FD_185933 | JGI IMG/M metagenome (GOLD analysis project Ga0163217, IMG submission 185933) | Saline lake microbial communities from Ace Lake in Antarctica - Synechococcus sp. Ace-P (PacBio error correction) | ecosystem: Environmental > Aquatic > Non-marine Saline and Alkaline > Saline ... | reverse complement strand
CATCAGCCATCGAGGTCAGAGAACTTCCACCAAGCCCTGCAACCGGCCCTAGCCCTGGCTTCTGCGCAGCCAGTAGGGCGCTTCGCACACGGGGCGCCCTTCTTCATTGGGAACTGAGTTAGGCCCTGACAAGGCCATGCGGTAGACGTTGCCGAGCTTGAGCCTGTCTCTCTTTAGGCTGACCACGGCTTCTGAGTTGCCATGCGCCTCGACGACCTGCTGGCTCAGGCTCCAAGGATCAGGGATGATTGCGACGGCACCACGCCGCCAGCAATTGTTGCGGCGTTTGGCTCGGTGGCCCGTGATCAGGCAGGAGCCGACAGTTGACCTGGATCTCCTGGCTGGATCTGCCCCCGCGCACGGGTCTGCTGGGAGCGCATCGCCCTGAAGCTGGCTTTGGAAGACACGTTTGCACTGCCGCGTGGGATTGATTCCGCCGCCGCAATCTCAAGCCAGGCCGTCCTGGCTTTTGCTGAGCGGGACGCCATTTCCCCTTGACGTTCGATGCCAAGGAGGACCGTGATATCCCCTGGCGGAGATGCCGGGATGCGACGTACTTCATCATGCCTATGACCGAGTGGACCTCGAAGAGGTGTGGATCACGTTGAGCGAAGCCAATTGCAGCGCTGCTGAGCAGACTTCGAACTGTGCTCGCCCTTTGATCCAGGTGGCTGCTTGATCGGTGCCCGTTGCGTTTCATCGCTGGGTGGGGCCAACGTTTTCTCCCGCCGACAACCGCGCAGGCCAACCAACAGGCTTCCGCCACGCTGCTCTATACGATCGGTTGATGGCGACACCCCATTCGCGTTCAACAAGGGTCAGCCAAGCGGATCCACGGTGCGGCTGGCCCTGCATTGATGCGCCCGAGATGGCCCAGGCTCCCTATGGCGAAACAGGCCCGCAGCTCATCTGCAAGCCGGTTGAAGATCGCAGCAAGGTGGAAACTCCTTTCCAGACCGTGGATTCGCCTATGGCGCGCACCGTGCCGAAGCTGATCGGGAGGTTCAACTTGAAACTTGGCGATGGTGGAAGACGGGATTGGCCTTTGCGTATCGGAAGTTCCTGGGCCATTTTGCGGACGAGAAGGCCTATTCTCGATTGCCGAATTCAGAGCCAACCGGCGCCCGCTTTATGGGGTGTGGGGAAGGTCCTGGCGGAATCACCAGGCCCTGGAACCTTCCGACGCAGTAGAAAGATCATCGGGATCTGCTGCTTGATTCCAGAATCCGTTTTCCTGCGGCGCCCGCTATCGCTGCAGCCGAAGATCGGCTCCTATTTGCCCTGGGCCAGGAACTTGCTGCGCCAGGGTCACAGCTATCTCGATCGGCAAACGGGCGATGGGGGGAAGCCTGCGAAAGTCTGACGCCCTTGAGATGACGGTTGGCCGCACCTTTTACGCCAAAACCCCTCTTCCATCTTGTATGTTGGTTCCATTCCTTGGCTCTACATCGATGGGCCCTTGTTGGAAATCTGAATCTGCTCGCCCAAAGTCAAGAACTTTGGAGATGGCTCCAAATCTGATCTGGTTGCGAATGCTGCCGGTTACGTGAGCAACCAGGAAAGATGGCAGGTGGAGGCCTGGAAAAACCTTTCCACGGCCTTTCTTACGAGGCCCTGCTGGAGCCAAAGGCCTCAGCTTTTGGTGATGGCCACTAGCAAAGACGCGGGGCAGTTGGTGGGCCGCAGTTTGAGCTACACCGCCAAAATCCAGGTTCAACGGAAAATTTGCTGGTGGGCAAGGCCTTACACAGCCTCTTACCTCAAGCCTGGCGATGAAATTCGAGGAATCAAGCTGGGTTAAGAAGCCAGATCCGGCTGATTTTTCCTGCTGGTGCGTCGACGGACGAAGAATGAGGCGAAGCGTGCAGCTTCTTGTTACGGCTGACGTCAAGGCCTCCCACTGCAGGTTGGTGCGCACGAAACAACTTTCCCTAGCGTGATTGCCACTGGTTGCAAGGGTTTTCACGGTGGGCAGGAAAACCAAAGCTCGTTCAGAAAATTTGCCTGCGGGACGGGCACGGTGGCGCCTTTGTTGTTCGTTGGCACCGCGAGTGAGGAGCGAAGCTCAGCGATCTGTCCAATGCCAGATCGTCCGGACGTCTTTGCGCTTTGAAATGTGGTTGGACCGGTTTCACCTGTGATCCCCACGGCAGGGTTGCTGCGGTCACAGAGGCCAGATCCTCGGTGGCGGGCTGGCCCGGAGCTGGTCGCTGGGTCAAAGAGGGGGGCCTGCAGGCTGGCAGGCGTAAACGGACGCAGACCAAAGCGTTGGGTGGTTTGCTGCAACGCAAACACCAAAGCCTGGGGGCTGTTTTGGGCAGGCGGCGGACTGCATCGCTGCCGGCAGGACTTGCTGGTAGACACAACCTGCGCCCTCAGATCAGCGCCAACAGACATCTCGGGTTCGGCCCAATCGTGTCCCGGTGACCGCCTCGGGGAAGCCGGTGCTGAAGCTCGTCCTCAATCTTGCAAAGTGGGGCAAAGTCTGAGAGAAGGGCAAGCCAAACGGTTGTTGCTTCGCTGCTACTTTGCGCAGTGGCTGCCTCTGGAGTTCTGCGGGCTGTTTCTGTTGAACTCTCCCTGGCCTTGGCTTTGGCCGTGCTGGGCGTTGTCCGCTGGCAAACATTTCCTTGGGAGTGCTGCAGGAACAGGACCGCAAGTTGGAGCTGCTGCTGAGCGGCTGCCAGCACCCGCTGTCAATCGCTGATTTACAACCCGTAGGCCCAATTGGGCAGGCGGGCGCCGGCTCAGCTGCGCTGGAGGGCCCGGCCTCCTTCACGCGGGGCTGCCGCAAAGGCGCTCCCACTGCTTGCTTGTTCCTGCTCGCTCGGAATCTGCTGGATGCTCGGCTGGAGGGAATTGCTCGTATTCACCGGCAGCGCCACCCTGCCGCAGGGAAAGTGCCGTTTCAGTTGGCTGGGGGAAAAAGGGAGCTCCATTGGGCCCTTGTGGCCTCGGGCCGCTAAGAGAACGGCGAGGCATGGTCCTCGCGGCAGCTGAGCAGGAGCGGCACGGGATCGGGTTGCCGCTGTTGATGGGGGGACGGGGCATGGCAAGGCAGAACGCCAGTTGGCGCGCAGGCGGGACGCCCCTTACCGCCGACCGCCATGGAAGGGTTCGGCCGTTCAGGGCCGACTTGGCACCGTCCTTGCCGCGGGGCGGACGATGGGGAAGACCCGCCTCAGCCGCCTTCTCTAATCGCTTCTTGTGATGTTCCACCGCCCGGATTCCCCAAGCGCTGGGCCAATTCGGGTACGCGATCCACTCCGCTCCCCTTTGTCGAGGCATCGCCCTACCCCCACCATTTTCCGGTGGACCCGAATGAGCCTGACGGCGCTCCGGCTTGGCCCGTGTGCCCATAAACTCGGAGGCCTGTCGCGCATGGGTCAAGCGGCCGAGCTCTCACCAGAACGCCCACGGAATCTGCCCAGCATTTCCAGTGCAGGCAAATGGATCGCCCACGAGAATTGGGCATGGCAGAAGCCCAAAGTCCTTTCCGCCCCTGGATAGGCCGGAGCAGGACGACCCTTGGCTGCCGCCACAACCCCGTGACTGGCTCTCGGTTTGATCACCAGGTGGATTTTCCTGCTGGATGGTGTGGTTGAGCTGGATCTCTTCCTCCATCCTGATCCCCGCTCAAGGCAAGGATCCACGCGTGAGGAAGGGCTTTTTGATCCGCGCATGATTGGACCATGCTGCTGCTCTACCGCCTTACTGCGTGTGGCATTCGTCTCCTCCCGCAAGATCGAGCGCGCCTGTGCTTACGGGGATCTGGCCTTCGGGTGTTTGGACGCGGCAACCAGCAAGGCCGGACCACACCACGGATCAGTGGAGTTCCGTTCGCCGCAGACCCCTCGATTTCCCTCAGGGGTCTATTTGTTTTTCAGATTCCTGGCGCCTTGTCCAGAAGGCCGGGAGTTGGTGAGCCTGGGGCCTGTTGGCGTTGGACGGCACCAATGTGCAGGCCCAATTGCTTCCATGCAACCAAAAAGCCATGAGCCACGAGCGCATGCTCAGGGCGGAGAAAAGCAGGCTGGAGGAAAGAGATTCCAATTGCCTTGATGCGGCCAAGGCCGAGATCCTTGATGCCCAGGAGGATCGGCCGCTACTGGCAAAGGGGAAAGCTTGGGGCAGTGAGCTCCTCGATGAACTTGACGGCGCCGTCAGGACCGTCCTGGCCAGGATCCGCCAGGCCCGCAAGGAGATGGAAGGCGGAGACCGCCGCAGCAGCGCACGTCAGTGTAGGGCTATTCGAGGAAGCAGAAAGAGCGCCCCAAGGGCCAAAGCCACTTGCCGCCGGTGGGAAATCGGTGCGACTGCACCCGGGCAGCCGAGTAAAGGGCCGATCTCTGACAGAAGCCGAGGCAGCAGCAGCTAAGGGCCAGGGGCGGCCGTCGAGAAGGGGCCAATACGAGGCTGCCGAGATTTCGCCGATGTCGTGGGGAACCGCCGGATCTTGGAGCCCTTGGGCGCCGTGAGGAGCTGATGGCCACGGCCGTGGTCTGGCGAGAAGGGCCATGGCACCCACCGCTCCCACGAAGAACAGAACAACCCAGGCGGATTAACCTTCATCCGACAGACATTCGATGCAGCACAATCTTCATTTGACATGGTCAGATCAGTCCACTTACATCCAGGGCACAGAACTGGCACAGGTTCGGCCGGTGCGACAGCGGACATACCAGGTGATCGTGGCGGTCGGGGTGAGCAACCAGGCCGTTCTCCGCTGATGTCTCGATAAAGCATCTTTCATGAGAACCCCCCATGCTCGGTACGGCATCGCCGGGCCAGCCGCCGGTGCCCTGTCCCACTTTGTGATGACGAGGATGTGCGGCATTTACCTGGATGCAGATTAATCACACGCTCATTTAGAGCATGCGCTCGATTCAGGGCATTGATGCCTACATCCCACCGGGCCGGGCTGGCCCCACGGCCAGGCCCGCCCCGCCGAAATAAGAGAGACACATATGCCAGGGGAACGCCGATGCCAAAGCCCCCGCATGGCCCGCAAGATCAGACAGCCAAGAGGGCGCCAAGATCTACGCCCAGCGCAAGGCAGATCGTGGAGCCGCGTGAAACGGGCAGATCAGGAAAGCCCGCGGTCTACGCCGCTTTCTTGTTGAAGGGCATTGAGAAGGGTGAGCGGCGAATGGCACCTGATCGCCGCACCACAACCTGTTGAAGTTGTTCGGTTTCAAGGCGGATCACCAGCAAACAGGCGCGGTGGCCTGGCAACGGGATGAGGGGCATGGCCAACCCTGGCGCATGGCACTCAGGATGGCTCAAACACCTCAAATCGAAAGACCCTAGAAACGGAAGAAGGGTGGGCTCTATCGCTTCGACTCAGGCCGAGTTTGCCGGTGACCGGCGGGCCCCTGCTTTATCGCGGCAACAAACTTCCTAGGCGGGAGATTTACAGAATGTGCAAAATTATATTCTACTATCTTAAAAGTCCCGCTTGCCTCCCGCCCATTTGTCAGTTGAGTGCAGCAAGCGAAACATAAGTCTTCAACCTTTGAAATATCGCATGTGGGTCACCGAGGGCAGCAGGCTACTTCCAGGAATAGGCACACAACGCCAATCAAAGCCCTCACACCATGTAGCCCCCATCAGCTCGCCATTAGGAGGAGTATGTTTAGAGCAAAACTCATTACCTGTTCTTGCTCCAGCTATTGGAGCGTCGTCTTTTAACGTGTGGGAATTGGGAGTTGCGAGTGCGTCAGTAGGCCACGATCTAATCTTAGTTCAAGACCGTTTGCGTTTACCATCACAAGGAAGGATCGTTCTACCTTGGGTCGAGCGCGCGCGCGCTGTTACGGCTGCGGTAAGTGTTGCCAAATTACATAGACAAGCGCCGGGCGCCTATAAGCACTCACGTGTCTCGCGCCTGAGGGGGACACAACTAGGTTCTGGTCTCCTCTCTGGCGGTGGGTTCCACTATAGACAAGGTCAGACGTGCCACCACGCTCATCTCAGGGTCCAAAACCAAGAAAAGTGGGGAACCACTGCCACCAGCTACCCCTGACCGATGCCTCTCACCACCCTCTGATATCCCATTCCAGCTCTGGATTGGACAGCACGGTCAGCCTTCAAGAGCATCGAGGCCCGCATTACGGCCGGGGGTCTGTCACGGCGGTGCACCAACCCTGACCGTGAGCCTGCAGTGCGGGACAGGTGCTGGGATTCTGTTGCTTGCGGGTTGCCGGATTGCCATCAAAGCCAGTTGGGGTGATCTGAAACTACCACTTGTGGCATCCACCCTCTTCCAGCCCGCCTTCAGTAACTTCTGCCCACTGCTCGACCGGGCCCACTTCCGGCGAGAGGCCTCTTCTCGGCCGCTTCAGCAGGGGGCTGGCTGGACCGGAAATCGCGGGCTCCCCCGATCGATGAACACGTAGGCTTGTAGCGAAGCAGCAGGATCACGGTTGGGAAGCGGAGGACATTTGCGGCCGATGGGCTTGCTGGACCAGCCGTCCATGAAGAAGTGAATAGTACGGCGTATTCTCGTCCGATCGTGAGCCCCGATGCTGCCAAGAATCGTGGTGGAGCTGCGCCATTTGGGGCGCAAGAAACACGACCTTTTGGAGGCAGAAGGTGAAGTAAGGCAGCACTTCATCCGTTCCCTCCACCTGCCTCTATGCCCGGATCGAGGAACAGCAGGACGAGGTCCTTTTTCGCTGATCGCCTGACAGTCTTTACTGATTGGTTTCACCCTCTCATCAGGTGAAAGTCGTTCTCACCTCTCCCTCATCACCGGTTTGGGCAGGTGGCATCGTTCATCCCTCACCACAAATTGCCCCTAGGCCCATGGCACCCGCCAAACCTCGCCCCGTCCGAGCCCCGCGTTATGAGCGCCCGCTTCGGCCGGAGCTCAAGGCCCTCTTGCTGATAATGGATGCCGCTTCTTCCTTTGGCCTACACGGCCCTGGCGGCCCCATCGACATGATCTGGCTCGGTTACCGCCCGCCTTCCGTCGGGGGCCTAGGAACCCTCGGTTGACTTCAGCCTCAGCGGAAGGCTCGGGTGAGGTTTGTCGTTCTTGGCGACCAGCGGGCAGCCGTCGATCGGTGCTCGGCTCAAGTTGCCAGCTGGGAAGATCAATATTCCTGCAGCCCGGAAGGCGGTGTAGTCTGTTTTCAGCATCGATCGTCTCAACGGCAGCATCACCGCCGGCCGAGGGGTGAACTCTGGGCGCTGCACCCACGGCAGGGGCCATTGTTCGTTTTGGATCGAGCCATCTTAAGATGTGTGTCCCACACGTTGTCAGCTGACAAGGGGGTGTGAGGTCGCCAGGGTCGGCGGTGGTCACCAACCGTCCCAAGACCTCACACCACCATGCATAGCCACCCTCTGGCCCGACTACACCCGATTCAGGTTCTGGGAACGGCTCATCCGCCGGCACTCGATGAAGGCCGTGCCAACTCCAAAGCCCTTTTGCAAGCACAAGCCGGGAATCAGGGCCTTGCGTACGGCCTACAAGTGGCTCTCCAGGTTTCGAAGGCAGGCGGCCGTAGGCGGCACTGGCGGATCGACGGAGTGTTCGCCGCACCCCAGCTGCGGACGCTCGATTTCTCGCAGCAACCTCCAGGCAGGCTGTTAGACCTGCGGCACCAGCGCTGCACCGCTCCGCCGCATCCGGCCAGGGCTCTCTGTGGCGGGCCCCTGTTTCTCCACCGTTGGTCGGCTTCATGAAGGGCCTGGGTCTGGGACGACTGAAAAAACCTTGACCCCCAAAACGTCTTGTTTTCGTCGCTACCAGTGGGAGCGCCCCGGGACATGATCCATTTGTCGACATCAAACAAGCTGGCCAGGGTTTTTGGCGGGGTCGGCCACCGCAAATCCACCGGCGACGTCGTCAAGGGGCTTCCTCCCGAGGTGCCGGCTTACGAAAAGGTGCACGTCCGCGATCGACGACCGCCACCCGCGCCTGGCCTACGTCGAAGTGCTGGGCTGATGAGCAGAAGGAGACTACCGTTGGATTCCCCTGGCCGTGCCGTTCGGCTGGTTCTCTGAGCAAGGGGATCACCCCTGTCGGCGGATCCTCTCAGACAACGGGCCCCTCCTACCGCTCTGGAGGACTGGCGAAAAAGCCTTGTCGGGACCTTTTGGATTCTCAAGCCCATCCCCGCCACCAAGCCCTACACGCCGCAGACCAACGGGAAGGCCCGAACGGTTTCATCAAAACCATTCCTGGCGGAATGGGCTTACGTGATCGCCTACCAAACATCGGATGAACGCAACCGCTTGGCTACCCCGCTATCTGGGGGATCTCTATAACGGCAGCAGGGTGCCACATTGGCTCTCGGTGCCTCACTCTCAAGCAATGCCTCCAGCGGCTTGCTGATCGCTGAATGACCTGGTGGAGAAAGCACATCCTAGAGGCCTGGTCGGATACCTGAGTTGCAACGGAACACGTAGTTGATGTCCTCTGACAATGCATTGGCAGTGAATTTTCGAAACTGCGTTCGCCTGCCGATTGTCGGGTTCAATTGCGCCTGAGGCTGATCGGGACCAAGCAAGCAGCTTCACCCCTACTCCCCAGGCACAGGTATTCAAGCCGACGGTCACCGCTGGGCTTACAGGCCCAAACAAGCTGTCCGATGCGAGGGGACATTCCCTGGAAGTTCAATGGTAGCTTAACGCCAGGGTTCATGACCAGAACCTGACGGATTGGCATTTGACGTGGTGGAACAGGGGCAATGATTATGTCGACTACTATTCTTTGTTGGAAAAACGTGTTTTGAACTGCCTCCTTTCCCCTGTAAACCGCCAGTCTTCCCTCCATTTGAAGGGGGTGATCAACCGTGGGAATGCCAGCTCTCTTTTGGAAAATCGGGTCACGTTCTGCCGGTGCGGCGGGCTCATCCGCCTTTTCCACATCAGCCTTGACGGCCTCGGGCTGTATCGTTGCATTGAACTGCTCCACAAGCCCCCTGCGTGGAAAAGTTTGGTTCGGGATGGGAGAGCGTCATCTTGTGTCAGGCAGAGGAGGGGACCAGCGCTATAAAATGTGGAGAGCGTTAAAGCGGAGACTAAAATGTTTGACATCGACTATTCCGACGTTAGCCTTGCGGTAGGGGGGCGATTGAAGGGAAAGGTGAGTTGATCTTACACAGGCGTTTACGTAGCTTGCGTATGTAGCCGAACATGACTACGACCCCAAGTACCTGGTAGTGGGATGCACCTGGGCACAGGGGGCGTGGCGACGGTAACCCGTAATTTGGAAAAGCATCCAGGGCGGAAAGTGAGGTTGGTAGTACTGTTTGGCCGGATCCCGCGCCAACCATCCCTCTAAGCTATTAGGGTCGCCATCGGATTCCTCACCGATGGCGGTGTCGGGGTGCTGAAAGCCCGACATCGATGCTCAGACTTAAGTTGGGGATTATTTGTTTGTTTGTGGCCGTTTTCATTCCCGTTTCGCACAGTCTGGTTTCGAGGCCTTACCGCCGATTCCCTGTTGAGGTTGAATCCAGACTACAATAGTTGCACTAGCACCGCCGGTGGGCCAGGTAAAGCCGCACCCAGTTCGCGCAATCGTAATTAGACGGCAAGTTCCCCGGGAGGAAGTGTAGAGGACGCTCTCCTAGTGTTTGATCAAAGAGCCTTTCCCCTCGTGAATAATCGACGCGCAACTGGTCCACCGAAATTCCGGTTAACTGTAACAGCGGTATTTGAGGAATCTAGCAAAATCGAAGAGCCCAGTAACGCCCAAGTGCATTGAAAGCGTAACTCGAAAACTATTCGCCGTTATCGTGCCTGTGGATTGTTGTTTTGCTTAACACCGGTGGTGTAAGCCATGCGCTGGCTTTCCTTACCCTTCCGGAAGTTATACCGCAGGGAATGGAGACGACGACCCTATAGCTCCCAGTACCACACGTCCATATCCGCCGAAGCCAATTGCACTATGTTTGCAGAAGGGTTGAAAGTCATTGAGATACGCCATTGCTGCTAAACCTTCAGTTTGGCCGGCCGGTGAGGTCATTTGTTGGTGTTGCTAGCTGAGGGGTGTGTTTCCACTGACGCTCAACCTGACCTGGGACTGATTAGGTTTGAAGCCTTCCACTTGCTGGTGCACTTCGATCCAGAAGTTCTCCAAGATTGGTTAAACGTCTCCGCCAGATGGGGCTTGACTTACTTCCCGCCAGCAAGCCACCAGTGGATTCCAACTCAGTGTTAGTACTGTAGATAATCTCGCGCTCTCTGTCTATTGACTGATTTGATCCCTGCAGGACAAACAAACAAATTTTATTCATTTATCCGGACAACGATGTAGCTCATAAGACAGGTCACAGTGGTTTAAAGTAAGTTATTAATAGGGCAATAGCCTGAATACTGAACACCTCATTGCCAAGCTGAACTACCTGCCGGGTGAGAGGCCACGAGTTTAAAGTCATAATAACCAATTTAGCGGGATCCGGTTCGACCGCTGGGACTGATGCCAACAGTCACTTTAAGTTGGGTCTGCTGGTGTTTCTCCGACAAGCCCCATCGTTTAACTTTGAGGCGGGGGCACCGCCCTGACGCGCGCGCTCTCGCTCTCTCGCGCGCGTAAGCCTTGCTCCCGGAGGAGTTGAGCAAAAACGCTCCGTACCATCAGGCCTCCTGAGTTTCAAGGCCAGCGGGTCGCCATGCGAGGCGATTCAGTGGCCGCCAAGACCCGCTCCAGGGAAGATTTGCGCTGATCACGCGATCCCACCCAATCCAGGTTGAGCCAGGGGAAGAGCACGCTCTCGCTTGAGGGCGCCAGGCGAAGCTGTTAGGCCGAGGCGAAGAGCAGCAACGGGCCAAGGAGGATGTACAGGCCAAGGAGGCGGGAGCTGGTCCAGGCAGATCGGGTCGTCTCCAGGGATGGGAAGCTGGAGGGCTTAAAAAAAAAAGGTCTCAGCTGCTGTGGTGGCCCGTTGAACTGCGCAAAGACTGCTCATGACCCACGGATCTCCTGAGATCACAATCACCGCGGGGAGTTTGAGCTGCTGGGGCTTGCCACGATCCCACCTGCTTACTACCGGGCCCACCGCACGCATTGCACGTGGAAATCGACGCTGGCGCGGCGATCCGAATAGGCCAGGATCGATAGCCTCCTATCAGAGAGAGGATCCTGCAGCGGCAGCCGCGGGATGGTGGACTTACCTGGCCAGAGAAGGGATCCCGCTCGCCGTGAGCGGCGTCGTCGAACCTCATGCGGCGCATGGGTCTACGGGCCATCCTACAGAAAGTTACGCACCACCAGTGCCAGATTGAGTCCATCGGAGCGCTTTCCCTGCGCCTTGCGTGCGCGACCTCAAGGAGGGTCAAGTGAAGTGGAGACTCTCAGGTTCTGGGCAACGGATAATCTTTTACTATTCGCGCTTGCTGGAGAAGGCCTTTCTCTACCTTTCGGTGCGCCTGTTGTGGATCTGTTTTCCCGGCATGTTACTCAGTTGGAAAACTCACGGGGCAGCCTTGACCACGGATTCTGGTCTGGAGGCCTTGGAGATGGGCCTTCTTGGCTGGTGGGAGAAAGCCACAGATCTTCCACTCCGATCAGGGGTGGGTCAGCTCCGGTTTTCAAAGTGGGTCGTTCGCAAACCAACCCCTCCATTCACTGAGGATTTTGTGTATGACGAGCACGCATCCAGCTGGCAGATGCGCTTCGCCTCGATGGAAGGGGGGGGAAAATCCCCTTTCCTTGGCCGTTCCCTCGACAGCTCAGCAACAAGCATCGAAGTTCTTTTCTTGGGGATTGTGCGACTCGTCAGGGTTATCGAGGGCGAAAATTTGCCGCATCGAAGGCGGGCATCCCTCAAGCGATTGGAAAAAACGCGTTGGTTCCGCCCAATGCTGGCGGGATTGCTTCCGCGATTCGATTGACCGCCTCGGGCCGTTTCCTGTCCTTTTCTTGAGCGGGAGGAAGAATAAGCCCATGCCTCTTGCGAAGGGAATAATCTGGGAGTCCGCCGCCATTGCCCGTTGAGCTGGGTCGCTCCGCTTCGGACCCATTTTCTGCCGGAGTAAGTTTGCGCCGTATATTCCTTTCAAACACGCCACGCAAATGCGTTGGGGCCTATTCGGGCCACAACGGGCACAGGTGGCATGCTTGAACGTCGCGCCAGAACGTCCCCAAAAGTGCCAGGGCTCGGCGGGAAAACTGGCACCTTCTCGCGTTAAGTATTTGTATACCAGGGGGGAACGGGGCTTTCTTTGGCCAGGATTTTTCACCGCCCGAAAACGGTGAGTGGTTCGTGCCGGGTCCTGTTTACAAGCTGGGATTCCCGGCCCGCAGGCATGGGGTTCGTTCGGTTCAGGGAACCGGGTCTTGTGGGGCGGGATCCGTGCCTGAGTGACTCCGGGTGCTTAAGCGTCGCGTACTTTCTTCTTCCTCTTTTTTTTTTTGGGTGGGTTGGTGTTGTT
>Ga0163217_1099256_pt1 | contig 12392 bp, 7 predicted proteins | sample SynspAceP_FD_185933 | JGI IMG/M metagenome (GOLD analysis project Ga0163217, IMG submission 185933) | Saline lake microbial communities from Ace Lake in Antarctica - Synechococcus sp. Ace-P (PacBio error correction) | ecosystem: Environmental > Aquatic > Non-marine Saline and Alkaline > Saline ... | reverse complement strand
ACGATTGGTAGCAATAAGAATTCATCATAATTGAAAAAGGGCACCACCGGGTACGTTACAGAAGAATAATGGGTGGGGGATGGCCTCTTTCTATAACTTTTCTGAACAGGTAGAGAAAGCGTTATATCTACTCCAAGAAACGGTCACCGTATATGGGGTCCTATTCTTTTAATAGCGCTTTAGTTATTTACTTAAAAGCCGGGAATGTTGGAAGAGGGTCACTTCATCTCCCAGCTTTTGATATCCGATAAGTTTGTAATTAGCACTGCTAAATCATTCACATTATTTTTAATTTAGGAATATCTTTATATTTAGGTAAAAAGGGAAGAAACATTATTATCAAGATTACACAAGAGCTACTTGGTTGCCATGGATGATATCTTGTGCGATAGGGTGAGACCTAACCTTTACATATTACCAAATTTGATAGAGTCTTAGGCATTGCAAAATACCTAAAAATCAATTTCATCAAGTTTTGCTGTTCCCAGGTCTTTTGGAACGCAGAATGTAGACAGGCTATTTGGGCTTGTCGATTGCTCAATGTTCGTTCCCGATTTTTATTTTTTTTTGAGGAGCGTTGGCACATTACTGGTGGCTTATTTGAAATTAAACAACCTTGAATCGAGTTTGATTTCAATTGAACGTGCTTAAGCTGTTGCAACCAAACGATACCAAGAGCGATATACAAAAAATGAAGTGCTTGCCTTGCTGTACAAAAAAATTAAACAGAAGCCAGAGAATATTACTGAAAAATTGCGAAATCAAATAAAAGTTAATATTAGTATATGGAAAACAAAGAATAGCCTATATGTAAACTTGATAAAATCGATGTTTGAGTGGGACTAAGGAATTGCGCAAAGAGAAGCATTGTTACAGAACTAGTTGGCCGATTTCCTTGGATCCTGAAAATCTATATTACTTTTATAACTTAGCTAACTGGGCTTACGTTTTGCAGGCAAAAATAAAAGAATAGAGAAGGTCTTGGATTTAAAATGCCTTGCGCTAAAATCCCATTTCGATTTTTGAAAGCTCAGGCAATGCGCTCCTCGTTGCGAAAGCAAACTACGGATTCAAATCAATCCCAGAATTAGGAACGTCAATCTTAGAACGATAAAAAAAATTACAAGCACAGGGGTAAGTTAACATTTGTATATGGTTTAGCTTAAAGGGATACGATGATCTTTGGTTGAATTTAAAAAATCCTTTAGTTATTTACAGCAGGGGCTGCTGACAGCCGTTTTCGCGCACGAATGTCTTATGATGTAAATAATGAAATTAGCAACCATTGATGCCATAATAAAAAAACCTTACCCAGAAAGAAATGTTTGAAAAAAAAATTGTAGGCAATGTAAATCAGGAGCGATTTTTATTATTGGGCTTCACGGCACAGGGACAACTTAGTAGAAGCGGCATTTTGGACAGCCGGAGTTAATGTGTATGCTGCTGGAGAATGAGGCAATTTTAGTCCTTCGGCAATTAGTTAAAACAAAATAAACACTAATATTTGATGCTCAAAGTTATCACTTACTCAATTGTTAAACAAACGGTCCTTCGTAGGATTTCGCTTAGTTTAGGAAAAATTACATTATAGTTACAAGGCATCCACCAGGGTCACACTAAAAAGGTTTAATAGAATAAACTGCCCATCAATTATGTTGTACGCTGTAATTCAATTAGCATTAACCCACAACGCAAAAAAGTAATCAATAGACACGACCCCCAATGGCTGCCTGTTATTGGGTGTTTACAAACAGCTACTTTAAGATGCTATCCATTTCTTATTGATTTTGAATGATTTAGCAAGTATACATTGCGTATCATTGAATTGATGCAACATTTGGAAAAGGGTTATTCCCTGGTGTGAATGTACGATTTAAAAATGATGAAGATATGGTAGTTATCAGGAAGCAGGAAAGTCAGGCGTTATTAAAAGTTTTTTGCGATTTTGCCTTGGCAAACCTCAATGTTTGCAGATTTGATAGAAACCAAGAGTGTATCTACACCCTGCGAGTGCTGCGCAGTGAGACAAGCCTCATCTATAATTACCTCAGTTGACAGATGGTAGTGCGTGAATTATAGCGAACAAACTTTGCGACCCTTGCAGCTTATGTCTAGAGGGCCCAACAAAAGGGGGGCTTGGGGTGAAGGGGAATTTATCGTGCAATTGTGATGATTAAAGGATGATGTTGTCATTCATTACCACTTACTCATTACTTTTACAAAACATGGTCTAAACTGACTTGGGATGCGTTGCTTGATTGCTCATTATAGTAAGTTTATCGAGGACTAATAATGACGATTATTAACCAACTAAATTAGGGTGGCCATGTTGAAAACTAAAATAGCTAGTTCTTACGTTAATGTTAGCCGTTAAACACGTTCAACATAATTATTAATTCTGGCACATAGGTCTTATAAAACTGGTTATATCAGTGAGGTGGTAATATGTATAGAAGGTAAAATGTACTTATAAGAACGTCACGTTCAAAGTGGCACAGGGTTGTAGTTATGGTCACTCTTCAATTCTGATTTGAAAGTAGAATCCCGCCAATGGTGGTATTAATGCGTTGATATTATTAGTTACCTTTATGACGTTTCAGCTTTTCTGCTTCGTTCAGCAATTCTAGATAGGGATACTCAAATAAGCAAATGTTTCGATTTCCGACTGTCCTCTCTCAATTGGTCTCCCTTCACCTTATCCACTAAAATCAAAAAAACTCCCAATAGACAAGGAAAGAACAAAGTATTTCGATGGAGTCCGATATGTCGATGCTGTGAATAACTCGCGGAGAAAAATTAGAGATGGGCGTCCATATTATGCCGGGGACTAGCGTGATTGGGTCCAACGAAGCGTGGTGAGGTGATTCGAGCATAAGACATCAGTGGTTGTCGTAGTTGCTAATTGGGATTATTCTTCTTGGCGTTGGTTGAAATTTGGCAAGACACCGCTGTGCAAGCGTTTGGCAGAGTTCAAGCATGCCTTTTACCTTAGTTGAAAAAAAATCAAAACTGCACACCAAACGGGTGCTTGTTTTTGATAGTGGGTATATCAGAGGGCTATTCTTATTTTCAAATTAGTAGTGAGACATGCGCATATTTCAAAGCTGACTTCTGGGGGACAAGGGGTTGTGACTAACACCGCTTCTTAAAGTATGCAGCCCAAGACAAGTCGATTATTCAGTATGCGAACAGAAAAATGCGATTGAGAACAGCAATTGCGATGATTACCAAACAGCTTAAAATTTATGCAGCCTTAAATGCTGGCATTACCAGTGGGGATTTTACCTAAGATATTGTCACGTATTATGTGGTTTTGTTAGACACGTTACATTTATGTATCGAGTTGGTCAAAACACGGCTGGTAACTATCCATTTTGGGAGCAAAATGGTTTGCCTTCATATTCAACCGCTTAAATTTCATGGGTATTTGCTGCGGCGGACTAGTTTTTACCTGAAGAAATATGAAGATATATTTTCTCAGCCAATCAGCAATGGATAAAACAGTGCGTGATGACGATTGGAAAGTGTTTACTTTTTCAATTTGTTGGATGATGGTACGGGCCCATTATGAATCAGCGAGTATTCTGCGGATCGAGCTTCTCCACAAAAACTCGGCATTTTTTTAATGCTAAACAAATGAGCAAAGACTAAGGAATTGGCTTGCGGTCACTTTCACGTAAAAGTACCAGCGTAAGAGATTTGTTTTCATTTAACAATCAGATACCTATGCTAGGCGCGGGTTTAAGTGCCTATTGAAAGATAAAATTAGGGAGAACAACGATTTATTTAGCGATTGTATTGTATGAAAAGATAGTTTCTAGGACCGTTGGGCGCTTAGCAAGTAAAGGTGCCCAAAGTCGACGAACTTCGGATCTGAGCCAGCCTTTTGTGGTTTATGGTTTATTTGTTTACTAGGATACTAGCAGAACTAAGTCGTTTTGTTATTTCAGGAGGCAACTCAAAGTTTGGATGTTAACTCTGCCTTTTATTTGGGCTCTAATCCACTTTCAAGCAGCATTACAACTCAAAAATCCTCGGCTGGTCCTGGGGTGCGATCTCTCTAGCATATATTCGTTACAGCATGGTTTTGGGCTTTTAGAAAAGTCACAAATAAACTAGCTTGTAAAAGTGCAGCAGTGGGGATACCCTTTATGTACTGGCGTACGACGTAACTCTCGCAGTTCGCATGTGGCCAAATCGTACTATTTTACTACGTCGTGATTAAGTTTTCATTTGATTGGTGTGATAAGCATCCGCTAACTCGAAAATTAAATATTATCTGCAGCGCGTCAAAGCAGTGATATTTTATGTCATATCGCAAGAGAAGAATATATCGTGTCTCATAGTTGATACCCACGAGATATTTTCATATTACTAATAGTAGATGCCACAGCATAATGGCGCGCGTTTTTCTCGGCTTTCTTAAACATACAGTGCTGCATTTGTTTACATGAGATTGAACATTTTATGCCGGCTGTCGTTAGCGGGTTTAAAGAGGCGCTTAGCTTTTTTACTAGATGCAACATAGCTGGTTTGTTAGTTCGGCAAACTTATACGAGGGTTGGGCCGCGCGATTGGTGCTTTATACTGGACAGTTTGTTTAACTTTAACGCATATTAATGGTCGCGTTATGGTATTATGCTTTATTAAAAGTTTGCTTGTTAGTTGATCGGGTCTATTTGTATTTTCTCGGGTATGAGGATCCGGACGTTAATGGTCGTTGTTCGCTCCGATTTATAATTGGTGTGTTCTCCCGGTGAATTGCTTTTGTATATCTATGTGGTTGTTGGCTATTATTTATTGGTTACCACTGAAGCGTCGGACAAAACCTTGGGTTATCTGTTATTTATTCTAATGGGGAACATTTAGCGGTTTTGGTTTTGAATGTTTTCTACTGAACTAGTTGACCAATTATGGGGAGATGCGGCAATTGTTTTTTTTTTGTAAATCGGCTTTACCGCTGTCACTTATTATGATGCCTTCTATTCCGCATTATAAAGATAGGGCAAAATCAATCTGACTGGCAGTCTCAGACCCAATTAAGCAAAAACCTCGGGTTGGTTCTTTTAGATAATACTGGTCGCTTTTTCCTGTTCGCGGCTCAGGGGCTAACATCTCGGAGTCTCTCGTAGCCATATATAATTGGCATTAGGAAAGCACAGCGCGCTTTAAGTATAGAGTTTTATTGAGGCTCCTAGGTAGCCTTGGGCATTCTGGCAGTTGGTTAGCTCTAATAGGACATTTTTTTGTCATTATTATAGGTACTAAATACGGCCGAACATCGTTTAGGTGACTATCCTAGTTATAAGCATCGCATTATGCAGTGGCTTGCTAATTGTAGCAGTGATTATGTGATCTTCAAGTTTATTTGATTGCCATATGAATGTATCGGAGTGGACCTGGGCGTTCGCATCTCTCTATTTATCTTTATTGTGTTCTGTTCTGTGTTAATAAAGCCGGCAGTTAGCCGGCTCTCTGGGGGGATTTGCTCTAAAGTAGGGATTGGCATTTCAGTCTATGGTGGGGGCCCTTTATTTTTAACAGGGTGCACATATGATTTTAGTAATCACGTCGGCGCGTTAGTTACGGCTATTGTTATTTGTGCGCTATTATTTGATATAAGCAGCTACAGGTGCTGGCACGCCGAATCATTACTTTTTGGGAATGATTGGCGCTTTATTTAGAGTCAGATAGTATTCTGGCGCAGATAGCAAGCTAGTTATCGGCAACGGCACTCCCGATCAATTCGCAATAGTACTTATCACGATCTGGTTTATGCTTAAGATAGCCTTGTTTCAATGCACTATTTGTTACCTCAAGCCCTGCAATGCGCCCGAACGTAAGCCTCGCTCGCTATAAATTTGACTTATTGTGAAACTCCGCGTTTCGTATATACGGTTTTAAATTAGAAGTTAAATCATGTCGACGAAAACTGTTAGCCCCAATTACAACTTTTTTAAATGCTTCAGCCCACATTTGGTGTTGACCAAGCGTCAAAGCAGGAACTTATCATTTCTGCGTTGACCAGTTTATTTGCGTGAGTTAAAAGCGCACAAAGTGCCATGTTTTTGTACGTCGATTACGCGTTTAGGTAGATAAGAAGACAGCTGTCATTGAAAGCTTTGTTTGCGTGGTTAAACCAATATGAATATATTTTTAACTCTTTATCGATGCAGTGCTGAATATGGCGGTTTTGGCACAAACACAATAACTAACTAAGTCGATTTGATGCAGGCGCAAAAACTCAAGCATATGGACAAGGTTTAATAGACAAAATGGTTTGTTGATAAAGAAGAAACTCCATCACCTTTATCAAGTGTTAGAATGATGGAGCCTCCAGGTACTTGTGTGGAAACATTTCTCGCAGTCGCTATGCTAAAGGTATGCTGCGTCATGTGAAAACTCACGAACCAGATGGCTTTATTGATAAGCTAATTTGTTGTGCGTTTTATTGTTTAATGGCTCGCTCATCGTGAAACGTTTTTGCTTAAAATTAGCACCGGCATTGGTGTTGTAGTGGCTAAGTATAGTGACTTTTACCGTATCGTTTTGCGCTATCTTGATAAGCTCGAGCATTTGTGTCTACCTTCGAGTTGCAGATCAATGCAGGAAAGATATCTCAGAGCGCCGTCGCTGTTTTCGTGAAGTTGGAAGCAGCTTATCATCAGCAGATATGTGCGGAGTTCGGTTTCTAGCGGTGCGGCGGTAAAGAGCGGTGCGCGGTAAAAGAGCGGTGCGCGTTGGTAAAGAGGCGCGCGTGACGCCGGGTAGGTTTGATTAAGACTAAACTTAATATATATAGATATATCAGGATGTTTGCAACAAAAACTTTAGATCGTAGAAAATAGTAGGAGAACCTTGTCATTATCGCATTGCTTAGTGCTTAAGCGTAATTTTCTCTATCAAGTGTTGATCATTAACAACGAAACGTGTATGGTATATTCACCTGCAGGTTTGTTCAGTGTTCTCAGGGGAATGCGGCAGGTTAGATACAATTAGTTTACTTGCGTCCAGCTTAAATTAACCATCACTTGTCCTCTGGGTTTGTCAGTGTGCTTGAACATCGGGTAAATGCTTTTTTATCTGAACTGGGTGGACGCCACCAACAAAGCTGCTGGCGCACATACTTAATTTCGTGCAAGCGAGCGCTGGCAATAGATGTCGGAGTAGTGCTGCTTATATCTGGTTTTTATCATAAATATTTGTCGACAAGGTCACATTTCTAATTGCCGATAGGTGACTCTCTGCAGCAATCTTTTTTCTTTCCATCAATATCTTATTACGAATCGTATTCCAGTTGTCAAGGCTCTGGCTTTGTGGATTATTTGTTTTTTCGTTTATTGCGGAACGCGCAGCAGCATAGCCGCAGTTCTTTGTTCTTTAATGACACCATTTGTTTTCTTAGAAGAACGCGCTCCACTTTGTATGCATTAGTCATGGCATTTCTTCGGCACTGGATATGACTGTGAAGAAAACTATTTTGTGCGCCTGTAACCGGTCTTTTTGACTGATTATCGGCCGCAGTTGACGCATTGACGACCTTGTTCGTCTGTTACATGTTTTAACTTTTCTAAAAGCACTAGTACAATCATCGCTCTGGTTGCATGATTTGTCGTTTGAATATCTCGCCAGAGGTTTTCTTAAAATTTGTTTTGGTAGACGCGCTTCAGTGAACCCTCTCTCTCTCAGCTTCTTGCTGCTGTTCTAATAGGTTTAAATGAGTAGTCTTGTATCGAAACACATTTCTATTTTTTGATGTCACCCATTACTATTATGAGTAATGATTACGATATTAATAATCACCAGTACTAAGTACTGGATGCTGCGTTTGAACATTGTTTGTATGTCCTTTTTTCTTCTGGGGGTTTTAGCGCTAAACAACCTTCTAGCGCGACACCCAAATGCATTCAATTACATAACTTCGCGGACGAATGATAGAAGGAAGGATTGACTTTTACAACGGTTTTCACGGAAACCAAACCACTATAAATTGCGGCAATCGGACCAAATCGTGGTTTTTGTCACCTTTTTATTGTGCACAGTGTCAATCTCGGTTTAACTGAACAACTAATCAATACATCTCTATTACCACAAATACATTTTAGAATTGAACGGTCCTTTGCCAATCACGCTAAATGCTGTTTTATAGCAATGGAGCTCATGACTGCCTTGAAGTCGCTACCAACTCACCCCACACTAGATGCGTTTCAGTGCCGCCATTTATTTAACTTAGAAAGAATTGATTTTCGTTGTTCCTTGAGGGCGGTAGCGTTTTTCTGATTTGTGTACCCATCTATTAACAAAATCAACTCGACCCATTAGGCGACGGTTGCATTGCCAAACTCAAACTTCACTTTGGCTTGCCAATCTATATTTGTGGTAACGTCCATAACTCTGCGCGTTCATAGTCGGTGTTTTAATTTTTGTTTCTGCTGTGCTCTTGACTGACCAGAGTTATTTGCCAATTTTCCGACGCGTTTTGGAATGGCATGTAGTTCTTAATCCGCTCAGATTAATCTAGGCCCCACCAACTGCCGAAAATATTTTTACGAAAACTTTTGATATTCAACATCCACGGTACAACGTTTATTGCGACCTCGCCATTACTCAATGCTCTCTATGCGGACCCATACAAATCAATGGACCTGCTGCTCAGGTAAAATAGGTGGCATGCCGGCTCTTGCCTGCAAAGATTGACGAATAGCAATCTCGATTGCGGTGAGCTAGAAAATACATAGATGGCACCGTCTCCCACTCAAAGAGTTCAATTTGCCTGTCGCAGATAGCGTATTTCAAGATTGAGGGAGTTATATCGTCGTCACCTATTCCACACCTCAAACAAGTCGCCCTAACAGCTATTACAAAAGCAATAGCTCGACATGCTTCAGTTTGCGAGAAGAGCGAAGAATAGCACAGTGTCGTTAATCTTTCTTGCCAAATCTGCACTTAACAAGTGCATAGATCGCAGAATAAAGTATTTGGTATTTGGTGCAGCATTGTTTATTAACTCTGAAGTATGTTAGGTTAGTTTGTTTATTCAAACAATTCAAGGCAATTCAAGGCAGTACTGTCCTCTCTGCTGGCATCTGTTCTTTGATGTGCTAGTGCCATGTTGCCTGTTAGCTAACCCCTTTATTTTCTCGGACACGTCTCAATACCTTCCATCACTTCAGCAAAAACGCAATAACCGTTAGCCAGTTGTGGAATTAGGCTGCAGGCAATCTAGGGACAATTATCTGTCTTTCACGGTGATAAAAAACTGCGGCTGTTAGTGAATGCGGGTGTGCATTAGTTTCGATAGCATCCGCTGAAGAGTAGACTACTTTGTTACTGTTGTTACCATTTCAGCTTCGTTTTCGCTCCTCAATACTCGGCTCGCTTTGGTTGATTTCTTGTGACCTCCAAGGCCTTGGTATTCGAAACCACCGCCTTGAACCATTAAAGTTTATCCTATCACGCGATGAAACACGGATTGGGCCGTTGATAAAACCGTCTTCAACATAGCTTCAAAAAAGATTTGCTTACTGTTTTTCGGTTTTGCTGCGTCTGCAAACGATAAAGCTAGCTTTGATATCGGCCGTAATTCGTTTTTTAAAATAACCATTGCGTGTTGTCTGCTACAAAAAAATAAATAGTTTTGCTGGCCTTTTTCGCGTTTTACATGCGGCATTAAAGCCATTTAGAACATGAGATTTGAGGGCTGAATGATAGCGTAAAATACCTGCCAAGGACCAATGGATGCTGATTGTTTTTAACGCATGTATTTCATGATAAAGAGCGGTCTCACTTTATGGCGGATGTTCGCGAGCTGGAATTCGGTACCGATTTTATCGTCTGCGACACAGCAGCTAAGCAGCAGAACCATGAGGTAAGTAAGTCAGACATGCTTTAAGCCTTTACAACACTTCTCAACGCGCAGAAAAAGCAGCCCTTTACTCGCCAATTGTTTGAGAATAGGGTTTGGCTTGATGATGTGCTGCGAGATATACCGCTGTTTTGTGATCGCTACTGTCATATGGGGCATTGCTCGTACTTATCTTGAGGTTTTGAATTAATGATTCGATATCTTCGTTCATGGGCTGGTTATGCTTGTAATTATGTGCCGCATATATTGTGACGTCTGTGGACAACAAATTACATTCAACGTGCTATTTGCTAACCACGGAAACGCCTTGAGTCTCTCCAATTAACGGTGCTGTCACTCACCTCAATTGGTAGTGATGCACTGTGAAGATTTATGGCTCTCAATTTGGAAATCTTATTAGAACCTGACAGTCGAACCACGTGTTTTACTGAACATATGATAAATAGTGTATGTAATTCAACAGCTTTAGATTGATAAACGAACCATGCTATCTGCGCCATGCAGTGGCGACGTATTGATCTTTGATGTAGTTCGTACGAGCATATGTTCTCTTAAGTAAAGCAAGAACTTGGTCCAGTTGGAACGTTGTGCTCGTCGTGTGAGACTATCAGCGATAAAGATGATCACGTGGTTTTGTTTATACTGGAAGTCCAGCAAAGCCTTGACAGCCTAGTATATTCCGGTCATTCACCTAATGGGTTTAATGGTCGTCGGGTGGTGATGACTGAATGTCTTCAGCAATGGAATTCTCAAAAACACTTAAGGCGAGCATTTGAATTATTCCTAGTGGGATGACGTTAAGATTTTGAGTTTGCCTACAAGTCAGTCGTAGAGCGAAATTGCGCAGTCATTCTTCTTGTGCCTTTTTCGCACTCCCTATGTTGAATACGTGGACTGTGCAGTGCCGGAGAAATGTGTGCAATAGTCGCTGGCCGTTAAGATGCTTTCTAAAATCAGTGTAGGTGAACTTTCGTGTCACGTTGCGCGATGTATTGAAGTACACGACCCTGAACCTTAAGATTTTTCTTTTGTACCTGCTCGTATCGTAGCCAAATTAATGCTAGCTCCAAGACAGTATCTCACATATATGCTAAAAGCGGGACTTGAAAAATTTATATACATCTTTGCGTAATGACGTGATCGCAATCAAGATCTAGCAGATTATTCTTATACACGGTGGTGAGTATATTTTTAGGCCGATTTGAAACTGCAATGAACGATGGGTGTGTCAATATTGGCGTGCTTGGGCATTTTCTGTTTTATTTGGATGGTTGGGGCAAAAGACTGTGATACAAAAAGCGAATTGATCGGATTTAGCCAAGGACCTTGCTGATTTTAAAAAGATTAGTGCTATTATTGGGTATTCTACAAATTGAACCCGTCTGATTTATTTGCAAGGAATATATCCCGGGCGAAGCTCAGGTAGGTGATTGAGTTTTTGCTAGAATCGAAAATGCGTTGTACGTTTTAATAGCAGCAACGAATACTGCTCGCGCAATACAAAGTATTTAGAGGCCGTCGGGCTGACGCTGCTCGCGCGCGATGGTTTAGATGAAATGGAGAGTCGTTTTAGAGGGAACAACCCGTCGGAAACGACTATGAGAAAAGCGGTAGATAAACATTATAAAAGAGCGCATTAATTAATGCGCTCTTAAAACCATCAGCCTTTCTTAAAAAACAACACTTTTTAATCCACGCGTGACATCAGTCAAATTAGTTGCTTAGTTTCTCTCAACCAACTTTTGCGATTTCATGCTAAGGTACGAGTGAATCCACAAATATTTCAATTTTTGACCAGGTTGTAAGAAAATTAGCGTTTCATTCAAACTATTCCACTTTTGTAATTATCACTAATTTAAAATTGAATTGTCCGCTTATCGAGTAGTGAATCACCGTTGCGCACAGTGTAAGTGATCGCGCGTCCGCTTCATGCATATTTTCGGTTTGTCTTGTTCACGATATACTTGATTTACCCAACGGCTAACTCTTTTTTTCCGTGCTGGTAGTGGATCGCCGGTGCCAATGCCGTTTCCATTTTGCTTAAGTCTCCACTGAGGGTTTGTTAAGATCGTGATAGATCAAAAAGTGTTCTTTCGCGTCTCGTTCTTTTGATGGCGTTAGCTGCGTAGGGCACCTTATGTCTTTCAGGCTTTGTTTACGAGGCGAGTGTTGAATGGCCGGAAGTGAATACTTCTTATCCATTGTCGATCGCAATCGAAGGCACCAGCAAAAAAAAAGTCATTCGCATATATCACATTGTTTTTTCGCAACATTTGATAGGCACTCTGAATAGAGACATCAATGCGGTTGTAATAATTCGTAGCTATTAAACCAATCTGTTCACTCTGCCTTGTCATGTACCTTTTATGGACGAACCCAATTTAAACCTGTCTTTTTGTATTGGTCTTTCAGCCACGCTGAACTGAAAATTCACTTACAAGTTTTACGAACCGAGGACATCAGACACTAGGTCTATGTGGGACCATTCAGGAGTTCGCTTTGGCCCCAGCGGTTATATTCCGGAATT
>Ga0163217_1055964_pt1 | contig 12392 bp, 15 predicted proteins | sample SynspAceP_FD_185933 | JGI IMG/M metagenome (GOLD analysis project Ga0163217, IMG submission 185933) | Saline lake microbial communities from Ace Lake in Antarctica - Synechococcus sp. Ace-P (PacBio error correction) | ecosystem: Environmental > Aquatic > Non-marine Saline and Alkaline > Saline ... | reverse complement strand
ACGCTATCGATAACGGCTCCTTCGATCCAGTTTGGGGCTGCACCCGCATCGGGATCTGATCTCTATGCACCCACCAGCCGCATGGCGGTGGGGACTGTCGGGAGTGGTCGTCAGCCCACTGTAGAAATGAGCACGATCCTTGGCGCTCCGCCCAGCGGGTGGCAGCTCTACGACGGCCACCCTGAGTTGGTGCGGGAGGCATTGAGGGAAGTTCAGCAACGGCCAATCCCTATGTGGCCCAGTTCAGAGCGGTTGCTCTGCAGGGCCGGATGCAACCGACGAACTATTGAAGCGTCATGCGTCGTAGAAAGTCGTGAGGCCTTGGTTGGGTTCTCGGCTGCTGGGTGGAGCCCATTTGCCGGTGGCTTGGCCTGTGGTTCTGGTTTGCGGGGGATTTTCACTCAGTCATGAACAACTTGGCATATCAAGGCGACCCTTTTCGGAACGATTTGCCGCAGGCTGGCGAATCGCTCTGCCGGCTTTTTTACCGCGGGTCCAGCGGGGCACGGTTCAAAAATAAGCATCGAAAACCACCTCGCAGGGCCGTGCTGGCGGAACTGGAGATCAGTGATCCAATCTGCAGTTGGCCAGGCGACCGGGGCCCAGGTCTGAGACGGTTCGCTGCTGGCGAGGAGAATGCCCAGGTGCCCTGATTCAGCAGAGGCAAATCCGGCTTTTGCCCAAAAGAACGCTTCCCCCTGCCCCCACGGTGCCAATGGACTGTGACAAGGACCTGATGTGTCTAGCGCCGGTGGGCGAACTTCCAGCGGTGGGAGCCGCCAGCTTGAAACAGCGTCACCGCAATTGACCCTGGGCAGCCACTGCTCTCAGGCCGATCGCGAACAGATTCTTGCCCCAGGTGCGTCCAGCGGACCACCCGCTCAGTTTTGACGCCACCTCAAGGGAAAGCGCAACCTCTTCCTCAAGGGAAAAGCCATGCGGGACCTGCGTTCTAGGGAGACTAGTAAGCCCTCCACTGAATGCGGCGGTCGGTTAAAGCCGATCTCGATCCTGGCCAACCTCAATTGCGGCCAGTAGCCGATGGCCGCCGGCTTGGCCGGTTCAGGCATGATTCCGCATTACCTCAACCGCCAGCCTCCGATGACCCCAAGGACCCTGGCCGAGATCAAGACCACAGTGAGCAACGCCCAGCGGCTCACCGCCCGGGTCGATGCCGCGTGTGGCTACTGTCAGCAAGCTCACCAGCGACCCGAGTTTCTGGATGGGGCGTGCGCAGCGTGGGCGATTCGGACTGGGCCAGCTGGTTCGACGAAATCTACCCAGCCCCAGACGGGACTGGCCGCCGAAACGAAGGCCCCGGCTATATATGGTACCAGCAGGGCCAGGTGACAAACCAGGAAGCAAGCCGCCCAGTCAGGGGGGCGCCCAGGTTTGGCTCCTTAACGGCCGGGCCCGGCTTCAGCCCGGCCCGGGCTTTCAGGTTGACATGAGAGGCCGTCGAGGGCGATGGTGGGCGATGCCTGGTCGCTGGCTTTTTGGGCAGCTGCACGTACTGCCGCCTTGTCCTGCTTTCAGCCAGGGTCCTTGCCCTCATGGCCGAACAAATGCCTTTCGCACACCTTGTCGCTCCGGTTGTCGATCCCAGCAGCTTGATCACCCAGGGCCCGGTAGCGGCCGCCACCCGGGATCACCTCTTCTTGAGGTCCACTGGCTCCTCGCCTTCCAGGGGCCGGCGGCCAGGATTCCGCGCAGGGCGGCACGCTTTGCCGCGTGGCCATCGGTGATCCGCCACCACCACCCCACTTTGGGCCCATGTTCACCGCTGGCACAAGGGCATTGCGCCGACCGGGGCTGCCTGGGTGAGGCGTGGGCCAGGGGTGAGCCGGGCCGCACAGGGCCAAATCTGCTCGAGGCGGCGACGGGGCGGCGGTGATCGAGCGCGTGGGGGGAGCAGCACCTCGGCCTTGCTCGCCGCGGAAGGGGATCAGGGCGACTTCGTCCGGTTTTCGTAGGCCTGTCGTGAGCAGGGGATCACGGCCCCTTGCGCTCTGCATGCGGTTGAGGGCCCATCGAACGCTGCGTCCACCTGGGAAGATCACAGGGAGCCGGCCTTGCGCTGCAGTCTGCTTGGCGCGCAGATCACCCTCAACGATCACGTGCGATGGGGTTCGCGGTTGGCTCGTGGTGGGGCGGCGGCCCGCAGCGTGGCATCCACAAGCGATGCGGGCGCACTAGGGCCGCGGGGGTAGCATCACTGGCTTGATACGTTAGCGGGCGCGCGAGTCGGAAGAGCACCACCGAGCGCTTTGCCACTGCGCCGGCCTCGTCGATTTTAGCCGCAGCGAACAAGCAGCAGATCGGGTCGATGGCGAAATCGCCTTTCAGGATTCGTGAGCAGAAGAAAACTCCTCAGGCACCTGGGGCGGCGCAACTTGGTTCGTCGGGATTGTCGTCCTGGTTGTCGTTCGTCTCGCAGGTGTCGTCCGAGCGTGTCCGGAGCTTGTCGGGCTCGCAGGTGTCCTCTCGGATTGTCGTCAGGGCTGTTTTTCTGAGTTATCTTCGGAGCCGTTTTCTGGGGCCGGCTGCTTGATCGAGAAGACCGGGGTTCGGGCGGTGCCTCTGGCGGCTGCTCGGGCCTAGAGAGGCGGGGCCCGGGGCTCCAGCGGTTTGGATCGGGCGGCGGGGGGAAGGGGCGGTGAGGGGCGGCGGGGGACGGGGATGGGGCACGCTGCCAGGGCCGCGTCCGGCGCGAACATCCCACCAAAGACCGCACCGCCACACCCCCTGCAGGGTCGTTCGGCATCTTACGCCGGTCGCCCCGCGCACGCACAGGCTCGCATGGCGCCCGCTCGGGCCTCGCACTGGGCGTAGTTCTTCGCGTTCAAGGTCGGTCTGGCGCACTTCCCACGGCCGGCGCGGTGCCGCAGGGCTCCTTCACCAGATAGACGAATTCATGTCTCTGCGGGCAATCACCACCCATCGGGGAGCCACTGGCGGGCAGCAGCAACTGGGTGGCTCAGGGCATCGGTTTTCCTCCTGCCAGCGGGGCGCGGAAGGCTTTCGTGGAGCTGCCGTGGTCTGAGGGCGGCGCTGCGTTGATCGCCACCCGCTGACCATCGCCAGCAACTGGTGTTGGCGGAGAGAACAAGGCGGAAGCGACGAAGGCAGGTGATCGCGCACCGCCCCTTCTTCGGGGTTGTTAGGTGGCCGATCAGGCGGGCGGACAGGGGTGGGAGAGGCTGAGGCCTTCGCGCTCGATCGGTTCTCGCCACTGCCTCCACCGCCAGCAGCGGGTTCGGTTGATTGCCGTCGTCGAGCAAGTTGAAGCTCCATCGACGTAGAGGACGGGGCCCCCCGGTGCGATGGGCTTCTCAGCCAGCGGCCGGGGCTGGAACATCCGCGGCCGGCCGTGCGGCCAGGGGAAGGCGGTTCACAATCGGACTGAGCCCCCACCAGCCGGTCTTCGGGTGATCGCCCAGGTGGCACCGGATTTTGAACGGGAGCCGGATCACCGCCAGTGGCACAGGGCGGTGGATCGTGCGCCGCTGGGGTCCCCCCCCCAGTTCAGGTGATGCGGGCGCACACCGGCCCATCCCAGTGTCGTGGACGCAGCGGTCCACATTGAGCGGACGGAGGGCTTCGCCCAGATCGAGCACGTCGATTTCGGCGGCAGCGGGCTATGCACCCGGCCACGGGCCACACCGACTTTTGACGGTGGCCGCGGCCACAAGCAATTCACAACGCCGCCAGGGGCCGGGGATCCACCGCCTGCCAGCAGCAAGCTGGCAACTTTCAAGGTGCGTGGCCGGTGATCCGCCGCCAGCGGAAAAGGCGCGCGCAGCGGCGTTTGGCGGCGCGGCTGCAGAGCTTGTTGTTCCGCTGGATCAACCATGGGGGGGAGGGCGGAAAAAGAGGAAAACTCAGTCTGGCGGATCGCTTTTCCAGGCCCAGGTGCAGGGCTGCCCTTCTAGAAGCGCGACAGTTTCGCCTTGATCTTGGAGATCTTCTCGGATCAGCCGCTTGGGAGTTTCGATCGAGCTGGATCAGTCTTCCTTCAAACAGGTTGGCGAAAACAAAAGGATTCCGTCGAGGCGCATGGTCGAAAAGCGCCCCTCTATCACGTGACGCGCGGTTCTCACGGTATCGTGCACTGCCAGAGAGACTCAGCCGAGCTGATCTTGAGGATCCGCTCCCTGCTGCGAACGGGTTGGCTGATCAATGTGCGATTCCGCGCTTGGCCGTAGAGCCGTGTTGAAAGCTCCGCTCAGCGCATGCTGTTCCGCCTCGCTCCAGGCGATTCACAACCGCTTAGCGCCATAAAACTCTTTCGATAATGACCCTAATGGGTGGAGGCTGATGGGCGCGAGGTGGAGCGAGGAATTCCGGCGCTGCAGGGATGCGAACGCGGCGCTTGGGCGTGGCAGCTGAAACCGGCCCATGGCTTGGGAAAACCATGGTGCTCCCAGTGGTAGCCGAGTTGATAGCAAGGCCAGCAAAGACAACCATTCCGGCAACTCCAGGCTTTGCGGGCATTTGGTGCGATTTGCCAGCGCCGTGCCGGTCACGGGCGGCAGGTTAGGTGCCAAAGACAAACAATTCTTGCAGCGAACTGAGCAGCAGGGGCAAGGCTCAGAACAACAACACATGACCAGTCCTGACTGGACACTTGCCCGGGACCGGGGGGCCACCGCGGCGGATCGAATCAAACAGCCCCCACCAGGCCCAGCAGCAGCAGCATCTGGGGCGCCGGAGAGATAACCCGCCAGGAATTGGAGCGATACCAGCGCAGCCCACCCCACGCGGGATGGGGCCGGTGATCGGGGTCATCGGCCCGGATCCGCGTGGGTGGCGCGATTTGGTGGCGGATGTTGGTTTGGCCCGGCAAGCGCCATTCAGGGCAGGCAGCCATACAAGCCCCAGGCCAGTTGCCCCAACTGGTGGGTTGGCCTGCGGCCCGGCTGGAAGCCAGCAGGCCATGCATCGGCGTCGGCGGCCACGATTGAACAGGCCGGTGTGGAAGCAGCGTGCGGCATCAGCACCGCCAGGGCCAGCAGCGCAGGGAAGTAAGCCCAGATCAGGCTGGCAAGCAAGACCACCAGGTGGTGGTCCAGGCCAGCAGGATCCAGGGCGGCCGAGCCCACCCGTTGTTGGCGGGGATGGGTCAACTGTGACACCTTCAACGGGTCGTACTTTGAGCAGGTCTTGCTGGGGAGGCCAGCAAGATTCAATGGCCACGAGTTAGACTCTTGCTGCCTCGGGACTGAGCAGGAAACTTCCAGGTCCATCGTTTCTCATTGCCCCACGCCGGCGCCGAACCAGGGGTCTGGGACCTTGCCGGTGACCTTGATCTGGGTTGACTCGCCATCGGGCGGGCTCGGAGTAGCCCGATTCGGGCAGCAAACGCAGGTTCTGACAATCTTCGCGGAAGAAGCGCAGCACGGGCCTCCCTACCGACGATCGGCTTTCTGGAAGGGGGCTGCAGGGCCCCGTCGGAAGGAAAGAGTTTCGATCAGGTTGTCGAAGTCGTTGGCGATTTGAGCAGATCCATGTAGGTGGTGACCCGTGGGGCTATCCAGCCCGCTGAATTCGAAGGACCTTTTTTTGCGATCGGGGCTTCGGCCGTGGGTTGCACACACCGGCTCCATGACCGCTGGCCTTCGCCCTTGGCGGGGTCGTAGCCCATGTCACGACGAAGTTGTCGCAACAGGGTGATCTTTGCTGGCCCTGCTCCACGCCCCCTTCAACGAGCTGGAGCACGGATGCCGCTGTTGGCGGAAGAGCTGGAAAGCCTTGGGATCGGAGCCACGGAGGCCAGCGGCCATCCACTCCCGAGTTATACCAGAAAGCCGAGGCTTTGATGTTGACCGGACCAGCTGGCGTAGGTTAACGACCGACCTGGAAATCGGTCCTGTTGGCGAGATCACACATTCAGCTGGGCTCTTGCTCGTGAAGCCCATGGCCTTGATCGCGCTGAGCGTTGGCCTCCGCAAACGCATTTGCGGCAGCGCCGGGGGCCGCGACGGTTTGATGGTGGTGCCCATCTCGAGGTAGGGTACCAGGATCCAGAGCCAGCTTGGTCTCGGCGCTGGAGCAGGGCCTGAAGCGGAGCTGTGATGGCAGGTTACGGCGTCCGCGGAGAGCTGTGTCCGGGAAGATCTGGGAAGCCTATCTCGAGGGTGAAACATATTGCGGTCAGACCCCCAATTGTTAAGGAAGCTTACGAAAGCCTAAGTCGACAGCGATCGACTTGTATGAAGATAACAGAAAAAAATGTAATCTAGACAACAAGGCTGGCCTTGCTACCGACTGATCCATGTTCAGCTTTCAAGCCATGCCAGGTTCAAGCCATGCTTTCGTTTCCATGCTTAACGCCCATCTGGTTTCGTGGCTCGGGGACCTTTCGTTGATGGGCCTGGCTTGGTGGCTGGCTGGCTGGTGGCCGCGATCACGGTTGTGGGATTGCCCTTGGCGCGGGCCTGTTTCTGATCGGGCATTTTTCGTTCTGGCCATTCGGCTACGAGGCGATCAGCCGAAGCGTAACTCACCGTTCCGCCCACTGACCTGGCACCGGCCCTGGTGGTGGGCAACGTTGAAGATCTGGTTTTCTGCTGCGGGCTGGTTGGCTGGGCGACTCGGCCATGTCACCTCCGCCCTGGCCTGCTTTCGTGACGGATCATCGGCATTCCTTTCGGAATCCAAGCACATCAAGCTGGCCCTATTGCCCTGGCGCCGATCGGCCTGCAGGTTGGTCCCGAGTGGCACGCGGTCGCAGGGAGGGGCTCTGAAGCGGCAGCGCATGGCACCGCAGAGCCTATCGGGCAAAAGCCCAAAAGCGATCCAGCCAGGGCTCGCCGCAGGCTCGAGTCGTTGGCCACCCCCACCAGCAGGGCCGTGCCGTCGCCCGCCAAGGGGCTGCCGCTTGCTGACGGTGCACGTTGGCTGACCAGCGCCCCACTGGTCAACTCGGTTTGGTCGACCGCAGGGCGGGGCGCGATAGAGCGAGCCAGCGAGAATCAGAAACGGGCCCTGAACTGCAAACGTCACCGCGGCGCTTTCACATCCAGGGCTGGCCCAGGCCAAACCGCTCCGGCTCGATCGCGATGGCAAATCCCGTCGGCAGGGGCAGACCCAGGAAACGGGTTGCTGCGCAATCGAGGGCGATCGTCAGCTCAGAGGGCTTTTCAAAAGTCAAGCGCCAGGTCCAGCGACCTGGGGGCGCCCGGTGGCGCTGGCCGCCTAGCGGATCGCCGCCGATCCGGCCCGAGGCCCCTGCCGCGCTGGCGTTGTAACCGGAAGCGGGGATAAGCCACCGATCGTTCGGGCGCAGCCCGGCCAGGGCTGGGAGAGCTGCAGGGAACTTGGAAACTCATCGTTGGCGCTAGGGACTCCAGTTCTCCCTTGCCTATTTGCTTCAGGCGAGGGCTCATACCACCGACAACGCACCGTCGTATGAACAACCTGGGGCACGCGGCTCTCGCCCTCGGGCTCGATCACAGATTGGGGGATGTCGAGTCCTGCGCAACGGCGAAAGCGCGCGCCAGGGAAAAGTGGGCAGCGCGGGGCGCACGGCCGCATCGGTGACCGCCGGGCCTCGGGCGGTTGAGCCTGACGAAAGGACCGTCCGGCAGGTGCTCGGCTGGGACTTTGGGCCTGGCCGGGTTCGCAGCGGACCGTCGAGCAGGCCACCAGCAGATCGGCGCCCTTTGAGCACCAGGCTGCCAGGCTCCAGGTGGCCCGCCCCACACCTGGGCATCGGAATCGGAGGCTCAGGTGCAAAATGCACGCCTTGCGGCGTTGGCCACGGGTGCCCTGGCAGGGTGATGATTTCCAGCTCTTCCTGGAGCACGCGTGGGAAGCAGCTTTGCCGGGGCACTTGAAAAGGCAGCTGGGACAGGTTGCCCACACACGAGCACGAAAGCCGGAGGGCTCCCTTGCTCCAAGCGCCGCTGCTCCAGCGCCAGGCGCAGGTTCGCTGCCGGGAGGAGATGGAGGGGCCACAGAGGAACGCGGTGATCGGCAGGGCTGGGGACAAGCAGGGGGCAAGGCTACCGGGAGGCGCCAGCGGCCTGCCTGCAAGCACGGGCAGCGGGGATGCTGCAACTGGAAGGGCCCAGTCCCATGCAGCCGCCGGGTTCGAACCGCCGGCCGGCGCCCGGCGTCAGCGGCCGGGGGCGCCATTCGGCCTCGCCAGATCACCGGCTTGAGTTCCGCGGCCGGCAGGCAGATCGATCAGGTCTCGCGCACGCTGATTCGGCGCGTCACCACCAGGCTTGAACACCCATCGAGGCCGGTCTCCAGCGGCCAAGGCCAGGCGCCCACCACGTCTCGCTCCCGTGGATCCAGCTGCGTTGGAGCGCGGCGCCATTTCCCCTTGGCGCTGCCCGCTGCCCGCCAGGCGACCGGAACGCTTCCCTGGCAGCTTCCCGCCGGGTCCATTTAGATAAGCGCCCCCAACCGCCGAGATGGCGACCGGCGGCTGGGGCTGCGGCCAGCTCAACAACACGACTCGGCCATCGCGCAGGATCTCCGCCCAGTGCCTGTCACGGGGCTGCAGGCGGGTGCCTCTCCAGCAGGCCGCCGGCAGTTGCCGTTTAACCACGAGGCAAACTTGCTGGTTGTACAGCAGCGGTTTGAGCTGGGGCAGCTTCGCCCAAACACGGGGCGGCCAGGGCCTGCATTGCTTGCCGCAGAAGGTGGCTCGTTAGCTGAACGTCGGGCATCACCTGCCGCTCACCGCTGGGCGCCAGGCAGGAACACGGCGGCCTCACTTCCCTGCAGGGGCTGGCCGATAGCCCGATGGGGTTCAGCGGCATCGAGCACCCTGAACCGAATCGGCCACGGCGGCCAGCTCTTTCGGCCCGATTCGGTCGTGTGGTGGTCACCCGCAGCCAGTTTGCCGGCCTTGCTGGTTGGCCATGGCGGGCCAGGGCCGTGCCACATAGCCACAGCAAACGATCGTTGATTCCGATCCGGTGAGTCATGCTGTGGCGGGCCAAAGGCTAGGGGGCCATTTGACCGGTCCGACCGCCAGTGGAGCTGAACCGGCCTCAACTTCGATGGGCGCTGGTGCGGGTACGAGCCCGCTGGTACGAACGCAACACCGCCGGTGTTGCTGGATCTGATCCCCCCACCGCGGTGATCGAGAGCACCTGCTACTCCATCAGCTTTTCCCGCCCGACACCGGTCTGTGGTGATGGCAGCGGGCCTGCCTTCGCTCCGGACGGCCGCCGCCGGCTGCCTTCTTGCCGCGCCCACCTACAACGAGTGCGGCCAGTGCTGGCAAATTCCGCCGGCCGCCGCGGCCATCAAAGCCTGATGGTGGACGAAAAGAGCCCACGATTCGGCCATGAAACCTGAATCTTGTTCTGCGGCCGCTCCCGCTCGATGCTTGGTTGCTGCTCTTACGCGCCGCTGGCACCAGCCCCGGCTGGTGGTCCCTCTGGCGCCTGCAAGAGCCTGCGGGCGTGGTTCCCTTCCGCTTGCCCCTGATGCGCCCGAACCGGACCTCCCCGGGCCTGCGGCCAGCGACGCGGGCCCTGCTGGGAAGGTGGAGGGCTGGGCCCGGGGAGCTTGTGAGCGCTGGAAGCCCGGCACTGGCCCTTCAACCGACCCCCAGCCGCAGCCCTGCGCACCTTTCGCAGCCGTCAGTTCAGTTGGGCACGACCTTCATGCGCCGGCTTCGCCGATGGCTGGTTTTGTTCGCTGCGGAGACGTGCCGGCGAGGTGCCCTTTGCCTTGCCAGGTTGGGCTGCCGCCTCCGATTGGCGGGCACTTCAATCAGGTGAGCCTCCACTACGGAGCCAAACCAGCAGCTCACGGCCTGGGAACTGAGTGCGATTTCCAGAGTCCCTGAGGCTCAGTTCCTGGACGCGGCAGGCCCAGGCGGATGCCCTCGCGATCGAAGGCCTCCCTTGACGCGCAAACGGAAACTCCCGCCCCACCGGCCATGGGCCCAGCGGCAGGGTCTGGATCCAGACCCGGAATTCAGGCAGCCCGACTGGGCACCTTCATCCAACCCCAGCACTTTCCGGGGTCCCGAGCACGTACGGGAGACCAGTCGGGATCGTTGGCGCACTGTCTTCCGGCGACCAGGCGTCAGCTCCAGCACGGCGCGGCAGGTCTTTCGTCGGCTTGAAACCTCAATGGTGAAGGTTCACCGCCGGACCAGTCTTTTGGGTGAGTTTCTCGATGGCGCGGATCTGGCCGTTGGGCAGGCTGGTGAGCTGGCCGTCGAGGCCGCCGCAGCTGGGTGTTGAACAGATTCATTGTTCTCCCGAAAGCCATCGGGGGGCGCATTGTCACCAATCGCCGTGGCATTAAACGGTCGGTGAGGATGATTCAACAGGCCCCTGCCATGAAATCTTCCAGCAAGGTTGCGCAGCAGCAGGCCAGCCGGCCACGCCACCACCCCGGCACGCGTGGCCACCGAACGGTTTTGATGCCCACGAGCAGCAGGTAGTGAGCCACGATGCCGATTCGTGAGCACACCATGTGGCCGTGTTTCCTGAGCATTTTTTGGTGTTAGGCAACCGCCTGCAGGCAATTAGCGCGGGAGCCGGATTGCTGATGGTTGGAGGCAATTCACCCAGGTTGATTCACGCTTTGTGTTCAATTCGCCAGCAGCAGCAACCAGCGCACCCGATCGCCCCAGCCACATCAGCGGCACACTCACACGACTTTCTGCATCAGCAGAGGGAGGCGATTTGCGGTATGCTGGGGAAAAAAAGATCGCGATCGCCCCGAGGCCTCGGGCCGCACCAGAAAAAACTTCAACTGCAGCATGACCGGTGATCCAGCAGTGCCTCTCGCAGCAGGTGCGGGCCTGGTCGCGCCAGCCCTGCTGACGGAGCGTGGCGACCGAAAGAGGTCTCGACAGGCGGCTGGTGCCCTCGTTCAGGCGGCCGGTGCCCTCGATTCAGTGCTTGGGGTTGGCGGCTGGCGCGGCAGGCCGAAGGCGCTGCAGCAGCTGCGGCGCGGCGGCTGGAGTGACGCCTCTGGCGATCCCTTCTCGTCGCTCCCTCTCCGAACTTGGGCGCGGCGTTTCTGGCCCCAAGGTTGCCGCTGAGGCTGCCATTCACTCCCGCGTTGGCGATTCGCGCAGGGGGCCTCGGCGTTTGTCCCGGCAAGTCCCGCCAAACGCGGCCGCAGCGCCCAGCGGATCGGGACGAGTAGGGCCCAAGCTGGACCAGAAGGCACAGATGCCGGCCACCGCCGCGCCAGCACCAGGCCGACCGGCGGGGAAAGCGGCGGTTGAACTCCAGGCCCAGAGTGATTTCGCTGATCACCTTCATGGAGCATCTGTTTTCCAGCGCTCCGCCAGCTCCATCGTCGTGCTTGCCGGCCCAAGCCGCATCGGGTCGGCTGACCGTTGAGCAGGGTCGCGGGACCCCAAGGCCCAGGTCAGGAGCGGCGGGCATGAAAACACCACCGGCACGGTTGTTGCGGGAAAGGCCCCACCGCCACGGTGGGCGTGAAGGGATTGCAGGGCTTGGCGGTTGAAACACGTTCCTAGACGTTCAGCTCCGCGACAGCCAGCGTCGCGTTGCTCTCACGCACCCGCCGCCGCGGCCTTGCCGGCGCTCCGGCGGACCAGGGCGGCGCTTCCCTCCCGCTGGGGCCTGGCGCAGTTGGGCAATCCACCCCTCCACGCTTGCCGTTTCCACCGTTTTTTCGGGCCGCGTCTCCGCTGCCCGCGCGGGTCTGATGCCGACATTCCGATTTCGGCGGGATCGATGGCCAGGAACGAATCCGGGTTTGCTGAGAAAACGTCGTGGGGGAAACACCACGGTGCTGCACAGAGGGCCGGCCGCACGAAGCAAGGCCTTGCTCCGCGATCCAGCCAAGCCCTTCTTCCGGCTCCGCCACCGTTCGTTCGCCCACCAAAGGCTTCCGACCAGGTTTCAGTTACCGCGGCGGCGGGTTGCCCCAGCCAGGCATGGCTGAGGGCCAGACCCAGCAGCAGCGCGGCCGCCAACAGACGCCGCCAGCAGCGCGGCGGCTTGGCCCCGATTCAGGGCCCCATGCCCTTGCCCTCCCCTCCCAGTGGTTTCCGTTTGGCAGCTGGCCCAAGCCCCAATTCCAGCAGCTATTCAGGGTACGGGGAGGTTGAGGACTTCAGCCGTTTTGAGTGGATCTAAGAAAACCCATCTCCGCGACACGACCCATCTTCCAGCGGGGGAAAAGGGCACTTCTTTTGATTTCGGGGCGGGACTTGCGGAATCAAGGGGAGGGAACCTCTTCTTGTTGGGCTGAGCCCCCACTGCCCCAGCCGGCGAGGCCGGCTGCGGGATGGAAGGGCCGCTGAGCGCCGGCCAGGCCCCAGGCAACGGTGGGCCAGGGGCCAGGGACCAGGGGGGGCGCGATCAGGGGAGCTTTTGTCCGCCAGGCGAGAATTTTTTTCCATTTCTCCTCTTTTCCTTTTTTTCGGGGGG
>Ga0163217_1101330_pt1 | contig 12394 bp, 4 predicted proteins | sample SynspAceP_FD_185933 | JGI IMG/M metagenome (GOLD analysis project Ga0163217, IMG submission 185933) | Saline lake microbial communities from Ace Lake in Antarctica - Synechococcus sp. Ace-P (PacBio error correction) | ecosystem: Environmental > Aquatic > Non-marine Saline and Alkaline > Saline ... | reverse complement strand
CGCAATTTTAAGACCGGCATCTATCCAGCTAATACAATTTAGTTGGAGACTTGGTCAGCAACTTTGGGTGCTTGCATGGTTTTATGTTGGGGTTGTTTAGATGGGCAATGGTCTGAGTGGGGACCGATTGCTCAACTATATATGTGACTTTCATACTGCTACCGGAGCAATATCATTTTCACTTTATTAAATATGGCATTAAAAAGAATGGGTTGGAAAAATAATGTAGTTTGCTAAACAATATGCACTGCGTCTCACGAGGAGGAAATGCGGTTTTCATACACCAGATATATGTGATTTCTAACAACTGAAAAACGTATGTATGACGCAGGACTTACGGAATCAACGACGTTTGCATGGCATCGGCATTTCCTAAATTCCAATCCTTGACTAACGCAGTAGATTGAATGCCCTTACTCAGCTTAGAAGCGTGTCAGTAATGGTTGGTTTTTACATAGTCGGAGCGGCAACCCTACCGCGAGAGCGGTTATAGTCCGATCGTTCGAAGCCGGTCAGTTCATATCAGTAAATATTTTGCCGCCGTTCTATTCAGTATTTCTTTAGTCTGCTTTGGGCGTGAAGCGTTGTTACGTATAGGTTCGCTTCATGCCGAAGCCAGTTTTAAGCTTGATGGTCAAATTCGTGGACATGAGCTGGCCGTTAAAAGGCCAACTAAAATGCCATGAGAGTGTGCTTGCAAAAAATGGTCCCCAATTGCTTAGGGTTGGGTAAGGTATTACAGTCTAAGCTGTCCGTTAGGTAGAATTTTTATTTCTCACGTTTTAGAAAGAACTATAATAAATCGTCATGATTTGAATATGTAAATAATTGAGAAATTTATGGCTGATGATCCTTGACTGGGGTGAACCGCCGCTAATTGGACCGTAAAACACCCTATAGTGATGAAGAAACTTGAGCTATTTGTCGTATGGTTTTATTTGAGAGCTTTGAGACGTGTGCGGGAAGATTTAAATTAAATTGGCGAATTGACGGCTAGACAACGAATTAAATGGTTTCATAGCAAATGGACGAAAATAAGCTTACTTGAATAGCGAACCAGATGATGAGGTTCATTAGAAATTAAAATTCGCGAAAGGGGCCTTTGTGCCATTTAGGAGACTGCAGAATTTTTTACACTATGCTGCCAATTTGCTGAGTTAAGAGACAGTGAGCATATTGCGACCAACTAAACACTTTGTGCCAATAGCAAAAGTTCGAGCTTAGTTTGTTATGTCTTCCCTTCAGACCAAAAGCGACCGTCATTCATCCGCTCTGATCCCGCAGTTCACCATCATGTAAACCTGCTTTTATCTAAAAAGTGGCTAAATCACATTATGCTCTTACCTTTTTTAAGCAACGTAACCAAAAACCACTATATGCAATAGTTGTTGTAATTTTGGTACAGGTGGTTGTGTAGGATTGCAAACTAGAATTGCTCGACGGAGATGGACTATTGTCTTTTGAAGTTAAATTTATCTATGACGGGGTTACCATGCACACAGGAAAGTCTTTGTTGATGGAATTGGAGTCATTTGATTATTCTGTTTCAAAAACAACGGACAAGTTGTCTATTTTTTTTTTGGTTTTGAAATGTTATTCGCGGTTGAAACTATGCACAAAGGACTTAAGATATCCCCCGTAGTATTAATTTGAACATTCAAAGTTTAAATGTGGGCATGACTTAAGTATCTATTGTTACAGCCTATCAGATACTAATGACTTGTTAGTGAAGTTGGGAATAAGTTAGCTTATAGCAATTTCAACAAAAAATTCTAAGCATAGTGGGGTTCTCGTTCAGATTGTGGCATGTTTCAAAATAAAAATAAATCTAAATATGCATCGAATTGAAATTTTGAATTGATTCAGAGTAGAATCGCCGTGTTCAGGTACGATTTTGAATTTCTGAGGTTGTTTCTTGATATTCTTTCAAGCCAATCTTCGGGTAAAAGAACGTACTTTTGTATTTGCATAAATAGAAAAATCAAACCTTAAATTTTGAACGGTGCCGAAGAGGAAATTATACTGTGAAGTCGATTAGCCTAAATGGGGGATAATAGTTACAGCCTTTGTTGATCCTAGCAAATCAAATGAGTTTCTGATTTAAAATTAAAAGTTAACACAATACCAGCGTTGCCACAATACATAAAAGTTTTGTAAAGTTTTAGTGAAGACAATAAAATTGCTAAAACCGAAATTTTCAGTTACTACTTTCGATTCCCGGCATGCAACTGTGGATTATTTGACTTTTAAAAACGTGTATGTGACTGAAATTATAGAGTCATGGATCCCAACAGCGGAAGCCTAACCAGAAGTTGATGTAAGTATAAAACCGTTGAAAATTAAAGAAGTATTAATGAAAAAAAATCGATTAGATAGCCAAAGATATGCAAAGTAGGGTGGGAGTAATTTAGATTATGAAATGGTGTTTTAATTTTCATTGTTACGCTTTATTCTTTTATATGTAACACCTTCGAAAAAGATATTTGATGAGATACTGACAATTGTGAACATTTTAAAAATTGAAATACCAGACATATAACATATTCAAATGTAGAGCAAGTTATATTATCTTGGCCAGTGTTTCTTACTATACTTTTTTTTCAAAACAATAGATCGACTTTCAATGATTATAATGTATACCTCATCTCAATTTTTTAGTCACATGTTCTTATTCTTATCATACCGCATTATTACTCCCTTAAGTTTACTTCGAAAAAATATGCAGACAGTTTTATTTTTGTAATTTTAATCTTTGGAGACATTCTTCGCCGTTTTTTTTATTTTTCCGCTGATGCTGAATCCTGGATAATCTTCCCTACTCATAAATATTTTGAAGGCCGCAATGGCACAAAGCTACTCCACTTAGCAACATTTAGTTTATGGACCGCTCTCGCTCCAAAGCCGACTACTAAAAGTGCCAATTGGAGACATACTGGTTTGAGACCACAGGAAGTTTCATAAACACAAAAAGCAGACGTTAAAACCTTACATTTCCTTTCAATCGGTGGCGTTCTTTGCGATTAAATCCGTTAAATCTTATCGAGTTGTGTTACTGAGAAATCGCACTAATAGCCTTCAAAAAACGCTATATTTGCCCATTAGATTATTTGAATTTATAGGGTATTTTTATAAAATGCATCCGATGTCACTTGAGACTTCACAGTAAACATTCCTATTTATTAAGGTAGTTTTCGTGCTCATAAAGCTTATCTACTCTTTTGTTTTAAGTTTGGCAATTACTAGAATTTAAAGTTTGAGTAGAAACTTCGGGGTGTTACTGAGATTTCTACATTTAAGTAGTTATGATTTTCAGAGGGTGTCGGACGAATTGGACGTTAATAAGATAAGCTGAGGAAATTGTCTTTTCACCAACGCCTTACTGTTCTATGGATCAGAGTGTTTGAAATCGAATTCAGAATCTAACGTTGGAGGCCACTCATGTTACCAAACATATATGCCGAAAGTATAATGCCCTCGTGAAAGAGGTTGCCTTCTTGCCACATCAAGTGTACGGCCCTGCTTGACGTGTCGATTTGGACAAAGGTTTCCATCAAATGGGGGCCAATACAATCGCGATGCAGCAAAAGGATTTTTTGAATTTTCAGATCCATTCAAAATCTTTTCTATATTGAAAGCTTTTCTTGGAGGAACAAGATTCGTTATTAGGAAGACTAAGACCCTTCAAATCAGAGACTTTCTTTCAAGAGCGAACCTTCAGGGAGGGGCTGTTTTCTCTTCAGGCCTGATAAAGAGGTGCAGGTGCAAGATGTAATGAGGCAACTGCTTATCTGCAAAGGGATGGAGAAAGGTGTAACGATTACGACCGCCAGAAGTTGGCAGGGTTAAGGTTTCTATAAAAGAGGATTGTCCTGACTTGATATCCAGAAAGCTCGGTCTTGCTCTAGAGTGTTAAAAACTTTCCAAGACAACAACCAAAGCAAGGCAATTGTTGACGAGATTAAATGCAGACATAATGTCTTACTCAAAAGGGTATAAGTTCAGTAATTTTTCTCGTTTACGATTCTTTTGGTAGCCATTCAGGGATGAGACTGAGTTCAAATAGGATCTTTGGAATGTGCGTTGATGCGGGTCTCGGTTATTGTCATCAAGCATTGAATCTTAAAGCAAAGGCTGGCGGACGCTTCGCGTCGCAGCTTTGAGCGTTATACGAAAAATTAGTCACAAGTTTGAACTTTAACTATATGTCGTTGGTTTAAAAGAATCTATAAGTCAGGGATTATGAAAAGCCCAGAAGAAATTTTGCAGTCTATAACTGTGGATTTTAAAAGCTAAATCAAGTCACAATAAAAATGATCAATGTGGTGTTTTTTGGCTTTCTATGGAGGAGCATTTTAGCTGCACCTATATTGTTTACCCTGGTTGATGATATGGCAAATTTCAGTGTATAATTGGATCTGTTTTCATTCTTATCAAAATGATACCCTTCGGTTTTATCAGTAGCCGATTTGGCCTTTTTCTACGGCATGGCTACAATTGAGAAACCACAGCAGTTATGGGCTCTATATCGTTACGTCTCAGAGAGTTGGAGGATCATCTGGCAAATTTCAATATGGAATAGTCTGAGTATGGTGACACGAAAACCAGAAAAACTTTTAGTCGAAATGTCTTTTCAAAAGTTGCTTTGATGCTCATTACTCTTGGTTGCCAATGGCTACCAAAACCCTGAAGATATTAAGTCTGCACAACAACGTAAGAAAAAAGAGCGTTTGAAGTAAATGGACAGAATTTGATGTGAAAAAGACGCCATACAAACAAAAAATTTGGTGGAGTTTCTATTTTATGTGTTTTAGCTGGGGAGCACATGAAGAGGAATTAATTATACTGTTTCTTTTCAACGACAATACGAAAAAGTACCGTTACTGAGAATACAAGCGCTTGTTATACCGCAGAAATCTTTCGAAGTTTGGATTGTCGATTGTTCATGCGAGTTAAGGTAAAAGCCAAGCAGTTGATTGGCGCAGTGAGGGTGGGCTTTTTAAATTTACAGTTATGTTGGATTGGTCGAGGTGCTGGACTACTAATAAAATAAAGGGCATGGAACTTGGTCGTACACATGATTTTGGTACCCGGACGCATATAGGCACTTAGGCTTTAGAGGCAAGACCCCCGTGAAGTATCAACGAGCATCGGAAAATTTTATCCTACCTAACATATCTAACGTAAAACTTCTTACTAATTTAACCCTAGAAAAATTCAGGGTTAAGGTCACAGGAGAATAGTCGCGTAAATTCACTAGAAGTAGCGTCTTACGGCTAATTTCCGAACCAATTTAAAGCAAAAGCCACAAAAAATGGGGCATATGCTAAGTGAGTTTCCAAAACCATAAAATCGTTAACAATTGCAAATTCAAGTCGACCGGCTTTTTTGCGGCGATTATGTAAAAGGTAACTATGAGCATTCAACTAATATTCTATACACAAGTTAGGGCAATTCATTCATTCGGGTTCATGTGGTTCTCTTTGTACTTTATCGTAATTGGTTACCAAAAAGATGCACCATTCAATTGCTAAAAGAGAACAGTAGAATTTACGGGAAAACAAATTGCTGCATGCTGAAAATTCAAAAAACCAGGATGCCTTGGCTAAATCACTTTCAGAAGAGTTGATAGGATTAAATAACGAAAATCGAACGGTTATCAGGTGATAAGGAAGCAACCAAATCTTTAATAGATTGAAAAAGAAGTGAAATTAGAAAAAACTAAAGAGAGGCCATGAATTAAGCAGGCAAAAAAATCCAATGCACATGAGTTTAATTCTGAGTATTTCTGTCCCACTGTAAGGCTCCCAATGGAAAACAGCGATCATATTCTTCAGAGTCAATCGAGGTATGGAGGTAGAGATATTGATATCGATCAGAATTTATATCATTTCGAGTGCGGTCTCACTTTCATTGATGGAAAGCAATCAAGTGCGATGTTAAAAACACATGAAAATTATATGCGGTTTTTTAGGGCCACATCATGTGTAACTGTTATGACTCAGGAGGGTTATTGATTCGAACCCAAGCATGCGATAGATGTTTCTTAACGGACTTATTGTGACCTAGGACACACCAATAAAAGTCTTGACGGATTATCTTGAATCTGAATACGTTTGAAATTTGACAATGATTTCAGGAAAGGACTTTTTAGGTTCTGTTTGGCAACTTTGGTTAATTTTTAAAAACTGTGCCAAAAAATATACTGAGTTTTGCCGAGATTATGGCAAGGTTGTTAAAACACACACGACCCAAAAGCTTGGCGCCACTAATGACTCAGTTAAATAGAAATTGAAGCAAAAGGCATTAACTCCTTCAGAAATGACTATATTGGACATTATTCGCTCCAAAGAAACTTAAGCGCCCATTAACAATCGAAGAAACAGGCGAGATAAAAAGTCGTGGGTCTAGCGCATGCCTTTCATGAATTGGATATGCCCAGACGTACCTTAGCAAAACTGGATTCTACGAAATACCTTAATGGTGTGCTGAGTACTTATTGAGGACGAAATTGCTAAAATCGTTTTATAAAAAATAACTATGCGTGCTCTTTGGGACCGCATCATTTAGACTGGTTAATGTCCGCTTTACGGCGGAAGCTTAATCAAAATTTTGATATGCCCAACGGCGGGGCAAATCGCTTCAAACCAGTCTTTCCCCGTTAAATTTCAAATTCAGAAACTATCTAACAGATTTTCAACCAAGTGAAAATCTCAGCCATGACCGATCACCCCCATTACTAATTAGGGGGTATCTTTTACCAAGCTTTTAGGAATGTCAAATTGCGGTTTAAAAAGAGTCTTGGTGTTGTATGCTTATTGGTAAAAATTAATCATTGTTCCGGTAAGCAGCAAGATTTATAAATCGTTCCATTTTTCCGCAAAGCCCTTTTAAAAGTTGAAAATAATCTAACCTGAGCATATAGTCACGCACTGTGCTAAAAATACACAAACATAATAAAGGTGGAATTAATCCGTGTTAAACACTGAACTTTTTCGGTTTATCAATATTGTCATTTTATCCTTGCGTAGTTCAACAGATCGAAGATGGAGTTTAAAAATTTGTCTAAATCAATCGTAGAATACAAAGATTTTTGTCCCCAATACTCAAAAAAATCTTATGAGTGTTCAAGAATTAAACTTAGCGGAATTGATTTTATCCAATTTTCGGAAAGTAGAAAGTAAGGTCTTCTGCTGGTGGCGCTAGAGCAAATAAGTTGGCCCGAACTCATTATAAATATGGAAAAAAATGTTTTTTACCTTATGTAAATTCTGAGGTGAATTCTCTCAAAATAAACCAAAGTTTTAAGAAAGCTAAATAAATTATTCAGTTTAAAGGATTTCGAGGATTCGATGGGGAAGAACATTTTTGATTTAAGTAGAACTTTACCTTTATATATGGACTAATGGAACTGGGTAAATCAAGCTTCTGTGAAGCATTTAGAGTTATTCGACCTCACAGGTTAAAGTCAAGAGGCGTCAAGTAAAAGGTTTGACACAGTTTCAATATGTAACTAAACGTCATCGTAAACAGAGGGCATTCATGGTAGTTGAATATTGATGATGGAAAGTTTAATGCCGGCAATTTCAAGCTCCTCTAGTAATGAATTTATATTTATTTAAAAAGAATAGAATAGGAAGCTTTTGCGAGAGTATCTTTCATATACGCCGCAGGGGTCAACAACAGCGTTTATCTGCTTTGTTGGCCTAGAAGAATTTAATAGTTTATTGCAATGGGATTCAACAAAGTTCTATCGAGTAAAGTTGCAATTGTTCCCCTTAAGCGATAAAAGAGGCTAAGAATTAAAGAAAAAGAAAGTTAAGAAATCAAGCTTATTGTCGAAAACAAGAAAACTGAATTGGGTGTTATGAAAAAAAGGAAAATCTTATTCTTTCAAAATACCCGAAAAAAACTTTAATTTCCGAGGTTTTATTCTTTTACTTGGAGAAGAAAACCTAGGTTTGATTTCAAGAAAAGGAAGAAAATAGAAAAGTTGTCTAAAGGTGGGCGTTGAGACAAAACGGACAAAATTAGAAGCTTCACTTAAGTCACTAATGACATTTTCCTGAAAGAATTTCAATATTGAATGATCTGGTCTGATGATGTAAAAAAAATATTAAGGACGAAGATTACTTTGTGGAATGTTATACTACACCCATTATTTACAGCAGTTAAAAAAAACTATCATTAAAGGACAGAGATTTACTGTCCTGCTTGTGACACTCCAATTTCCACAAGTAACCACAACCCTTTGATAAGCAGATAACAAACTAAAGTATTTGAGTTAATATCAGCTAAACAGAAACACATTCAAACAACACACAAAAAAACTCTATCTGATTCTTTAATTAAGCTTTCTTCTGAATTAAAATCCCATTCGTATAAACTGCACAGTGTACATGTGAATTTTTAGGTGCATTTGACTCAATAAAGATTGAGTTAGAGAAAGATTGCCGAGGCTAATAAGTGGATTCCGAAAATAAAGAAGTATTTGCAAAAGTATTAAGTTGCAAGAAACTTAAACTCTTGAAATCTGATTATAGAGGATATGCTCAACAATCTCGGAGCCTATTAGGCAGCATTACAAAGAAAAAGGGCGGGGGAGAGCAAAAATTAGTGATTAAGTCTTCCAATTAAAAGGCTGCTAGCTTCTGTTGATAATGAAAAGAAAGAAATATCTTAACTATTTAGGTTATTCATCAGTTATTGAACTTTATTGAAGCTTAAGGCTCTATTTCAGAAAAACTGCACTTAACCTAGTCCAATTCACTTGAAGTTCAAGTGCTCACAGTAGTACAAACGCGTGGATTTCAACAAACATCATATGATCATGAAGTATTAAAAATCTAATTAGTTTCCAAACGAGACCAAATGATTGGAATTAAATTGAGTATCTTGATGGAACTAAAGAAGATGCTTTAAGAGTCCTTAAGTGAAGGAATCTAAGGTGCCTTGGGTTATCAATACTTCTCGCTAAGAATAGTTCATGATAATCACAACGTAATATTTGACGAGTTGTGAATGCGATTAGATGATGAGCACAGGTCTGGTATTATAAGTGAATTATTTTCAATCCCTCCTTTCTGAAAAGCAAATGATTCTTTCACAACACATTGGCGAGGGATTTTATTAAAAAGACTAGAAAATCAACTTGTTAGGTAAAAGGATAAATAAAAGATGTATTCGATATGATTTTGTTCGAAAATCTGAGTCACGGGGATGTTTTAATTGAACAGAATCTAAATAGACATTACTTGGTTAAGGCAAAAAAAATAATGTTTGATTCAGGCCTAGTTAAAGATGGACTTATTGGAGTGCCGGCGCTCACTAGAGAGCTTGCTCCAATGTTTATCGGAAAAAAATGAGAAAACAGAGGGCTTCATCCCGCCCTGTCTGTTAAATTACGAAGCTCCTTTCAGCAGCTCCTGATTTATATAATCTTATAGATGGCCTAATTAGCTATATTAGCAAGAAATGAGAAAAAGGCGGGTATCCGTTAATTTTTACTCCACATCGTAATGTTTGATGGACCGTAAAAGAATGTAAGTAAAAAGAATTTCCGCTACTTGAGAACTTGTTGAACAAGGAACTCACAGAAGAAGATAGAGATGAGATTTGATGAAAACCAAGCTCTAAAGAGTAGGTTTGATTTATGCGTTGAATTTGAAGGTTTAATCAAAAAAACTATTTCAAGAGAGGGAATTTTGCGGTTTAAGTGTTAGTAAACATTAACAAAGTCATTAACTTTACATTTTGCTCTATGCTTCGTTCTGTGCATCGTTGCGCTCATTTTTTTCACAGCACTCCAACCAAAATGCAGGTTTACAACGGCGTTATCAAGTGTAGCCAAAACTATTCGCCACCGGAAAAAAACAAAAAATTATAAATCGTTGATATTAAGTTATTTTTTTAAAAAGGGGAGCATCAGCTCTCTTTTAATTGAGAAAACTTGTACAGTCAATATTTAGTATGAAATTAAAGCAAGTGCCGCCAATTCTTCGCCGCTCAGTTTTAAAAAATTAACATAAATCATTGATTGTTAATTTGCACCCAAAAGCGATCCAGCTTCAGAATGTTCGTGCCATTCAAATATTGAACCATTATTGGCAACTTGCGCCTACTGTGATTGCTGGCTTTAACCTTCCAAGAGGTGGATCACTTCTTCAATGAAAATGTGGATCAATTTCTCATGCAAATTTCAACAGCCGTGTTCAATTCTTGCAACCGTTTTGGGAAATTATCTAGCACTTTTTTGAAATCGCCTAATATCTTAAATTAGAAATAACTGTATATAATTCAGTTATATGTTGAAATTTTATTCCAATTGTAGCGCACGCGGGCTGGTTCGGGTTTTGAGAGCCCAGCACGCAGATATACGCACTTAACCTAGATTTAGACCAATTACTCATTGACCATGCCTTCGGCCACTTACATTGGTATTTCTGATGGAGATTCGATGCAAGGGTTGGGATATATTCTGGAGATTTGCTCATTGTTGATTCGCGCCCAAAAATTAAGACCAAGACATTGTGGATGGCAAATCTCAATGGCTTCTTCGTATGATGTAAAAAAATCGATAAAGTTAAAGCGATGTTTATTGTCATCAGGAAAAGGTTTTACACATTTACTTTTTTAAAGAGGGTGAGCGAGTTCAAATTGAGGGGGTTGTTACGCGCTCTATTTCGTTTTGCACCGCCCGTTTAAGAAGATGCTTTGATGTACGCACTAATGTGATGCAAATAGTTGTATGGCGAGCTGTGAAAAGGTTTTTGACCCAAGTATTCGTCGTAAGCCCGTTTGTTGTATTAACTAATAACGATTGGTTGTTATATGTGCAGTTGTGGTATTGCAAAGCGTTTAGGTATTGGCAAAAAGTTGCGTGCCTTACTTTTCAGTCAAAAAAAAGTTAGAGGCGGCAGGCGCGGTTATTCGCTCAAGTATTATGAACCTTTATGCTTATTTAAGTCGGGCGGATGATGGACACATGTTGCTCGATTTGCCCCTGAAATTACTGTCTACTCAATAGATTGAGTGTTTTTTTTACGGAAAAAAAGATTTACTCGGCACCGGCCTCAAGGTGGGGACGTTTTAGCGGACAGCTATCCGAAAAACAGTGTGGCGAGAGAAGTTTCAGGTTACCTATGGCATTGTATTGGGGCTTTACGCCCACATTGGCCAAAGGCTTGCTAATCATGCATCCAAACGAATAACCGGCTTCAATGGGGATTTGCGGTTAATAGACAATGAAATTTACACGAAAAATGTATTCTGTTCACAGATGATGTAAACCGATGTATGGGGGAATGGCAGCTCGATTAGGTAGCGAATGGAAATATCATGGGAGATAAAAACCGCGTGGGATTTAGCCACAAGAACAAAAATCCAACTACAAATTAGGAAAGATATTTTCCAATTTTTAGTTGAAGGTTACAGTTGCGAGAGTCTATAATGGTGAGGTCGTTCATAGCTGGGGATAGTGTTAATGAGCTGCCAAAAAAGAGATTTATAGCCACTCGGGAGTTTTGGTCAACGCCATAAAACGGGACATGGCCTGAATTACGGTTTTGCCCTTAGCATCCCATGCTGAAATTGTCGCTACCGAAACTCAGGAAGGCAAAAAAGCTTAACGAGCGCAATTGAGCGTTTTTGCACCGAGCTCACCTTCATGACAGGAAGGCTATTTGCGGAGTCATACTTTCATCATTTTTTTACTATGCCTACAAACGATTACCGTCACCATTGTTAGCGTTACTCAACAGGCTATATGTTAAACTGTCTTAAAACCGGAGTCCAGATATTATCGGTGTGGCGTGCCCTAATGGATTAAGGGGAGAAGCCCTTATTGCAATTTGACTTGTTTAAATCAATCGACCGATAGTCCACAGTTAATGTCTTTGGCATGGACGCATCAATGGCGGCGATTTGGCGCTCTACCGTGCATCTTGCAGCAAAAAAGGTTTTGAACAAAAAGTTTGCGATTGCGGCCGTTGGAGTTTTTGTCACCACAAGTACACAACCAAATGGAGTGATATGTCCCAGATTACGTGTTAGGTGAGTGAAGGGCGATTTAAAAGTATAAGCGGTTTAAACTGGAATATTATTTTTTCAGCTTTACGAGTCCTAACACTCGGGCATGGATTTTCAGCTTTAGCACTTTAATATTATCATTGAGCGTTTTTTTTTGTACATGGGAACGATGGCACTAAAATATCTGACTTACCTTTGGGATAGTATTTTAAGATTAGAGGTAAACGTTTTCATAATTGGGGACAAAAAGACTCATTGTAAGCTTTATTTAGGGGAGTTAAAAAACAAAATTTCAATAATTGGGGCGGCCATTGAGGTACGCCGAATTTTCCACCCCCTTTGTTTTTTTGGGGGAAAATTTCTCTCTCTT
>Ga0163217_1104255_pt1 | contig 12395 bp, 5 predicted proteins | sample SynspAceP_FD_185933 | JGI IMG/M metagenome (GOLD analysis project Ga0163217, IMG submission 185933) | Saline lake microbial communities from Ace Lake in Antarctica - Synechococcus sp. Ace-P (PacBio error correction) | ecosystem: Environmental > Aquatic > Non-marine Saline and Alkaline > Saline ... | reverse complement strand
TTTCGCGACCCGGGTTCGCCCTTTAATCCAAATAATGCTCACGCGTTTTAAGCCTATTTGTTGTGAGAGAGATATGTATACGACTGACTATTAATCGATATGTGCTGATTTCATCGGAAAAAAGCTAACTCGTTAAAGGGCAATGCTTTGAAGAGTTATAAAGTTTCTATTTGTTGCCATTCACTCGAGTTGTGTAGATGCAGGAATTGGAAACTGGTAAATGAGTAAGCGAGTTTCTGTTTGCGTCCAGAAGATTTAGTGTTACGAACTCGGTGCATTTGAGAGCAAGAGGTAAAATTTGCTTATTAAAGTGACACACCATTCTTTTATGTGGGTGTCCATATGAGATTATCGGACTGATGACTGTGAGACGAAGCATGAATGGAATGAGTACAAATCAACCAGAAAGCGAAAAGTTGCACGCGAAGTCGGGCTTACTAGTACTCTTGAGCTTATGAAAAAGAATTTCACACAGTTAGCCGTTTTGGAGATCAGGCAAGACTTTGATGCACGTCTGGAAAGTTTTCACGAAAGAGGAGTAAGAGGATAATAAAGTGACGAAACAATCAAATTTTTTTGAATTTTTATACCCTATAAGTGACGTGGCCTACTATTTTTTTCGCAGTCCTTTACTGTTGATTTTTTACAGTGCATTCTCTTTACAGTGGAGGTCAAGTCACGTTTAACAAATTACCAAACTTTTTTTTGAAAGTCTGGCACTTACTGAGGATGACGTTGAATTCAGTATGGTACGCTTTTGTAACTAACCATTTAACATTGCTTTTAGCTACCCGACACCTATTTACTAAATAAAACCGAAGCCACAAGCAAAATTTATGGCTCTTGTTAATTATTTGCCAACATGCATTAAATTCTTGTTGCTAAAAGCTTATGCACTAATTTCATTGTTCTCTTTAGTATCTCTCTGTTCGGTTAAATTGATTTTTTTTAATGTTTACTTGGAATTGGTAGGGCAACAAAAATCTTATTTACGGATTGTTTAGTTTTCTGTTAGTGGCGACCATATTGAAATTCCATTTATTGGATTTTGCCCATATTTAATGCATTGGAAAAATTAAAATCCTTCGTATTCGAGCGTGCAAGTCCGTGATTTAGGGGAAAATAGTATCGAAACTTTTCCGAAGAGTTGTTTTCCCTGTTAAACATTAATGGCAAGCGTATGTGTTAAAAGTGGGGATTTCAAAGCCGAGTGTATTTTATCCATCGTTATCGTTATTTATCGTAATCCCGTTAAACTCGTGGTGAATCGTGAAGCTCAATTACAATTAGGAATCAGCTATACTCGAACAACATTTTCTGTTGTCACTCATATTTGGAGGGAATAGGGCGAGCACTTCAACAATCGTGTATGGTTGTCCTTGATGTAGCCGATGTGCTTATTATGTATGCTGACTGTTGCGTGAAAGAATAGTAAAGTGGAGGGTACATAAATGAAAAAGAAGCGTTTTAAATTTGGAATCTAATCTTTTATTTTGAGTAGCTGGTCTTTTATGGTTCTCTGTCACGCCCTATTTTTTATATGCTTATGTTTCTATTCATTTAATCGGAGGAACAGATGACTAGTATTTGGAGGGTTTACGATGGGACAATTATTCTAGCTGTATTCAAAACACTCGTTTAGGATACGATTTTTTTTGAACATTGCTTTTGTTAGTTGCGTTACTTTCTACATTGGTTGACAACGAGTAGTTGCGAACATTATGGGGCGTATAGCTATATTTTATATCACTACAGAAACAAAGACTCCCAAACCCGAATACGACTCTTACTGTGACGTTAAAACAAATTATTTATATGCTGATCTTACGCAGATTTATTATCGGTTGCTAAGTTATTTAATTATTTTTAGATTTACTTGTTATTCGGTTTCAGTTTAGGATATATGCCTCAGTTTTGCTTCGCAGGTAGATCCCGCTGGATTTAGATATTCCCATAATTGTTTGTTTCTTTGATTGATCTACTAAGTTGAAAGAAAAGAATGGTTGATACTTATGATTTATGGCAGCTCGTGATTTGGGAGCAATATCTCGCAAAGTTACTGAGCCAAAAGTATATTGTACCAAGTATTACTCGGGTACCTAGCTGGTGCTTTCAGTTGGCGTTTACCTATCGCTAGACCGATTTGCAGTAACTTTTTTCGTAACAGGAATGGAATTACAACCTTAGCCGCGAGATATACTCTAGAAGCTCGTCAGGGTTCAGTTTAGAAATCAAGCCTTAAGTGCTTGATGTTTTCTTTTCTCTCTGATATTGTTGTCGGCTTTACTTTATTCCAACAACACAATTATCAAAAAAACAAAAAAAATAAAAAAAGCGACTTTAACTGAGGCGGGTGACGATAAGATGAAAAGATTACAGTATATCGTTTCTATTTTAGTAGTCCAGGTTAGGTTTATCTATTTCGATGATCAGTTAAGCAAATCGCAAGGTTATTACATCAAGAGGAATACCCTAAATCTTTACAATTGGGGAGATTATATAATCCCTGATTTGATAACAAATTTGAAAAAGAAACGGATTATCGTGTATCGTATGAAAACGTTTGAGGGTCTACGAATTCGATGTATTACTAAAAATGAGCAGGGGAACGCCTATGATTTGGCTGTTCGAGTGAATACATGATCCAACGATGATAAAAGCAAAGACTATGGTTTTTAAATTAGATCACCAGTAAAATTAAAGGCTTAGAAAATATTAAACGACTTATTTTTAAATCAATCCTTCGATCAAATAATGCTGTATTCTATTCCGTATTTTGGGGACATTAGGAAATTAAATTTACAATGACAAGTTTGTAAACGGAAAAAGGACATCAGACCATTGGGATGCATCTTTGGGAATCCGGAATGAAAAAAAATTAATGTGATGTTAATTGGATGGAGCTAGGAAGTAATGGGGCTTATCTTTAAAATAGTTTGATATCATGAATTTTCAAAAAACATAGCTGGAACTCAAAGAAGCAGATAAAAAAAATTAAATCTGTTAAAAACGCCCTAACGTTAAGGCTATTGTGGCAGAGAAATCAATGTAATGATTCAGAAAGAAAGCTCCGTTGCGGTAAACTTTCAGGAGAAGCTGCAGAAATGTTAGATGAAAACGAAAATCTTCATTATTTATTCCAGAAGAAGGTTCAAATCTATAGATTTGATAAATTTTGTGATTCCCAAAAACGGGCAAAAATAAGAAGGCAGCGTTATGCCTTTATCAACTTCATGCTTAAAACCTGAAAATGGCCGCTCAAATGCTGGAATACATTGGTTATTCGACACCAAATGAAGAGTAAAAAACAATTGCCGGAAGAAAAATAGAGGATAAGCAATTTTATCCTGACTCACCAACGTTAAAAAATCTTTGAAGTTTATGACGATTAGGCAAAAAACTATATCGGTATCTACAATGATTTGTTTTTAGGAATTTAAAATGCATCGTAAAAAAAGGATAAAAAAGAGGGATTCTAAACATTTTATATTTGTTATGGTACACTTCATTTTGATGTTTACTTAACTAATCCAAATAAAAATCATTAAATAAATGAAAAGGATTTTGAATAAACAGAATGTTGCTATCAAGAATATGGACAGAGTAAAGGTGAAGAAATGATAACATGAGTCGTAGGAAAAATTATGGGAGAATTTTAAACTTCAAAATTCCTTACCTTTACCATGGATTGTTATGAGTTGATGACTTTTGGAAGATACTCAAGATAACGAGCGATCAATCCTGCAGCACTAGTTTTAGAAGGCTTTAAAAACTGTGAGACGACTGTTATTAGTATATCAAAGAAAAGAGAAATATTTGCCTAAGAAGAAAGCTACTCGTTATTTTAGTGTCAACATCAAGCCCATGATAGTAACAACTATTAAAAGTATTTAATTGTGCCATTTGATGAAGTGACAGATGAGTGTAGCTTACTCAAGAAGGCGAAGGAGACCGAAATATCATGGGTGGCGAAAAAATATACCAAAATCTTATTTTCCAAGAACGCAATGTACAAAGAGCACATTGGAATTTTTATGTGAAAACTGAGTGTGGGTTGTGTATTCAATTGGTTAGTTTATGGCAGCGTAACATCTGGTTGTAAAGGAGTAAGAAGGATTGAAAAAAATTTAAATAAAGAAAAATGGTTTAAGTTGAATGAGAGCTGGCTTAAAACTGAATAGGTATAAAAACAATTAAATATCCGGGTACCTTTAAAATTCTCAGTCCAGAGAGGCTGACAGGTTTGCATGTACCTTTAGAGACAGGTTGTCTGCTGTAGAGTATGCGCCAGGACTCCTTGTCGTTTTATTAACCATAGCGTCTTTTTGTATTGTACTCAGTGTATCTCGGTGAAAATAAAAGAAAGTAGAGTACAATTGAGGAAGAACACTCTAGACAAGATATAACACTTATTCAATGGCATAGGTAAGGATGTGGATAAAAAAGGGTTTTTGTCATTGCTTTTTATATGTAGGCCTTCACATTTTTTTTTGCTAGTATGCTAACAGGTTGGAGCTCTTGGAGCGCCGGATTTCATTTAAAGATTTGTATAGCTGTATTAATCGGAAATTCTGTATCCTTAAGGTATTTACGCAGCAGGCTTTTCTGCTTCATCTATTCAGGTACAGAGATTAAATCAACACATTTCTTCCAAAATATTCTTTGGAAGAGAAAGTTCTTAGACGCTGGTTTCCTTTCTTTTAGGGAGTACACAAGGTGGCTTGGTTTGGAGCACTAGGGGATTGCTGATTACCTCTCTTGCTCCAGTCCATAAAGTGACATGCGCATTAGCATACCTCTTTTATTGGTTATTGCTGGGATCTCTATGACCAACCTTCAGCCTTTTTTGGAAGAAACTCTTGCGACTAGATGTAGTTTCAATTTCACGTACCGCCATCGCTTTATTTAGTTGGAAAATCCGCTTAGAGCCATTCAATCTGCAGGTGGATGAAAGAATTTTAGCTCTTACACCATAACCGCTCCGAATAAACAATGGGAACAGCTATATCACCAAACAATTGGGTCATGTTATTAGGGGGGCTCAACAACAGCAGATTCACTCGTTTTGCTAAAGAATCTCAAAAAATCAGTGTTTTACAACGGTCTTAGCTTGCTTTGTCGAAATCAATCAGTTTTTATTCGGTGCGTTGGAGCAATAGGTTAACAGTTTATCAGAATATTTTTCAGAAGTGATGTTTTCAAAGGTTGATTATTCCCCAGCCTTGCTGTATTAGATGAAACATCTGGACAAAAAATGATAATTGCCATATAACAGCAAGGTCTTGGGTTTTCTAATATCACCAAAGACACCCTAAGAAGGAAAATTGTTCTTATGTTTAGGTTTCTTGGAATAACTCTCATCTTCTCTATTCTTGTACAACAATTTCAAGTTTTTCTAGGTCTCTTGGAACTTTGTTATTCGCCAGTTGGAGGTATTTTAATTGCAGACACTACTTCCCTTTTTATGATAAAGATAGATACAAGGCACTTCGATACACTAAAACAAATTTAAATAAGCTATTTAAATATTCATGCATTGCTTGCTACACTGCCTATTGGTCTTAGCAGACGATCTTTATGTACTCGGTATTTGCACTATTAACGGAATTATCATAGCAATAGCTAGGCTATACAGTCTTAGTTAAAGTTATGAAAACATTCAGCGTGTATTGCAAATGGACATTTAACAAATGTGAGATACGATTTAAAAAAAGAGAAGTACACTAGTTAATAAAAAAATGGTAATACTTACATCAAAAAGAAACAGCAAGATATATTCACATTCGAAGAAGGGAATGATTACACCGTTATCGCGAAGATAGTATTGTGATAAGCCAAGCACTCGCAAGGCACGGATGTAGTGGAATATGAGTGCAAAGGCCAAACGTGTATTTCAATGCGCCATTTATTTGAAACCACCATTGCATTTAATTCAGTCTTTAACACGGAGGCCTCGTTGGGAATGAAAAGTGGAACATTATTTGAGGCGATTCAAACGTGGTCAGAAAAGAACCAATTTCTACGATTGAAGATGAAAAACCAAGCACGTAAGCATAAGATGGCAAGATTGCCAACGGATTCAATTCGTAAGAACGCATGTTAAGATGTAACCGATCTTCTTTGACAGCACTGAAAGCACTGATTGAATCCGTGAAGAAATTGAAAAGAATATTGTGACAATCCAGCTTGTAGCCTTTCCACAAGAAGGAATTTTATCTATCCTAATGGACTTGGTTTACTAGAAGAAGCATTAAAATTAGACTGAACGTTACGTAGGCTGGGGAATCCCACATATGAATTTACCGTGAAGTATGGTCTTGTCCGAGTCTATCAAATCAAAATCTTTTGTACTAGCCTAAAAAATATAATGTCTTAATCGATTGTTCACGTGATGTGATTGGAAATGATGACGAGCAATCTCGTTTTCTTGAGTTTCTAGCTACACGAGCCTATGAAATAGTGGTATTGGAGATAAAGTTACTGCTAGCCATTACCAAACTGCGATGGCGCTCTTAAAATGATGCGTATACTCTCAAAGTTATTTATATTTGGTGAAACTATCCGGTATCCATTTCATCTCAAATTCCACTAGTGAACATTCATTTCAAGACGATTTGTGTTTATCCGAAAGAAGAGACTAACTCGCTGTGAAAGAATTACTAAGCGCTGGACATGTAAGTGTCGCTTAATTGTGACATTGTTATTCATAATTTTGACCACATTTGGAGTGTCCTTAGGAACTAGGTGCCTCATATATGTTTCACAGTTGTGCCACTGGTTTCTGCTCGATTTAGTCAAATGATGGGTATTGATGAAATTTACATGGGACTTCGCTCAATTTGAATATTAGAGTTATCAACAATAAGTGCCAATACATGCAATTATACAGATAAGTACGGTATTGAAGGCAAACCAGGAAGAAATTTATTTATATTTTAGATTGAAGATAGTGGTTATTGAAGCAGTAAGAAGACAGGCTGTTGTCTTGCATTCTATTCGTAACGGAATAGTATTTTCCAGAACTACACCAGCTTTTCTGTTGTGGATATATTTAGAGGACTAGAAGATACTCATGTTTCAACAATAAGAAAGGAAACAACTAGATGCAATACTAAGACTAAAGCAATAGAGCTCTACTTATTCTGACGGGTAAGGAAGTTTGACTATATGCTATAGCAAGAAATCAAAAGATAAAACCTACAAGGGAAAACGACTTTCAGTTTTTTCTTGTAGGTTTTTTAAAATTTTAACTTGGAATGATTGATGTTGTGATTGTATCGGAATCTAGGAACAACAAGTAGGACCTTACTTTTCGAGTGTCTTCAATGGAGAAACTTTGTTAATCACTGGTACGCCCTTTTTAAATGGACAAGTCAAGCGAGAAAAAAAGATGGTTAACCATCTATTTTATGAATTTGCACGCTAAAAAATTTTGTTTCCTCACAGTGATAGAAATGCTTCTAAAAAAAATACTATGTAAAAATTCAGGTTTATAATAAAAGGATAAATAGTAATAATGAGGAGATCAGTTTCAAAAAATTTAAACGGATGGACATTGCATTCTAACTTAAAAAAAAATGTTAAATAACATAGAAGGTTTTTCTTAAATACTATTCTCTAATTAAAATGGCCTCTTTTCAAAAAACAAAAGTTGGGACCACAAGATTTTTCTAAAAAAATTGAGGCAGAAAAAAGTGAAAAAAGTGAAAAAATAAAGAGAGTAAAAAAATGTTTACTGTTCGTTAGAATCGATGCAACTGCCGTGTTTTAGCTACCCATATGTCTGCAACAGAATAGCGCTTAATAGCCCATCTTGTTGGAACGATGATCTTTACCGATGTTTATCTTTAGGAATTTATCTTAACCAAAAAATAAAAGCATAGAAGAAGAGTATAATGTTGAACTCCTCTAAAGAAGATGATTGCTAGCGTGAGTATTTTATAAGGGATATTAGCCTAGGTAATCTTAGTGACTTATAGTTTTAATATGAATAGTGCAAATTGAAAGCAATTGAAGGCATTGAACAGCAATTGAAGCAGATTAATTTTTGAAATAAATAAATGAGTCTACTATTTTTCAATTAGTTTATTTTTTGCAGAAAGAAATGCGAGAGATTGAGAGAGGAAATAAATGAATGTTAAATGAATGGTTGGAATAGAAAAAGCTGCAGAGTATGTTAAAAGACGGAATGGTGTTGGGTTGGGGACAGGATCGACAGCTTACGTGATCTAGTTGAAGCACCTCTGGCAAAGAGTTGAAAAGGACCCTTGAACGTTATTTCACAGAGTGTACAAACATCTACTCGTACTAAAGAGCAAAGCAGAGACATCTAAAATATTCTCCGTTGGTTCGACTTAAATGACGTAGCTAAATTGATTTGACGATTGATGGTTCAGAGAAGTAAGTGGAAAATACAAGGATCAAAGGTGGCGGTGGGAGCCTTATTATTCGGAAAAGTTAGTCGCAAAATAATAGCGAAAAAGTTATCTGGATTGTTGATGATAGTAAAATGGTGAAAACACTTGGCACTTTCCTTTTAACCGGTTTGAAATTTTAGACGTTTGGTTACAAGCAACTTTTTCGTTTGTTTGAATCAAAAAATCTTCAATTTCCAGATGCGTTTATGAAACGAATCAAAAAAAAAAAATTAGTTTTAACAGACGGTGGACATTTACATTAAGTTGACTTACATTATAGAGCACGCATTGAAAATCCCATGAAGTTTAGCTACATGGTTAGATGACTGAGAGGCGTTGTTGTAACACTGGATTATTTTTAGATATGTCAATTACAGTCTTGTAGGACATGAAAAATGCGTAGAAGTGTGTGAGATGTTAGGTAAGGATTCTCACTGGATGGTAAATTCCTGAGTGAGTTTGTCATTTTAGATTATTGAAACCGATTAATCAAGTAAAGTGTGGTAAAATAATAGAATAAACGAATTAAAGGAGACAGACAGATATTGCGGATAGTGGATTTAATCGCTAAGAAACAACATGGTAATATCCATATAACAACAGAAGAAATTAACTTATTGATAGAAGGATTCACAACGGGTGAAATTCCTGATTACCCAAATGAGTGCTATGGCTATGCATTTATTTCAAGAATGTGATCATGGAACGAAGTTGATTTAACGATGAAGTATGGTAAAATTCAGGTAAAAATATTGGAGATATTATTCTTGCTATTTCATTGGTGTAAAAGTGAGAAGCATTTCAACAGGCGGAGTGGGTGATACACAACGTTAGTTATTAGCACCGTTTTAGTAGCTAGTTTAGGAGTTACCTATTGCGGAAAATGAGTGGGCGGGGTTAGACCATACTGCTGGGAACATTGTTAAATTAGAACGTATCCGAAGGGTTTTACTTGTTGATTGGAACACAGAAGAACGTTATGATTTAGTAAAACAAAAAATAATAGTTCAGTAGTGGGTCAAGTCTGCAATATATTAACCCCAGCTGACTTAAAAAAATTATAGTGCTTTATACGTGATGTTTTACAGGAACTGGGTGTGAATCTATTCCGCTGATAGATCAAGTTCAATATGAGTAAAAAAATAAGCAGCCGGAGCTCAGAATGCGATCGTTTCTAGACGTGATAATCTGGTGCTGGAGTGCATTTTATGAAGACAGAAAAGAAGATGCAAGAGACCATTAGCGCATGCCATTGGTAAAATCGAAATTAGTTGCTGGTCAAAACGATCGGCTGTTATTTTCTAGATATGAGCCAATTTCTAGGATACGCTATTCGGGTCTATTGCATAGAGGTAAAGAGCCTATTGAAACATTAGAGGACATGGACCAGAAGATTTTAACTTGACCTCTCGTGTTTTGAATTAGGAGCAAATGGTTCATTTAGCAGGAGATAGGAAAATTAACTTGGCTGAAGAGCAAGATTATATTTTTAGAAGGAAAACTTATTAATTATTATAATGTGTAAAGCTTTTGGAGAACTTCAAAACTTTTTGTTGCTTCAACATCGGTGTGAGGGATACTTATATCAGTTTTTCACATGATCACCAACTTTGAACGCCAATACACGCCAAAGCTGTATCGCCTTATTCCGAGAAGAATAGAGCAGCTTAGCTCGTGATGGTGTTGTTTCTCAAGGATCAAATGGCAGATGAAATTATCTGCGATAGCAGCTGATTCGATGTTTAGATGAGTGGTGCAGAGAAATCCAAGATGAAAGCTCAAAATTTGATTTAGCCCGTTGTCTAATGACTTGCGCAAGAAAGTTGTGTAGGAACAATAGTTAAAAAAGGAGATTACATAGTCACATTATACGCTAGTAATCAATCAGAAACGACCCCAGTGTTAGAAACTAAATTAATCCGAAGATAATTACTTTTATCATATTTTCGGATATTATAATCGACGTGAAACGCTGATTTTCCAACTAATTACATGAAGTCATTCTTGAGTTAGAACGTTGACTGTAATTAGGATTTAAATAAAGACCAGTGTTAAACATTTTTAAATGGTTTAACCAATGGGCTTTTTAACTTCTATTCACAAATGATAGTGCCGAAGAACTAAACAGTAATAAAAAAAACCTTAAATACATAGATGCCTCATTGAAAAACTTCGGAAGATAAGGCCACCAAAATTCCAGCTTAAAAACACACCTAAAAACCCAAATCATTGACCTGTAAGTCGTCATCTCACATTATTAAAATAAAGAACATACTAGTAAAAAAAACCACCAAATGTAAACCGTTTTATCATGATTGGGCTTCTAACCCCTTTTTAGTTGACTGTTTTATGTACAACTAAGCATAGCAAAATAGATTTAATACAGTACAAGATATAATCTGTCAGAAACAAAAAAAATTTTATCGCTTAAATTAGAAATAAAGGATAGAAACGATGAGGTCTGATATGGTATAATGCCTTTACTATTTTTGTGACTTTTTATAGGGGAGTATAATAATAATGAGAAGAAAAAGGTTGGCAAGAGGATTTCAATTTCATTTCTTATTATAGAATTATGGATTATCATACCCTTTAAGATTAGTTGTGCGGCATACTATATTGATTCAGGTTTTTTAGACATTCCACTCTCTTTTAAGTATAGTTTGGTTCGTATTTTTGCAGTTTGCCGTTTAAGGTTCGACTAATTTCATGGAAGTCTTCAATGTATCTTGGTAAGTGGGCAATTCTGCAAGTCTAAGCTCTATATACTATTTGATCCATAATTGTTTTTTTTCGTGATTGAAGACACTATATAAATGTATCTCTGCTAGCTAATTTTTTTTATTTAAAAGTTTCCTATTCCTTTTATTTTGATTTTTAATACATAGTGACTATAGCAGATGAAGCATAGGCTATAAATTATAATCAATTTAAAAATTCATGATAGTCCAGAGTATCAAAGCACTAGCAAACAAAATGTTATTAGCTTTACTTAACATGGCGTATGAGTACCCTCATTTGGAGGTATTGGCTAGGTTAGCAACTCTTAGCAAATAGATCAAACGATTATGAAGAGTGTATTTAATTGCACTATTATAGCTCCTTGTTCAATGAATCAAATTTGGGTCTCAATAACTTTTTTTATTTTTGATTCGGATTACTACTCGAATTTTATCCGTGGTTTTAATGGGATTTGCCACACCAATAGTGCATTAAGTCATTGCTTCCATAATAGCATCATTTGTTTGTGCAGTTACGGTAGAGTAGATTTAATTATAGGAGAGATGGGACGATAAAAAAATAAAGGAGCATGGTTATAGAATAAATGAATATTTAAATCCGTTAGTGGATGTTAATTTGTTTTGGGTTGGCCGTTCTCATTGGAAAGACCATCCATTTCGATAGAGAAGTGAAAAATGTTGTTTAGTGACTTTACATACCGAGAATGCTGCCAATGCTTTGTTTTAAGTAATACGAACTATTCCAGAAAAATTGCCCAAATGGATGTCATTTTTATCCCTGTCTCTATTTTCTCAGCTTTTAGATCTCTTGTCTGGAATGCGGAACTTAAACCCTATATTCCCTTATCAAGTTTAAAATTAAGTACTATCTAATTCTAATCAGCACTTAAGTTGTCCTAATTATACTAAAAGGCTTGACCTATTGTCGGTGATACGTATAGGAATTTTTAAGCCTTGCTTTATTTTATTCTATCTTAGCTAAATTTATTTCGCATGTTCATCCTAAACATAAACAGTTGATAATGAGAGGCAATGGAGTCTAAAATAAATAAAACAGTGTTTTATTGGAGGAAAGATATGTCTTGATTTTAAAAATCGTGTAACTAATAATGCATGGAATCAAAAGTAATTCCAAACACATCGGTTATTGCCATCTGACTTGAATCATCATCAAACCTTATTTGCGGGGAATCTGAATGGTTGGATTGATAATATCGAAGACATTTCCAATATTTCT
>Ga0163217_1014678_pt1 | contig 12395 bp, 14 predicted proteins | sample SynspAceP_FD_185933 | JGI IMG/M metagenome (GOLD analysis project Ga0163217, IMG submission 185933) | Saline lake microbial communities from Ace Lake in Antarctica - Synechococcus sp. Ace-P (PacBio error correction) | ecosystem: Environmental > Aquatic > Non-marine Saline and Alkaline > Saline ... | reverse complement strand
CGGTACGCGAAGGGAAAATACAGCGGAAGAGTTTTGGATCAACGCAAACGGTCGACTCGATCGATGAGTTGCCAAAAGTGGAACAACAGTAAGCGTCTGAGTGGTTGTCTCGGAAAAGAGGGTTGGGGGTAGGATAGCGCTCAATTACGTCGCATCCCCTTATTTTTTCGATCTTATGGTCTAAACGGCCCTCTCGAGAATTGACCTGGACGTCCATATTCAAAACCATCGAGTACCCGACGTTTTGTCGCCCGCAGTTGTGTCGCTACTTCCTGAAGCAAAGAGGTTGCTCGTCGTTTATATTCCAAGGGCGGGAAAAACGAATCTATTTCATTGGTTCATGCTGACGTCCGTTGATCCGGATGTCGGAGGTCCACAGTGATTCAGCGGATAGACCCGACTAACACTCGCGATTGAGAACGTGAATCTTCAACGTGGCGACATCAATCGATGACTGTCGAATCAGTTCTCGATTGCATTACTCGAGAAGACATGGTCGTCCTGGCATTTAAGCCGAGAGTACACTAGTGGATTAGCAAACTTAAGGAGATAGATTTGACGACGAAGCAGCCATATTTAATTGCGTTGATCGCTTTGCCTGAATGTTCCGTTTGATGCGACGAATGGCGGGGCGCTCGAATCAGGAGGCCGGCAAGACCTGGTGTGTGGGTGAGACTCGACAAATATTTATCAGCCGCGGGCGGAAAGCGTGCTTGGACATCCAAGCGTGAGACACAGTTGACGGATCGTTTTTGTGAGCGTCAGCGCGGCCAAGTGGATGGCAGGCAGCGACTTGTTCAAACGCACCAAGGAAGAGCATCGGCAATATCTTGCTGAAACGATACAAACAACTACAGTCGATCAAATGGCGATTTCCACAAAGGAGATGATAATAGAGCCTCCGCACAACTAGTCGCATTTACGCATCGTCATAGAACAACAATTGATCTATTGACGCTGGAAACGCTTGGCAGCTTTGATTGAGGCAAGTAGTCGTGGCGGTGATCGATATCCGGTTTGCTATCGAGGACGCCAGAATCTACATATTGCTTGGACAATTGAAAATTTTTTTTTTAAAGATTTATTTTTTTTTTTTTCGGGGGAGGTTTTTTCCCCCTCCCAAAAAAAAAACCGACGGAAAAAAAGGGGGAGGTACAACGTACGCTTTGTGGATTTCGAAGGAGACACAGTGAGATCACATGGGCAGGTTTGCACACAGCAATTATTGGTGAGGCGAAGCTGACGATGGCGGCTGGTTTTGTCTGTGATCTTGCACTTGTCGCGTGGGCACAGAGAAGAATACTCCGGCAGGCCGCTTCACCGACGAAGTTCCCGAGGCTCTTATGTCGCAGAAACACGCGTATGCCTGACAAGTCCTGGAACTGGATGACCTTCATCTGCGCATCCGTGGTCCAGGGTCGCATGCCTGGAGATCGAACTGTTGCGTTTTTTATAAGGACTCTACATCTACATACAGCTACAAACATACCATTGGCTTGCTTCGCTATGTATCAAGCAGGGACAGGGTGAATGACAGTGGCATCCGACGGTGCTCGTTGGTCCAACACGGGCACGGAATGTCAGCCGGTACGGGTTTCTTCACTAAGAATGGTACGCCGCCATCATCTACCACGCAGATAGGATCGGGCAAATACAATCGCAGAGTTCTCCACGGTACGAATTCGTGGGAAAATGGGTCACCAAAGAAGCTTGAGAACCAAGATTCGCGAAGGGCAAGACGCACAAAAAATCGCACATTGGGACCGGAATGCGTGGACGATGGCGACCACATTATCCTTGTCTGCGTGTTCGCCTGGACTAGCGGGAAACCCGCACACTGTTCGATCGAATGACTCTGAAGATATCATTGGGTTGACCTCGCCTTGTTTCTGAGCGGAACGACGCGCCGACGTTTCCAAAGGACGAAACATTCAGTGTCCAAATTTTTCAACTTGGGAAAGAAGGCAATGCTGTGGCATCAGCATACTCTGGTTGCCTACTATCCGGCGAAGAGTAAGGACTGAAGAAATCGACCCGACTTCTAACAGCCACGTATGAACGGGAATGTGGCGGACTTCTTTCGCACTGAAAGCTTGCGCCCTATGGCCGTCGCAACATTATGTGGTCCTGGTGCCAAATCTGGCTGCGCGCAGTTGACGATCAGTCGCTTGCCTCGCGAGTTAAGCCTGCCTGATGACGGAAGTGTGCGAATCAGCGCTCGAAGCTCAAGAAAGCTTGCCACGATGAGCAAGAGAGCTAAAGTCTTGGGTAAGGCCAGGTAACAGCATCGGTTCGCAATCCGGGCGATACCTCGAAAATGAGGCGTGACCATCAACCTACGAATGCAGCGAGTATGTGGTGAAAGTGTATTTGCGATGCGAACGCATTGGCTTCCATCGCCATTAAAGCCATTCAGACAGAGCGTGGACGTCGGAAGTGTTCACTTCCTTATCGAGTGAAGAGGAGGAGCCCCTTGCAACTTCGCATATTTCTCGACAAGCATGATTTGAAGTCTTCTTAAGGGGAATGAGCGCAGGGCAGCCGCCGATAAACATGAAGCAGGCACGCGTGACGAAACCGTGTGTGATATTTCAGCGAAGGAAGTGACATCACGCTGACGTCAAGAGTTGGCAAATAGCATTCCGTTACAGCACCAACCTGATTGAGTCGCGGACATGGTGAAGGACGCTGGTCTTGTAAAGATAGGATTGACCAACACAAGACGCGCGCCGTCACAGCGCCCCAGGACGTGGATACGAGTTCCAGGGTTCGGAGATGATCGACCGGCTTTGGGAATTTCCTGTTACGCGAACGATTTGCTGTGAACTCGCACGGTTGTGTGGCGGAATCGTCGTCAGAATAGCGACCTGCGCCTGTGGCACGGCGGAAGCCCTGCAAATGTCATCGACTGCACCAATAAACGCGATCGTCGTCGAGGTTTTCTTGGTCGTTCCGGTCGAAACAGAATCGACGTGCTGCATGTCGATATTGTGCACGGATTGTTGTCCCTTTTGATGCGAGATCGGCGAACTGTTTCACGCTGAAAGCAATTTACGGGAGGATGGCCAGTCAGCGTATCGCAGCACGAGCCGTTTTCGGTGAACCACGGAACATCGCGAGCTATCGACGGTAGCCGTCATCTGCGACCTACCACAGACGGGGCAGTCGTTCGACAGGATTCGGACGACTCGATTTCATGCGTTTGCAGCCAACAAGACAAATGAACGGTCAATTGGTCGCTTCCGAATCTCTGTCAGCCGATGATCCCAACGGTCGCGACGGCCGAGACACAACTTGTCTGCGGTGGGAAGCGCCGATCCATGGAGAAATGGCCAATGGAGTACGACATCGTCGGGACCAACAGCAGTCACAACTGCTGAACAACCCGCAGGGCCTGTTGGATCATTCGATCTGATGCGGCCTTGCTGGAGAACTGGGCAGGCAAGCGATCAAGCGTACGTACAGGAGCTGAATTACCAACGAGACCACAGACGCGACCTGTCTTTCCGGCGCGCAGATGCAGCGTACGCGCGCGTGAGGAGGGAACAATAGGAATTGGCTCGGCTGATTGAATCTACTTGGGCGAAGCTGCACGACACGACTCATCGCAATCGCGGGAAAGTTCTTTGGTTTATCCGAACGGAGCGTTTGCACCGACCCAGGATCGACGTTTTCGAGGCATGCTCGAGTGTCCCAGATTTGATGAGAAATTCGTCCTCGGTGAACCGACAATCCGCGAAATCGCCGAGGACAGTCCGGCGACATGGGCGCACGTTGGCGGGAAACGCTGGCGACGGAGAGACCCTGTCGAGTGTGCCTCGCAGAGCTACGCACTGGTTTCTTCGGCTTACATTGTTCTCACCAGCGTACCTACCTCATGCCAAATTCGTTGGACATCTGAGTTCTGCTGGAAACCTTCCGGCGCACGCTTCCGCCGGATGAACGTCTGTTTGGATACTGCATGTTAGTGGGAGTTCGACTTCGATTAAAGAACGCTCGGAGGGCAGGCGAGACGGCATCCGTTTCTGCTGCCTCCACTTCTCGGAGACGATGGGCGTCCTGCAATACTGTCCATCGTGAAGCGTTTCGTGCGCATCCAGAATCGAAACCGTGACGAACAAGACCTGTTCAGTCGTTGCTTTCGGCGAGCTTTCGAATCTCTCGTCGCGTTGGAAACTTTGCCCATCGAGCCTGGGGTCGCCATGAATGGTGATTCGCTAGGTGGTTCGACGGGTTTGCCGAACTTTGTTCCGAACAACCCGCGGTTGTTAACATTCAAATCGGGTCAGCGTCATCTTTCGTGAAAGGTCCAGAATGTTTTCCGAGTGGATCCGCATCCGTGACGTAGTGTGTTGCTGGGTGTCGCTCGGGCGCATTTCGCGTCCAGCTGTGATCGGCACATTCGGGAATGCGCCGCGAGGCAGCGTTCGCGAACCCATCGGACAGCAAGAATCGCGTGAGTTGTCCATCGTCGGTGGGACACCAGGCCAACTGGGATGCGTCGGATGCCACGCACCTCGGGGGGCGTTGCTAGGATTGCGTCGGGCTTAATCGTTATTTCGTTCAAAATACGACGGATGGGCGGGTTAGTCTTCGCCCGCGGTCGCCTCGGACAGGTATTGACGTTGGATCGCGGCTTCTTTTTGTTGGTTCAGTCGATTCCTCTCGGGCTCGCTTTGCTTCTCCGCAGCAACCGATGCCGGCACTTTCATCACCCAGTGCGTTGTTTGCCGAAGTAAGCACGTCTGCCTTCGGGTAGGCCATTTGTCGGTCGTTCTGTTAGCAGTTTCCTTGGCACCTCATTGTCATGTGCAGATCAGTTCTTGAGACGGTCGGTACTCCGCGACGGGATCAAAACATGGCACGATATGCGCCTTCCCCGGTTCTACCGGTTCGGCGAGGCTTTGGAATATTTGCAAATGTACTCGCACGGTCGTAGTCGAAGAAGTGAGAAAGACACTGCAAAGGACGCGTGCTTCGGATGCTCTGGTCGGCCGCATCGTTGGTTACGTTGGACGTCGCCCGGGTCGCATTTTTTTCCTTGCACGACTGCCTGGCGTAACTGACGCGTCGGGTTTGATGTATCGAAATGCGTTGGTGACGCCAATCGCCAATCCAATCTGCAAAAATAGCGTCCGTGTGGTCGGGATGCGCCCTCGGCCAGTTCCGGGGGGGTCGGGGAACAAGGGCGGGGCGCCCATCAACGATCCAGGAGTATGACGAGAGGCGGACGGCGCGTCTTTTTGCGTACGTTTCAAATCGATTTGTTGGAGACGATCGCATGTAGGGCATCCGACTCGGTCGACTCGGGGGTCGGAGGTGAGTGATTCGACAGATGTCGACGCCGCTCGCAGCGAGTCCCGCGGTGACCCGTCTTTTGCATAGGTATTGAACGGAGTCGTGGGAAGACCTGCTGAAAATATAGACGGTGGCAGACCACGAATGTCTCTTTCTTTTGTCGGCGATCGATTTCGGATCGTCGGTGATCTGATAAGGCTCCGCGTGATGCTCAGTGGACCGTCGGCATGTAGCGATGATGTCACTGCTATGCATGAATGGGGTCGCTTCGGCATGTTGACGTAAATTTTGTAGTTTTTTAGCCGTGATGTGAGCGATGACAGGACGGCGGGATGCTTCTTAACGAGTTGGCGTTGGCGACGTGCGCCTGCCCTTGTATGCGATTCGTACCCCGAGGAAGCTTGAGTTCACCCGTGTTGTCGGACGACATCGGCATGATTGCGGGCGGCTTTGCCGTATCGGAATTCGTTCCGAATTGATATTTCGTTCAGGCGATATTGTGTTTCCCCCGGGTTCACCGCCAATGCGTGCTGGGGGGGGGGGGTTGACGAATTGCCATCGGGCAGTGGACGAGAGCAACTGTGATCGATAAAGTTGCTTTTTCGGATCGAGGTGTTCGTGGAACCGCCCTTGATCAGATTCCGCGTGTTAGCTCCAGTTAGGGATTCCGTCTGAAACGCGGTTGCAACGAATCGGGTTGTTCCGCATCCGCGGCGGCATCTTTGGACGAGACCGCGCCCACGCTTGCCAGAATCCCCGGCGTTGAGTTCATCGACGGACCGGCATGCAGCGAGAGATCCTCGGGCGCCCTTGGTCCCGCTGGAGTCGGCGCAGTGGTGGCGGACACGTTTTTTGCGAAACGTTGAAATCATTCTCCGCGTTGCTGTCGAAAGAAGAACACAGAGTCCGATCGCCAGCAGAATCGGACAGATATGCACATTCCTTTAACGGACCCGGTGCTGTCGTCGTACTTCGTGCCATTTTCTCATCATGTTGAACGATCACAGTCCAAGCCGCGGTTAGGATGAGGTGTAGAGGGCGTTGTCGGTCCGCTTGCCGCTGGGCGTGAGCAACGTTGGAACGCACCGTCGAGGATTGTCCAGTAACATGGACGCCAGTGCACCGTTGTATGTTGTTTGTCAGCTTGTTACTGGGTAGAGATCAGGGGTGTGCTCCATCATCGTGCCTGTGCCTTCGGGCCACGCTTCGAGCTTCTCCATGATCTCACACATGCGGCTGTTGTACTTGAGATCTTATCAGATCGGTTTGTCGGCTGATCCATGTGCAGGTTTGTGTCCCTGTTGCTCGGATACCGAGTCCTTCCACGCACCGAAATCTCGCCACGGCGAGCCGATTGTCGGTATGGTTGATCCGGAGGTGAGTGCCGAAAATGCGAGGTCAAAATACGTCGTGCCAATGCGTTTCGAATCTGGTTCGTGTACCTGATCGTCCACTTCGGTGCGAACTGGCGTAGTGATCCCGCGACGAATCCACGCGTCCGCAAAGCCCGTTGACTCCTGGAGATCATTGGACGTATTGTCGTAGCGTTTGCTGGTCCGAGGCTGGCGGATTGTACTGTTCATCGCGGCCCCAGTTTTTCGATTTGGTGAAAACACTCGGGAGGGCTTCGTGTTGCGCGAATATCGCCGAGGATGCTCGTTTTAGAGATTGATAAAGATTGATTCGGGTTCGAGTGCATGAAGAGTCGGCTGCCCAGCGCGCGCTGGCGACAACGTCCCAATCGTCGGCTTGTCTTTGTTCTCTCGATCGAGTCCTTCCCGTGACAGATGTTGTGGCAGCAGCGTGGCCGGACAAACAACTTGGCTCAGTTGTAATCGAGTGAGGCATCGGCCCCCGGACGCCGTCTGCCACGATGCAACCGAGGGCCGAAAAACGCGCTTGCCGAGGGGCTGTGTGGTGGTTGCGTCCGTTGATGATGTGAAACGATCTTTGAAGTTCGGGCACTTGATCGGTCGGCCAGTTGTTGGCCAGGAGCCGTGTTTTTCTGCCTGCGGGATGGTTGCCGGGTCGAAGCCCTGTCTTGCATTTGTGAGAAGATGATTCGGTGGGGGTAATTCCGACGGGCGATGCGCCGGCCCGACGAGGTTAACGGAACGGTGGCGACGCCCGGACCGTGGCGGCTGCGTTCCTTGCAGAGTTTCGACGGTGAGCATGGATCATCTTTCGGATTGACGGTCGAAAGGGGCGGGTGTCCATGATCCGTCGACGGATTAGAATGCTCGGTAGTACGCAACAAGACGTATAGAGAGGAACGACGTGGGAGGAGTTTCCAACCGAGAGCCAGTATTTTTTTGCCGATTCTATCCACGTTTGTCGGCACGAGGACGTTGGAAAACGAATTGTCGCTTGGTCTCCGACGACAAGCGCAGCGCGATTGCACACCCGCTTACCGGGCTTGGCCCCCGGTCGGGCGACATGGCGGGACGCTGGAATCGAACAGCATCGCTTCCGCCTGGGCTTGCCGGCCGAAGGCAACCGTCTCTGCCGCTGGAACGGGGCCGATCTGTCGGAAGATCGTGGGCGAAACGGGCGAGGCGAACAGTGGGGAGGGGCCGAACAGGGCACCCCTTATTGGGAGGTGATCAAGCCAGAGCCGTTTTGTGTGCCGAAGGTCTTCTGGAAGGAGTGGGGCGAAAGATGAAGCCAGAAATTCCATTCGTCGCGATATTTTTCTGCCCCTTTTTTCTCCCTATGAACTTGGCAGATTTGCCGCCCGATCTGCCCATTGGAACACACCAGGAGGAATACATGATGACGGGGGACTCGTTAACGTTAGATAGGTTTTCAAGTGCTGATTTCTCGCGTGTATCTTCGTTGGCGATGCGTTCACGGCTTGCTTCGGGCTGGTGGAGGCGGACCGATTACTCGCCTGTCGAATATAGACCGCCAATTTGCGACACAAAAAGCACTGGATTGGGCTGGCTTTAATCGTCCGGTTCGGCGAAAGCAGAGGGGAGGCCAGACACCTGATGTGGTTATGAGCGCGATTACCGGTTGAGACCTATCGATAGGACGTGGCTATACGATCACTGGACAAGTCAAGAAACTGGGTTCATCGGCGGCAGCGTTGCGCGGAGTTTTCAGGATGATCCCGTGTCCCACGGATTGTGCCTGGTGTGGATGTGTGGATAGGTAAGCGGAACAACGCAGTCGATCTGCAGGAGGTTCCACGCAGGGTCTCCCGGTCGCCGGGTTCTGCAACGCCGTTGTCGCCCCATGGTGCGTGGTCCCTCGCCGGAGTTTCCGGCGGATTTCGGTTCACCCCGAGGACGTATTTTTTTTATCCCTATTGGGACACCCGGCAGACATGCCCTTGAAAAACCTCGATCTGGGCCCGGCGCACCGTTCCGTCGGATGAATCCCGATATCTAGATCATTGTGTGGCTGGCAGTGCAGGGCGAGTAACAGCCCGCTTACTGGATATACGCAGACTATCAGCGTGCCACACGTTGCCTGCTCCGTGGCGCATATCACTTATTCGAGTACAATCGATTTGAACGTCGTTTCTTCTCCAGGTGGACGTTACTTCCGTGGCATGATGATGCGTGTGCCCAATATGCGCGGTACGAAGACGGAACAACCGGGCTGAGCACAGCTTACATTAATCGAGAGGGGTATGAATTAAACGCAGCAACCGAAGAATTTATGGAACGAATCCGATTTGAATCTCTCCAGTTTTTGCGCGATGAATACCCCAGGCAACCACAATAGCGTTTGGTTTGTTTTCGTGTCGCTAACTGGACAGCGAATTGTATGGTTTTGCCGTAATCGCTTGGTTTGCCATTAGTAGGTTTTGGGTTAGCCCATGGTTTCCGCGTTGAACGGGCTAACGCCAGCGGCTAATGGGGTTCTACGATTGTTACGATCGTTATCTTAACTCAAATTATCTTGGAGCCGTTGGTGCGTCGCAGCGACTGCTCAATTCGCGTCGGCGAAGTGGACGGAGGTTGCAGATTGGACGACAAGAGACCGGATATTGAGACCGTTTATTCGGATCGATCGGTGCGCCTGCGGACAAACCTGGGTGCGGCCATCTTGGATGCGTTAGGACTGGTTGTGAAGGGGAAATGTCCCACGGGAAGCTTAGCCCGTTGTGGTCCAGGGTTTGTTTCTTCGCAGGTGTCCGAACATTCTTTCAAAGAATAAGCCGATGACCTCTGAACTACGCGTTGTTTTTCTCGATGGAGATCGCCGGTCGTCGTGATGTTCCGACCTATTCCGGGCGGATGGGGATGTTTGGCGGTGATCCGATTCCGATTCCGTTGGGACAATTGATGTCGCGTCCGTGTTGGGCGGCTGGTTATTTTTACACCGATACATCAGGAGGACAATCGAAGGCCGTTAATGGGCCCGGTCGATGTTTGTGTACGGGGATCCGGGTTAGGATTGGATCGAAAAGTAACGTTAAAGGGGCGGTCAGGGTTGCGAGGAGTCCGTTGCGGCAATTGTGCGGTATCTTCGTTATTTTCCGAGCGTTTGCTGAAACCGCGCGAGGATAGTGTTCGACGACCGGAATCCCTGGTGGCGGTTCGTACGATTGTGAGAGTTTGCTGGGATCCCGGTGCGTAGTATTTGCCGGCCTGGCCATGAGGCTTCGAACGTTTTTTCACATGACGGGGCACCCGGCTTTGTTGACCGCTTGGAGTTGTTTGCGAGGCCGGATGCCCCGGCCGGTGCGACGCTTGACAGCCGATGATGGGCCGGTTCGTAGTCCAGTGCGTTTTCACGGATACGCCGGTCCGGCGGTGCGGAAAAGTTCGATTGCAAATCTGCGATCGGGTGCTGGATCGGAGAAGTGTGGATATCGGATCCGTTTGTGTCCGGCGGCGATTGAATAGGCTACTTCCGTTTGCATTAGCCGATTCCGTACCCGCCGTTGCCAGAGACCAGCGAGATTGAGCACATGTTTGCGGATACAAGTCGACCGATAAGGGTTAGCGGCGACTGTTTCGCCGCTTGCGACTTTCGACATTATCGGGATGCGTGGACTTTAGTGCGTTGCTACTTCATCTCCGTGAAGATCTTGGACGGACCAGGAGAAGACAGTTAATTGGTTGTCACCCGCAACCAGGGTTGACCGCCATGTGTGACGTTGGGGTTCGGGTGTGCCGGCGGTTAAAGGGCGGCGTCGTGTTCACGATCTTGTCCTAGCATCCCAGTCGCGGATCCGTGGTCCTATGTGTTTGGCAAGACACCGAATGAGTAGGCAGCAATGGTCATCGCGACACCGTCGCGCCGGGCTCGGTGTTGACCGTACCCCGGTGTCTTTCTGCCAACTTGCTTGAAATGGGTTTATGACTTCCCGCGTTGATTTGTTAATTACGCGACGCCGGAGCTCGGAACATTGATGAAGCAGTGAACGGGGTGCTCGCTGAGCGTCTGACGGATGGTGGATCGAGGGCTGTTTGGAAGGTGTTACGGTTGGGAACCGTGGCCGCCGAAGCAACAAGTCTTGATGCGAAGGCGAATCGTTGTAGGTTGAGCAGCGTGTGCCGATGTTCTACAGGCCCGATCCGATTTATGAGGTGATGCGGGCCAGGATGCGTAATTGGCTCGTTTTCAAACTCAGAGGATGGTGTCGGTCTTGTCCAAGTCAATCGACGTGGCGCGAGCTTTCTGGTTGCGATTCCCAAGTTGAAGTAGCATCAATGTGTAGGACCGTACCGTTTGCTAGATCTCTGGACGAGTTCTGCTCCTGCCCGTTAGGGGAGGGGGGCGGGGGTGAGGACTACCCGAACCGCCCGTACTGGCGAGTGGGCCCGACATTACCGTTGCGCCTATCCTTTCCCCGCAAAGCGAGGGGAGAAGGGAGCAGGTTTTTGTGTCATGGAAAAACCCCCGATCGAAGGCACGAACCCTGAACGAATGGGGGGTGCCGAAGGTGCCTCGTCCCGTCGCGGGACTGCCAATGCCCCGAAAAATTCGGCTGCTGAATTCAGCGCTTCTATCGCTCACGGAGCGTAATTTGCTGTTGTATTCGTGAGCGATCGTTATCGATCGTGAAATCCTGTCGACTATTTGTGCAATAAAATCGGCCGTATGTGGCCATGCTGTGTTCGATTTCCGTGAATCTCCGAGTGATGGCATGGGCTTAACTTACGTACCGCGTGATGGTCCTGCACCAAGGCGATCGATTAGTTGATTTTAGAAGTCTGCTCGACCCTCGTCCGGGTTTTTGTTCCCGGGCGTTCTGCCCGAGGGCTTGCGTCCGGTCCCAATGGCCATGTATGGAATATGCGATCCAGCTTAGTTTTGATGGCAAGACCCGGTGCCGCGACATGGGCACGATCTTGTATCTTGAATGCGTTGTGGATTACGATGAAGCCATCCCGGCGTTGCTGAACCGCCCATGCGAAGTTCTGGGGGTCGTGACAAATCCTTTACCTGTGATGGGATCCCGGCGGTGAACTTGTGCCAGTCTTTCAGTTGTCCGTGCCGTAATTATGGGGCTACTGCCCGCTGATTTTGCACGCATCAGCCTTACCCGGGACCGACCCGCTTTTCGTGTTTGAACGCGAAGAGTTTTGCGTGGTAAGGCTTGCGATGCAGTCGAATCTTCTGACGTCGTTTAACACCTGGGAGGCCGATTGGCGGGGGAGATTTACAGTTGAAAGGCTCCGATAGCATTCGGCTAATGATGACCGCACGCAAAAATCGCCCGTCGCAATAGTGGGAACCGCACGCTTATCCGGAAACGGGCCGTCGGGGATGATGTCGATAGGTTCCCCGGTTTGAGAACGTGCACGTCGATTGGTTCCGATTCGATCTTGCTTCCGGTGTTCAACGCGAATAGCGCCGGTTTCAACTGAGGACCGCGTCATTAGCGAGTCCCCGTTACCAGCGCGTCTTGAGTGAGTGTTGATTGGCGAATGTGGGACGCGCGGGATTTAGCTGGGAAGTTTCCCGGGTCAAGTGGTGCAGTGGCGTTTTTTCGCGACGCTGCAACCGTTGTTCGGTGGTGTGCGCATGCTCCTGGATTGTGAGCGCGATGTATTGGAGTGCCGATCTATTCCTGACAGCATCCTGCCGCATTGCCGCTTGCGATTGTTCGAGCGTCTGTCTCCATTGCACGATGG
>Ga0163217_1020882_pt1 | contig 12396 bp, 12 predicted proteins | sample SynspAceP_FD_185933 | JGI IMG/M metagenome (GOLD analysis project Ga0163217, IMG submission 185933) | Saline lake microbial communities from Ace Lake in Antarctica - Synechococcus sp. Ace-P (PacBio error correction) | ecosystem: Environmental > Aquatic > Non-marine Saline and Alkaline > Saline ... | reverse complement strand
AGTTTGTTCCCAAAGTGCAATTTTCACTTTGAAATCGAAATGTTAAACCTAAATATCCTAAGTCTGTCAGTTTGCCAACAACGTCATATTTTTAGGTATGTCCGCAAATGATTAATGGAGTTAAATCTTTGTAATTCTCTAAATATTCAAGATTGAGTGCTTTTGTTCCTTGTCTTCACCGATTATTAAACCTCCTTGGAGGTTTTGAAGATTGTTAGCTTGGAATATTTCTGCTCTTTGGAGTTCAAAAACACACCCAAACTTAACGTCTTAAATTTTCAATTCGGTTAAAACTTCCCAAATTGTCTGCTTTCAATAAACAGTTCAAGCCAAAGTATTTAATGTTTGGTAGTTTTAAAAGTGCTCGCAGTCAAACGAACCTTTGATAAATGTCCATAAAAAACGGAACGCCTAAAATTGCCTTCATACTCTAAACAAAGTTCGTTTAGGTCGGCAAAGTTATTTTGTTGGAATTATGAATTTGTCCAGGAAGAATTGAACAATAAAACAAGTTTGCCGTCCTTTTAAATCTTTGTCGATTAAAAGTCGGTCATTTTCTCTGGATTATTATTCTGTTCTGTGGTCTCATACAATGACGCCTAAGTTTAGTATATGAAAAGTAGGGCGTTTCGGAGAGAGTACCAAACTTTCGGCTAAGCACAAGTTTGATGGCGGCCAAAAAGCTTGAATTTATTACTGTTTCGCCTATTTTTTATATACATTGTTAGCCACTGGGTTTTATTCAGTTTTCTCAAATATTAGCATTTATCAAATCCACTTCTCAAAGCCCAAAATCTTTAAAGTCACTATTAAACCTTTCTAGATTCACGACTTTAAAATGATCATAATCTTCACTCATAGAATTTTGAAATCATTCGGGCAAATAGATTTTTGAATTTGCATAATTAATTTCCTGCCAATATTGTAGGGAAGTCAAATTAATACTTAATTTATTATCCTTTTATTTCTGTTTTCAAGAAAATTTATTAAATCTCGGACGACCTGCATAATGAAATGATACGCTTTTTTGTTGAAAAAGTCCTTTTTTGAGTTTTTCAAATTGAAGGTTTAAGGTCTGTATTAAGCTTTGTTGAATAAATTTAATTTTTTAAATTAAACAATCTTCATATTTTGTTACCATCTTCTTCAATCACCTTGCTCAATTAAATATCTAACAATTGGTGAGATTTAAATTCTCAAAATAAACAGAAGCTTATAAAGTTGAAGAAGGAAAACGAAATTTACTGACGAAATCTTCTTTGTGGCGTTTTCTGAATAAATCTCCAACTGTTGAAATTGCCACTTACAAAACTATCAGGTCTTTTTTAGAAAATTCTAGCAGTGAAATACCTTCTAATATCGGATAAAAATATTCAGTTCTTTTTCAACACAAAAGCACATTTAGATAAACCTAAACGCCCCATAAATTAAACCTAACTCGAAAAGAAACATTATCACGAGATTGAAAGCTTTTTCTTTTCTCTTACCTGATGTTTACCTTTTGTCATCAGTAGGTACCAAGTAGAAATTTTACCAAAATCATACTGTAAAGTTGCTTTGAGTAAATCGTGAAGGAAATTATTATTTTATCTTGAATACAGCAGTATCCCAAAACAGTTATCGTTCCAAATTGGTTACTTTCAAATTCAGCTCTAAAATTTCTTAAGCTGATCCAGCCTAAAACTTAATTCTTCAGGAGATGAAACAATGAAATTCGTTTTTTTCTCATATTGCAACTGCTTTTTTAAGCGTCTAACAGGATAGAGTCGATTTCCGGGGACATTAGATTTCGTAAGGCTAATTTAACTTGGCACTCATCATTACGAAATATGGGTTTCATTAATCATTCAACCGACATTAGTTTATTGAGTGTTCTATATTTTCAGATAAACTTTTTAGTGTGAAGTAAATTAAATTGGGCACTACTCATAAAGTTTTTTATTTGAAATATTTATAGGTTTCTATATCATAGCAAGCATTAAATTCAAAAAACTTGTAGTTATTTTCCAAATCTGAACGCTTTTAATATTTTTTTTTAAAAACGAATCATTTTTTTTAGTCGTCCATAGTCTTCAGAAACTTTTCTATCACTTATTCTTTTTAATGCTTAGAAATGGATTAATTCTGGGTCGCCTTTGAGTTTTAATTCTTTATTGTAAACCTGAATTTCCACGAAAATCAGAATCTTTATCTCTCAAGACCGCTGTTAACAATTATCATACCCAATTCGCACATCACTTATATTCCACATCTATTAGATTTTATTGTTGTGATTTTAATTGCTTTGCCATGTGATATATTCGGCAATAAGTCATAAACACTGCACTAATGTGTTTTCGGAATCTGTACGATTCTTTTTTAAATCATTTATCGCACTGCCTGAATAAACCCTGCATTGTCTATTTCTCCCTGAAAGTTGTGAATTTGAGTATTATTTAATTGATTTATTTAAGGCTTTCTGTAGTTAGATTACTGTTGATCGTTATTGATTTACGGTCAAAGGTTGTAGAACTTGTCACAAATAATAATTAAATCAATATTCGCTGTTCCTTTGATATGTGTATTCGTCATTACAGAGGGCCTTGGGTACTTGTTAAAACTACATCTTGATAAATTATCCTTTAGGTGGTTTTGAACTCTTTCGCCTTGCCCAAACCTGCTTTTTTTTGAGTATAATTTCAGTTCATACACCTTTCATTGCCATAAACGCACATATTTTAGTACATCACTTATATGAAATTTGAAAAAATCTTTTTGAAATGAACTCATTAAAGATATGCTTTCGGATTTGTTCTTGCTGGGATATTTTCTATTAAATCTTCTGTAATCTTTCATTGTCTTGTATGTTCAATGGTTGGTTTACCTTGTGGGCTAATTCTTATTTATAGTAGCAACTTTTATGGCGTATAGGCTAACCAAATCAGCCAGCTAGTCCCAGTTTTCCTGCTTATTATTCTTTCCCAATATCCCCTCCTTTTCCTGAGTTCACAATACCCGTACAGGGTATATTTTCATTAAATTCTAGTAAGAAATAAAAGGAATGGCCTTAATTTCCTATCACTTTCACGCCCCTCAAACATCATTTCATTCTCGCTCAGCCTCAAATTCTTCCCACTTTGAAATCCTTACATTTTTTTAAGTGACTTCTTTGGTGATCTGGTAAGGGAATAGCTCTTGGTAGGTTTCGTCGGTCGTTCCGGGGTGAAGTTCCCGAAGATCGCTGGGCCTTGTAGTCGGCCGGGGGATTGGTGGTCGATTAGTTGTGAAGCGTTCTCGATGTGGATTCGTTGCAGGCATGGTAGCAAGTGTAGCCGAAGTCATGCTGGCCCAAGAGTTATAGCACCGATCAGTGCCGCCTGGCTTGGCTCGGCCACCGAGGCAGGCACGAAAGTGCAGTCGCGGATGCTCAGTTTCACCTTCCCAAGGTGCTCCCATAGTCGGAAGCGCAGGGTTGGATCCAGGTTTCTTCCTCGGATCTCGGAATTCTCCACCAAGAAGGTTCCGCTATCGATGGCATGATTCCCATGTGTCCAAGTGTTCGAGTTGCGGATGGTGCATTGGCCACACCCATGTGCGCATCGAAGCGGGATAGTTAACAATGATCGTAGAGGAGATTCTTGCTGTAGTTGGGAACCCATTAGTCCCCAAAATGTCGCGTTCATCGATGTCATTGAATTGACTTACGTTGACGAAAGGACACATTCAGTCGGCACGATTGACTAGGAGGTCATAGCTTCCCATGGAAACTGGCTTTCCGCATTTCCTCGATGGTTTTGATAGGTTTTATGTCGCTAAGGATGGTGTTTTGTACCCTGACATTCGTGCACATGCTGATGCTGTATAAATCCACTGTAGGGTGCGCCCTGCTCGCCCTCGTCGGTGAAGCGATGTTCAAGGCCGTCCACGATGACATTGGAGCGTGGAGGCAGATATTACGAGTGTAGTAGTTGTACTTGGATTCTTCCTGATTGGCTCGAGTGCGTGATTTCCCCCCCCTTAGCCTGAGCGCCTGCTGATCGATGCTGGTAGCGCGCTGATCTCCGTGAATCTTGCCCAAAAGTCCCAAATGATGGGCGCGCGTTTTGATGCTACGTCCCATTGAATCTACAGAAAAGTATTCAGTTTGCGGAAAGCGCCGTTATTTTGGTTTAGTCCGAATCGGATGCTACTGCTTCACTGTTGGAATTGGTGACCGTGATTAAGGCTGGGCCAGGCATGCGATTTCGATTTTCTCCTGGTTTCTTTTAAGGGAAGTGATCCCTCGATTTTAAAGATTTCCCTGACTTGAGCTGACCAAGAAAACGGGTGCAGATTCGTTTCCACTTCCGTGATCGTCGAATGATAAAGGATGCAGTTCCAAAAGTCCGTGTCAGTTTGGATGATAGCAGTGATTGCGTGACCTCCGATGTAAAAAAGGGCGCCATCGTCGGCCCTTCACGTTCATCGGTGCTGATTGGCAATTTCATGCGCTGCCTGCGATGCCGCCATGTTCATCGGTTTACCATCGCCTTTTGCGCCGAAGGGTTCAGCGTAGGTGACGATGCCGCTAGCCAAATTATTTGGGGATGTTTTTTTTCTAAAAGGAATGGATTGAAAAAAGCACTTGCAGGGGGCGTTCGATACTAGTGAGAAAAAAAATAAGGAGGAGGAAAAATTAGGTAGGGATTTCATGCAAGGATTAGAAAATGCATTGGAAAAAAATGGTGGTATTTTTTGAATTAAGGCCTGAAAGTCGAATCACTCCAAGGTGGATTTTATTTTATTCCTTTATACATCTTGTCCAAATTCCCCGCCATGGTGGGCAGGCAATTCAGGGGGCTTAATATATTGCATTTCTTTTCTCAACGGCTAGCGACCGTTGTTATGTATTTTACCCTTCAGGGCTAACAATAGGTTGATTTCCATATTTCATAACCAAACGGCCTAGCGACCGTTTGCTTGTATTTGCCCCTTCAGGGCGCAAATGGAACTTTCTATTTCCCCTCAAAAAATATTGATTCAATTGTTAAAAGCTTAAGTTTTGTCTATTATTTGCGCTCTGAATGGCTGGCTTTTCTATCGATTATTGAAATTCCCCATAAATGGATTTTTTAATTTATCCTTCAAAATGACCTTGATATGATTTACGAAAATTTAGCCTTCGAAAAGGATTGATTGTTAATTAGCCTAAGGGCTAATACAAAGTGATGGCATCGCCCATCGCAGAAATAAGATATTTATGCATCCTAGCCCTGAAGGGGCTGGATATCCTAGCGAATGGGCATCGCCCATCGCTGAAAGGGATTAAGTTTCCTCACCTAGCCCTTGAAGGGGCGATATCAACGTGATAGCGCATCATCCCCAAACATATCGGCTCGTCATAATCCACCTTATATTTTTCAAAAAGGCTCGGTATTCATCTTGGAACGTTTTTTTGCTCATGATGCGGAACGTTGATTTTTTAATGTAGTAATGACGGTATCCACTCACTCGGATTGACTGAATAAGCACCGTAACCATCCTGCCAATAAGAGAAATCACTAAGTTCTTTCCGCGCGCTTTTTCATCCATTGGAAGAAAATCTGTTTGATCTCCCAAATAGCTTGGCTTAATTGCCATATTCTTATTGAGAAGACACAGGATATGTACATGGTCGAGATGTCCTCCAACTTTGAATCGGCGCCACAATCGTGAGCTTTGCAGACCCCTCCTAGGTATTTGAAGAGTTCTTCCTCATTAGTTCTGGTTTGATAAATGGTTGTCTATTTTTGTGCTAAAAATTAGATGATGTAATTTTTCACGAGCGATTGTCCCATAGTTGAAGCGCCCCTTTCAGGGCTTTTAAAATGATTATTGCTTTCTCAACGCTAGCGACCGTTGCTTTGTGATTTGGCCCCTGTCAGGGCTTTTTATATGTTCGATGTTCTTTTGTTGACAACGCCTAGTGACCGTTGGCTTAGATTATTTGCCCTTTTCAGGGCAATTCAAGAAATGAGTATAGATTTCTTTTTCATTGGCCTTTGGATCGTTGCTTTTCGCGTATTTGCCTCTTTCAGGCTTTTATATGTTCCGATGTCTTTTGTTTTGAAAACGGCCTTAGCGGACCGTTACTTTTGTTATTTAGCCCCTTCAGGGCTACCAATAGTTGATTTCCATATTTCTAACAACGGCTAGTGACCGTTGCTTTGGTATTGAGCCCCTTTCAGGGCTTAAAATGATTATTGCTTTCTCAACGCCTATCGACCGTTGCTTAGTATTTTGCCCTCTCAGGGCAATTTAAAATGAATATGTTTTCTTTTTCATTGGCCTAGCGACCTTTGCTTTGCAATTTACCCTCGCTTTACATGGCGGTTGGCATTTCAGGGCCAATTCAACCGATTTTGTGACAACGGAACGACTTATCATTGCTTACGATAGGATTTATTTATGTCAAATGAATGTTAGGGAATCTTGAAAAAATACCACACTACCCCAATATGTTGAAAAACATTAAATTTACAAAGCGGTAACCGTTTTGACCATTTTAGTTGTATTCCTCAAATCAGAAAAATGTCAGGTTTATATAGAAAACTATATCGCTTATAGATACTAGGCCAAATGGCCTGAATATTAATTTAATTAAAAAACTCAACCCCTCTTTCCACCCCAAAGGAAGGAAAATCTACTGGATTTCCGGACTACCTCAGGATTTGTACAAAATCTCCATCCAAGAAAGCCCATTAAGTCCAAAGTATTCATTCTCTTCCAATGCCCAATCCCCCAAAAAGCAGGAAGGGGTGTCTCACGGGCCATTCCTCCAATGACATGACATCTTTTGGAAAAGTCCAAAGTTCGATTTGTCTTTTACATACGAACTTTAAAAATGAAATCCCCAAGCCAATGGCTTCTTCCGTTTTCAGATTTGAATTCAAATAAATTCTCCTCCGGCGCAGAAAGGCACTTGACAGATCGTGGTCATTGCATTCGAGGGTTAAAAAGTGAATAACCATAAGGGCTTTGTTCGGGCCAATTCCAAAGGGAATGGAACATCAGCAGCCATTTGATCGGGGAGGAGTGGGTCTTTTGTACATCTCGGCCAATAGGCTAGCACTTCGTCATTTCCAACAAGTTTCTGCGAAAACGGCCGCTTGCATTCGCCCCAGCAGACCGCTGTGGTTATTGCCATTGCTCCCCGCTCGGCGATTTGCCGTAGGATGTTGAAAGATCCAATTCACAATAGCCGAAAACCAGGCTTTGATTTGAAATAAGATCAGCTGAGTGTTTCAGGCTTTCAGCCGAGCTATGGCTTGGACGGCTTTCGCCACTTCCATTACAAATGTGAATGGTATCGATGATTCAATCCTCTTCCAGTCACCACACCTTTGATGGCTTGGCCGTACAGGCAGATTTTGGTTCATCCGGGTATTTTCCAGGTTCGATAAACCATGCCCGAAGATGCGGAATTAAAAGCGCGTGGCATATTTCCTCTTTTCCACCTGGACGAGGGTAGCCGAACCTAATTGCCCCGGAAATTTGAGAAAATCGGAACAATCGCTTCCCGATTGCGCGGTGAAGTTATCCGGATTGGGTCAATCCGTCACGTCGGATGTAAGGGCCATTGGGATCATCCGGGGATTTGGCCACCAATAGTCGCCTTTCGGGAATAAGAAACATTTTTTTCCTCCGGCACTTCTTGGTGAGAAAGAAGCGCTTACCGTTATTGGATCAAGGTTTTTATAAACCTCAGGCCAATTCGAGTACCCGTTGCTTTTTTCCCTTTTCAAAAAAGTGCATCTGTTCTTGCCAAAAAACCTGTGGAAAGCTGGCAATGGAAGAGAAATTAGGGAAAAAGAGGAATTGCTTGAAGAAAGTCATTTTGACTTGGTTTTTAATGCTTTTGCTTTTTACCGTCTCGTGCCTAAAAACAGCGTGATTGTCCGGATCAAATTCTGGGAGCGGTTGTCCAATGCGGAATTGAATCGCCCCTTTGGGAGGTTTCATATAGGGCTGACAATTCCTTTTTGAAAGCAATTAATGCTTCGCTGTGTGGGTAAAAATTTCCGATATTGTTTTTTTTGCGCAGCATAGTAAACCAATACCTCGGAGGTTTTGAATGCAGGCATATGATAGCTGATCCACTTCCTTGGCTTCAGATGCCACTTCCAAGATCACCTGACGGATGGATTGAAGTTTTTCCTGATTAGCTTTCAGTCTGCCAGCTGAAGTATCTTCGATGGAGGAGGCTTTTGGGTTTCATTTTTTTGTATTAAAATGGATTGATCAGTGTCAAGCCCCAAACCTTGAAACTCATTTCATCGCTGTCAAATTGCTTTGCGGCAGCTTCCAGGGTGATTTTATTTCCGATTAGTAGTCGGGGTTCATTTTCCGCATCGGATCATCTCCATCATTTCAGGATAGCGCCAGGCTTGGCATTCATGGCTTCCGTAAGATTTCAGTTCTTTAGACCCACTTGAATTTTCATGGGCAAAGCTGTAATTATTCTCTTGTCAAGCAATAGGTCCAACCTGAATGTGTTTTCCCCTTTTTGTAAACTTGCGACGGACTGATAGGCCACTTGGCTATTACCGAGCGCATCAATCGAAAGGACATGAGCCCCTCCTTCTAGTAAAAAGCTCTTGAATGCTGCGACTGGATCTGTTTTGCTTTGCGTTCACCAACAGCCACTGCTCCGATTTTTTTAGCCAAAATCCAATTTTTCTGAAAGCGATATCCACCGCAATGACCATTGGCTCCAAGGGCTGTAGCGATCATTATGGCTGAACAATTCCCACTCCTCCGCAAACCATACACCGCCACCATTGACCGCCGCTGACTTTTCCTGATCTACGGACTGCACCGAAAGGAAGTCGCAAACCGACAACCCAAACCGCCGCCCCCCCGCCACCTCCAAAACTTGTTCAATCGCATTCTGGCAGTTGGAACCAATTGATATCGCACGATCGATTGGCTAACATATTCTGCAAAGGAAAGCCCCAATTAGTAAATTCCCGGTTGAAAAACTGATCATCGCAAAACCTGATGATTTCCGGATGCACATTTCTGGGCATTTGCCGCAGCCAGAGACAAAAGGAACGGTCACTCGGTCACCGACTTTCCCAATTTCTAAACTTCAAATCGGACCGCCTTGAATTATCCGGCAAATTTCATAGGCCCTGGAATGTGTGGAAAGCTGTATATCGGATCATGACCCATCCAACCATGCCAATCAGATCGGCAAAGTCCGTAGCTTTCACTCAATGGACTACCCCGGATTTAGAAGGAGTGGATTCAGGAACTTGAGTCAATGAACAGGAAGGATTGAAGGATTTCGGTAAAGTATTGCTTTCATTTATTTTGTGGTAGTCGTTGCCTAAAGGACGTTTTAAAAACAGATTCTTGCCAAGTCTGAGTTTAGTTGCCACATTCTTTGGCGAGGTCAGGGATTTTTGTTTTTCAAATTGGTGGTCTCAGCTGGATCAGCGCTCCAATCAAATAGCTCCGTTTGAGTTTCACATCTTTGTCTTCAGTTAGCACGAGTTTGTATTGCTGGTTTCAAAATTGCTCGCGCACACTCGAAATCCGACGGAAATGATATCTGTTTGCCACATAATTTTTAAAGAATCTCCGAGTGGCTTTTCCATTCATCAACTTCACCCATCGGAGAGGTTCCTCTTCTTGAAGCTTTGGATCCAAATAGCGGTTGTAAATCTTTTTGAATTCAGCTCTTGGGACTTTTCCATTCCAAAATAGCATTGGCTTTTTCCTTGCCTTCTTGTTTGGCCGGAAAAATAAGGTAAAAAGATCAATTCCATCTAAGTGGGCGATCAGGAAGCGAAACTCCAATAATCGCTTTGCTAAGGTTGGGAAAATATCGGCGCTATTCATGCTTGCCTCGGTGGCTAACGATTGGGAAATTATTTCCGGCCATTCCAAAACGCTAGGTACCCACGAATTTCCTCCTTGTTAAATGCTGCCTTTAATCCTCACGAAAAGCGGGGACTGTTGCATTTGCTTTCAGCAAGGCGTACATTATCTCCAAGTACAAAGTAGGCGTATTTGTGGCGAAGCTTATTTTTCAGACAGGTAATTTCGAAGATTCGCTATACTTCGTCGCATGCAGTTTGCATTTCTGCAAATCGCTCTTGAAAGACATCCGCTGAAGCGAGAGACTGGAAGTCCGGTTTTTCATTGGAAGGTCAAGCGGAACTTGCTTTGCTTCCAAAAGTGGACGGAAGTCGTCGTACAAAGCCAAATCTTCTGAAGGCCCGCTATAAGGTTCGTGGAGTGAAACCGTTACCCAAATGGACTACAAAAAATGCGTTTTCCTTGCTGCTTTAGCCTTTTTGATTTAAACTTCTCGTGCTTCGGCGACTTAAATGGCAGAGCCTTTCGCTTCAAAAATTTCAGGATCTGCTCCATTTCTGAGATAGTTGATGGATTTAATTCAAAGGAAATTATCATGAGAAAGCCTTCATCAAATCCATCTCGCCGGGATTGGTGGGAGATTCTGTGCTGTCACCGGGCCGAGATGCCCATTTTCCAAAATGTGCCGTCGCAATAGCCTTTTGCCTGCTTAATCCGCGATACTGATTGTCTTCGGGTCGGATCGAAGCCCGGAGTAAAAGTTGCCAAAGCGGTTGGGTGTCTGCCTGTTCAAAAATTTACTCCCTCTCGTGGGCGAACAAAACCGCGACGCGGAATAAAAGCGATTCATTCCGGATTCCGTTTTCCTTCGCTAAGTCATCAAACTTGGAGTTTTTAAATCAAGATGTCCGTTTGTAGGCCTTTTCATTCCCAGCCATGATTCATCACCTAGTGAAGAGAATAACATTTTGGAAGCTCTTTTTTTGACTCTTGCTGAGGCCAAAAGTGAAAAAGTTACTTCCAAAGGAGGAATCCAATCAATAAAAAGGAGTTTCAAGCAATCGAATTTTTTTGAAATTCCCATGGTCTTAATGGCAGTGGCAGCTAGGTGATAAAAAAAATCAATTTAACTAAATTATTTAGGGATTTGCAATCAGAAATGCGCTGACTAGGCGGAATTTATAATCTGCTTGTGATTAGAACGCATTTATGATTCCATCTTTACTAGTGGACCATGTCAAATCGAAGGGAAGATTTTTACAAAAAAACTAAGCGCTAGTTCCTGGCTTCTGGGTATTAATGCGGCAATTCATCCGCTGCTTTAACATAAGTCAGTGATTGATCATTCGCTATTCCGAAGTTTGATTTTTGGGAAAGAAATCAGAAAGGGATTCCCACTAACTCGTGAAAAGACACATTTTACATGAATAATGGGACATTCGTTCCAGCACCATGTTCAATAAGCCAAGCGGCATGGAATGACAGTCTGGAAGAGATCAACAGGTCCGGTGAATATGGACACTTTTGATCAGGAGCGAGTCCCTAACTTGCGAGTTTTTAGGAGTTTGCAACTGATGAGCTCAGCTGGACCACATATTACAGCCGAGGGGATAAATATCATGGTTTGGGGTTTGCCTTTGGCAAAAAGGGCGATGAAGTATATCCTCACCACCATGAGGGCATGTTGGGTATGGCCTTACCTTGGCTCAATCGAGCTAAACTTGAACGGATTGTTTTTTGTCGAACTTTTGAGCCTCAAGGATACGCAGGGAAAAAGAATTTGAGGAAATTAAAAAATCATCAATTTCTAAGACCAAATTATCGCAGTGCCCCACGTCACATGCACACCAGGTCTAGTTATTTCCGATCAAAGAAATTCTGAATTAGCCAAAAGTCAAAAGGGATTTATACTTTGCAATAGATGGGGACACATGGAGCGGAACATTTGATTTGAATATTTCGGAACTCGGTGTGATTTTTATGGGGTTGCTTTTCATAAGGGTTACGTTGGCCAGCAGGGGACTGGTTTTTGTTATGTTGAAAAAAGAACTTCTGGACGAGCTTTCAAGCGATTCAAGTAGGGGGCTATTACGGATGAGGGCTTGGGATAAATAACTACTAATCCACCGTGATTCGTGGATTAAATCCTTACTGCTCACCGTATGATTAATAGGACACAAAGCCGAACGTTTATGTTGGCGTCGGCAGCTGACGGCTAAAATTTCATTTAGAAAATAGGGAAAGCAAAAGTAGAATCCAGAATTTCAGGGAATTGAATGATTATTCATATATCGGACTTGAGGCTATGGGCGGTTAAAATCCAAATCTTGGGACGCCTGCGGAAAGAATCCCGAAATGCCTTGAATCTCTTTTAAATCTCTAAACATTGAAGCTATCGAAGAATGGCAAAAGGTATATCAAATGAAGGTTTTCCGATCAGACAAGTGCCCGAAAGCGACGTGGAATGCGATTGCGAGTAATCCACACATATCGTATAATTTCAAAACTGAAATAGATGCTTTATTAGCGCAGTTAGGAAAAGTTCGATTAGGGTAAATTTGATTTGAAAAACAT
>Ga0163217_1056219_pt1 | contig 12397 bp, 15 predicted proteins | sample SynspAceP_FD_185933 | JGI IMG/M metagenome (GOLD analysis project Ga0163217, IMG submission 185933) | Saline lake microbial communities from Ace Lake in Antarctica - Synechococcus sp. Ace-P (PacBio error correction) | ecosystem: Environmental > Aquatic > Non-marine Saline and Alkaline > Saline ... | reverse complement strand
CCGGTCCTTGCATGCCGTCGGTATGTTTGCGCAACTTCGACGGCTGGCCTTCTTGCGCCCTTTATAGGGGTTGGCATTCCGGACTGGCCCGCATCCACAGACGGATGGCGTTGCCGGCATGTCAAAGTCGATCCGGTAACCCGTTGACAGATTAGCGATTATAGCTTTCTGGCACTTTATCGGCGGTGCTACACATGACCACAAACCCCGGTGAGGGTCTTGGCTTGGGTCTATAGCGCAGCTTGATGCGTTTGCCTTGGGGCGCGGGGGCGGGTGCGCCTCCATCATGCCCGCAGCCAGCGGTTCAGCTGCGCGGTGGTGATACGGCGGTTCCAGACGTCATAGGCGCGCATGTCGTTGCTGCAAGCGGTCAACCTCCCGGCCGGGTTTGCCGAGGACAGTCACCAAGTAGCGGCCTTTTAACTGCGGGCAACAGACGTTCGAAGCTTTCGCGCAGGTCCTTTCAGCTTGCCTTGCTTGTTCCGTCTTCGAGATCCCATTTTGTTGACCGGCTATCACCACAGCGCGGCCTCGCGTTCGGCAAGAGTTCTGCAATCACGCAAACTGCCTGTTCAAAACGGAATATCGCATCGAGCAGAACAACCACAGTTCGGCAAATTTTGACAGGCACGCAGACCATCGCTCACGCTCAGCTTTTCCAGCTTTTCCTGAATTTCGCTTTTTTACGCATACGGCGGTATCAAAATCCGCATCGGGGACGCCGTCCCAGACGGTGCGTAGAGTATATCGCATCGCGGGTAATCCCGCTTCGGGCCAGTCCAGGCAAGCGAATCTTCGCCCATTTGATCTGGTTTAATCAAAGTCGAATTTGCCGGGCGTTCGGGCGCCCGACGACGGCAAACCTGAGGGTTTGTGTCAGTCGGTACGGGCATTGCGCGTCTTCGTCACCAGCCTCGCTTCTTCTTCGGTCAGAATCCACGTCAGTTTCGGCGCACGGTCGTGCGCGCTCTGCAAAAACTGTCAGCGATCGGCATCAGATGGGTAGTAAGAAGATCGTTCAACCCTCGCGTGTTCGGCAGACATACGAATGGGTCGCCCAGCCCAGGCTTACGCCTCGATCCACACCGGCGTCGGCGGCTTTGCCCTCCCCTTATTGGACAGCAGAATGACATGCGCAGATTGTTCTTACGCATGGATCGTCCGGCGAGACCAGATCGGACGGCGTGACCCCGACGCGGGCGTCGATCATTGAACAGGCAGAACATCTGCCTATCGACAGCGCGTTTCGGTTCTAGACGGCGCATTGCGCCCCTGCAAGCTGTGCGTCGTGACTTCTTCAAGTCGGCGGTTGTCTACCATTGTGAATCGGCAGGTCGGCAAGCCGCGCAGCACCTTCGCGCAGATCGCGCGTCACACCGGGCTGATCATCAGACCAACGCCAGTTTTTTTCGACAAGACGGATTTGAACGGTGGATTTCCCAACGGTTGGGACGGCCCAACAATGGCGAGGGTGAAGGACATGGACGGCTCGAAGACTCAGATCAAGCCTGCCGCTTAGCCTATTTGCAGCTAACGGAAAGCGTGCATTGCCTTTCGCGGATACGACGAACAGAACCCCCCCAGCCAACGACCGGTTGCAGTGGGTCGCGCCACCGGGAATATCGGGGCCTGTGCCGACCAGTGCCCGTTGTCGGATCAAAGCCTGCGCAGCTTGCCATCGCTGACGCCACGATCACCGCGGCCACCTGCGATGATGGACCGTAATTGCCGAAAACCTCGGACTGGGCGCTGGCTTGTTCCTTGACGAAATTTCGCAGGCGGCGTGCCAGATGCGCGTGGCCCGTGCTGGATCCAGACGCAACCAGTTCATTCAGGTCGGTCACCACGAAAACGCTATCGCTGCGGGCCACACAGGCGATCGCCCCTTCGCGTGCAGTCCACTGACGGTCGCACCACCAAGTCTCAGCGCGGGAACCAACGGCCCGACTGGTTTGCCGACGTAAACGGTATCACCGGGAAATCCACCGCGCGCTGGTCAGTCCAGAGACATTGGCACAACGCGCGGACCGGGGCGCTTGCCCACGACAGATGTGCTCCAGCCGGTTCAAAGGCCCCTTTGACGGAACAGCCCCTGCACTCGCCCGAGCGAAGGCCAGAAACCGGCAATCTTGCCGATCCGATTGGCGGGGCGGGCACCCAAGCACGGTTGCTGATAGCTGGCGGTCGACGTCTGCCATGCACCGGCGGCATCGGATTTGTTCAAGCGGCCAGCCAGTGTTCACGGAAGGTTAAAGTAAACCATGATCGCCAAAGACGTGGGTAGCACCCGATCCGGGGCCATCGATGTCTTGCGTCCGCGCGTTGCCGCGCTGTCCACGTCCAGCGCGGTGACCGTTCAAACCGAGCGATACATAAAACCGTGTTACCATTCCACCGCCAAGCCACCGCCCGTTGCTCGCCTGGCGTCGTTTTGCGGCGTCAGATCGCGGCCAGAGCGTCGGCCGGACGCCGAAGGTCGCGGTAACTGTCGCAGCCGAATCAAGGGTAAAAACGCGCCCGCCGGACCACCACAGGCTGTCGCGTGATGCGTTGCTCTTGCGGCTGTCCCACTTGCGCTGGCGGCCGACCCAACGCCAAACGCCGGCGCCGCACCTAGTCGGGGGGCTGGCGCGCGTGCTGGGTGCCAGAGCTTTTCGACAGCTGGCGTGGCCGTTGCGGCAGGCAAAGGAGATCGCACGACGTTGTGTTGGCAGGCACCGGCAGATCGCGGGTGCGGTGACCGTCCGTGCCTTGAAGCACAGACCGGCACCATCTGACGCACGCCGGGCAAGATCCACCTCTGGATTCGGCGCAGGCGGACAACGCAGCGATGCACCACCGCCCCATCCAAGAGAGGCACGGCGCGTGCGCGTGGGTTCGTGAAGATGCTGTGCGAAATGGTCATGGCCCTGCTCGCTTGCTCTTAAAGTCCGTTGTCCCTGAAGGGATCAGCAAGATTAGTTTACTGTCTGCATCCAGCGCGGCCACGGTATCCGTTTGCGGGCGGGGGCTGCGGCACCCATTTGCGGTTCCCCCCCCAAGGCGACATCACCTGAAGGGCGCGTTGTTGCAAGTCGAGGTACATCGCGTCGTTTCAGGATACCCGGATAGCGTTCAATGGGCCGCTCGGGCGCGTTTTCTTCGATGTCGATCAAATGCGCAGGCTGCTCTTGCGCGAGCAACCGCAGGCTGCTGCCCGCTGCGCCAGATTTTTCAACGCCGACGGCGTTCATGGCGGGCAATCCGATCCTTGCAGGGTAATCGCCTTGAACTGGGCGGATTTCGCGGTAGATCGCGGGCACATTCGCGTCAATTCGATGCCGTCCAATGTGGCAACCGCTGCGTCGGTTCTCGCCGCTTCGGCCTGCTCTGCGCTTGCAGCATCCCCAGCAGGACACCCGGCACGCGGGTGCGTCGCTTCGATGTTTTCGAACGCGGCGCGGCGGGCCGCGGTTATTTTCGGAGGACAGCGCGGCAAATATCGCATCGCCAAGGGTTCTGCCTCGGCGCGGGTCTGGCCTTGTTGTATATTCCGTTCACGCCGCCCGCCGACACAGGCAGGACATGGCAAGGAATCCGCGTCCAGCCATATCGCTTGAGCATAAAGTAGAAAACGGTCGCGGCGGAACCTCGTCGTTAATTCGGTCGATGAAACTTGTCTGTATCGCTCATTGTGGTACCCGCCCGCGCTGATTAACGCCCCTCTTAAAACCTGCGGGTTGCAGGCTGCCAAGGCGTTGGCTGCCACAGCATTGATACACACCCTGTCGGGACAGCCGCTTTGCCGAAGTTTTTTGGAGCCGTGAGCTATGCAGAACAGCATTATTTTCACTTAAATCCCTGGGCCCATAGCATACGAACATACTGCGGTGCCGCAAAAAAGCCCGCGTTCTTTACTGAACCGAGGCCGAATGCGTATCTTCCCCCTTCTTGCGGCAACTCGCTGTTTCCGCCGTGATGTATATGGCGATGTTTTCGAACGCGACGCCCTGTTGGGGGCTGACGCAAGGGACCACGCTGACGCCCGCTGCTGAAAACGCGCGCCTGATACCGCCGGCCGGTCGGAACTTAGCGGATTCCTGACCGCGTTCAAAAGTCATGGTAGAGCTACGCAGTGGCCGCGGCCCGCTAGCGTCTGCGGTCATCGTTCCGCGGCCAGACCAACCGCGCGCGGCAGGTGGGCGGTCAAGGCGGAAACCTCTTGCGGTTGTGATCTCGACGCCGCTGCGCAAAGGGGCCACGGTTACGTGCAGGCGATGTGCTGTCGAACTGGACCCCGGCCCCCGCGGTGCCCAAGCTCAAAGAGGCGCAGGCCCGTCGCGAAGAGGCCCGGTCGCGCGTCCCGAAGCGCAGGCCCGCGTGGCCGGAGGCGCAGGCACGGGCTGGAGGAAAACCACTGATCAAGCATCAACGCGCCGCAAAAGCTGGGCCCAAGGCGGGTTTGCCATCGCAGACCACACTGCCACAGCCGAAGCAGACCGCTGCCGCCGCCCGCGCCTCTGTTCAGCTCGGCCAAGGCGGGGTGAACGCCGCCCGTGCGGCATCGGATTGCCGCGATGCCCGCTGCGCCGAGCACCCAGCCGAGATTTGACCGCCTGACCCTCACCCCCCCTTCGAAGGGGCTGCTGGAAAGTGAACTGCGAAATCGGGAGCCTGCTGCAAAAACCGGATCGCTTTGTATGCACAGGTGATCCCAGCTCGATCCGATCAAAACTGTGGGCTTTGTCCCCGAAACCGGAAATCGACCGGCGTCATTTTGGCGCGCAGGCACAGGCCGACTGGCCGAGGCAACCAGAAAAATCGCTGGCACGGTCTCCTTTGGTTTCACGCGCGTCCGATCCACGACCCGCACTGCATGGTGGAAAATCGACCGTACCCAACCCCGAATCTGAGCACTCCGCGTACGCCAGGACTGCAGAAATCGCCATCGCCGCGGCGGGTAGAGGACGCACCTGCTGCCGCCAATCGGGCGTTGACACTGAAACGAGACGGCAACCTTTGGCGTGCGGCATGATCAATGCCGAAAAACATCTTGAATTTATGCTCCGCACGTCGACCGTTTTGCGCGACACGCCGAGGGGCATCTGGTATGACGCGTCTTCCTCGCACAGGCAATGTCATTCGTGATGGGCAGGAATAAAATCGTGACCAGCGGCGTATGGTCATCCCAGCTTCCGCGACCGGAGGGCCCCGCAATGGCAGTATCGCTCGATTAGGGTCCGCAGGCCGTGCCCGTCATGGTCATGGCCTTTATCCTGCTGAGGCCTTGTGGTGGGCGGCTATGCCTAGTTCGACCCTGCCCAAGAGGGCGCAGCACGACATTCGAGATGCCTGGCACCTTTTCGTATCGTCCAGTTCGGATTCTGGCTATGCGGCGGATTAGCGAAACCCTGCTGCGTCAAAACCGATTGGAAACAGAACCTGTCCGATCTGACGGCCTGAAGACCTTGGACCGGCACACGGCAGAGACTATTTTTGCCGTGGTCGCGGCGTGGAGTTTGAATTCGCTGGAGACAAGTCCCCAAGATCATGGCCGACCGTGCGCGACGCGATGAAGCACGGCAGAAGCAATTTTCCGGATAAAGGCTACGAGAAATATTTCGACACAGAGATCACTTCTCCGATTTCCCATCATCATTGTCAACCTGACCGGCCCCGTGCCGAACGCACCATGGCCCGCGTCGCGCGCGATCTTCAAGATGCGCTGGAAGGCGTGGATGCCGTGCTTGAGGCGGGGTTTTGGCGGGGCGGACCGTGACGAGACTGCTAGAGGCTGCTGATCGAACCCCCTGGGCTGGAGGCATATGACGTCACCGCGGGCGAGCTGATTCAATTGGTGCAGAACATAACCAGCGGATTGCTTGCGGGCGAAGTCGGCGATGCTCGGGATCAGGGCAAGCTTTTCACGTCAAGATCCCGTCGTCGTTCAACGGACCCGCGCGATAGCTATGCCCTGCCGCGTTTTAAAACAACGGCGACCGTTGTTGATTGACACTGGGCGATTCTGGCGACAATTTCCAATCTGGCGTTTCCGAAGACCGCAAGGCACGGGCGAGCGGGTTTAAACGGGGGAAAAGACGCTTGGCGCTGCAAGGTGGTCAACGCAAAGGCTATAATCTGTATCGACAACTCCACGCAGGTAAAAGATCTGTCGCCGCCCAAAAGTGACCGCTTGCGCCCGAGGGCGTGAAAGCCGCCGTCACGCTTGGCACCTCCAACGGACAAAGCCGGATCGTTCAACAGTATGCTGCGAAGCAGCTTTTGGGGTCGGTCTTTAACCGCGATTTGCGTTGTGGATGATCGTGTGGTGCTGGCCCGCCTCTTGGCCATCGCGCGGCACTGCTGGTGGGCTTTGCGATCCCCACGTCGGTTCCTGCGTGCTTTGCCTATTCTGGCGCTCATGGGGATATCCATCTCGAACATCGTCATGTTCGGGCTGATCCGTCGCTGGGCATGGCTGGTCGATTGGCGCGATTGTTGTTGTGGAATACGCAGACGCCGCCAAGCAACAGGGCGAAGGCCCGATGGCCCTAGTTAGAGGCGGCCCAAAGGGCCATGTTCTGAGCCGCAATCCATCTCTTCTGACGGCGGACGACGCTATGTTGCTTTTTGCCCCCAGCTGTTCTGGCCCGGCGTACCGGGTGAAATTTATGGGAATTGCTGCCACGTCACGCTGATCTTTGTGCTTCCGCCTCGCTGGGTGTGGGCGCTGATTTATCTGCCGTCATGGCCGCGTCAACGGACGGGCTGGAACGTTGGACTGGCGCAGATATTGACCGCTGCATTTTCCAAGCTGCCCTTTTATCGTGCGATCTGCTGCTTGGTTCCCCGTCGTGGTTAGCCATGATTCGCCTTGCCGGTTTGCGCTGATGCCGCCGCTGTGTTTGCCGTGATCTCTGGGCAGGTTTGCGAGGATGGACGCGGGCTGGATATTCCGGGATCGGTCAATTCCAGTCTTTGCCGTGGTCTTCGTTTGCAATCGCCGTGCTTTGCGCGCTTATGGCGGTTTTGCGGTTGCTGGCATGCTCTTTGGGGATCGACCAAGCTTTTTCGCAGCTGTTCACCCGCTTGGGGCCGGGCGGGGAGGTGGGTCACGTCCGCGGCTGTTTCGGCAAGCGGCCCGATGTGATCAAGGCAGGCTCGGCCGCTCGGGCTTTCGGCGGCATCGCCTTATCGCAGGCCATTCCGGTGATGCCGCTCGTGGTTGCGCGGGTCGTTTTGTTTTCGTTGGCACCACAATGATTTTCCTTTTGGCCAACAACAGCAAAGGCGCTCGGAATTCTTTGTCGAATCCAGAACCGAGCAGGCATTGTTTATGTGCTGGCACGGGGGCAAACCTGTCGGCTGGCTGAAAAAGACGCGATCATGCAGCAGCCGAGCAGCCATCGTGCCTGGGCGCATCCCGGTGTGTCCACCGCGATTTCGCTTGTTGCGGGTGAAGGCGGGTTGGAACAGCAACACCGGCGGGGTCCAAGCGCCCCAAAGGACAGCATTCGGCCAGGTGCAGCTGGAGGAAACCATCCCGTGGAGGACCGCGCCGCGCCCCGAACTGGCGATGGTGAACATCGTCATAGCAGAGCTGACAGAGCGCTGAGCGCGATCCCCGGCATCAAGAATCGAGATCATCGCACAGGCCCTTTTGGCCCCGCCTCGGGCAAGCCGGTACATCTGCGCCTGAAATCCGATCAGTTTCACCGATCTGATCAGCAGCCACCGCCGTGGCACGCGACCACCTCCGATAAAATGCCCCGGGACTGACCTCATCGAAGATACCCGCCCCATGCCCGGCATCGATTGCAGATCGACGTGATGTCGCCAAGGCAGGGCAATACGGGGCTGATCTGAATCACCGTGGGGGCGATGGTTGCCAGCTGGTCACACGCGGGGCTGCTTTGCCTGGACACGATGCGGGTCGACATTCGAGAAGAGATCGAGATACCGCGTGCGTCTACCGCAAAAAACCGTGTGCTAAGCCGCTGACACCCTCAAGGTGCGACACGGCGGACGGAGCTGGTGCCTGCTGTCAAACTTCATCACCCCGCACTCCGGTGCCACTGGCAAGAGATCATTCGCATCGACCAGAACGCTATCTCGGACTCAAGGCAGATTGTCTCCCGGTCTGCGTTCAAGCTGCGTGCGCCCCAGTCGGCGGGCCAGCGGCTGACGCTAGTTTGCCGCGGAAAATTGGCGGCAACGACGCTCACCCTTGCCCGATGCGCCCTGCGGGGGACGCGAGGCGAATATCACGCGGGCCGGACGGGCGCAGCCTTCAAGTCACCCACCGGACCAATGCCGCAAGGCCGTCGGAATCATACACAGCAGCAGTCGACAAGGGCACCTCTGGCATGATCCCGATCAACGCCAACGAGCGGATTGCGGAGCTGACAAAAATGGCTCGAGACGCAGCCTCTTGCCCGCATGGCGTCAGGCTATGAATGGACGGCGACCAAGAGGGATCAGGCCGAAAAGTCAGGCATTTTCCTGTCCTCGGCCTTTACGGCGGCACTGGGGTTGATGTTCATCAGTTCCTGCTGGCGCAGTTCAAACAGCATCACACTCGGGTACTGGTGCTCTGGCGGTGGTGCTGTCGACACCGCGTGTCTATTGCATTGCTGGTGATGGATTCAGCGTTCTCGATATCATTGACGGGGTACGGGCATATGTGGCGTTGGCGGGGATCGTGGTGAACCAACAATATCATCCTGTCGACACCTATCAGAATTCAGCCAGTTACATGCCCCGCATCGAGCGATCATCCGCAACGGCCAGCCCGCATCGCCCTGTTTTGGCCTTGACCACCACACCACCAAATGCAGGTGCTTGCGCCGATGATGTTTGGGCTCAGGGGCCTCGATTTTGGCCAATCGGCGGGCTACACCATCGGACCAGCCCCCACAGCGCCTGTGTGGGAAAAGCACAGCTGGCCGGACGGCGGTCAGTGTTCGGCCTTGGGCATCGCGACGGTTTTGCTGACCCTTTGCTGGTCACGCCGGTCGATGCTTGGCGATCCGCTGTGGGCCACGGGACCTATTGCCCGCTGGAATTGCGCGGCTGCTGGCCAAGATGCGCTGGGGCGGGCGAGCCAATCGGCCGCCAGGACTGGGCACTGGCAAGCGATGCCGCGTCGCTTCAGACTGACCGTGATTCCAGTGGGAAGAGATGGGCAGCCGGACATACCCCACCGGCACAATAAGCTCAGGCAGCGGCGCGCATCTGCTGGAGCCGCTACGCGTCTTGTCTGCTGGCGCAGCTTGGATGTAAAGATCACCAGCCCCAACGCCACGCCGCACAGCGCAATGCCTCACCACCATTGGCACGGCAGTCCCGTCAAAAACAGGTGCGTGGCCGAGATACACAAGCACCGGTCAGCATGGTCAGGCTCGCCGCTCAGCGAGGACGCATGCCGCGGCGTCGCCCGGTGGCATCCAGGGCCGCGACCATTCGCAGGATGGGGCACCGACGACCCCCAGAAACGACATGGCCAGGAAACAGACCGACAAGCACGCACGGGCAGCGATTCCGAACCCTGCCAGGCACGGACGCCGTCAAGCACGGCGAAACACCGCAAATCGGTTAACCCGCGCCCGATCAGCGTGGCCAAGCCCCCACATTTCGGCAGACGACCGGCGGCTTGACGTTTGGCGATAAAGAAACCCCCACCGCGCTTTTAAACGCAAAAAGGCCAGCGAGAACTTCGGTCGGGCGTCAGTCCGTAATTGGCCGGATAGACAAATGGACCGCGCTCGAGATTGAACAAAAAGAAACTGGCCATCGCCAAAGCCCGCAATAAAGGTCAGGATCGACGAACACGGGATCGCGGAAACAGAAACGCGCAACTTGCGCGAACAGGCTCTCCCAGATTGGACCTTGGCGACGTTTTCTCAGCGGTCAGCGTTTTCAGGCAGTGCGATTCTGCGCATTTAACAGCCGTCCCGCTGCAAGGTCGCCGCGCTAGAAAAATCTCGCGCCAGCTGCCCAAAGGCGACAACGCGCTGCCCGCCAAGGGGGCCAGGCATCGGCGAGACAGGAAATCCACCAGCATGATCGACGGACATCAACCGCGTCGCCTTGCGCGCCCGTGTTACATTTATCGCGCACGATAGCCGGGGGCATCACCATCACCGTCGCCCCGCCAATGCCTGCACCAGACGCCCCAGCACGAGAGTTCTCGATATTCGGGGCCACCGCCACAGATCACGGCACCGACGCAAAAAGATTGCTTCATCCCGATGGCAAGGGTTTTTTCTGCGGCCCAATATGGTCGACAGCGGCCCGTTACACAGCTGCGACAACCCCATAGGCCAGGAAAATAGCGCCCACCAGCGTGAATCTGCGCCGCCGGAAACAGAGACATGCCAGCGCCTCTTCCGATCGCGGGCAGCGCGGGCAAGATACATGTTCGATGGCAAAGGGACCTAGTCAACAGATAGAGCCAAGACTAAGGGCGGTTACCGAACATTCCGGCGGGATGGGCGCCGGTCCTTTGAAGTTGAAGAGTTGCCGTTCGCTTAGCGCTCGGCCAAAGCGCTGAGCTAAGCACATTACGCATCCATGAGCAAGAATACACCCCGTCGTTTGTGCAATTATAGCGCAGAATACTGGCGGGCTGATTAAAATTTCGGCGCTCGACGCGGACCGCACTAGGTATGGGGGACCCGTGGGACCAATAGGGTCAAATTAAATCAAAGGAGACCACCCGAGATCGCCAAGACACTTGCGGACCAAAACGCTGCTTTGACGACGCTCACAGCCCATACCCGCTGCTGCCGAAATCGTGACCAAGACAAGCCCCCACTCCTGTACCAGAAACGATCGATCGCCTTTGAAAGCGCGGTGACCGAAGCAGGGGCCACGTTTCTTGCCGACGTCGACCACGCAGAGAAGGTGCCGCCAAACGTAGAGAGGAGGGCTTCGCCCCCCATGCTGGCTGATCTTTGCACCCCGCACTGGGTACGGCCTGCGTGTTGGACGGCAAACCGCTGGGCTGACCTGCCCTCGGGTGCTGGCTTCATGCGGATGACAAGCGGCATGGTGCATGTCAGCTATCACGATCCCGCCACGCTGGCGCAGACCCACTGGCTTGGCCCGCGGGACGCGGAATATCTGACCAAAATGACCGGCGCGTTGAACAAACTGCACCGACAAAGCGATCGCAGAGGAATAACCCTGCCCTAAACCGATGCGCGTGACGCCAGCGCTAATTCGCTTTCGGATTGCTGCGCGTTGCCACAAGCTGCGCATAGCGCCCGTCTTCGTGCCAAAAATCGTTCATTGGGTGCCCTGTTTTCAACCACCTTCGCCCTGTTCGAGCACGACAATCGTCGGCTTCAGGCACAGTGGACAACGGATGTGCGATGTCAGCACCGTGCGGCCCTTGGCCCGCCTGACGCAGCGCATCTGAATTTCGTGCTGCTGTTTCGCTGTCCAGCGCACTTGTCGCCTCGGTCCAGCAAGCGGATCGGCGGGTCTTTCAGCAAGGTCGCGCGATGCCCACGCGCTGCTTTCCCCGCCCGACAGTTTCACCGCGTTCTGCGCCCACGGCGGTGTTTACATATCCAAGCGGTACGCGGCTGGATACATAAAGTCTGTGGATCTGCGCGATGCGCGACCGCCGCCTCGATGATCTTTCTTGTTGTGGGCCATGTATCGCGGCCCATAGGCGACTGTTAATATCGATCGTGTCGTTAAACAGTACGGCATCTGCGGCACGACGCAATCCGCGCGGTGCAGGCTGTCTTGGTTCACGTCGCGCACCGTGCCTGGCCCATCGACGCGCAAGCAACCGGCCTTTGCACATCATAGAACCGGAACAAACAACCGCCCGGATGGTAGATTTACCCCGATCGGTAGAGCCGGACAATCGCCACCATTTTCGCCCGGGTCTGCTCGTTCGACACGCCCTTTTGAGGATTTCCCGGTCGGTTCATCATAGGGCCAAAGCGCACATTATCAAAGGCGTGACCCCGCCCCGCCCGTAACCTGCAGCGCAGGGGCGTCGGCGTTTATCAGAGATTTCAGCCGGTGGTCGAGCAATGTTAAACATCTGGGCCCCATATCCACCAAGCGCCTGCCGGGATTCGCGGTAGGACCAGTGCGCAGGGAAGTTTCAAGCGGCACAGTTTGAGGCTGCCCCACCATATGAGCGTTTTAAAAACCCCATGACCAAAAATTCACCAAAAAACAGCTCCAGGATCACCGTTTCTTTGGCACCCCCACCAATCGCGGCAAGGGAATCTTCCGGCCGGGAACCAACCCCGCAAGGTGGATTTTTTTTTCAAACAACGACTGGGCCAAAGTTCCAAGAAATGCCGAGCCGGGGAAGTAATTCGGGTTCTTGGGGGGATCGCCGGGGGCCTTCTTTTTTAATTCTCCCTTTTTTTCCCCCCCTTTTCTTTGT
>Ga0163217_1063888_pt1 | contig 12398 bp, 7 predicted proteins | sample SynspAceP_FD_185933 | JGI IMG/M metagenome (GOLD analysis project Ga0163217, IMG submission 185933) | Saline lake microbial communities from Ace Lake in Antarctica - Synechococcus sp. Ace-P (PacBio error correction) | ecosystem: Environmental > Aquatic > Non-marine Saline and Alkaline > Saline ... | reverse complement strand
TTTAATGAAACAAACCTTTGGGAAGCAACTTAAAGTGCACTTTTACCTTGATCAATAATTTAGCTATGTATCCGCAACTAAATTACTGAGAATACGTTCTTAGATTATGGGTTTATGTAATGAATGCACTCAACTCGAACAGGTTAATCCCAATGCACTTTCATTATTCTGAACTATTTAGGAGCGTATTCATTTTCCATATTCTCATCCTAAATATTGCTTTTCTTAAAAGCAGATGTTGAGAGGGGGGCGGCTTAGGACAAGTAATGGCAAATCGCAAAACACTAAAAAAAGTGAAGTAGCTGCCAAAAATAGTCTTTGGCCAAGTGAACTGTTTTAACTGGGACTAATCGCTATTGCAGGGGATTAAGGATGAATTTCTTTGTATAAAGGACTTTTAATCAGTATAATACGCGTCCCGCCTGATAGTGATTCAGAAAATTTTCCAAAAATATCTAAATTTGAACCCAAGGCTGATGTGACTAAAATTATAAGTTTTTCCTCTCAAAAGGGAAGTTAGCAAGATTTTAGGGGTTGAGTTCAATTGTAGAACAGGCGGTCCTCCAAAAACCGATGGTTGGGGTTCGAATCCCTCCACCCCTGCCACTTTAGGCAAAATGTGATAGGCTTTAAGCGTTAACTAATGCTTTTGAGCCCAACCAAATAGAATGAAATTAGGGTCTTAGCATGAGCGGAGAATACAGTAAAAACAATTCAATCCTTTGGTATAGTTAAAAGGTTGGTTGCCTTTGGCGATATTAGGCAGCATAGTGCGGCAAACCATATTTTCGGAAGAATCCGTGTTGATTCGCGCTTTCTGTCGCGTTATTGCCGTTGCAATTGCGGCTATTCATCGCTGCGACGGACTCATAAAAGGCAGCGCGTTATTTACTTTCGCTTAAAGATGCGCGTATTGAAGTACGAAAGTAGTATGGCCAACACGCCAAGAAACAACTCAAACCCACCATATTGTCTTAATTGCCACTGCGGTGAGGCGCTTTATTATATTTCTAGATTTCTTGATAAGTTGAGTTGGTTTCATTAATTACTGGTTTAGGAATATAAGCGATGTCAGATTAAAAAATGGTTACGTAGTACAAGCGTTTTTTGGCTATGAGGGTAGAGTTCAAAAAAACTCTGCTCGAGCATATTAAAATTGAACGCTTATGGAAGATTACTTTGGTGCATATTTTAGGTTTCCTACTGAAGAAAGTCGTCGAAATGCGTGCAGGGCAGCAACGTAAGAGTGAGCGTAAGTTCTTTCCTTGTTATGGTTGCTTTGCTGCAAATGGATATGAATGAAGATCATTGCATTTAGTAAAAAGTATTCCACGACGTATGGGCTTTATTGGGGCGGCCACATCTGATAGGACCTACACCTATACGACAAAAGAAGCTAACGCAATTTCTTAATTCGTTCTTGAAGAATCCATGACAAAACCCAAGCTCTAAGACCATGTTTTGAAGCCAGGTGAAGTAGTCGGAGTCACTTGAGGTCCATTCGCTGAATTTCAATGGTGTAGTTGAAGTGGTTGATATGAAAAAAGCCGGCCCCTGAAAGTATCTGTACTTATTTCGGCCGTTCTACGCTCTGTTGGAGTTAGATTTGGGATCAGGTTGAAAAAGCTAACTAAGGCCCATAATACCTTTTAGGTTAAATTCAATTAAAGATTAAGGAAGTGCCACTACGGGCGCCTTTTTTATTAGTTTTGATTTTAAATTTTAATAAAATTAAGCGATTTAAACTGGGCATGCTGAGTCTTTTGCCGCTTATCTGTGGTGATTTTGCAAAAGGCTAAGGAAGGTTTTGCCGAATGACTGAAATTTGATTATCGCTTCGCTCAGGCATCTTGCCCTTAAGCCAGTCGACTAAGGCATAATATTTCAAAATGTTTCAACAATAGGACTTCGTGTTTGGCCTTGGCCTGCATCTATTAATTTGCGCCCTTTTTATGGAACGGGAAGCCGATTAGTAGTCATTTCTCAGTGATTACGAGGCGTTTAACCCAAATTTGAGAGTATGAATTCATGGCGAAGAAAGTTCAGGGCTGGCTTTAATTAAGCCTACCAGGTTGCAGCTTGGGCGCTGCTTGAAACCCAAGTCCCCCCAAGTTGGTCCTGCATTGGGTCAAAAGGGGCGATTAATATCATGGAATTTGTAAGGCATTTAATGCCATAAAACAGCTGAAATGGAGTAAAGGTTCTTCCCGTTCCAGTCGTTATTACAGTTTATGAAGACCGTTCATTACCTTTGAAAACTAAAACACACCCCGCTTCTTACTTATTTGAAGAAAGCAGCAGGTATTAAAGAGTGGAAATCTTGTCGTCCTAACACTGAAAAGTTGAGGTAAAGTTACTCGTGCGCATTAGAAGGAAATGCTAAAGCGAAAGACGGCAGATCTACAGCAAAGCAAGCTTAGACGCAGCTGTTAATACTATTGCTGGCTCTGCCACGCAGCATGGGTTTAGTGGATAGAAGGATAAGACAATGGCAAAATTATCAAAACGTATGCGTTTTAATACGCAGCCCAAAAGTTGATTCACGTAAAAGAATATGCATTTAGTGACGCGTTGCGTTGTTAAAAGAATTTTAGCTACAGCGAAGTTTGCAGGAAAGCATCGATGTATTCAGTTAAATCTGGTATGCGACGCTCGTAAATCTGACAAAACGTTCGTGGTGCAAAACTGTGATTGCAAAACGGAACAGGTAAAAGATGTTCGTGTTTCGCTGTTTTTTCACCTCAGTGCAAAACGGCAGAGCGGCAAAAGCGGGCTGGTGCAGAACATCGTTTGGTATGGAAAGATTTTGCTGAGCTAGGTCAAAAAGGCGAAATGAACCTTTGACCGTAGTTGTTGCTTCTCCAGATGCAATGCGTGTTGTTGGTCAGTTAGGTTCAGATCTTAGCGTCCCACGTGGCCTTATGCTAACCCTAAAGACTGGTACAGTAACACCTGGACGTCGCAAACTGCTGTTAGAAATGCAAAAGCGGGGTTCAAGTTTCGTTAATTCGTAACGACAAAAACGGGTATTTTCCATGCAAGTATTGGTTAAAATCGCTTTTGACGCGGAACAATTCAAGAAACCTAAATGAACGTTGTTGGAAGCACTAAAACGTGCTAAACCGTCTCTGCAAAAGTATATTTATTCAGAAAGTTAGCTTGAGCACCACTATGGGCGCAGGTATAAGCGATTGAGCAAGGCAGCCTGTAAGGGTTGATTTTTGCTTTGGCAAATTAAACTTACGGTTTAATTGTTCTCTGTAAAGGTTATGGGGTTTGGAAGTCTAGGTTGCTTGCAAACGTTAGACTCCCGTCCAAACCGCAGGCGTAGTTTTGGTTGGAAGGAAGTAAGAGAGCTTTTGCACTAACAAATTACTTAAAAATAATAGCCTGCGCAGACGCGTGATTTCGACTCAGACTCTCTGGGATAACGAAAAACACCGTAGAGCGGTGTTGTTTTTTAAGGTTAAACTATTACTTATTAGCGGCATCTATCTGTGAATCCTGAAAATGATATTTCCAACAGAAATGAAATGATTTTTTCAGGACTTTAAGAGGCTGAACTCAGTGGCACTAGTTTAGTAGCCAAAGAAAAGAGATACGTAGCAGAGATAGCCGATTGTTGCGTCACTAAAGCTCTATTCCGTTGCGTTGCTGAATACCGTGGAATAGGGCGTTGGGGAACTGACTGCTCTGCGTATAAAGCTCGTGAGGAAGGTGTTTTACATTCGTTGTAATTCGTAACCACTCTTTGCAAAACGTGGTTTACAGACAGTAATTTTGCTGATATCCGGACAGTGCCTTAGTTGGTCCGTTGATTATGGTTTTTTCTATGGATGCACCTGGTGTTGCAGCACGTCTTTTTAAAGGGACTTTAGTTAAAACAACAACAAACTTAAAGTTACCGCTTGACTATTGGTAGTGGTTATTGGGTCCAGAAAAACTGGATAGCAGTTAGCTTCTTTAACCTAGCCCGCGACGAAGCGGTTGGGCCAAGATTACTTGCTACCTTCAAAGCGCCGGATGGCAAAGTCGTTCAAACAAATCAACGAAGTGCCTCCAATGTTGCGCGTGTATTTGGGCGCGATCAAAGAAACCAAATAATTTTGGCTCTTTTGTATTTTTTTGAATTTTAAACATTAACCAGGGAGTTTAGAGGGAAATGGCTCTAACCAAAGATGATTATTAAACGCTATGCTGAAATGCCAGTAATGGAACTTGGAGAACTTAATCGCTTGCTCTGAAGAGAAAATTCGGTTGTAACTGCGACTTGCTGCTTGTTGCTGCTGCTGCTCCTGCCAGCTGCTGCTGAAGCTGCTGCTGAGCTGACTGAATTTGGACGTTATTCATGACTTCATTCGGTCCTAAACAAAGTTTCTTTTATCAAAAGCGGTTACGTGGCCGTCAACTGGTCTTGGCTTGAAAAGAAGCTTAAGATTTAGTTGAAGCTGCTCCTAAAGGCGATAAAAGAAGGCATTGCAAAAGCTTGATTGCTGAAGCACTTAAGAAAGAGCTTGAAGAAGCTGGCTGCAAACAGTTGAGCTTAAATAATCTGCCAACGACAGATTAGTTTGCCTGAAATGCATAGGCTGGTGATTTTATAGTCACCAGCCTTTTGCGCTGTAGGATTTGGTATTTTCACCTTTAATATCGTTCTGGTTTTGAAGTGCAAATTGTAGACAAACATTAATAAAACCAATAAGTTAAGTAAGCCTCTTAATGAATTTTGGTCAATGGTTGTAGACAAGCTTTAAGGGATGGTTGGAAGTTTGCTTAAATAGACAATCTTTATTAAGCAAGTTGCGGTCAAAAATCGGCAGGCTGAGGAAACCCATGGTTTATCTTATAGCGGAAAAGGAAACGTATCCGTAAGGATTTTGGCAAACGCCCACAGGTTTTGGAAATACCCGTATCTTCTTTCAATCAATTAGATTTCTTTTTAAGAAATTTATGACCTCGATACCGATGCGCAGCATGGACTGGAAGCAGCATTTCGATCAGTTTCCCAATAAAAAAGTTACTCCGGTAAACGCCTGAATGCAATATGTAAGTTTATCGTTTAGGTGACCCTATTTTTGACGTGAAAGAATGTTCAAAATTACGTGGTGTTACTATTCTGCACCCTACGATGTAAAAGCTACGCTTAGTGTTGTTTGATAGAGAAGCAGCACCCGGCACAGTCAAAGACATTAAAGAGCAGGAAGTCTTACATGGGTGAAATTCCACTCATGACCAATAACGGTACCTTCCGTTATTAAACGGGACTGAGCGCCGTTAATCGATGTCGCCAATTGCACCGTTCCTCCAGGCGTGGTTTCTCGAATCACGACAAAGGCAAAACTCATCATCCGGTAAAGTACTATATAACGACGCGTATTCCTTTACCGTGGTTCGTGGTTAGACTTTGAATTGACCCCTAAAGATAACCTTTTTTGTGCGTATTGACCGTTCGCGCAAAATTACCTGCGCACGATCATTCTACGTGCATTAGAAAATGCCAACTGAGGGAAATTCTTGATTTATTCTTCGAGAAAAACCAAGTCGCATTGCAGATGATAAATTCTTTGTCAGACATTCGTGCCAGACCGCTTACGTGGCCGAAAACGGCGCAGTTTGATATTCTAGATAATAAAGGTAATGCTTAGTAGTCGAAACAGGGCGTTCGTATATCTGGCCAGACATACTCGTGCACTAGAAAAAGCAAAAATTACCTCAGTTGGAAAGTACCAGCCATTACCTTGGGGGCCGTGTATTTTGCCAAAGATTATGTCAATAAAGAAACCGGTGAAATCGTTGTAGAGCTACGATGAATTAACCTTAGAAAAATATTGAAGCAATCAAGAAGCTGGTTTTTACCAGTTTTGCATACTTTATATATTAACGAACTTAGACCATGGTGCCTATATCTTCAGATTTACATGAGAATAGGACGGCTCAAGCAATAAGCTAGAGGCCTTTGGTTTGAAATTTACCGCATTGATGCGCCCGGGCGAACCGGCCCACTTAAAGACGCAAGCTGAAACCTGTTCAATAACTTGTTCTTTTCAGCAGACAGATAACGGAAACTTATTCTTCTGTAGGTCGCATTGAAGTTCATCGCCGGTTTAGGCCGAGAAGAAACTGACCGGTGAAGGCACTTTGAGCAAAAAATGGATATTTGTTGCTGTATTCAACAGCTGATCACTTATCCGTGATGGTAAAGTTGAAGTAGATTGATATTGACCACTTAGGTAACCCGTTCGTATTCGTTCGGTGGTTGGAGATGGCTGAAAACCAATTCCGTGTTGGATCTAGGTGCGTGTGAGCGAGCTCGTTAAAGAACTTAAGGGCCTAAAGGTGACCTATGATGCGATTATGCCCAGGATTTGATTAACGCTAAGCCGATATCGGCTGCGGAAAAGAATTTTTTTGCCTCAAAGTCAATTGTCACCCCCAAATTATGATTTCAAAACAACCCCTTGTCAGAAAGTCACGCCACAAACGTCGTATTTCTGCCTTTAGGTCCAGGTGGTTTGACTTCGGAACGTGCTGGTTTTGAAGTACGTGACGTTGCGCATTCCGACTTCACTATGGTCTCGTGTTTGCCCTATCGAAACACCGAAGCGTCCAAACATTGGGTTTGATCAACTCTTTAGCGAGTTTTGCGCGTACTAACGATTTTTGCGTTTCTTAGAAAAACCCCATATCGTAAAATTATTGATGGTGTTGTTACTGGACGAAATCGATTATTTTATCTGCTATCGAAGAAGGCCAGTTGCTTATTGCACAGGCTAATGGTTCGTATTAGATGAAAAAATTGTAAATTGGCCGAGGATTAATTCCTTGTCGTTACGTGGTGAGACAACATTAATGTCAAGTGACGAAAATTCACTTACATGGATTGTGTCGCCTCAGCCATTCGTGTCTGTAGCTGCCAGTATTATTTCCGTTCCTAGGAAACACGGATGCTAACCGTGCTTTGATGGGGTGCTAAAACCAATGCAACGTCAAGCCGTACCTACTTTACGTGCTGAAAAGCCATTGGTTGGTACCGGCATGGAAAAAACCCGTCCGGCCGTCGAACTCTGTGTAACGGTTTGTGGCCAAACGTGGGGTTCAGTAAGCTACGTTGATTGCTAGTCGTATTGTATATAACAAGTTAATGAAGAAGAGATGGCTGCAGGCGAAGGCCGGCATCGATTATCTACAATTTAACTAAATATACTTCGTTCTAACCAGAGAATAACTTGTATTAACCAACGTCCTAATTGTAATGTTGGAAGAGCCCGTTGTAGCCGTGTGATGTATTGGCTGATGGTCCTTCAAACTGAATTGGGTGAGTGCGCTAGCAAAATACTGCGTATTCGCATTTATGCCTTGGAACGGTTTACAACTTTGAAATTCAATCTTGATTTTGAGCGCGTAGCGATGGAAGACAGATTACTCAATATCACATTCAAGAACTTTAGCTGGTTATCGCTCGTGATACTAAACTTGGCCAGAAGAAATTTCTTGCTGATATTCCCAACGTTGGTGAATCTGCCTTAGGTAAAACTGGACGGTCTGCGTGTGGTATATTTCGGTGCTGAAGTTAAAGGTGGTTGAATATTTAGTGGGGTTAAAGTTACTCCTAAGGGTTGAACACAACTTGACTCCAGAAGAAAAAACTCTTACGAGCTATCTTTCGGTTGAAAAAGCTCTTGACGTAAAAGATACCTTCAATACGCGTACCTAATAGCGTACATGCGGTACGGTTATTGATTGTTCAAGTTTTCACTCGCGGACGTGTTGAGAAAGGGACAAAAACGTGCCCGTGAAATAGAAGACCAATTGCAGTTACGTGGTGAAGTTGAAAAAAGAATCTTCTGACGAATTTAACATTCTTGCAGATGGTTAATTTTCTCTTCGTGCTAAGAACTTGCTGGTAAAAAGCTGGTGTGAAACAGCTTAAAATGGATACGGCATGCCCACGAGAAAAAAATGGTTTGATCTTCACGTTGAGAGGACGACGATTTGCAACAGAATTAGATCAATCCGCTGAGCAACATACAGAAAATTAAAAGCAGATTTGATACAAGGTTTGAAAACTAAGCGTCGTAAGATTACTCAGGGCCGATGACTTAGCTCCAGGTGTGCTGTAAAATAGTAAAAAAGTTTTATCTTAGCGGTGAAAACCGTCACATCCAAGCCTGGTGATAAAAATGGCCGGTCGTCATTGGTAACCAAAGGTGTTATTTCAAAACCATTAAAACCGCGTTGATAGATATTGCCTTATGATTGAAATACGGTACACAGTTAGATATCGTATTAAACCCATTTGGGCGTACCTTCGCGTTATGAACATTGGGTTCAGGTTACTTCGAGACTCACCTTGGTATGGCGGCAAACGGGATTGGTGTAAAAATTCGATCGCATTGCTAAAGAACAAGAGCAAATGTCAAAGTTTTACGTAAGCTTCCTAAAAGAAGTTTACGGAGCGGCAAAAACTCCACCAAAGTAGTTGACCTTGACAGTTTCAAGCGATGATGAGATTAAACGTTTAGCTGATAACTTGCGTAAAGGTGTTCCTATGGCACACCAGTATTTTGATGGCGCAACTGAAGCTGAAATTTAAGCACCCATGTTGACCTTGCTGATTCTACCTACAAGTGGCCAAATCACTTTGTTTGATGCGTCTACAGGACGTGCATTTGAACGCCCAGTGACGGTTGGTACATGTTACATGCTGAAATTGAATCACTTAGTTGATGAATAAGATGCATGCCACGCTCAACTGCGTTCATACAGTTTGGTAACCCAAACAGCCCTAGGTGGTTAAAGCCAACAGTTTGGTGGTCAACGTTTTGGTTTTGAGATGGAAAGTATGGGCACTAGAAGCTTATGTGCAGCTTTACACTTTACAAGGAAATGTTAAAACTGTTAAATCCGATGACGTGAAATGGCCGTACCAAAATGTATAAAAAACACTTGTTGAGATTGGTGATCACGTATGGAGGCTGGAATGCCGGAAATCCATTCAAACGTATTTGAAAAGGAATTCCGCCTCACTGGGTATCCAACATTCGAATTAGAAGAGCAATAAAACACGACTCTTACTGAGCTGATAGACAGGATGGTCCAGTCCCTTTATTAGGGGCTGGACATTTGCAACTGACTCCGCTGGGAGAGAAATGTGAAAGATATTATTAAAGTTTCTTAAGCAACAACATAAGACTGAAGATTCGACAATATCCGGCATCGGCCTTGCCTCGCCTGATATTGATCCGTTCATGGTCTTTTGGGGAAGTTAAGATCCAGAAACGATAAACTATCGTACCTTTAAACCAGAACGTGATGTTTATTTCTGTGCGCGTTTATTTTCGGGGTCCGGTTAAAAAGATTACGAATGTTTATGTGGAAATATTAAACGTTTAAAACACCGTTGGGTGTAATTTGATGAAAAAAATGTGGCGTTGAAGTTACATTTGGGACTAAAAAGTTGCGGGTCGTGAGGCGCATGGGTCACATCGAATTAGCTAGCCCCGTAGCCATATTTGGTTCCTAAAATCATTACCGGTCTCGTATCGGCTTGATGTTAGGACATAGACCTTACAGTGACATCGAACGCGTGTTGTCATTGAATCATACGTGGGGTTCTGAAACAGGTATTGGACAAACCCCTTGAGCGTTAAGTCAAACTTCTTAATTGAAAGAAGAAGTATTTGGATGCTTTAGAAGAGCACGGTGATGAATTTGAAGCGGAAAATGGGGTGCTGAAGCAGTTTTGAAATTTGCTTGGAAGGCCTTTGGACGTTGATTGCTGATGTTGTTATCCAATGCGTGAAGAATTACCCTCAATTAAAACTCTGAGACAAAACGAAGAAAATCACTAAACGTTCTTTAAGTTACTGGAATCATTTTTCCAACAATCTTGGGTAACAAGCCAGAGTGGATGATTTTGACCGGTCATTGCCAGTTATTTGCCTACCGGATTTTACGTCCATGGTACCCCTTGGATTGGCGGCCGTTTTGCAAACGTCCAGATTTAAACGACTTGTATCGTCGAGTTATCAACCGCTAACAAACCGTTTAAAGCGTTTATTAGATTTGCTGTCCCGGGACATTATCGGCTTGCGTAACGAAAAAGCGTATGTTGCAAGAAGCAGTTTGATGCTTTGTTAAGATAACGGGTCGTCGTGGTCCGCGCTATTACCGGTTCTAACAAAACGTTCCTTTTGAAATCTTTGGCTGATATGATCAAAGGTAAACAAGGTCGTTCCGTCAAAAAACTTACTAGGTAACGTGTGATTATTCAGGGCCGTTCAGTAATCCCAACTGTTGGTCCTACTTTGCGTTTACATCAAATGTGGTTTTAACCGAAGAAAATGGCTTCTTGAGTTATTCAGCCGTTTATCTATGGAAAATTAGAAGGCCGTGGGTTTAGCTACGACTATTAAAAGCTGCTAAGAAATTAGTTGAGCGTTGAAGATCCGAAGTATGCGGACGTTCTTGAGAAGTTAATTCGCGAACATCCAGTGTTACTTAACCGCTGCACCAAACACTTCACAGATTAGGTATTCAAGCATTTGAACCTATTCCTAATCGAAGGAAAGCTATCCAATTGCATTCCATTAGTTTGTGCGGCATACAAACGCCGACTTTTTGATGGTGACCAAATGGCTTGCATATCCCGTTGGACTATCGTAGCCCAGGCTAGGAAGCCTCGTTGCCTTAATTGATGTTCACAAACAACATCTTGTCTCCAGCGGAAACGGGTGAGCCAATTTCATTGTTCCTTCACAAGACGTTGTTAATGGGCGTACTACATGACCGCGTGACCGCGGTTAAACGGTCGTGGTGAAGGCATGGTATTTACTAGTCCAAACGAAGCTGAAAAAAGCTTATCGTACAGGAAGCTGCTGAATTAACATGACGCGTTAAAGTACGTATTTTACAGAATATGGATGTTGATGCTGAAGGTAATAAAAGTAGAGAAAGTGACTCAACTGATACGACTGTTCGGTCGTGCAATATTGTCATTGATTCTGGCCTAAAGGTTTACCTTTTGAAACCATCAACCAAGCCATGCGGTAAAAAGCGATCTCACGTTTAATTAAACGTTTGTTATCGTACTCCTAGGTTTTTGAAAGACACTGGTTATCACAGCTGACCAAAATCATGTATACTTGGTTTCCACTATGCAATTGATTGCAGTGTGCGTCAGTTGGTATTGATGGATATGCGTTATTCCTGATGCCAAAAAAGGATATTATCGAGAAGCTGAAGCTGAAAGTTACGCGAAAATCAAGAGCAATTCCAATCTTGGTCTTGTTACAGCGGCCCGTGAAGCGTTACAACCAAAGTAATCGATATCTTGGTTCAAATTGCTAACGAACGTGTTGCCAAAAGCGATGATGACTAACCTTTCAACTGGAAAAGGTTATGAATTCGGTGATGGTGAGATTGGAAGAGCATTGTTTTTCATTTAACAAATACCGTGGTTTATGATGGCTGACTTCCGGTGCTCGTGGTAAGCCCCCGCCTCAGATCCGTCAGTTAGCTGGTATTGGCGTGGTCTGATGGCGAAAACCTGATGGTTCAAATCATTGAAAACCACCAATCACTGCTTAAACTTCCGTGAAGGTTTGAAACGTTCTTCAATAACTTCATCTCAACTCACGGTGCAACGTAAAGGTTTGGCCGATACAGCGTTGAAAAACTAGCTAACTCTCGGTTATTTGACTCGTCGTTTAGTTTGACGTTGCGCAAAGATTTGGTTATTAAACAACCTTGGACTGTGGCATTTCCGAAGGTGTTTTAAAATGACAACCCTTTAAATCGAAGGTGGTTGATGTTGTTTAGAACCTTTTACGCGAACGCGTATTGGTCGTACGGTTGCTGGAAGATTGTAATAAAAAACAGGCAACAAAAGAAATTTTAGTTGAAACGTAATGTTACTCCCTAGATGAAAGCTTTTGGTTGATTTATTGTTGGGAAGTGGAACTCCGGTTGGACATGATTTCATGGTTTCGTTCCGGTTTATCACTTGTGAAAAAACCGACTTTTGTGGGTATTGTGCAAGTGTTATGGCCGTGACTTGGCCTCGTGGACACCATTAGTGGCTTTTGGTGAGGGCGGTTGGTGTTATCGCTGGCTCAGTTTCAATCGGTGAAAACCCCGGGTAAACCACCAGCTTTTTACCAATTGCGTTTACTTTCCACATCGGTTGGTGGCGGGCCATTCTAGAGCTTCCCCCGGGCTTGAAAAAAAACCCAAAAACGGGTTCAAGTTTAAAAGGGACCAACTGGGGGGGGAAAACCCGCTTTTTAAAGTTTTACATAACCCGCAAAAATTTGTAACGGTAATTTTTTTTTTTACAGATGATAAAAAAGGTCGTTATCGTTATCTCGCTTTCCAAAACTTGAAAAAAATTCCTCTTC
>Ga0163217_1075623_pt1 | contig 12399 bp, 14 predicted proteins | sample SynspAceP_FD_185933 | JGI IMG/M metagenome (GOLD analysis project Ga0163217, IMG submission 185933) | Saline lake microbial communities from Ace Lake in Antarctica - Synechococcus sp. Ace-P (PacBio error correction) | ecosystem: Environmental > Aquatic > Non-marine Saline and Alkaline > Saline ... | reverse complement strand
ATACACCGATACCCTGCCCTTGGCCGCGAGGCTGAAATCCTGACAGGATGGAGGCCCAATACATTCTAACCTGACGCGGACTAGCAGATTCGTCCGGCATCTCGGCGATATCGCCGATGATGCAGCGCGTCCTGCCAATTGCGGCATCTAGACTGCATTTCATTCGCATCGATATCATTGGCCAGCCAAGTCACCGGCCCTGCAAGCCGCACGCACCATGCACCCGCGGAAAACTCGGCGTATGTAGGGTTTGGCGGCGTGATAGGCATGATCTATTGATATGGAATACGGCAAAATAATTGTCGGTGGGCAAATGCGCTCGCTTTGGGCAAAGTCACTCGGCTGCTTGCTCTTGCGCTTGGTCTCTGCCTCGTGGCTTCGGCGCGGGCTCTGACACTGTTCGACGATGTAGGCATCATACCTCGTTGCCCAGCTTGTGACTTTGCTTGCCCGGCAGACATAGGAGCCATCCCCGAAACCGTTGCGCACCGGTAAACCGACGTCCGTCAATCAGCGCCTGCCGGGAGCCGGTTGACGAGCAAAACCCATGATGCTAGGCTCATCGGGTTTTGATATGTTCCAACCCGCTCCAGGGTCGCTTCGACGTTTGATTACGTCAACCCTGACGCGCGCAGCTGGGGCGCTGATAATGTTAACACACGATGGCGAGCGAGGATTTTCAGGATTTCGTACCCACCCTTCACCTCTTCGACGGGGATCGCAGGACAGTTGACACACGGGATCGTGCACCGTGCATCCCGGGTTACCATACCGGATCGCGATTTGATCGTGCCGACTGTCAACCCGCCAGCCTCGGTGATTCCAAGGATGGGACGCGTCCGTGGCTCTTCCAACTGTTGGTAAGGCAGCGGCAAAGCATAAAGACGTCGGAATGCTATGCGCTGATCTTGAAGGTCGTGGAAATCGGTTGTTCCTGAGGATCTTGATGTTATCATCCGCTTTCGACCATCGCATCCGGGCTAAGGGTCTCGCATATTTTTAAGCAGGTGCGTTCAGCGAGCCTGCGTTACGCAATACGATGGGAACAGTTGTTGTGCCGCGCCGCTTGATCACCTTTTGACGCGCTTTTTCGTCGCCGAATTGCCGGGGTTGTCCGCAGACAAGCGGCCCCAGGCTCGGCGGGCTTTCGATTCCCGCGTTTGTAGTTGGAAATGTGGATGTCGCAACGATCGGCAACGGTCACTTCGCGCACAATTTCTTCAGCGCCTTCGAGCTTTCACATTTTCAGGTTTACCGACACCCGCACATATCAGCGCCCGCATCAGGCAGGCAGCCTGAATCTTGCGCGATTACGTCGCTTTGACATCGGTGGTCGCGTGTTCGTTTCATCGTCTGCACGGTGATCGGCGCATCCCCCGACCAGACATTTACCCCAAATGCTGGCGGATTTCGACGGTAAATGTTGCGCCACGGAGACGAATGTGATTGAGGGGACTGCAAAGCGACCTTGGGCAATGAAACAGTCGAAGGATGCGGTCAGGGCCGGTTCGCCACACTATCAATGCCCGTCGCGTTGTTGCATTGGTAACCGGCTTTTCAGTCGGGGGATAGTCGCGGCTTCTTAGCTCGGCACCATCTGGCAGCGCGGAATTCTCTTCCAAGCACGCGGGTTCTAAAGTTCAGCAAGGCCGACGATGCAGTGGAAGATTGGGACGTTTACAGCACCACGATCCCGGACAGGTCGAAGCTGACCTCTCCATCGCGAATAGAGCGCAACCGGATTCGCCCGTACGCATGCTTGGGGTTTTCGGTTGCGGGGACTATCCCAGCTGTCGCCCTTGTTCCTGAATCCTTCAAAGATGACCTTTTGCGTCGGCAGCACGGACCCGCACCCAAGACGGATAGGCGCAACCATACGCACCTGCGGGGGCGATTCTTTCGACCACCTGCGGTACCTACCGGGGGCACAGTCCGCCAATCGCGCTGGGGATATCACATTCTGGCACACGCTGCGGGCGTCACGCCAATCGATGGTGACGGGGATCGCGAGATCGGGCAGCTGCGATGCTTTGCGGGGGTTCAATCGAGGAAATCGGCGCACACGGGCCACAAGCACAGGGACGATCCAGCGCCGCGGACGATTTAAAAGCGTCCAAGCGCCATGCGGACCGCGGGGTGCCATTGTCGCGGAACGTCGGGCGTCCTCGGTGTCTACGGGCGCAGCGGCAAGCGCGCCCTGCAGGCGGTTTCAAAGGTATCAGACAGGCACAACGGGGGTTTTCGTCCAGGGGCGACACCTGCACGCGCTGCACTTCTTTCAGCACGGGCTCCAGCGCCATTACGCCGATCCCCGCCAATCAGCCGCGACCAGCAAGAAACCGACCCCAATGCACCGGGTTTCGCACTTCGCGCGAGAAAGGAATCGCCCCGGGGCGTGAAGGGGGGTCGCGGGGCGGGAAAGATTGTCGCTTTCACCGGTGTGTTTCAGGCGTTCTTCGCGGGACGGCTTTTAACAACCGAGGCTTTTGGGGACGACATGCCATTGCGCGACGCAAAGCCGAGGATGGGCAGAAGATGCAAGGCAAGGCCTGTCAGGGTCCATTATCAGATAGCGCGCATTAGGACGGCCACATACCCGCAATAACCAGGTTCAAGGCTTCGGGTCGCATTTTCGATGGCCGCGATATAGGATGCTTTTGATCCGCAGTTCGCGCTGAAACGTCCAGGAGCGATTTCCAAGGGTCGCACGTTCCGCCCCGCATCAAATCACCTTAGGCGCAAGTCGAAACGTTCAAAGCCTTTGGCTTCACTTCCTCGTCATCTGTGATTGAGAGCACAGCCCAATCATTAAAGTGGTCCCCGAGCTATGCCCGCTGCCCTTCAAATCGAACAACATGTTGATTCGAGGTTAGGCTTTTCTTTCGTGTTCGGTGCATTAATCAACGGGACTATACGAAGTATTCGGGGTACCCGCCATTTCGCACGTCAGCGCACATGGCGACCATAGGACGTCCATTTGCGGTGGACCAGCCTTCGATTTCCAGCGGGCCATGCCAGGCGACGAGGCGGTAAAGAGTTAAGCGCTCTGGTCCGCGGGGGATGGGGAAGTTGATCGGCGGCACGTAAAATGCCCTGATCTCAGTACAGCGGTTCGACAAATCTTGGTTGAACAGGTTACCGGGCGATCACAGGGCGAATTATGGCTCGTGATCGCATGATCGGCAGACCCAACTTCAGCGCGTTTAAGCACTTTTGGCTGCTGCTGATGCTTCTCGCGCAGCTCGGGCGGGTCTGAGGACGATGCGGACCGCGCCGGCAGCGCCTTGAAGCACCGCAGGGCCGGCACGACGTGGTAAAGATTAAACCGGCGCCGTAGGACGATCGCATCACACCATCGTGGCGGAGGCCGCGACTATAGCCACCCATCACGCATAGGCCTTGGCGAAGCGTGCCATGATATATCAAGGCCGTGCTCAGGCGGGTCACGTTCCGCAACCCCTGGCCCCGCGTGGTCCGTAATTCCGCCGGCGTGGACTTCGTCAATATAGGTCAGCGCGCCGAACTGCGTCTGCAATGTCGGCAAATCGCTTCGATCGGGCCAAAGTCGCGGTTCCATCGAATAGATCGAATGCAAAACGCGATCAATTTAGGCGCTCGCGGGAATGTCGAGGCCATCAGCTCGCGCAGGTGATTTCCACGTCATTGTGGCGGAAGTACGCTTTGGCCCCGCCATTGCGGTGCGCCGCTTCGATCTAGAGGGATGGTTCAACGCATCGGGAATAAATGATCAGACCTGGAAAGGCTTGGGGCAGCAGGTGCTCAGCGTTGGTCGATTGGCGATAATAGGCGCTAGCGTGAACAGCAACGCGCTCTTTGCCGTGCAGTCGAACAGTTCGTCTTCAGGCGCTTGTGATGACTGTGGTACCGAATGTTTGCGCGTTCCCGCCAGAGCCAGCGCCGTTCGCATTCAGCGCCTTCGTGCATGGCCGGCAAGAACCAAAACTGGGTTTTGCCCCATCCCAAGTGTCGTTCCCGCCACCAGACGTGATGTTTTTTCCTGCCCGTCAGGTTGCGTCCAGACGGCGTGCGGGAAAGTTGCCGTTGCGGCGACTCAATGTCGATAAAAGTTTCCAGGTAGCGACCGTCTGTGCAGCCGGTCAATCGCCACATTCAAGCTGTTTGGTATAGTCCATTGCGCCTTGTCTGGTTCGCGGTGGGGGACAGCCAAAGGCAACCGGATCAATTCGCCATATTTGTGCCTCGGAATGATACCGGTATAGAACCATTTCAAAATCAATGCTTTAATAGTGGCACGGATTGTCGCAGGCCCTGCGCAGGCCGCGCAGCACAGACCAGATGAATGGCGCATCGGAAACCCTTTTGCGCTGCTGCGCCGCAAGCGAATTGATTTTCAAGCGATTCTTGTACGGTTTCGCGCGCAGACATACGCGCGATGTAGCCCACACTTGAACACGGCCAAGCGCGCTGTACGTCGCGCTAATATCCACCCCGACAGAGGTTAACCTCACATGTCCTACCCGACGTCTTTTGGACGGATCGACAGCGATCTGGATCGGCACCGACGCCTGCTGGAGCTGCTGCGCTCCCTCTATTTCACCGACCCCGCGTTCAAGGAAGACTGCCGACCGCGCCTGCCGGACTGGCTGGTCGGGGATCTGACGCATCGGTATTTGAGACACCAAACGCCCACCCCCGGTCACCCGTGGTTCGTGGGTTCATGATCGAACGGCCCGAAGACAAGCCGCATATTCTGTTTCTATGGCCACTATGATGTTCACCCGTTGATCCGGCGTAAACCTGTGGAAACGTGATCCTTTGATCCTGCCGTTGAAGACACAGCAAGGGCGCTGATCCGCGGGCGCGGTGCGGCGGATGGACAAAGGGCCAACTGATGACCGTTGTCGAGCGTTGCGGGCGTGGGAAAGCCTGACGGTGACTTCCCTGCGGATGACGTTCTTCTTTGAGGGCGAAGAAGGAATCGGGCTCGCATCGCTGGTGCTTTCATGAAGAGAAAAACGCCGGGAGCTGCGCGCCGATTATGCGATTGATCTGCGATTACAGGCATGTTCCAGTCCAGGTGCCCTCTATCGTGACCATGTGACGCGAATTGATGGGCGAAGGCCTCACCATCACCGGCCCCGATCGGACTGCATTCGGATTGTACGGCGGCGTATCGATGAACCCGCGCGTGTTCTGTCAAGGTGATCGCATCGACTGCATGACGACGTCAGGTCGCTTCACCGTGCGGGGTTTCTATGACGGCGTGCCGAGCTTGCCCGACGTATTCAGGCCATGGCAAAGGGCCTCGCCTTTGATACAGACAGCTTTCTGGGCGACGTTGCTGTCCAAACTGCGGCGAGGCAGGGACCGTATGCCGATCGAGTGATCTGTCGCGCCACTTGCTGAAGTCAACGGGGCATGATGGAGATGGCTATAACAGGCGGGGTTTCAGAACGTATTGCCGTCGCAGGCACCCGCCCAGATCAGCTTCGTTGGTGAGGGCAGCAGACAACCCAACCGTTCTACCGCGAAAGTTCGAAGATAGGTGAAAACGAATATTGATGCCCGAAGACAGATTACAGCGAGCTTCCGCGCATGGGTCGCGCCAGGGGTCAGTGTTGAAACCACGCCTCGCGTTTCGAGGGAGGCGGCAAGGCACTGACAGCGATGGAATGGTTGCCGCCGCCTTATGTCGGGTGCGGCGGGTCGAATTTCCATCGCAGGCACTTCAGGAAATATCTGGATACCACGCCGGTGCTGATTGGATTCGGCAAGGATGACCGATGCCATCCATTTCCGATGAAAAAACGTCTGGGAGCATTTCACAAAGGTATTCCGAAGCTGGGCACGGGATATTGGATTGCAATGACTAGAAAACGGGCGGGCCTCGCGGCCCGCTTTCCTGTTTTAGACCGAGGTAAGTCGGACATCTAAGACGGGTAAGTGCGCGGTTGTTGACGGGGCTCGAACCCCGCGACCCCCGTCGTGACAGGCCGGTATCTACCAGCTGAGCTACAACGCTCGCAGTAAGGGCGGAATAGATAAACCAGCCGGAGGACGGGGCCGTTCAAAGGGCCGGGGAATTTTAAAACCGCGAAGAAATTTACAATAAAAGATTCTGGAAATTTTCAGCGCAGGCACGCGCAGGGCAAATACGGCCTCGGAACCCAAAATGGGTGAAAACCAATGGCCTGAACGCCAAGCAAAAACCACCCCGAAGGGCGTTGTGCTGTGTCTCATGATGTATGATTAAAAATGCAGCGGTTTGGCGCGGTTGACGGGGCTCGAAAACCGCGAACCCGGACGTGACAGGCCGGTACTCTAACCATTGAGCCTCAACGCCCACTGCTTACTTCGTTCGTTGCGTCGAAGCGTTTGGTTGGTGATAGGGTCTGCTCGCGTGGCGTTCAGCAGGGTTTTGCACGATGGCACGGGAAAATTTGAATGTTCTTTAGGCAGGGCAAAAATTGCCTGCGCCCCTATTTTGGCAATAAGAAAAACCCGCGCCTTTGCGGCGCGGGTCTATGTTATTTCTCAGAGTAAGTGCCCCGACGTGTATGGGGGCTGGCTGGAATATCCTTTGGTTTGATGAGCCGGTGCGATTTACTTGGCGATAAGATGCCGGTGATCGGTGCCGCAAAACGAGGAACGCCATCACCAGAACTTCGTGCAGCGACCCTGTCTCGGGACGCAAAGGGAATTATCATCGCCGCCAATCACAAGGACCCGACACCAGATGTCGAGGCCTTGGGTAGGCGCGTTGGAGCCGCGACATGCGTTTCGAGCTTGATCACCCGATCGGACCGGACGAGTGTTGAAAAAACCCGCTACGATCAACAGGCGAGATGTGATTTGGGGATTAGGGCAGATCACTCATGAATATCCACCTGCAGGACAAAGGCGCGCGCTGGACACGGTGGGACACAAACCCAAGCATGGCAAAGATTCATTTCGCGCTTTCAAAATAAATGCGTGCCCAACGAATACCAGCAGGATGATCGGGGCAATCCATTCACCACCATTGTATCAGCGCCAGGATACGCGTCGCCGGCTATTGGCGCCTTTCAGCAAGCGTAGCATCCCAGCAACTGCGAGACCGCTACGGCCACAAAGGCGATGTTCAACAGCCATCACAATAATTCGACTCTCCTTCAGCGACGCTTATGCGCTGGTTTGATGTTCGTCGCGCCCAGACTCGTCAGGGTTTGCCGCGTCCCGCGCATTGCACAAAGTGCTTTCCCTCCTTCAGAACATCGGCGGAAAACCGTACCGGCGTCAGAGGTAATCGTGGGCCGGCCAACATGGGTAATCGCTCGGGGGTGCGTAGCTCCAACGGATCACGACCCATGGCCGGAGCATGTTCTTGTTCGATTGAAACAGACAATTCATAGCGACCACGACATGGCCACCAAGAACTTCCACACACCATATTCAGATACCCCCACCAGCTTGGCGTTTGGCAACCGCGGCGGTCAGGCCAATAGGCGGCAGTTGCAATGGGGTCAAACAGCCCAAGGATAACCCCAAATACCGTGCCAAGCTTGATTTCAGTTGACAACGAACCGCAAGCGCAAGGATCGCGGTCGCATCGGATGCGGAAGCAAGTCGGGATAACATATCAGTAGATTCCTTTTCTGGCTGCAGCGAGCGGGTACTGCCGCCCTTGACAATCAGTAGGCTAGGCCTGTATCCGTCGCCTCACCGTTGAGTGGGTTCTTCCGCGTGATCGTCGGGTGACTTCTTTGCCGGCGTGTTAGGACAATCGATAGATAGGTTTCGGGTTGAACAGCTGTGCGCGGTCGCTTTAGCACAGCGAGGTGACAGGGGCCGCCGCGACGGTCAGGCGCAGCAAGGCAGCAGCTTCCAACGGAAACATGGCCAAAACGCTTTGCCTTAGGTTGCGCCGACGCAGGCGCAGCGTCCTCATGCGGCGTTCAGCCGCTGATGGTTTCCAGAAGAATTTGGCTGCCAGCCCGAAGAAACCAACGACCGCGATCAACGACCCGCCAAGGATCGTCGCCCAGACCACCACTCAGATCAGCGTGCGTGCCGACCATCCAGTATTCAGCAGTTTGCCCGACAAACGAAAGCGGGCGGCAGGACCTTGTTCATGGCAATCGCCGCGACAAAGAACATGCCGGCCACCAGCGCGCCAGCCTGCCATGGGGGGGCGCATTTCAACGAAGCTACATTCCGCGCGCCGCGCCGATGCGGATCAGATCGATCAGCATAACACGCCGCAGCGGCAAAGGTTGGAATGGTCGCATAATAAAGTTTGCTGCGGAAATCCCTGCAGGGGGTTAAAGACCGACACGGCGGGACCAGCAACTTTTCCCATGGACCCGATCACGGAAAACGCGACCATCGCGGTCGGCTCGTTTCGCTCCAGACGCCCCCTTCGGCGCCACGGTCCAGCAACGCCGGCAGGCATTCAGCCAGAATCAGAACAGCCTTGCGTGATCTTCAAGGTCAGGAAGGGCACGACCGCCGTGTAGAAGACGGAGACATACGAGTAAGCGCCCAACCTTGCTCCCCATGATTCGCAAATAGCGAACCGCCACCGGCGCCTGGTGGCTTCGGCATAGCTGGCTGGCAGCCAGAATTGCGCGGGAGCGATCGCGCTTGTACCGCCAAGACAGCAAGCAACAGAACTGCAGCGAACGCGAATTACCGCGCCATCGCCTGCGATTCCAATGTAGCACGGGCGCATCGCCAGATCCGCCATGTTTCAGCGTGCCGGCTTTCTGCTAGAGCGTTGCCGAAGCGCGACAGGATTAGCGTCGAGCCAAAGATTATAAAGCACATATGGCGTGCCCCGCCCGCAGACCGCCGTTGCCCGCCTATGCAGGGCATCATTTTCAACCGTATGACCGCAAATCAGCAGCACTTCGGGAAAAAACACAAAAGAGGTTTGAAGCATCACGGTTCAGGAACGCGCCAGCATTACCATTCAAACTGGACATTGGAAACAGCGGGATGGAAATGCCGCCCGCATTGTCCAGCCCGACCGATAAGATACCAGCAACACCCGGCACGGCAAGCACACAGGTCAGAGCACCATCACGTCGACAGCGATGCGCGGACCAGACAATGCAAAAGGCGCGGCCAATTCCAAGCTGGTTAACAGGCTCGACCGTGCCGTCAGGGGTCCTGCCAGAAACATTCCAAACCCGCTAGCATACAGCAGCCCCAGCGTCCCGCAACTGGACAGGCGCGCCTGGCTCAAAGATTGATAGCGTGCGGGACATACATTGAAAGCCGCCAGGCATAGCGGCAGAACATCGGCAAGAATAACAGCCACATTGGGTCATTGCCGGGCTCTCCGCGCGCTGTGAGGGTTCAGCGTTTTTGGTGTCGAGCCAGCGTGTCGGGTTACGTTCCCAGATCATGCCCCGCGCGCAGTAGACGACGCATCATTCACCACCAACGGCGGTCCATGCCAAGGAAATTAACAATGGCGTTAGCACAGTGATTGGGGCGCGGTCGGTATAGGACTTACCCGTCCCGCAGGATCGGCGGCGCATTTCACACGCTCAAACCGGCCCGACGCAAAGAGGAAACATTGACCGCGATAGCTGACGCAGCGGACGTGCGATGATCACAGCGAAAAAGGTACGCCAGCGCCAGAATCAAAATAGACCCCGAGCAGTGAGAACGCCATGGCAGGAGCCGACAAAAGCTCCATATCAGGTCTTCGTCTCGGTTTTCGAGTTCATCCCGTGACGGTCGATATCCATAGGGTGTTCGCTTTCCTCGATTGGCCCGCACGAGCGCCCCCAGCCGCGAGAAGCTTTCAAGCGGGACAGCATCACGCGCCGGAACCACCGCAAGGAACACCCCAAGGTCAAGCCATCGCGGTCGCCAGCTCAAATTTCTCCATGGAGGGAAGGCGGAAAATAGCCGAACGCGTGAGAAACAGAAAGGGGCCCGCGGCGAACACCCGCGCCGATACCGGTCAGACCGGCACAACAAGCACCCCTGCACCGATGATGCCGTGATAAGGATAGCGCTGGCGGTTGTCGGGCCCAAGCAAAGCCGGCTGGCCATATACTGCATCACGACCCGCAATCGCCACGATCGACCGCGACCAAAACCCGACCCGCCCGGTTCGTTTGTGTCCACGCAGGAGGATATTAGACAACGACCAGCAACACGACAAGCATCAAGACGCGGGTCAGCAACCACCGATCATCATCGGGTGTGCGTCCCGGCCCCGCGCGCTATTCCTCATAGCCACGGTCAGCAAACGTGCGCGCACGGGCCTGAGCAAAAGCGCCATCTGGTCAGGCATAGATTACCAGCGCAGCAATCACCGAGCACGTGATTTTCGCCAAAGGTGTCGAAAGCAGGAAGTCTAACAAGGATCACGTTCACCACATTGGTTCCGGCCGCCGCCTTTTGTAGGATTTGGCAAGGTGGTTAGTCCGCGATAGAGGCAATCGGGAAATCGACATCAGGATTGAATAGATTCACCCGCCGCGGCCAGCCCTCCACAACCGGACACCACGATATCCGGCTGGCGGTTGCAAAACAGTGCTTTCCTTAGGCGTGCTGTTGCGGCATTGAAGTTCACGCAGCACAACAAGCTACGATCGTTCACCACCTCGACGAAGATCTGGGTGAGCGCAAGATCGGGGCCTGAGAAGTGTTGACCGCGGACGGTAAACCAATCAGGCCGATGATCCCAATCAGGTCTAGAACGCCAGACGGTTCGCGGTGCACCGTGACCAAGACACCCGTCGCGATTCATCAACATCCAACCAGGCCGGGCCAAAAGCCCACTGGGTGATCCGGCAACATCTCGCGCGATAGGTGCGCGTCGGTGCGTGAAACCATGCGTGGTGCTCCAATGGGCGACGACGGGCGGTCACAAAGATGCGGCGTAGCGGGTGAAGGAACCGATTATGCAGACGCTCGACACGAGGCTTGCGAGTCCGGATAGCGCCTGCGATATCCGGTCAAAGATTGTCCTTTGCCTCGGGGCGCGGGGGTCGCGGCCCAAAGACAGCGCCAACGGGTTCCCACGCGCAGCAGATCAAACCACCGACCACAGCAATCGCTGACATTCCCGAGAGCGGGCACAAACCCGTGCCACAGCTTGATATGTTCGCTTGGCATTTCAGCCAGCAGAGCCGATCACGGCTTGCGTCACACGGTACGAACGAAAAAGGTTCCGCCAGAACGGAGCCCACACGACACGATCACGGGCTGATTCAGCAAGGCGGCGCGAAATCCACAGACCGGAATTTTCGGGATCGTGGGGCTTGGCCGGATAGCTCGTTCCGGAACTCTGCCAAAGAGGTAGCGCGATTAAGCGGTAAGCTATGACGCAGCAGGAGACAATGGCCCAACGCGGTCGCCACAGCCGCCCACCAGATTAGGGCGAGCCGAACAGCGTTGTGTGTTGCCAGCGCCTCTTTCCAGCATCATCTCTTTTTTGACAAGGAAAACCGGTTCAAGCACGGGATACCCGCCATTCGACAAACACGGCAGACAGTGCTTGCATCGCAAAAGGTGATCGCATTCAAACCGGGCGCAGCCCACCAACACGGGTCATGTCGCGGGTATGGACCGCCGTGTACGGAACCAATACCGGGCTCAATGAACAAGGCCGCTTAAAGCTCGCGTTGGTTCAGAATGTGGTATAACAGCCGCCATCGCGCCAAAGGACGTGGCGGTGACCCAAGCCAGGAAACCGGATCAAAACCCAAGATGCGACACGGTGGAAAATGCAGACAGCGCCTTGAGGTCGTTTTTAAAGAGGCGCGCATCAGCGCACCAGGACCATCGTGATCACCGGCAGAAAGGCAGACCAAACGATCCAGATTTACCGAGCCGACAGGAAACCGGCCACATCCGCGCCATCAAGACAGCCCCGCCTTCACCATTCGTGGGCAGAGTGCAGATCTAGGCGCGAGACGGCGTTGGGTTGCCGCCATTGGCGTGCGGCAGCCAGAAGTGAAACGGAATTTGCGCGGGACCTTGGTGAACACCCCAGCAGAATAGGATCAGGCGCGGGGACTATTTTTTAACAGCGGCGACGCCACTGGAATAAGGTCCACCGATTTTCAAGGGGTCACCGTCCAAATCATAGCTGCCCCCAACACTTTCCCCAAAGCAAAGCAAGCATGGCCGAACACGGGATCATTCCGCCCAGGGCCAAACCCATTTGCTCCGTTATACAGGTCGAAGGGGCCCATTACGCGGCCCTGACGCCCTCGAGGCAGAATTGCTTTTCCAGAAAAAAAACCGGATTTTTTCGCAGGGGGAAGGGACGGATTAAGGCGGGGGACCCGTTTGGGGAGGTTCCCAGGGGGGGAAAAAAATTTGGCAAAACAATTTATTTTTTTCCAGGGGGGGATGGTTTATTTTTATAATTTCTCTTCCCCTTTTTTTGTTTTGTTCCCTTTTTTTTGT